>Ga0181525_10000034_pt1 | contig 114779 bp, 116 predicted proteins | sample PEATcosm2014_Bin_48_FD_121100 | JGI IMG/M metagenome (GOLD analysis project Ga0181525, IMG submission 121100) | Peatland microbial communities from MTU Mesocosm Facility, Houghton, MI, USA - PEATcosm2014_Bin06_10_metaG | ecosystem: Environmental > Terrestrial > Soil > Wetlands > Peat | place...
GCTGATGAAGTTCCAGCGCTCGAACCAGAACACCTGCATCAACCAGCGCCCGCTGGTGAAGGTCGGCGATCAGGTGAAGAAGGGCGACATTATCGCCGACGGTCCCTCGACCGATCTCGGCGAGCTTGCGCTCGGCCGCAACGTGCTCGTCGCGTTCATGCCGTGGAACGGGTACAACTTCGAGGACTCGATCCTTCTCTCCGAACGCATCGTCAAGGACGACGTCTTCACTTCGATCCATATCGAGGAATTCGAGGTGATGGCGCGCGACACCAAGCTGGGCCCGGAGGAAATCACCCGCGACATTCCCAACGTTTCGGAAGAGACGCTGAAGAATCTCGACGAGGCGGGTATCGTCTATATCGGCGCTGAAGTTCGTGCCGGCGACATCCTGTGCGGCAAGATCACGCCGAAGGGCGAAAGCCCGATGACGCCGGAGGAAAAGCTGCTGCGCGCCATCTTCGGCGAGAAGGCCTCCGACGTGCGCGACACGTCGCTGCGCGTTCCACCCGGCGTGCAGGGCACCGTCGTTGAAGTGCGCGTGTTCAACCGCCACGGCGTCGATAAGGATGAGCGCGCGCTAGCGATCGAGCGGGAAGAGATCGAGCGGCTCGCCAAGGACCGCGACGACGAGCAGGCGATCCTCGACCGTAACGTCTACGGCCGTCTGGCCGAGTTGCTGGAGGGCCGCCAGGGCATCGCCGGGCCGAAGGGCTTCAAGAAAGACACCAAGATCACCCGCGCGGTGCTCGACGAGTATCCGCGCTCACAATGGTGGTCGTTCGCGTCGCCCAACGACAAGGTGATGGCGGAGATCGAAGCGATCCGCAAGCAGTACGACGAATCAAAGAAGCGGCTCGAACAGCGCTTCCTCGATAAGGTCGAGAAGCTGCAACGCGGCGACGAATTGCCGCCCGGCGTGATGAAGATGGTCAAGGTCTTCGTCGCCGTAAAGCGCAAGATCCAGCCCGGCGACAAGATGGCCGGCCGCCATGGCAACAAGGGCGTGGTGTCAAAGATCGTGCCGATCGAGGACATGCCGTTCCTTGCCGACGGCACGCAGGTCGACATTGTGCTCAACCCTCTCGGCGTGCCGAGCCGTATGAATGTCGGGCAGATTCTCGAGACCCATCTGGGCTGGGCATGCGCGGGCCTTGGCATCAAGATCGGTAACGCTGTCGATCTCTACCATGGCAAGAGAGATCCCAAGCCGCTCAAGGAGTTGCTGCGGAAAATCTACGGCGACGAGGAGACCATCAAGTCGCTCGACGAGAAAGGTCTCATCGAACTCGGCAGCAACCTGCGCCATGGCGTGCCGATCTCGACGCCTGTGTTCGACGGAGCGAAGGAAGCCGACATCGAGCACATGCTCGGTCTTGCCGGCCTCGATCACTCCGGGCAGGTGACACTCTACGACGGGCGTACCGGCGACACGTTCGACCGCAGGGTCACGGTCGGCCACATCTATATGCTGAAGCTGCATCACCTCGTGGACGACAAGATCCACGCCAGGTCGATCGGCCCCTACAGCCTCGTGACCCAGCAGCCGCTGGGCGGCAAGGCGCAGTTCGGCGGCCAGCGCTTCGGCGAAATGGAGGTGTGGGCGCTTGAAGCCTACGGCGCGGCTTACACGCTGCAGGAAATGCTGACTGTGAAGTCGGACGACGTGGCCGGCCGCACCAAGGTGTACGAGGCGATCGTGCGCGGCGACGACACGTTCGAGGCCGGTATCCCGGAATCGTTCAACGTGCTGGTCAAGGAGATGCGCTCGCTCGGGCTCAACGTCGACCTGCACAATTCGAAACAGCAGCGCGGCGGTGACGGCGGCGTCGCCGAAGCGGCCGAGTAATTCAAGACGTCAGGCGCGGGGCTAAGCCCCGCGCCTCCACGGAATTAAGCGACAGCGGCCGACACGGTCGGCAAGCGGAGAAGACGATGAACCAAGAGATCATGAATCTTTTCAGCCCGCAGGCGCCGGCTCAGGTCTTCGACCAGATCCGGATTTCGATCGCGAGCCCGGAGAAGATTCAGTCGTGGTCCTACGGCGAGATCAAAAAGCCGGAGACCATCAATTACCGGACCTTCAAGCCCGAGCGCGACGGCCTGTTCTGCGCGCGCATCTTTGGGCCGATCAAGGACTACGAGTGCTTGTGCGGCAAATACAAGCGCATGAAGTATAAGGGCATCATCTGCGAGAAATGCTCGGTCGAGGTGACGCTCTCGCGCGTGCGGCGCGAGCGCATGGGTCATATCGAACTCGCCGCGCCGGTTGCGCATATCTGGTTTCTGAAGTCGTTGCCGTCGCGCATCGGGCTGATGCTCGACATGACGCTCAAGGACCTCGAGCGCATTCTTTATTTCGAGCACTACGTCGTGCTCGAGCCGGGATTGACCCCGCTCAAGGACCGCCAGCTCCTGAGCGAGGAAGACTATACGAAGGCGCAGGACGAGTACGGCGCCGACAGCTTCACCGCCATGATCGGCGCGGAAGCGATCCGCGAGATGCTCAAGGCGCTCGATCTCGAAAAAATGGCGGCGGATCTGCGGGTTGAGATCGCGGAGTCGACCTCCGAGCTCAAGCCGAAGAAGCTCGCCAAGCGGCTTAAGTTGATCGAGGCGTTCGTGCAGTCCGGCAACAAGCCGGAATGGATGATTCTGACGCATGTGCCGGTGATCCCGCCGGATTTGCGGCCGCTCGTTCCGCTCGACGGCGGCCGCTTCGCCACGTCCGATCTCAACGACCTCTATCGCCGCGTCATCAACCGTAACAACCGTCTGAAGCGGCTGATCGAGCTGCGCGCTCCCGACATCATCATCCGCAACGAGAAACGGATGCTGCAGGAAGCGGTCGATGCGCTGTTCGACAACGGCCGCCGCGGCCGCGTCATCACCGGCGCTAACAAGCGGCCGTTGAAGTCGCTCGCCGATATGCTCAAGGGCAAGCAGGGCCGTTTCCGGCAGAACTTGCTCGGCAAGCGCGTCGACTATTCCGGTCGTTCGGTGATCGTGGTCGGCCCCGAACTCAAGTTGCATCAGTGCGGCCTGCCGAAGAAGATGGCGCTCGAATTGTTCAAGCCATTCATCTATTCGCGGCTCGACGCCAAGGGCCTGTCGACCACCGTGAAACAGGCCAAGAAGCTGGTCGAGAAGGAGAAGCCGGAAGTCTGGGACATCCTCGACGAGGTGATCCGCGAGCATCCGGTGTTGCTCAATCGCGCGCCGACGCTGCATCGCCTCGGCATCCAGGCGTTCGAGCCGGTGTTGATCGAAGGCAAGGCAATTCAGCTGCATCCGCTGGTTTGCGCGGCGTTCAACGCCGACTTCGACGGCGACCAGATGGCGGTACACGTGCCGCTGTCACTCGAGGCACAGCTCGAAGCGCGCGTCCTGATGATGTCGACCAACAACATCCTGCATCCGGCCAACGGCTCGCCGATCATCGTGCCGTCGCAGGACATCGTGCTGGGTCTCTACTACCTGTCGCTCATGACCGACGGTGGCCCGGGCCAGTGGAAGCTCGAATTGCACGCCGAGAAGGAGATCGAGCGCGACCGCAAGAAGAAGAACGTCGTGCAGGGCTTCTATCGCAATATGAGCGAAATCGAGCACGCGTTGCACGAGAAGGCCGTCGGGCTGCACTCCAAGATCAAGTACCGCTGGGAAGGCGTCGACGACGAAGGCAAGCCGGCGCGCAAGTGGTACGAAACCACGCCCGGCCGCGCGTTGCTTGGCGAGGTTTTGCCGAAACTGCCGAAGATTCCGTTCGATCTCGTCAACAAGCTCATGACGAAGCGCGAAATCTCCAGCATGATCGACACCGTCTACCGCCACTGCGGGCAGAAGGAGACCGTGATCTTCTGCGACCGCGTGATGGCGCTCGGCTTCCATCACGCCTTCAAGGCGGGCATCTCGTTCGGCAAGGACGATATGGTGGTGCCGAATTCTAAGCCGGCGAGCGTCAACAAGACGCGCGATCTCGTCAAGGAATTCGAGCAGCAATACAATGACGGCCTGATCACCCAGGGCGAGAAATACAATAAGGTTGTCGACGCCTGGTCGAAGTGTACGGAAGAAATCGCCGAAGCGATGATGCGGGAGATTTCGACCTCCAAGCCCGCGGAAAAGGGCCAGGAAGCCCAGGTCAACTCGATCTACATGATGGCGCATTCCGGCGCGCGCGGCTCGCCCGCGCAAATGCGCCAGCTTGCCGGCATGCGCGGCCTGATGGCCAAGCCGTCCGGCGAGATCATCGAGAGCCCGATCATCTCCAACTTCAAGGAGGGTCTGTCGGTGCTCGAGTACTTCAACTCGACGCACGGCGCCCGCAAAGGCCTTGCCGACACCGCGCTCAAGACCGCGAACTCCGGCTACTTGACCCGGCGTCTCGTTGACGTCGCGCAGGACTGCATCATCACCGAGGTGGATTGCGGTACTTCGCGCGGCATCAAGGTGCGCGCCATCATCGACGCCGGCCAAGTCGTCGCTTCGCTAGCTACCCGTATCCTCGGCCGCACGACGGCGGAGGATGTGCGCGATCCGCTGGGCAGCGATATCCTGGTGCCCAACGGCACTTTGCTCGAAGAGTCGCACGTCGAAAAACTCGTTACCGCAGGCGTGCAGGAAGTGAAGATTCGCTCGGTGCTCACCTGCGAGACAACGAGCGGCTGCTGCGGCAAGTGCTATGGGCGTGATCTCGCTCGCGGCACTCCGGTCAATATGGGCGAGGCGGTGGGTGTCATCGCCGCTCAATCGATCGGCGAGCCGGGCACGCAACTTACCATGCGCACGTTCCACATCGGCGGGGCGGCGCAGATCTCGGAGCAGTCGTTCGTCGAATCGAACTTCGAGGGCACCATCAAGATCAAAAACAAGAACGTCGTCCGCAATTCGGACGGCGATCAGATCGTGATGAGCCGCAACCTCATCGTCGCCGTCACCGATCCGGACGGCACCGAGCGCGCCGTGCACCGCATCCAATACGGCGCGCGGCTCAAGATCGAGGACGGCGAGCATATCAAGCGTGGACAGCGTATCGCTGAGTGGGATCCTTATACGCGACCGATCATGACAGAAGTTGAGGGCACGATCGGCTTCGAGGATCTGGTCGAAGGCCAGTCGATGACTGAGACGCTCGACGAATCGACCGGCATCGCCAAGCGCCTGGTGATCGACTGGCGGGCCGGCTCCACCCGCGGCCAGCAGGATTTGCGTCCGGCGCTGGTGATCAAGGGCAAGGATGGCAAGATCCTCAAACTGAGCCGTGGCGGCGACGCCCGCTACACGCTCGCGGTCGACGCCATCATCTCGGTCGATCCCAACGGCAAGGTGAAAGCCGGCGACGTGATCGCGCGTATCCCGACCGAAAGCGCCAAGACGCGCGACATCACCGGCGGTCTGCCGCGTGTTGCCGAGCTGTTCGAAGCGCGGCGGCCAAAGGAGTCGGCGGTCATCGCCGAAATCTCCGGCACGGTGCGCTTCGGCCGCGACTACAAGAACAAGCGGCGCATCGCCATCGAGCCGGCGGACAAGGGTGAGGAGCCCAAGGAGTATCTCGTCCCGAAGGGCAAACACATCCACTTGCAGGATGGTGATCTCATCGAGAAGGGCGACTATATCGTCGAGGGCAACCCGGCCCCGCACGACATCCTGGCGATCAAAGGCGTCGAGGAGCTTGCAGGCTACCTCGTCAACGAGATCCAGGACGTCTACCGGTTGCAAGGCGTCGCGATCAATGACAAGCACATCGAGGTGATCGTTCGCCAGATGCTGCAAAAGGTCGAGATCGACGATTCCGGCGAAACCGATCTGATCCAGGGCGAGCAGGTCGACAAGATTGAGTTCGACGAGGTGAATGCCCGCTTCGTGGCCGAAGGCAAGAAGCCGGCGACCGCGCATCCGGTGCTGCTTGGCATCACCAAGGCCTCGCTTCAGACGCGATCGTTCATCTCCGCGGCTTCGTTCCAGGAGACGACACGCGTGCTCACCGAAGCGGCTGTCAGCGGCAAGGCCGACACGCTCGACGGGCTCAAGGAGAACGTCATCGTCGGACGCCTGATCCCGGCCGGGACCGGCGCGATGATGAACAAAATCCGCGAAGTCGCCGTCAAGCGCGACCAGCTCATCCTTGCCGAACGCGAGAAGGAAGCCGCGGCGAAGGCTGCGGCCGCCGCCGAGCCGGCGGCCTTGCCGGCAGCGGAGTAAGACCAAAGCGTCGAACCGCTACGGGAAGGCCGCCAATTCGGCGGCCTTTTCGCTTTCGGCGGGAACGCATATATCGGCCCAACAGGAGCGGAGGCGGCAGTGAGCACGGTCCTGGTGACGGGTGGCTCGGGCTTTATCGGCGGCTACTGCATTGTCCAGCTGCTGGCCGCGGGACACACGGTGCGCACGACGGTGCGCAATCTAAAGCGTGAACCGGACGTTCGCGCGACGCTCAGGGCCGGCGGCGCCGAGGCCGGCGATCGGGTCACTTTCGTCGCGGCCGATCTGGAGCACGATGCCGGTTGGAACGAAGCCGCCGGCGGTTGCGAGTACGTTCTGCACGTCGCCTCACCCTTTCCCGTCGGCGTACCCAAGCATGACGACGAGCTGATCGTGCCGGCACGCGAAGGCGCGCTGCGGGTGTTGCGCGCCGCGCGCGACGCGGGCGTCAAGCGCGTGGTGTTGACCTCCTCATTCGCCGCGATCGGCTATGGCCATAAGCCGCGCACCGCACCGTTCGACGAGACCGATTGGACCGATCTCTCCGGCCCCAACGTCGGCGCCTATCCAAAATCGAAAACCATCGCCGAGCGCGCGGCCTGGGATTTCATCGCCCGCGAAGGCGGAGCGCTTGAACTCTCGGTGGTCAATCCGGTGGCGGTGTTCGGGCCGGTTCTCGGTCCGGATCTGTCCACCTCCATTGTCCTGACGCAGCGCCTGTTGGACGGCGCCATGCCCGGGCTGCCGCGGATCAAATTCGGCGTTGTCGATGTGCGCGATGTCGCCGATTTGCATATCCGCGCCATGACGCATCCGGCCGCCAAGGGCGAGCGCTTCATCGGCGTTGCCGGCGATTTCATGTCGGTCTTTGAAATCGCCCAGGTACTCAGGGACCGCCTGGGCGCCGCCGCGCGCCGCGTGCCGACGCGGCAATTGCCCAACTGGCTGGTGCGTGCCGCAGCCTTGGCAGACCCTTCCATCCGGCAGGTCGTTACCGAGCTCGGCAAGGCCAAGAACGCGACCGGCGAAAAAGCCATACGCATGCTGGGCTGGACGCCGCGCTCGCGTGAGGAAGCTATTGTCGCGACCGGCGAGAGCCTGGTCCGGCTCGGGCTTCTCAAGGACAGCCCGCAAGAGGCCGCGTAGTATGGTCATGCCCGGCTTTATGCCGGGCATCCACGTCTCAACAAGCGAGTCAAAGACGTGGGTGGCCGGGACATAGGCGAGTGGAGCTGAGCGGCTATGTCCGGCCATGACGGTGACAATATTGTCCGGGAGTTCGGTCGCATGTTCCCGCCCGAGCGCATCGTTTGCCTGACCGAGGAAACCGTCGAGACCCTCTATCTGCTCGGCGAGGAAAGCCGCATCGTCGGCATCTCCGGCTACGTGGTGCGCCCGCCACAGGCGCGGCGAGAGAAGCCGCGGGTCTCGGCTTTCACCTCCGCCGATATCCCGAAAATTCTCGCGCTTGAGCCGGACCTCGTTCTGACTTTCTCCGACTTGCAGGCCGATATCGTCGCCACGCTGATCCGCGCCGGTGTCGACGTGCACGCCTTCAATCAGCGCAGCGTCGCACAAATCCTCGACATGATCCGTACGCTCGGCGCCTTGGTCGGCGCGGCCGAACGCGCCGCCCGGCTGGTGAACGAATTGGCGACAAGAGTGGCGCATGCGCGCGAACAAGCGTCGCGCCTGCCGCGCCGGCCGAAGGTCTATTTCGAGGAATGGGACGATCCGATGATTTCCGGCATCGGCTGGGTGTCCGAACTGGTCGAGGTCGCGGGCGGCTTCGATATCTTCGCAAACCTCGCATCCGCCAAGGCCGCGAAGGATCGCATCGTCACTGCCGAAGACGTCATCGGCCGTGCGCCGGATGTCATTATCGGCTCGTGGTGCGGCAAGAAATTTCGGCCGGAGAAGGTCGCCGCCCGGCCGGGTTTCGAGCGCGTGCCGGCGGTTCAACGCGGCGCGCTGCACGAGGTCAAGTCGTCGCTGATCCTGCAGCCCGGTCCGGCTGCGCTCACCGACGGACTGGACGCGCTGCAAGCCATCATCGCCAACGCTTCGGCGATGGCGGAGGTCTAGACTGCATGGCCGCCCCGTTCGCCGAAATGAATGTGCTCAGCGGTGGCGCCATGCGCCGTTTCATGACCGAAGCGATCCCGCTGTTCGAGCAGGCGAGCGGTCACAGGGTCGCCATCCGCTTTGCGTTGACGCGCGAGATAAAAGCCGAGATCGAGGCGGGCGCGGTTTTCGACCTCGCTTTGCTGCCGCGCCCGGCGATCGAACAACTCGTGCAGTCCGGCAAGATTGCGCCGGGATCGCCGGTCGATGTCGTTCGTTCGCTCGTCGGCCTCATGGTGCGTAGCGGAGCGCCCGTGCCGGATTTCGGCACCGTCGATGCCTTTATGACTCTGTTGCGGCGGGCAAAATCGATCTCCTATAGCAAGGGTCCGAGCGGGGAGTATGTGGCGGCGCTGCTGGAGCGGCTCGGCTTGGCTGCGGATATGAAGGACAAGACCGTGTTTGCAATCGGCCGCCCGGTTGGCGAAGTAGTCGCCAACGGCGAGGCCGAGATCGGCATGCAGCAGATCATCGAAAATCAGCCGGTGAGGGGTGCGCGTCTGGTCGGCCCGCTGCCAAAGAAGCTGGGTAATTTCCTTCCCTACACTGCCGGCTTTGCCGCCGGCGTTCCGGAAAGCGCCGCGGCACGGGCGTTTGTGAGATTTCTGGCTTCCGCGGAAGTGGTGCGGATCATTCGCGCCAAAGGCATGGAGCCCGGCTAACTTTAAGCTAGCGAAAAGCGCAGATGTGCTTGCGCCATCGCGGTTTCATGGCCACATGCGCTTGACTTCGCGCGGTGGCGCCGATACATACCGCGCACTTTTCGGCAGGCGGTGAGCTTCGCCCGTCGGAACGGCCTGTCCGGGTCTCCAGCTAAGCTATTGAAAGTCGTGGCTTTCTTGGCTCCGACTGATTCGGTTGCGAGATTCGGCGTGACGCCTCGACACAAGCTGGCTCAAACGCTGCCTCTGACTAACGGTTAAGTCAGACTGTCTAACGCGCATGATCGCGGCCGAACGGCTCGCGGTCCTCTGCGAATTGGCGAGCGCCCTTCCGCACCGGAGCGGATGGCGCGCTTTCGTTTGCGCGAATGGATCGCGCAAAGAATGGAGAGTTGAGGCGAATGCCGACGGTCAACCAGCTCATTCGCAAACCGCGAGTGGTGCAGCACGCGAAGAAGAAGGTGCCGGCTCTCCAGCAGAGCCCGCAGAAGCGCGGCGTTTGCACCCGCGTCTACACGACGACTCCAAAGAAGCCGAATTCGGCTTTGCGCAAGGTCGCCAAGGTACGGCTGACCAACGGCTTCGAGGTCATCGGCTACATCCCGGGCGAGGGTCATAACCTCCAGGAGCATTCGGTGGTGATGATCCGCGGCGGCCGCGTGAAAGACCTGCCGGGCGTGCGCTACCACATTCTGCGCGGCGTGCTCGATACGCAGGGCGTAAAAAACCGCAAGCAGCGAAGATCGAAATACGGAGCAAAGAGGCCGAAATAGTCGGCCTCTTTAGTGTTCAAAGGAACGGAAGACGAGGAATAGTTAGATGTCCCGCCGCCACAGGGCAGATAAGCGCGAGATCCTGCCGGACCCGAAATTCGGGAACGTCGTGGTTACGAAATTCATGAACTCGGTAATGCATGCCGGCAAGAAGTCGGTGGCCGAGGGCATCGTGTACGGCGCTCTCGACATGATCGAGAGCAAGACCCGGCAGAGTCCGGTAGCGGTGTTTCAGCAAGCGCTCGACAACGTCATGCCGTCGATCGAAGTCCGTTCGCGGCGCGTCGGCGGCGCCACCTATCAGGTGCCGGTCGAGGTGCGCACGTCGCGCCGCCAGGCGCTTGGCATCCGCTGGATCATTTCGGCGGCCCGCGAGCGCAACGAAAAGACGATGACCGAGCGGCTCTCGGCCGAGTTGCTCGATGCGTCGAATAACAGGGGGAACGCAGTCAAGAAGCGCGAGGACACGCATCGGATGGCGGAAGCCAACCGCGCATTCTCGCACTATCGCTGGTGAAGCCGGCGAAGCGAAGGAACCCCCATGCCCCGCACACACCCGATCGAAGACTACCGCAACTTCGGCATCATGGCCCACATTGATGCCGGCAAGACGACGACGACCGAGCGCGTCCTCTATTACACCGGCAAAAGCCACAAAATGGGCGAGGTGCACGACGGCGCCGCGACCATGGACTTCATGGAGCAGGAGCAGGAGCGCGGCATTACCATCACGTCCGCCGCCACCACGGCAATCTGGAACGGCAAGCGGCTCAACATCATCGACACGCCCGGGCACGTGGATTTTACCATCGAGGTTGAGCGCAGCCTGCGGGTGCTGGACGGCGCAGTATGCGTGCTCGATTCGAACCAGGGCGTAGAGCCGCAGACCGAGACGGTATGGCGGCAGGGCGACCGCTACAACGTCCCGCGCATCGTATTCTGCAACAAGATGGACAAGGTGGGCGCGGACTATTTCCAGTGCCTCAAAGACATCGTCGACCGCCTTGGTGCCAAGCCCGTCGCCATCCAGTTGCCGATCGGGGCCGAGATTGGGTTCAAGGGCATCATCGATCTCGTGCGCATGGTTGGCGTAGTCTGGGATGACGAGACGCTGGGCGCGAAATATCACGACATCGAGATTCCGGCCGAGCTTCTGGATCAGGCGAAGGAATATCGCGAGAAGCTAATCGAAGCCGCCGTCGAGCTCGATGACGACGCGATGACCGCGTATCTCGAAGGCAAGGAGCCGGACGTCGCGACGCTGAAGCGGCTGATCCGCAAGGCCACTATTGCCAGCACGTTCTTTCCGGTGCTGTGCGGCTCGGCGTTCAAGAACAAGGGCGTGCAGCCGCTGCTTGACGCCGTCGTCGATTATTTGCCGTCGCCGGCCGACGTGCCGCCGGTGAAAGGCATCGATCTCAAGGGCAATGAAGTCGAGCGCAAGGCTATGGATACCGAGCCGATGGCGCTGCTTGCCTTCAAGATCATGGACGACCCGTTCGTTGGCACCATCACCTTCTGCCGCATCTATTCGGGCAAGCTCGAAACCGGCACCGGCGTGATGAATTCGACCAAGGAGCGCAAGGAGCGGGTCGGCCGCATGCTCTTGATGCATGCCAACAACCGCGAAGACATCAAGGAGGCCTTCGCCGGCGACATCGTGGCGCTCGCCGGCCTCAAGGACGTGCGCACCGGCGATACGTTATGCGATTCGCAAAAACCGGTAATTTTGGAGAAGATGGAATTCCCCGATCCGGTCATCGAGATCGCGATCGAGCCGAAGTCGAAAGCCGACCAGGAAAAGCTCGGCGTCGCGCTGGCGAAGCTCGTGGCCGAGGATCCGTCATTCCGCGTCACCACCGATCAGGAATCCGGTCAGACCATCATCAAGGGGATGGGCGAACTGCATCTCGACATCAAGGTCGACATCCTCAAGCGTACCTATAAGGTCGACGCCAATATCGGCGCGCCGCAGGTTGCCTATCGCGAGAAGATCACCCGGCCGGCCACCGTCGATTACACCCACAAGAAGCAGACCGGCGGTCACGGCCAGTACGCGCGCGTCAAAATCACGGCCGAGCCGGCTCCGCCCGGCACCGGCTTTATGTTTGAGGATGAAATTGTCGGCGGCTCCGTGCCGAAAGAGTTCATCCCCGCCGTGGAAAAGGGTCTCGAAGGGGTGATGGGTTCCGGCGTCCTTGCCGGCTTCCCGGTGGTCGATCTCAAGGTCAGCCTGATCGACGGCGCCTATCACGACGTCGATTCATCGGCAATGGCGTTCGAAATCTGCGCTCGCACGGCTTTGCGCGAAGCCTTGCAGAAGGGCGGACCGGTGCTGCTCGAGCCGGTGATGAAGGTCGAGGTGGTGACGCCGGAGGACTATACCGGGTCGGTCATCGGCGATCTGAATTCGCGGCGCGGCCAGATTCAGGGCCAGGACATGCGCGGCAACGCTAACGTCATCACCGCGATGGTGCCGCTCGCCAACATGTTCTCCTACGTCAACAATCTGCGCTCCATGAGTCAGGGGCGCGCCACATTCACTATGCAGTTCGATCACTACGCGGAAGTGCCGAAAGGCATCGCCGACGAGGTGCAGGCGAAGTTCGCCTGATAGCGCTTTAACGAAGGCACGAAAGAGCCGGAACGGAGAGTCCCATGGCCAAGGAAAAATTCAATCGCACCAAGCCGCATTGCAACATCGGCACGATCGGCCACGTCGATCACGGCAAGACGACGTTGACAGCGGCGATCACCAAGGTCTTGTCCGAGAAAGGCCAGGCCCAGTTCACCGCTTACGACCAGATCGATAAGGCACCGGAAGAAAAGGCGCGCGGCATCACGATTGCCACCGCGCACGTCGAGTACGAGACCGACAAGCGCCACTACGCGCACGTCGACTGCCCGGGCCATGCCGACTACGTGAAGAACATGATTACCGGCGCCGCGCAGATGGACGGCGCGATCCTAGTGGTCAGCGCCGCCGACGGCCCGATGCCGCAGACCCGCGAGCACATCCTGCTCGCCCGCCAGGTCGGCGTGCCCGCGCTCGTCGTCTTCCTCAACAAGGTGGACATGGTGGACGATCCGGAGCTCCTCGAACTGGTCGAGCTCGAAGTTCGCGAACTTCTGTCCAAATACAATTTCCCCGGCGACAAGATCCCGGTGATCAAGGGCTCTGCGCTGATGGCGCTCGAAGGCAAGGATGAGAAGCTCGGCAAGGAAGCGATTATGTCGCTGATGAAGGCCGTCGATGAAAACATCCCGCAGCCGGAGCGTCCAAAGGATCAGCCCTTCCTGATGCCGGTCGAAGACGTGTTCTCGATCTCCGGCCGCGGCACTGTCTGCACCGGCCGCATCGAGCGCGGCATCATCAAGGTCGGCGAGGAAGTCGAGATCGTCGGCATCAAGCCGACGCAGAAGACCGTCGTCACCGGCGTGGAGATGTTCCGCAAGCTGCTCGATCAGGGCGAGGCAGGCGACAACGTCGGCTGCCTGCTGCGTGGCACCAAGCGCGAAGAAGTCGAACGCGGGCAGGTTCTGTGCAAGCCGGGCTCGGTCAAGCCGCACACCAAGTTCAAGGCCGAAGCTTACATCCTGACCAAGGAGGAGGGCGGCCGCCATACGCCGTTTTTCACCAACTACCGTCCGCAATTCTACTTCCGCACCACCGACGTGACCGGCGTAGTGACCCTGCCGGAAGGCACCGAGATGGTGATGCCGGGCGACAACATCGCCATGGAAGTCACGCTGATCGTGCCGATCGCCATGGAAGAGAAGCTGCGCTTCGCCATCCGCGAGGGCGGCCGTACCGTTGGCGCCGGCGTGGTGGCCAGCATCCTGGAGTAACGACTTTGCAAAGGGCCGCGGCCTCGCCGCGGCCCTTGCGTTGGAGCAATAGGCAATGAACGGCCAGAATATCCGGATCCGGCTCAAGGCGTTCGATCACCGCATCCTCGATGCGTCGACGCGGGAGATCGTCAACACCGCCAAGCGCACCGGCGCGCAGGTGCGTGGCCCGATCCCGTTGCCGACGCGGATCGAGAAATTCACGGTCAACCGTTCGCCGCACATCGACAAGAAGAGCCGTGAGCAGTTCGAGATGCGCACGCACAAGCGGCTGCTCGACATCGTCGATCCGACGCCGCAGACGGTGGACGCGCTGATGAAGCTCGACCTCGCCGCCGGCGTCGACGTCGAGATCAAGCTGTAAGGAATTGGAAATGCGTTCCGGGGTGCTCGCGCAGAAAATCGGCATGACCCGCCTCTTCACCGAGGCCGGCGAGCATGTGCCGGTGACGGTGCTGCGGCTTGGCAATTGCCAAGTTGTCGGTCATCGCACCAAGGAGAAGAACGGCTACGTGGCACTCCAGCTCGGCGCCGGTATGCGCAAAGTGCAGCGCACGACCAAGGCCGAGCGCGGCAACTTCGCCGTCGCCAAGGCGGAGCCCAAGCGCAAGCTCGCCGAATTCCGCGTCGATGACGACGCACTCATTCCAGTCGGCGCCGAGATCACCGCGGATCACTTCGTTGTCGGCCAGTATGTCGACGTCACCGGTACGTCGACCGGCAAGGGCTGGGCGGGCGGCATGAAGCGCTGGAATTTCGGCGGATTACGCGCGAGCCACGGCGTTTCAGTCTCGCACCGTTCGATCGGCTCGACCGGTGGCCGACCCGACCCGGGCCGGTCGTACAAAAACAAGAAGATGCCCGGCCCTCCGGGTGTCGACCGCCCGAACATGCTTAATCTCAAAGTCGTGCAGACCGACGTCGCGCGCGGGCTCATCCTGGTCGAAGGCGCGGTGCCCGGCGTCAAAGGCGGCTGGATCATCGTGCGCGACGCGGTGAAGAAGAAGCTGCCGGCCGGCGTGCCGAAGCCGGGCAAGTTCAAGCTCTCCGAAGCTGCCGCCACCGCATCTTCGGCCGCGCATGCGGAGTCGGCGGCTTCCGCGGAAAAGGGGAGCGCCTGATATGGAACTGAAAATCACGACGCTCGACGGGAAGAAATCCGGCTCAGTCACAGTGTCTGACGCCATTTTTGGGCTCGAACCGCGCACCGACATCATCCATCGCTGCGTCGTCTGGCAGTTGGCCAGGCGGCGCGCGGGGACGCATGCGGTCAAGAACCGCGCCGATATCCACCGTACCGGCAAGAAGATGTACAAGCAGAAGGGCACCGGCTCGGCCCGTCACGGCTCGGCGCGCGTCAACCTGTTCCGCGGCGGTGGCCGCTCGTTCGGTCCGCATCCGCGCAGCCACGAGATCGGTCTGCCCAAGAAAGTGCGCGCGCTCGCGCTCAAGCACGCTCTGTCGGCGAAGGCAAAAGACGATGGCATCGTCGTCATCGAGGCGCTGGGTCTGAAAGAGGCCAAGACCAAAGCATTGCGCGACCATTTCGAGAAACTCGGCCTGTCGAATGCATTGATCGTGGACGGTGCGGAGGTGGCGGAGAATGTGCGTGCCGCCGCCCGCAACATCCCAAATATCGACGTGCTTCCGGTCGTCGGCATCAACGTTTACGACGTCATGCGGCGGCACAAGCTCGTTTTGACCAAAGCCGCAGTCGATGCGTTGGAGGCGCGCTTCAAATGACGACCAGCGATCCGCGCCACTACGACATCATCCTCGCGCCGGTGATCACCGAGAAGGCGACCACCGCCTCCGAGCACGGCAAGGTCATCTTCAAGGTCGCGCTGACGGCGACCAAGCCGCAGATCAAGGAAGCGGTCGAGAAGCTGTTCGACGTCAAGGTCAAGAGCGTGAATACGCTACGCCGGCGCGGCAAGTGGAAAGCGTTCAAAGGCCGTTTAGGCCAGCAATCGACCACCAAACGCGCGGTTGTGACCCTCGAAGAGGGTCAAAAGATCGACGTGACGACGGGACTGTAGGGAGCGGGCGATGGCGCTTAAGACATTCAATCCCGTCACGCCAGGCCAGCGTCAGCTGGTGCTGATCGATCGTGCCGGCCTGCATACCGGTGCACCGGTCAAGGCGCTCACCGAAGGCAAGAAATCGAGCGGTGGCCGCAACAATTCCGGCTCGATCACCAGCCGTTACCGCGGCGGCGGCCACAAGAAGGCCTATCGCCAGATCGACTTCAAGCGGAGGAAGTTCGACGCGCCGGCGAAAGTCGAGCGGCTCGAATACGACCCGAACCGCAGCGGCTTCATCGCGCTGATCAAATACGAAGATGGCGAGCTTGCTTACATCCTGGCGCCGCAGCGCCTTGCGATCGGCGATACCGTAGTCTCCGGCGAGCACGTCGACGTCAAGCCGGGCAACGCCATGCCGCTCGCCAATATTCCGGTCGGCACCATCGTGCACAATATCGAACTCAAGATCGGCAAGGGCGGCCAGGTTGCGCGCTCGGCCGGCACTTACGCGCAGCTCGTCGGCCGAGACGGCGCTTACGTGGTGTTGCGGCTGAATTCCGGCGAGCAGCGGCTCGTGCATGGCCGCTGCATCGCGACCATCGGCGCGGTGTCGAACCCGGACAATATGAACATTTCGATCGGCAAGGCCGGACGCAATCGCTGGATGGGCTGGCGCGGTCACGTGCGCGGCGAGACGATGAATCCAGTCGATCATCCGCTCGGCGGGCGCACGCGCGGCGGCCGTCACCCGGTGACGCCGTGGGGCAAGCCGACCAAGGGCGCCAAGACCCGCAAGAACAAGAGCACGACCAAATTCATCCAGGTCAGCCGCCACGCCCGGAAAAAGAAGACATAGGATCGCCAGGAGCTAGCATGACACGTTCGGTATGGAAGGGTCCGTTTGTCGACGGCTATCTGCTGAAAAAGGCCGATGCCGCGCGTTCGTCCGGACGCCATGAGATGATCCGCATCTGGTCGCGCCGCTCGACCATCTTGCCGCAATTTGTGGGTCTGACCTTCGGCGTTTACAACGGGCAGAAGCACGTCCCGGTCACCGTCAGCGAGGAAATGGTCGGCCACAAATTCGGCGAGTTCGCGCCGACACGTTCATTCTACGGCCATTCATCTGACCGCAAAGCAAAGCGTGGCGAAGGCGCCGCGCCGGGAGCGGCAGCCGCGCCGGGAGCCGCGCCAGCGGCACCGGGCGCCACGCCGCCGGCCGGCGGCACGTCGTAGGGCGGGAGGAGCTTCGATGAGCAAGAAAAAACGCGAGCGCTCGCTCTCCGACAACGAAGCGAAGGCGGTCGCCCGCATGTTGCGGGTGAGTCCACAGAAGCTCAATCTTCTGGCGCAGCTCATCCGCGGCAAGAAAGTTTCGACCGCGCTAGCCGATCTCGAATTCTCGCGCAAGCGCATCGCGCGCGACGTGCGCAAGTGTCTGGAATCGGCGATCGCCAACGCCGAGAACAATCACGACCTCGACGTTGACGATCTGGTCGTGGTCGAGGCGCATGTCGGCAAGGCGCTGGTACTGAAGCGGTTCACGCCGCGCGCGCGCGGCCGCGCCGGGGCGATCTTCAAGCCGTTCTCGAACCTCACGATTGTGGTGCGAGAAGTCGAAGCCGCCGCCGCGGCGGCGAATTAAAGAGACGGGGTCAGGAGAAGGCGATGGGTCAGAAAGTCAATCCGATCGGGCTTCGTCTCGGGATCAACCGCACCTGGGATTCGCGCTGGTATGCCGGCAAGGGAAGCTACGGCTCGCTTCTGCACGAGGACATGAAAATCCGTGCAGCGCTGATGAAGGAATTAAAGCAGGCCGCGGTGTCGAAGATCGTGATCGAGCGCCCGCACAAGAAGTGCCGCGTGACCATCCATTCCGCGCGTCCAGGAGTGGTCATCGGCAAGAAGGGCGCCGACATAGAGAAACTGCGCCGCAAGGTTGCCGAACTGACCGACAGCGACGTCGTGATCAACATCGTCGAAATCCGCAAGCCCGAGCTCGACGCCCAGTTGGTTGCGGAATCGATCGCGCAGCAGCTCGAGCGCAGAGTGGCCTTTCGTCGCGCGATGAAGCGCGCCGTGCAGTCCGCCATGCGGCTCGGCGCCGGCGGCATCCGCATCAATTGCTCGGGTCGGCTCGGCGGCGCCGAGATCGCGCGCATGGAATGGTATCGCGAGGGCCGCGTGCCGCTGCATACGCTGCGCGCCGACGTCGATTACGGCGTCGCCACCGCGTTCACCACCTACGGTACCTGCGGCGTCAAGGTCTGGATATTCAAGGGCGAGATCATGGACCACGACCCGATGGCGCAGGACAAGAAGATGGCCGAAGGCGAGGCCGGCCGGCCCCGTCGCGATGCGGCTTGAGTGAAAGAAGATTTGAGAAAAGGCGTCCGCCATGCTGCAACCGATGCGAACGAAATTCCGCAAGGCGCACAAAGGCCGCATCCACGGCGTCGCCTCAAGCGCGATGGATCTGGCCTTCGGCCAGTACGGATTGAAGGCGCTCGAGCCGGAGCGGATTACGGCGCGGCAGATCGAGGCCGCGCGCCGCGCGCTCACCCGGCACATGAAGCGGTCGGGCCGGGTGTGGATTCGCGTCTATCCGGACGTCCCGGTGTCGAAGAAACCGCTCGAAGTGCGCATGGGCTCGGGCAAGGGCACGCCGGAATTATGGGTATGCCGGGTCAAGCCGGGCCGCATCATCTTCGAGGTCGACGGCGTAAGCGTCGAGGTTGCCAAGGAATCGCTGGCGCTCGCCGCCGCCAAGCTGCCGATCAAGACTCGTTTCATCGAGCGCATCAGCGAGTAGGCCCGTGCTGAAGACAGACGATATCAGGGCAATGACCCTCGATCAGATCAACGACGAGGTGCTCAAGCTGAAGAAGGAGCAGTTCAATCTGCGCTTCCAGCGCGCCACCGGCCAATTGGAGAACACCTCGCGCGTGCGCGAGGTGCGGCGCGACATCGCGCGGCTCAAGACCGTCGCGCAGCAGAAGGGCGGGTTGAAGGCCGTGTTGCCGGGCGCGCCCGCCAGCGCGCCGGCGGGCGAGTCGAAGACCGCGTCAAAGAGCGCGCCCAAGCGCGTGCCGAAGAAGGCCGCGGCCAAGACAAAGTCTAAGTCTAAGTCTAAGTCGAAGACCGCGTCGAAGAGTTAAGAGGAACAGAGATGCCCAAGCGCAGCCTGCGAGGCGTCGTGGTGAGCGACAAACAGAACAAGACGCTGGTGGTGCGCGTCGAGCGCCGCTTCGCGCATCCCGTGTTCAAGAAGACAATCCGCCGTTCGAAGAAATATTACGCGCACGACGAGAAGAACGAATTCAAGGTCGGCGATACCGTGTGGATCGAGGAGCACAAGCCGATTTCCAAGCTCAAGCGCTGGGCGGTGGTGCGCGGCGAAAAAGCGAAAGTGTCGGCGCCGTAAGCGCCGCCGGAATGAAATTAGTGGGGTAGCCCATGATTCAGATGCAAACCAATCTCGACGTGGCGGACAATTCCGGCGCGCGCCGCGTCATGTGCATCAAGGTGCTGGGCGGCTCAAAGCGCAAATACGCCACCATCGGCGACGTGATCGTCGTGTCGGTGAAGGAAGCGATCCCGCGCGGCCGGGTGAAGAAGGGCGACGTGATGAAGGCGGTGATCGTGCGCATCGCCAAGGATATCAAGCGTGCCGACGGCTCGATCATCCGCTTCGACCGCAATGCGGCGGTGCTGATCACCCCGCAGATGGAGCCGGTCGGCACCCGCATTTTCGGTCCGGTGCCGCGGGAACTGCGCGCGAAGAATCACATGAAGATCATCTCGTTGGCGCCGGAGGTGCTGTGATGGCGGCCAAGATCAAGAAGGGCGACACCGTCATCATCATCGCCGGCCGCGACAAGGGCCGCACCGGCGAGGTCATCGAGATGCGCCGCGATCACGGTCAGGCGCTGGTGCGCGGCGTCAACGTGGTCAAGCGCCACCAGAAGCAAAGCTCGACGCAGGAGGGTGGCATCGTCTCCAAGGAGGCGCCGATCCACGTGTCGAACATCGCGCTGGCTGATCCCAAGGACGGCAAGCCGACCCGCGTCGGCTTCAAATTCGTCGGCAAGGGCGACGCGCGCAAGAAAATTCGCGTGGCGCTTCGTTCGGGAGTTGAGATCGGTGGCTGACAAAGAAGAGCTGAAAACCGGCAAGACCGAGACGTCCGGGCGGCAACCGAGCGCCGAACAGTTGGCTAGGGCCGGCAAGGACGAAAAAAAGGCGGCCAGGCAGGCGAGGGCTGACAAAGCGGCCGCCGCCGAAGGCAAGGCCGCCAAGCCCGCCGCGCTGCGCGAGCCCGAGCCGAAAGTGTCGGCGCGGCTGAAGGTCGAGTTCGAACAGGCGATCCGCACGCGGCTCTCTGAGCAATTCGGCTACAAAAACCGCTTCCAAGTACCGACGCTGGACAAGATCGTCATCAATATGGGAATCGGCGAGGGCGTTGCCGACCGCAAGAAGGTCGACTCCGCCGCCAACGATCTCGCGCTCATCGCCGGACAGAAGGCGGTGGTGACCAAGGCGAGAAAGTCGATCGCGACCTACAAGCTGCGGGCCGGCCAGGCGATCGGCTGCAAGGTCACTTTGCGCAAGGCGCGCATGTACGAGTTCCTCGACCGGCTGATCAATATCGCGCTGCCGCGCGTGCGCGACTTCCGCGGGCTCAATCCCAAGAGCTTCGACGGCCGTGGCAATTACACGATCGGCATCAAGGAGCACATCGTGTTCCCGGAGATCGATTACGACAAGACCGCCGACGTCTGGGGCATGGACATCACGGTCTGCACCACGGCGCGCAGCGACGACGAGGCGCGCGCGTTGTTGACGGCGTTCAATTTTCCGTTCCGTTCCGGCAGTGAGGCGAGAGGGCCTCAGACGCGGAACCGCGAGGAGCAGTAAATGGCGAAGAAAAGTTCGATCGAGAAGAACAACAGACGGCGCCGGATGGCCAAGAAATTTTCCGGCCGGCGCGCGCGGCTGAAGGCGATCGCGCGCGACAAGACGAAACCGGTCGAGGACCGTTTCGCGGCGACGCTCAAGCTCGCCGAATTGCCGCGCAATTCGTCCGCCACCCGCATCCGCAACCGCTGCGAAATGACCGGGCGGCCGCGCGGCTTCTATCGCAAGCACAAATTGTCGCGCATCGCGCTGCGGGATCTCGGCTCGAAAGGGTTGATCCCGGGCCTGTTGAAGTCGAGCTGGTGAGGAGGATCGCAGCATGCCGATGAACGATCCGCTTGGCGACCTGCTCGCCCGCATTCGTAACGCGCAGATGCGCAGCAAGGCGAAGGTCTCCAGCCCGAATTCGAAGCTGCGCGAAAGCGTGCTCGAAGTGCTCAAGACCGAGGGCTATATCCGCGGCTACACCGTGACCGAACGCGAAGGCCGCTCGGAGCTCGATATCGAGCTGAAATATTTCGAGGGCGCGCCGGTGATCCGCGAAATCGAGCGGATTTCCAAGCCTGGCCGCCGGGTCTACACCTCGGTCAGGAACCTGCCGCGCATCAACAATGGGCTTGGCGTCGCTATAGTATCGACGCCAAAAGGCGTCATGGCCGACCACGCCGCCCGCGACGCCAATGTCGGCGGCGAAATCCTTTGCACGGTGTTCTGATGTCGCGTGTCGGTAAAAGAGCGGTTGCGGTGCCTTCCGGTATCACCGCCAACGTCGAAGGCCAGACCGTGAAGGTCAAAGGCCCGAAGGGCGTACTGTCGGTCATCCTGCCGGATGACGTCGCGGTCAAGCTCGACGGCGGCCAAATCAAGGTCGATCCGCGCAACGACACCAAGCGCGCGCGGTCGCAATGGGGGACCTCGCGCTCGCTGGTCGCCAATCTGATCGCCGGCGTTACCAAGGGCTTTGAGCAACGGCTGGAAATCAACGGCGTCGGCTATCGCGCGGCGGTGCAGGGCAAGAACCTGCAACTTGCGCTCGGCTACAGCCACGAGATCAACTATCCGATCCCGGAGGGGATCACGATTGCCACGCCGCGCCCGGTCGAAATCGTAATCACCGGCCTAGATCGCCAAAAGGTCGGGCAGGTCGCCGCCGAGATTCGCGAATACCGGCCGCCCGAGCCCTATAAGGGTAAAGGCATCAAATACGCCACCGAGCGTGTCTTCCGCAAGGAAGGCAAGAAGAAGTAACGGAGCCGCCGATGAGCAAGCTCAGTGACAGGATCGAGCGGCGGACGGGACGCGTGCGCGGCGCGCTGCGGCTTGCCGCGGGCGAGCGCAAGCGGCTTTCCGTGTTCCGCTCGTCCAAGCATATTTACGCGCAGGTGATCGACGACGATCGGGGCGCCACGCTTGCTTCGGCGTCTTCGCTGGAGGAAGCGGCCCGCGAGGGACGCAAGACCGGCGCCGGCGTCACCGCGGCCAAGGCGGTGGGCAAGCTGATTGCGCAACGCGCGCAGGAAAATGGCGTCAAAGACGTGATCTTCGATCGCGGCGGCTACCTCTATCACGGCCGCGTCAAGGCACTGGCCGAAGCCGCCCGCGAAGGCGGGCTGAATTTTTAAGGACGGATAAAACATGGCACGTGAACCACGCGAGCGGCGACGGGACGAAGATCGCGACGGCGAGTTTGTGGACAAGCTCGTACACATCAACCGCGTCGCCAAGGTGGTTAAAGGCGGCCGGCGCTTTGGCTTCGCGGCTCTGGTCGTGGTCGGCGACCAGAAGGGCAGGGTCGGCTTCGGCCACGGCAAGGCGCGCGAGGTGCCGGAGGCGATCCGCAAGGCGACCGATGCCGCCAAGCGCGGGCTCACCCGCGTGCCGCTGCGCGAGGGGCGCACGCTGCACCACGACGTTTCCGGGTTCCACGGGGCCGGCAAGGTCTTTCTGCGCGCCGCACCGCCCGGCACCGGCATTATCGCCGGCGGCCCGATGCGCGCGGTATTCGAGACACTCGGCATGCAGGATGTGGTGGCCAAATCACTCGGCACCTCCAATCCGTACAACGTGGTGCGGGCGACGTTCGACGCGCTCAAGCGTCAGGATTCGCCGCGTACGGTCGCGGCGCGGCGCAACGTCAAGGTTTCCGCGCTGCAAGCGCGCCGCCGTGGCGGCGACGAGACCGAGCAGGCGGCCGATTGAGTTTTGGAGCACGTCAATGAGCACCGGCAAGACCATCAAGGTGAAACAGATCGGCAGTCCGATGCGCCGGCATCACACCCAGCGCGAGACACTGGTGGGCTTAAAGCTCAATAAGATCGGCCGCGTCGCCGAACTTGCCGACACGCCGGCAACGCGGGGCATGATCGCGAAAGTCGCGCACCTCGTGCGCGTGGTGGAGAAATAGCATGAAGCTGCAAGAGCTTTCCGGCCGGCCGGGTGCGCGCAAGGTCAGAAAACGCATCGGCCGCGGTATCGGCTCCGGCACCGGCAAGACCGGCGGCCGCGGCGGCAAGGGCCAGACCGCGCGCTCGGGCGTGCGCATCAAGGGCTTCGAGGGCGGCCAGATGCCGCTCCACCGCCGCCTGCCCAAACGCGGCTTCAAGAACACTAAATTCGCGCTGAGGCTCAACGAGGTGAATTTGGGCCGCATCCAGGGGGCGATCGATGCCGGCGAGCTTGAGGCCGGCGGCAAGATCGACTCGGCCGGTTTGGTCAAAGCCGGGATCCTGCGCCGGGCCAAGGACGGCGTGCGGCTTCTCGGCGGCGGCGAAATCAAGGCGAAGGTCGCGCTTTCGGTCTACGGCGCGTCGAAATCAGCCATAGCGGCGGTGGAAAGGGCCGGCGGAACGGTCGAAATCCTCGCTCCCAAGCGGGAGACGGACGAACAGGCTGCCTGATGGTCGGTGATGCGTGGCCTTGTGCCGGGCATCCGCGACTTCTACCTGAACGAAGACGCGCAGGGGCCGGAAAAGTCCGGCCGCGATGCGAACGAGGGGACTTAGAGCGCGATGGCCTCTGCAGCTGAACAACTGGCAGCCAATCTGAACTTCGGGGCGCTGGCCAAGGCCGAAGAGCTCAAGAAGCGCATCTGGTTCACGCTCGGCGCGCTCCTTGTCTATCGGCTCGGCACCTACATCCCGCTGCCCGGCATCGACCCGAACGCCTGGAATGACGCCTTCAACCGTCAGGCCGGTGGTATTTTGGGGATGTTTAATATGTTCGCCGGCGGCGGCATTCACCGCATGGCGATTTTCGCCTTGAACATCATGCCTTACATCTCGGCCTCGATCATCATCCAGCTGATGACGAGCGTGTCGCCGACGCTCGAAAACCTCAAGAAAGAGGGCGAGGCGGGCCGCAAGACTATCAACCAATACACCCGTTACCTGACGGTCCTGCTGGCCGCGTTCCAGGCTTACGGCATTTCCGTCGGGCTTGAAGGCGCGACCAACGTCGTCACCGATCCGGGCATGTTCTTCCGCATCTCGACCGTCATCACGCTTACCGGCGGCACCATGTTCCTGATGTGGCTCGGCGAGCAAATCACCCAGCGCGGCATCGGCAACGGAACGTCGCTGATCATCATGTCCGGCATCGTGGCGCAATTGCCGTCGGCGGTCGCCGGCACGCTCGAACTCGGCCGCCAGGGCGCGCTCTCGACCGGGCTCATTTTGATCGTCTTGGTGATGGCGGTCGCCGTCATCGCCTTCATCGTTTTTATGGAGCGCGCCCAACGCCGGCTCCTCATCCAGTATCCAAAGCGTCAGGTCGGCAACCGGATGTTTGAGGGCCAATCCTCGCACCTGCCGCTCAAGCTCAACACATCGGGCGTCATTCCGCCGATCTTCGCCTCTTCGCTCTTGCTGTTGCCGACGACGCTCGCCAATTTCAGCGGTGGCCAAGGGCCGGGATGGCTTACGCTCATTACCACTCAGCTCTCACACGGGCAGCCGCTGTTTCTTTTGCTCTATGTCGGGCTGATCGTATTCTTCGCCTTTTTCTACACGGCGATTGTGTTCAATCCGACCGAGACCGCCGACAACCTGAAAAAGCATGGCGGCTTTATTCCCGGCATCCGGCCGGGCGAGCGCACCGCCGAATACATCGATTATGTGCTGTCGCGGATCACGGTGATCGGCGCCGCCTATCTGGCGGTGGTCTGCCTGTTCCCCGAAATGCTGATCTCCTACGCGAAGGTGCCGTTTTATTTCGGCGGGACCTCACTCCTGATCGTGGTCAGCGTGACCATGGATACTGTCGCGCAAGTGCAGGGCTATCTGCTGGCGCACCAATACGAAGGCTTGATCAAGCGTTCCAAGCTGCGGGGGCGTCGCAGATGAGACTCATACTGCTGGGGCCGCCGGGGGCGGGCAAGGGAACGCAGGCCCAGCATCTGGTCGCCAAGTATGGGCTTGTCCAGCTTTCGACCGGCGACATGCTGCGTGCGGCCGTCAAGGCCGGCACCCCGATCGGCCGGCAGGCGCAGAACATCATGGCGCAAGGCGCGCTCGTGCCCGACGACGTGGTCGTGACCATCGTCGAGCAGCGCATCGATCAGCCGGACGCACGCAAGGGTTTCATCCTCGATGGCTTCCCGCGCACCGTGCCGCAGGCCGAGGCGCTCGATCGCATGCTGGCGAAGCACGGGCTCGCGCTCGACGCCGTGATCGAGCTCAAGGTCGACGAGGCGGCGTTGATCCGGCGGATCGAAAGCCGCATCGCCGAGATGACGGCCCGCGGCGAGGCGCTGCGCCCCGACGACAACCCGGACGTTCTGCGCCGGCGGCTCGAAGCCTATCGCAGCCAGACCGAGCCGCTGATCGCCTATTACCGGCGCCGCGGCGTACTGCGCTCGGTTGACGGCATGGCGCCGATTACCGAGGTCGCCCGCCAGATCGAAGGCGTGCTCGCTAACGTGGCGGACGCTCCCCGGTCCGTGAACAGGTCTGTAAAGCCCAAAGCCAAGGCCGGGCCGAAGCGCAACGCGTCGCATCTAGGAAAAAAATCCAAGACCCGGAGAAGAGCGTCCCGCAAGCGGCCGGTCCCCAAGGTCCGCTCCAAGGCGCGTTCAGAGGCTGGCTAGATCGAGGACAAAACCCAAGGCAAGGCGGCGAAACAAGCGAGGTTAGACGAAGTTGTACACGAAATCGCTAGCCGGGTTGACGAAAGCGCGAGGAGTCCATTAATAAGCCCAGAATATCCGGTCGGAGATTTAGCAGCGATGCCAAGCCGCGGCGGCAGGCAGTCGTTGGCTTTTTACGTTTGTGGCCTCAGGTGACATTCGAATCGACTGAAGTGGCCGGGCGGCACCGGAAAACACCGGGCTCGCCCGCATAAGGAGCAGCTGACGTGGCCCGTATCGCTGGCGTCAATATCCCGACCAACAAGCGCGTCGTCGTGGCGCTGCAGTACATCCATGGCATTGGCCCGGCCCGGGCCGAGGAGATCATGCATAAGGTTTCGATTCCGGACGCGCGCCGGGTTTCGCAACTGACCGACCAGGAAGTATTGCAGCTGCGCGAGGTGATCGACCGCGACTATATCGTTGAGGGCGATTTACGGCGTGAGGTCGCCATGAACATCAAGCGGCTGCAAGATCTCGGCTGCTATCGCGGATTGCGCCACCGCCGCAACTTGCCGGTCCGCGGCCAGCGCACCCATACTAACGCACGCACCCGCAAGGGTCCGGCCAAGCCTATTGCCGGCAAGAAGAAATAGCGCGTCAACCAGGAACGATGTGACGGGCCGGGACCGCCGGTTCCGATCCGAAAGGGCTCAGAATGGGTAAAGAAGCCACGCGCGTACGGCGCCGCGAACGAAAAAACATCGCCTCCGGCGTCGCGCACGTGAATGCCACGTTCAACAACACCATGATCACGATTACCGACGTGCAAGGCAATACCATCGCTTGGTCGTCGGCGGGAACGATGGGCTTCAAAGGCTCGCGCAAATCAACTCCCTACGCGGCACAGGTCGCCGCCGAGGACGCCGCCAAGAAGGCGCAGGAACATGGCATGCGCACGCTTGAAGTCGAGGTTGCGGGGCCGGGCTCAGGCCGTGAATCGGCGCTGCGCTCGCTACAGGCGGCCGGTTTCACCATTACGTCAATCCGCGACGTGACGCCGATCCCGCACAATGGCTGCCGTCCGCGCAAGCGGCGGCGCGTATAGGATAACAGATGGAAATTGAACATTCGCCGCCGCTCGACCATGGCAACGACTTGGGCCCCACGGAGCGGAGTGGGACGCGCGACGCGCTCGCGCCGCGCAACGCGATGGGTGATAACGTGACGATCCAGAAGAATTGGCAGGAACTGATCAGGCCGGGCAAGCTGCAGGTCTCAGCCGGGACCGACGCGCGGCGCGTTGCGACAGTCGTCGCCGAGCCGCTCGAACGCGGTTTCGGCGTGACGCTCGGCAATGCGCTGCGCCGTATTCTGTTGTCCTCATTGCAGGGTGCCGCCGTCCAGTCGGTGCATATTGACGGGGTGCTGCACGAGTTCTCCTCGATCACCGGCGTGCGCGAGGACGTGACCGACATTGTGCTCAACATCAAGGACATCGCCATCAAGATGCAGGGTGACGGGCCCAAGCGCATGGTGGTGAAGAAGCAGGGTCCGGGCACGGTGACAGCGAGCGACATCCAGACGGTCGGCGATATCGTCGTGCTCAATCCCGACCTCGTCCTGTGCACGCTCGACGAGGGCGCCGAGATCCGCATGGAATTTACGGTCAATACCGGCAAAGGCTACGTGCCGGCCGAGCGCAACCGTCCCGAGGACGCGCCGATCGGCCTGATCCCGGTCGACAGCCTCTACTCGCCGGTGCGCAAGGTCTCCTACAAGGTGGAGAACACCCGCGAAGGGCAGATTCTCGATTACGACAAGCTCACGCTGTCGATCGAAACGAACGGCGCCGTAAGCCCCGAGGATTCGCTTGCTTACGCGGCGCGCATCCTCCAGGATCAGCTTAATGTGTTCGTCAATTTCGAAGAGCCCAAGCGCGAAACCACGCAAGAGATGCCGCCCGATCTCGCCTTCAATCCGGCGTTCCTCAAGAAAGTCGACGAACTCGAACTGTCGGTGCGCTCAGCCAACTGCCTGAAGAACGACAACATAGTCTATATCGGCGATCTCGTTCAGAAGACCGAGGCCGAGATGCTGCGCACGCCGAATTTCGGGCGCAAGTCGCTCAACGAGATCAAGGAAGTGCTGGTGCAGATGGGCCTGCATCTGGGCATGGAAGTGCCCGGCTGGCCACCAGAAAACATTGAAGAGCTGGCCAAGCGCTTTGAGGATCACTACTGAGCAGGGGGCTGTAATCAGATGTCAGTAATCAGAAAAAAGTTCTGATTACTGATTACTGAGCACTGATATCTGACATGCGTCACGCCAAGACCCACCGCAAATTCGGCCGTCGCTCCGATCATCGCAAGGCGATGCTGGCCAATCTGGCGGCTTCGCTGATCAAGCACGAGCAGATCACCACGACGCTGCCGAAGGCCAAGGACTTGCGCCCTGTGGTGGAGAAGCTTGTTACCCTCGGCAAGCGCGGCGACCTGCACGCCCGCCGCCAGGCGATCGCGCAGCTGCGCGACCTTTCCATGGTCAAGAAGCTCTTCGAGGTGCTCGGCCCACGCTATAAGGGGCGCAAGGGCGGCTACATCCGGGTCATGAAGGCCGGCTTCCGTTACGGCGATTCGGCGCCGGTCGCGGTGATCGAGTTTGTCGACCGCGATGTCGAGGCCAAGGGCAAGGATTCCGGGCCGGTACAGGTGCGCGCCGAGGAGCCGGCGCCCGCCGCCGCGTAAGCGGGACGACGCGCTTTCTTCCAAAGCCTCGCTCGCGCGCCTATGTGGGGCGGCGGTCAATCGGGGTTTTCTGCATGCTGCGTTCGCGCATCTTCTTTATCGCAACAGTTGCCGCGGTCGTTGCGCTTTCGGCGCTGATCGCAAGCACGGACATGCGCGCGCAGGACCGCCGCCTGCCGTCGTCGACCGCCGAGCTGCAACTTTCCTATGCCCCCGTGGTCAAGCGGGTCGCGCCGGCGGTGGTCAACGTCTATGCCGCCCGCGTGGTCGAGAACCGCAACCCGTTCATGAACGACCCGCTCTTCCGCCAGTTTTTCGGCGCCGTGCCGCGCGAGCAGGTGCTGCGTTCGCTCGGCTCCGGCGTCATCGTCGATCCTTCCGGCATGGTGGTGACGAACTATCACGTGATCGAGGGCGCCAGCGAGGTGAAGGTCGCGCTCGCTGACAAGCGCGAGTTCGACGCCGAGATCGCGCTCAAGGACGAGCACAGCGACCTCGCCGTGCTGCGGCTCAAGGGCGCGAACGAGCGCTTCCCGGCACTCGAATTCGCCAATTCGGACGAATTGCAGGTCGGCGACGTCGTGCTGGCGATCGGCGATCCGTTTGGCATCGGCCAGACGGTGACCCACGGCATCGTCTCGGCGGTGGCGCGTACGCAGGTCGGCATCAGCGATTATCGCTTCTTCATCCAGACCGACGCGGCGATCAACCCCGGCAATTCCGGCGGCGCGCTGGTCGACCTGCGCGGCAAGCTTGTCGGCATCAACACCGCGATCTATTCGCGTTCGGGCGGATCGCAGGGCATCGGCTTCGCCATTCCCGCCAACATGGTGAGCGTGGTGGTCGCCTCGGCGCGCGTCGGCAGCGCCGCGGTGGTGCGGCCGTGGCTCGGCGCCAAGCTCCAGGAAGTGACGCCGGAGATCGCCGAAAGCCTCGGTCTCAAGCGCCCGAGCGGCGCGCTGGTTGCGAGCGTCGTGCCGGACAGCCCGGCCGCGCGCGCCGGCATCAAAACCGGCGACGTGATCGTCAGCATCGATGGCACCGTCGTCGACGACCCCAATTCCTTCGATTACCGCTTTGCGACCAAGCCGCTCGGCGGCAACGCGCAGATCGTCCTGTTGCGCCAGGGGCGCGAGACCAGCGTCGCCATCAGCCTGCAAAGCGCGCCCGAAACGCCGCGCGAGGAGATCGAGATCAAGTCACGCTCGCCATTCCTCGGTGCGACTGTCGCGAATTTGTCGCCGGCTTTGGCGGACGATTTGCGGCTCGATACCCAGAGCAGGGGCGTCGTCATCGTCAACGTTGCCGACGGCTCGGCCGCGCAATCGGTCGGCTTCCAGAAGGGCGACATCGTGTTGTCGGTGAACAATCAGAAGATAGAAAAATCGTACGATCTCGACCGCATCACCCGCGCCGGCGGCCGCACGTGGCGCATCACCATCGATCGCGGCGGCCAGCAGATTTCGGTCATGTTCAGTGGATGAATGAGCTCGCGCCCGAAGAAAAATTCCCCGCCCCTGTTCGCGGCCGCGGGCCTGCATCGCGACGCGCCGCGGCCGCTCGCCGATAAGCTGCGTCCCGATAAGCTTGCCGACGTGGTCGGGCAGGATCACCTGCTCGGTCCCGATGGCACGCTTACGCGCATGCTGGAGACGCGCTCACTCGGCTCGCTGATATTCTGGGGACCGCCGGGCACCGGCAAGACCACGGTGGCGCGGCTTTTGGCGCGCGCCACCGACCTGCATTTCGAACAGATTTCGGCAATCTTTTCCGGCGTCGCCGACCTCAAGAAGGTGTTCGACACGGCGCGCGAGCGGCGCGAGACCGGGCAAGGGACGCTTCTGTTCGTTGACGAAATTCACCGCTTCAACCGTGCGCAGCAGGATTCCTTCCTTCCGGTGGTGGAGGACGGCACCATCGTGCTGGTGGGCGCGACCACCGAGAACCCGTCGTTCGAGCTGATCGCGCCGCTTTTGTCGCGCTCGCGCGTCCTCGTGTTCAAACCGCTCGACACTGCGGCGCTGGAAAAGCTCCTGGAGCGCGCCGAGGCGATCGAAGGCCGGAAGCTGCCGCTCGACGACGAGGCGCGTGCGGCGCTTTTGCGCATGGCCGACGGCGACGGCCGCTCCGCGCTCACTCTTGCCGAGGAGGTCTGGCGCGCCGCGCGGGCGGGCGAGACCTTCGATGCCGCCGCGCTGCAAGGGATCGTGCAGAGGCGGGCGCCGATCTACGACAAGAAGCAGGACGGCCACTACAATCTGATCAGCGCGCTGCACAAATCGGTGCGCGGCTCCGATGCTGACGCCGCACTTTATTATCTTTGCCGAATGCTCGACGCCGGCGAGGATCCGTTGTATCTGGCGCGGCGGATCGTGCGCATGGCGGTCGAGGATATCGGGCTCGCCGATCCGCAGGCGCTGGTGGTCGCCAATGCCGCCAAGGACGCCTATGACTTTCTCGGCTCGCCGGAAGGCGAACTCGCGATCGCCGAAGCCCTGCTCTACGTGGCGACCGCGCCGAAATCGAACGCGACTTACATGGCGTTCGGCGAAGCGATGCGCACCGCCAAGGAAGCGGGTTCGCTGCTGCCGCCAAAGCATATCCTCAACGCGCCGACCAAGCTCATGCAGAGCGAGGGCTACGGCGCGGGCTACAAATATGACCACGGTGCCGAGGAGGCATTCTCCGGGCAAGATTATTTCCCGGAGCAACTTGGCCGCCGCACTTTCTACGATCCGCCCGAGCGGGGCTTTGAGCGCGAGATCAGAAAGCATCTGGAATACTGGGCCAAGCTGCGCAAAGAGCGGAGCGGATCTTGAGAGGAAGCCGCGGTCCCCGCCAGCCGGGCGGCGGACGCCAGACCGCCGGGCCGCGGCATCGGCACCGCCCATTCCGTCACCCTGAGGCGCGAGCGCAAGCGAGCCTCGAAGGGCGACGGCCCGTGACTCCTCAGCCGCATCCTTCGAGGGCCGCTTCGCGGCCGCCTCAGGATGACGGAAAAGGAAGTGGCGCCGCGGCCGCAATGCCCACGAGCGTGCAGAACGTTGCCGTCACCGCCGACGAAGCCGGCATGCGCGTCGACCGCTTCCTTGAGGCGCGTTTTCCGGGGCTAAGCTTCTCCCACATCCAGCGCGTCATCCGTAAAGGCGAGGTGCGGGTCAACGGCAAGCGCACCCAGCCCAAAAATAGGCTGGAGACGGGACAGATCGTGCGCATCCCGCCGCTCCGCCTTGACGCGCCCAGGCAACGCGCGCCGGGCAATGATGCCGACGCGACGACGCGCGAGTTTCTACGCTCTATCACCTTGCACGAAGATGCCGACGTGCTTGTTCTCAACAAACCGATGGGGCTTGCGGTGCAGGGCGGCTCCGGCACGACACGTCACCTCGACGGCATGCTCGAAGTCTTGCGCGACACGCATGGCCAGCGGCCGCGGCTGGTGCATCGGCTCGACAAGGACACCGCCGGGTGTCTCCTGGTCGCCAAGACGCGCTTTGCCGCGGCGGCGCTCGCCAAGACCTTCCGCTCGCGCTCGGCACGCAAGATCTACTGGGCGCTAGTCGCCGGCGTGCCGAAGGTGGCGCAGGGCCGCATCTCGACCTTCCTCGCCAAGGAAGAGCGCGAGGAGGAGTCTTTCATGCGCATCGCCCGCCACGGCGAAAAGGGCGCGAGCCATGCGGTGACCTACTATGCGGTGGTGGAAACCGCCGGGCCGCTTCTCGCCTGGCTGTCGCTCAAGCCGGTGACCGGCCGCACCCACCAATTGCGCGCCCACATGGCGCATATCGGCCATCCAATCGTCGGCGATCCGAAGTATTTTTCGCTGGAAAACTGGCAATTGCCGGGCGGCATGCAGAACCGGCTGCATCTTCTGGCCCGGCGGATCGTGGTGCCGCACCCGCGCGGAGGCATCGTCGACGTCAGCGCTCCGCTGCCGCCGCACATGGTGCAATCGTGGAACCTGCTCGGCTTCGATGCCAAGCGCTACGACCCAATCGTCGAGGCGCCAGAGGAGTAACTTGTCATCGCAGGCTGGCGTTGAACTTGTCGAGTACCGCCGAGCCGGGGCACAACTCTTTCTCGCCTAACGCGTTCAATGGCGTCTCGACGGTGTTGAGGTGGCCATGCAGGTCTTCGGCCTCGGGCGCGACGTAAAGCAGCCCGGTCACGATCTGGCCCTTGGCCGCGTGGTGCTGAAGGAAGCTCATGGCGGCCAGCCGGTCATGCACGTCGTAGTCGGCGTCGAGCTTGCGCAGCGCGATGGTCGAGCCGTCGTGTTGCTGCACCAACTCGACGCTGCCGGGCGCGTAGTCGACCTTGATCGCGTCGCGGCCGGTGACGAAATCGAGCTTGTTGACCGCGTCGTTATGCTCGCGGACGTAGTCGAAGCTCTTGGTCGAGCCGGCGTGATTGTTGAAGGCGACGCAAGGCGAGATCACGTCGATAAAGGCGGCGCCGCGATGCTCCAGAGCGGCTTTGATCAGCGGCGTCAACTGTTTCTTGTCGCCGGAGAACGAGCGGGCGACGAAGGTAGCGCCGACTTGCAGCGCGATGCCGATCAGGTCGATGGCGTTGTCGGTGTTGACCACGCCGCGCTTCGATTTCGAGCCGGGATCGGCGGTGGCGGAGAACTGCCCCTTGGTCAAGCCGTACACGCCGTTATTCTCGACGATGTAGACCATATCGACGCCGCGTCTGATGGCGTGCGCGAACTGACCGAAGCCGATCGAGGCGGAGTCGCCGTCGCCGGACACGCCGAGATAGATCAGGTCGCGGTTGGCGAGATTGGCGCCGGTCAGCACCGAGGGCATGCGGCCATGGACGGAGTTAAAGCCGTGCGAAGAGCCAAGAAAATAAGTCGGCGTTTTGGACGAGCAGCCGATGCCGGAAAGCTTGGCGACCCGGTGCGGGGCGATCGAAAGCTCGAAGCAAGCCTCGATGATCGACGACGAGATCGAATCGTGGCCGCAACCGGCACATAGAGTCGATACTGCGCCTTCGTAATCGCGGTGGGTGAAGCCGAGCTCATTTTTCGGCAACTCGGGATGGTGGAATTTCGGCTTGACGACATAGGTCATGACACAACCTTGCCCTTGCGGAGCGGCGTGACTTTGAGCGCGTCGAGACGGTCGGCGATCGAGCGCGCGATAAAACGCGCGGTGATCGGCGTGCCGTCGTAATGCAGGATCGGCACCAGCCGCACCGGTTCGATATTGCATTCGTTGACGATCAGCGAGCGAAGCTGCGCGTCGCGGTTCTGCTCCACCACGAACACGAAATCTTGCTCGCCGATGAAGCTAGTCACGCTGGAATGGAACGGGAAGGCGCGCACGCGCAGTCGGTCGAGCGCGTGGCCGCCCGTTTCCAAAAGCTCGATCGCCTCATGCATCGCCGGCGACGTCGAGCCGAAATAGATCACGCCGTATTTGGTCGGCTTGTCCGAGTTTGCCTGCAACGGTCGCGGCACCATGTCCTTGGCGGTTTCGAACTTGCGCAGCAGCCGCTGCATGTTGTCGGCATAGGCCGGGCCTTCCTCGGTGTAGCGGGCATAGCGGTCGCGCGAGGTGCCGCGGGTGAAGAACGAGCCTTTCGAGGGGTGGGTACCGGGAAGCGTGCGGTAGGGAATGCCGTCGCCGTCGACGTCGAGATAACGGCCGAAATCGGCGCCGGCTTCCAGCGCGGTAGCGGTCATGATCTTGCCGCGGTCGTACTTGCGGCTGTCGTCCCAGACAAGCGGCCTGGACAGCCGATGGTTCATGCCGATGTCGAGGTCGAGCATCACGAAGATCGGCGTTTGCAGCCGGTCGGCGAGATCGAACGCCGCCGCAGCAAATTCGAAGGCTTCCGCCGGATCCTCCGGGAACAGCAGAACATGCTTGGTGTCGCCGTGCGAGGCGTAGGCACAAGAGATGATATCGGTCTGCTGCGTCCGTGTCGGCATTCCGGTCGACGGCCCGGCGCGCTGCACGTCGAAGATCACAGCCGGGATTTCGGCGAAATAGGCTAGGCCGAGGAATTCCTGCATCAGCGAAATGCCGGGCCCTGAGGTGGCGGTGAAGGCGCGCGCACCGTTCCACCCCGCGCCGATCACGATGCCGATCGAAGCGAGCTCGTCCTCGGCCTGGATGATGGCGAATTTGTTCTTCTTTGTTTGCGGATCGACGCGCAGCCGGTTGCAGTGCCGGGTGAACGCCTCGGCAAGCGACGACGAAGGCGTGATCGGATACCAGGCGCACACGGTGGCGCCGGAATAGACGGCGCCGAGCGCGGCGGCCGAATTGCCCTCGATGAAGATGCGGTCGCCGACCGCGGCGGCACGCTTCAACCGCAGGCCGATCGGGTGATCGAGATTCATCATCACCCAGTCGCGGCCGAGATGCAGCGCGTGCTTGTTGGCGTCGAACAATTTCTCCTTGCCGGCATATTGCTCGGCGATCAGCTTCTCCATCTCGGCGACGTCCATATCAAGGAGCGCCGAGAGCGCGCCGACATAGACGATGTTCTTGAACAGCTGGCGCTGGCGCGGGTCGGAGTATTCGCGGTTGCAGATGGCGGTGAGCGGCACGCCGATGACGGTAATGTCGTCGCGGAATTTCGACTTTGGCAGCGGCTTGGTGGAATCGTAGAGCAGGTAGCCGCCAGGCTCGATGCCGGCCACGTCCTTGTCCCAGGTCTGCGGGTTCATCGCGACCATCAGGTCGGTGCCGCCGCGCGCGCCAAGATGATTGGCCTCTGAGATGCGCACCTCGTACCAAGTCGGCAGGCCCTGGATGTTGGACGGGAAGATATTGCGCGGCGCGACTGGAATGCCCATGCGCAGCACCGAGCGGGCGAAAAGTTCGTTGGCGCTGGCGGAACCGGAGCCGTTGACGTTGGCGAACCGGACGACGAAGTCGTTTATGCTTTCAATTGGCATGCGTGTTCTGCGTGCGTCATGTCGATGAGATATTTCTGCATGTCCCAGGCGCCCGTGGGGCAGCGTTCGGCACACAGCCCGCAATGTAAGCAGACGTCCTCGTCCTTGACCATGACGCGGCCGGTCTTGAGACTATTGCCGATATAGAGGTCCTGGGTGAGATTGTTGGCCGGCGCTTCCAGGCGCGAGCGCAAATCGGCCTCCTCGCCGTTCGCGGTGAACGTGATGCAGTCCATCGGGCAAATGTCGACGCAGGCGTCGCACTCGATGCAAAGCTGCCCGGTGAAGACGGTCTGCACGTCGCAATTGAGGCACCGCTCGGCTTCCTTCAGCGCCAGTTCGACGTCGTAGCCAAGCTCCACCTCGGCCCTGATATCGCGCAGCGCCACGACTTTCTCGCGATGCGGAACGCGGTAGCGTTTATCGAGCGTGATCTCGTTGTCGTAGCTCCACTCGTGGATGCCCATCTTCTGGCTGGTGATGGCGATCTGCGGGGCGGGGCGGACTTTAACGTTCTCGCCGCGGCAGAATTTGTCGATTGAGACCGCCGCCTCACGGCCGTGCGCTACCGCCCAGATGATGTTCTTCGGGCCAAAGGCGGAGTCGCCACCGAAGAACACCTTTGGATGGGTCGAGCCCATCGTTGTGGTGTCGATCTTCGGCATGTTCCAGCGGTCGAATTCGATGCCGCAATCGCGCTCGATCCAGGGGAAGGCATTTTCCTGGCCGACCGCGACCAGGACATCGTCGCACGGGAAGTGCTGATCGGGCTCGCCGGTCGGCACGAGATTGCGCCGGCCGTTGGCGTCGCGCATCGCCTTGACCTTCTGGAAGACGACACCGGTGAGCTTGCCGTCGGCGTGGGTGAATTCCTTCGGCACCATGTAATTGAAGATCGGGATATCCTCGTGCATGGCGTCCTCCTTCTCCCAGGGGGATGCCTTCATCTCCTCGAAGCCCGAGCGCACCACGACTTTCACGTCGTCGCCGCCGAGCCGGCGCGAGGAGCGGCAGCAATCCATCGCGGTATTGCCGCCACCGAGGACGATGACGCGCTTGCCGATGCGGTCAATGTGGCCGAACGAGACGCTGGCCAGCCAGTCGATCCCGATGTGTATGTTCTTCGCCGCTTCCTTGCGGCCGGGAATATCCAGATCGCGCCCGCGCGGCGCGCCGCAGCCGACGAAGATCGCGTCGAAGTTTTCGGCGAGCAACGTCTTCATGCTGTCGATGCGCTTGCCGCCGACGAACTCGACGCCGAGATCGAGGATATAGCGGCATTCTTCGTCGAGCACCTTTTCGGGCAGGCGGAATTTTGGAATTTGCGTGCGCATCATGCCGCCGGACAGCGGGTCCTGGTCGAACACGACGCATTGGTAACCTATCGGCACCAGATCGCGCGCGACCGTAAGCGAAGCAGGGCCGCCGCCCACGAGTGCGATGCGCTTACCGTTCTTTTTGTCCGGCGGTTTCGGCAACCGCGCGCCGATGTCGTCCTTGAAGTCGGCGGCAACGCGCTTGAGCCGGCAGATCGCGACCGGCTCCTTTTCGACGCGGCCGCGGCGGCAGGCCGGCTCGCACGGGCGGTCGCAGGTGCGTCCGAGCACGCCCGGAAACACATTCGATTCCCAATTGATCATGTAGGCGTCGCTGTAGCGGCCTGCTGCGATCAATCGGATATATTCGGGAACCGGCGTGTGCGCCGGACAGGCCCACTGACAATCCACCACCTTATGGAAGTAGTCCGGGACCGAAATGTCAGTAGGTTTCATTCCATTCCTCTTGCACGCAGCACCCGCTCATACTCCGGCGGTTTTCTTTTAACGCTGCTGCGCGGATCGGCATTCCCCTGCGGCTGTGATCCGTTGCCGAATCCGGCCAAAACATTAGTCGAGCAGGGGGCCGATTTCTACCGCTTCTGCTTGTTATATCAAGGTTTTGTCGCTTGTTGTCCCTAACAAAAGCGCGATTGCAGGTGCGAATAGCTCGAGGCCAAAGGCGGCTCCGACCAAGGCTCGTTTGGTTAACTCAAGCCATTGAATATATTAGCGATTCAATGCCGGCGGCTGGCGGCGGGGCGACATGCTGGAAACGTGCTGCTGCGCGTCATGGGCGCAAGCTATGGTCTAAGGTCTAATCCGCTATGCGCAATCTGTTCGAGAGCCGTTCAGCAGAAGGCCCGGTGGCTGCCGCGCGCCGCGCCATGCGAACGAATTTGGGCCGCCGCTTCTACAAAAAAGCCACCACCACTGCCGTCGTCGAGGGTCATGCGGTGCAACTCGACGACAAGCCGGCGCGCACGCCCGCCGGCCGTTTTCTCGCCGCGCCGGCGCTTGCGCTTGCGCAGGCGATCGCCGCCGAATTGGAGGCGCAGTGTGACGTGATCGATCCGGCGACAATGCCGCTGACGCGGCTTGCCAACGCGATCATCGATGGCGTCGCCGACCGGCTCGCTCCAGTCGCTGCCGAAATAGAGAAATATCTCGGCTCCGATCTCGTTTGCTATCGCGTGAGCGCGCCGCGCGGACTTGCCGAACGGCAAGCGCGCCATTGGGATCCGGTTTTGGCGTGGGCGAGTGAGGCGCTGGCCGCCCGGTTTGCCTTGGGTGAGGGCGTCGTCCACATCGCGCAGCCGCAAGCAGCGCTCCTCGCCGCGCGCGGCGCGATTCCCGGTGACCCATGGCGCCTCGGCGCCGTGCACACGGTGACGACGCTGACCGGCTCGGCGCTGATCGCGCTCGCGCTCGCACGCGGCAGGCTCACCGCCGCCGAAGCATGGCTGGCCGCGCATGTCGATGAGGACTGGAACATGGAGCAATGGGGCAGCGACGAACTCGCGCTCGAGCGCCGTGCCTTCCGCTTTGCCGAGCTACGGGCGGCGGCGCTGGTACTGATGTCGCTGACGGAGTGACGGAGTTTACCCGCCGGTCACGCTCATATGGCGAGCGAGCGCCGGACGCTGGTGGCGGCGGTCGATGATGAAATCGTGGCCCTTGGGCTTGCGCCCGATCGCTTCGTCGATGGCCCTGTGCAGAAGTTCATTGCCTTCGGAAGCGCGCAACGGCTTGCGCAGATCGGCAGCGTCTTCCTGTCCAAGGCACATATATAGCGTGCCGGTGCAAGTGACGCGGACGCGGTTGCACGATTCGCAGAAATTATGGGTGAGCGGCGTGATAAAGCCGAGCCGTCCTCCGGTTTCGCCGACCCGCACATAGCGCGCCGGGCCGCCGGTGCGCTCATCGGTATCGGTTAATGTGTAGCACTCGTTCAAACGAGCGCGCACCACCGAGAGCGGCAGATATTGGTCGAGCCGGCCGATCTCGCCGAGCGGCATCACCTCGATCAAAGTCAGGTCCATGCCGTGGCCATGTGCCCATTCGATCAGGCGCGGGAATTCGTCATCGTTCACGCCCTTGAGCGCGACTGTGTTGATCTTGATCTTCAGGCCGGCGGCTTGCGCGGCGTCGATCCCCTCCATGACCTGCGCCAGATCGCCCCAGCGGGTAATCGCGCGGAATTTGTCCGCATCGAGCGTGTCGAGCGAGAGATTGATGCGACGTATGCCGTGGGCGGCAAGCTCGTGCGCGTATTTCGCGAGCTGCGAGCCGTTGGTAGTCAGCGTCAGCTCATCGAGGCGGCCGGAGGAGAGGTGGCGCGACAGCGTGGAGAACAGAGTCATAATTCCACGGCGGACGAGCGGCTCGCCGCCGGTCAGACGCAATTTGCGCACGCCGCGCGCAACGAAGGCCGAGCACAGCCGGTCGAGCTCTTCGAACGTGAGCAAATCGGCCTTCGGCAGGAAGGCCATATGCTCGCTCATGCAATAAACGCAGCGGAAATCGCAGCGGTCGGTGACCGAGACGCGCAGATAGCTGATCTCGCGGCCGAACGGGTCGACCAGCGGCGGCTGTTCCGGCGCCGCGTCAAAGTCGTAGGTCTTGGAGTGTCCCAATTGCGCGCCCATCGGCATGCGTTTCCACTGTAACCCCGGCTCCATATGAGCCATGCATGGGGTACGTCATATTATGACGAATATAATCAATCTTTGTGCCGGATAAAGCCCTGATCGTCCACAGCATTTTTCACATGTGCGAGAGCTTCTATCGTGCCCGGCAGTTCGGCATAGGAGCCGATCACCCGGTCTGGCCCCAGGGTTTTGACCGGCACGTCGGTATAGCCAAAATCCACCGCGACAACGGGCACTTGGGCGGCACGGGCGGTCCGGATATCGGTGATTGAATCGCCGACCATGATGGCCCTCCCGGGCTCGCCGCCGGCGCGCGCGATGGTGGCACGAAGAATCCGCGGATCGGGCTTCTGGATGCCGAACGTGTCCTGGCCGCAGATCGCGGCGAAGCGCCCGCTCAGACCGAGCGTGTCCAAAAGCCGCTTCGACAGCCATTCGAGTTTGTTGGTGCAGATCGCGAGAACATGACCGGCGGCGGCTAGCCGATCGAGGGCCGGCTCGACCCCCGGAAACGGCCGCGAACGGTCGGCAAGGTGTTCGGCGTAATGCGCGACAAAGGACGTGTAGAGGCGGTCCACGTCGGCTGGCGAGCATGCGCGTCCCTCGGTGGCGAGCGCCTGCTCGATCATGTCGCGCGCGCCGCCACCGATCAGCGGCCGGGCGGTGTCGTAGGGGACGCCGGGCAGGCCGTTCGCCATCAGGGTGAAGTTGAGCGTGTCGATCAGGTCGGGCGCGGTATCGACGAGCGTGCCGTCGAGATCAAAGACGATGGTAAGCATGGCTTCCGGCCTAGCCGCGGAATGCCAGCGGCGCAAGCATCGCTTTCGGCCCTATTTTGCCTTACACAGCGGCCATGGATGTGGACGCACAAAAACGCGCCGCCGCCGCTAGGGCGCTCGATTTCGTGCGGAATGGTATGCGGGTCGGGCTAGGCACCGGCTCGACTGCAAAGCATTTCGTCGATCTCCTCAGCGAACGCGTGCGCGCGGGCCTCGATATCGTCGCGGTGCCGACGTCGGAGGCGACTCGCGCGCAGGCGGCGAAACTCGGCATCGCGCTCACCACCCTTGACGAGATCGACCAACTGGACGTGACCGTGGACGGCGCCGACGAGATCGCGCCGGACCTCACGCTGATCAAGGGCGGCGGTGGCGCGTTGCTGCGGGAGAAGATCGTAGCCGCGGCCTCCATGCGCATGGTCATCATTGCGGACGATTCGAAATGGGTCTCGACGCTTGGCCGTTTTCCGCTGCCGATCGAGATCGTGCCGTTTGGTGCGATGGCGACCCGGAGCGCGATAGACGCGGCGTTGCGCGACTGCGGCTGTTCGGGACCCATGGCGCTGCGCAAGGGTAATGACGGCAAGGTGTTCGTCACCGATGGTGGGCACTGGATCCTGGATGCCCATTTACAGCGCATCGCCGATCCGCGCGGACTGGCCGCGCGGCTCTGCGCGGTGCCCGGCGTGATGGAGCACGGTCTGTTCATCGGCATGGCGCAGGCTGCTATTCTTGCCGGCTCCGGCGGAGTGCGCCTGGTCGAGCGGCCACGCGCCTAAGATTCGAAAGGAGCTCGATCGATGGCCGATTACGATGTCGATCTATTCGTCATCGGCGGCGGCTCGGGCGGAGTACGCGCCGCGCGCATTGCCGCGCAGCACGGCGCGGGCGTGATGCTGGCGGAGGAATACCGTGTCGGCGGCACCTGCGTCATCCGCGGCTGTGTGCCGAAAAAGCTGCTGGTGTATGCCTCGCGCTTTCGCGCCGAGTTCGAGGATGCCGCCGGTTACGGCTGGACATTGCCGCGATCCTCGTTCGACTGGCCGACCTTGATCGCCAACAAGGACAAGGAGATCGCGCGGCTGGAAACTGCCTATATCGCGACACTGGAAAAGGCCGGCGTCACTATCGCCAAGACCCACGCCGTCATCGCCGATGCGCACACGGTCCGGCTGGCGAGCGGCAAAGACGTGCGCGCGGCCACGATCCTGATCGCCTCCGGCGGCGCGCCGAGCAGTGGCGACCCCATCCCGGGCATCGAGCACGCCATTACCTCCAACGAGGCTTTTCATCTGCCGAAGCTGCCAGCGCATGTGCTGATCCAGGGCGGCGGCTATATCGCCGTCGAATTCGCCGGCATTTTTGCCGGGCTGGGTTCGCAGGTGACGCTCGTCTATCGCGGCGAAAATATTTTGCGCGGCTTCGATGACGATGTGCGCGCGCATCTGCGCATGGACATGGAGAAGCACGGCATCACGGTCCTGACCGGCTGCAAGGTCGCCGCCATCGAGCGTGCCGATTCGCGGTTTTCCGTGCGGCTGACGAGCGGCAATCGCGTGAGTGCCGATTGCGTCATGTTCGCCACCGGCCGGGCGCCGAACGTCGGCAAGATAGGACTGAAGGAGGTTGGCGTCGCGCTCGCGAGGAACGGTGGCGTCGCCGTTGACAAATATTCACGATCGAGCGTCGCCAACATCTACGCCATCGGCGACGTGACGAATCGTGTCAATCTCACGCCAGTCGCCATCCGCGAAGGCCACGCTTTCGCCGATACGGTGTTCGGGGGCAAGAAGATCGCGGTCGATCACAGCAATGTACCGACGGCGGTGTTCTCCGATCCCGAAGTCGGCGCAGTCGGCCTGACCGAGGCGCAGGCGCGCGAGCGTCTAGCCCGAACCGACGTGTACAAGGCGATGTTCAAGCCTTTGAAAGCGACGCTCTCCGGCCGCGACACCACCGTGCTGATCAAGCTTGTCGTCGACGGATCATCGGATCGGGTCGTGGGCTGTCATATCGTCGGCGAGGGCGCCGCCGAAATGATCCAGGTCGCCGCTATCGCCGTGAGGATGGAGGCCAAAAAGGCCGACTTCGACGCCACCATGGCGCTCCATCCGACAACGGCCGAGGAGCTGGTTACCATGCGGACGAAAAGCGCCAGCTACGTCCGCGAAGCCGCTGAATAATCGGCTATTTTTAGCCCTGTCGCGGGATGCGGCCGGCGTGTATAAGACCGCCGGATTGCGGAGACGGCGGTAATGTCCAGGCGGACAAATTCGACCAAGTGGAGCCCGGATAGGTGGACTCCAACTACTTGGCGCGGCAAGCCGATCATGCAGGTGCCGGACTATGCCGACCCGCGAGCGCTCGGCGAGGTCGAGGCTCAGCTTGCGAGCTTTCCGCCGCTGGTTTTTGCAGGCGAGGCCCGCAACCTCAAACGCGCTTTGGCGCAGGTTGCCGCGGGCCAGGCGTTCCTTCTTCAGGGCGGCGATTGTGCGGAAAGTTTCGCCGAGCATGGCGCCAACAACATCCGCGATTTCTTCCGCCTGTTCCTGCAAATGGCGGTGGTGCTGACCTATGCCGCGGCATCGCCCGTAGTCAAAGTGGGCCGCATCGCCGGACAATTTGCCAAACCGCGCTCGTCGCCGACCGAAAAGCGTGGCGGCGTCGAGCTGCCGGCCTATCGCGGCGACATCGTCAACGGCACCGAGTTCACGGTCGAAGCGCGCACGCCAGATCCGCGTCGGCAGCTCGAAGCCTATCGGCAATCGGCGGCGACGCTGAACCTTTTACGCGCGTTCGCAACCGGCGGTTACGCCAATCTATCGAACGCGCATCAATGGATGCTGTCCTTCGTCAAGGATTCCCCGCAGTCGAAGCGCTACCAGGAACTGGCGACGCACCTCACTGAGGCGCTCAATTTCATGCGCGCCTGCGGCATCGATCCTGAAATACATCCGGAGATGCGCACGACTGATTTCTTCACCAGCCACGAGGCTTTGTTGCTCGGCTACGAGCAGGCATTCACCCGCGTCGATTCGACGACCGGCGACTGGTACTGCACCTCCGGCCATATGCTGTGGGTCGGCGACCGCACCCGGCAGCCGGATCATGCCCATATCGAGTTCTGCCGCGGGATTAAAAATCCGCTCGGCCTGAAGACCGGGCCGACGCAAAAGCCGGACGAGCTGTTGAAGCTGATCGACATCCTCGACCCGGACAACGAGCCCGGGCGCCTCACGCTCATCTGCCGCATGGGCGCCGACAAAGCCGCCGAGCATTTGCCGCGGTTCATAAGGGCGGTAAAGTGCGAGGGTCGCAACGTGCTCTGGTCGTGCGACCCGATGCACGGCAACACCATCACCTCGGTGACCGGCTATAAGACGCGGCCATTCGACCAAATTCTGAAAGAGGTGCGGACGTTCTTCGAAATGCATGCGGCCGAAGGCACTCATGCCGGCGGCGTTCATCTGGAGATGACCGGCCAGAATGTCACCGAATGCACCGGCGGCGCCCGCGCGATCAGCGAGGAGGACCTCAACGACCGCTACCACACGGTGTGCGATCCGCGGCTCAATGCCGAGCAGTCGCTCGACCTCGCTTTTCTGCTCGCCGATCTGCTGAAAGGCCAGCGTCAGGGCAAGGCGAAGCCTGCGCCGGCGGTGGCAGCGTTTTAGTCGAGGCCTTGAGTCCCGCTTTCGCGGCGGCGAGCGGCACGCTAGATGATGGCCATGACCGAGCGTCCCGCCGATCGTCTGGCCATTACCGTGGCGCAGCTTAATCCCATTGTCGGCGATGTAGCCGGCAATCTGGAACGTGCCCGCGTTGCGCGCGCGCAAGCGGCCCGCGACGGCGCCGACATCGTCGCCTTCTCCGAATTGTTCATCGCCGGCTATCCGCCGGAAGACCTTGTGCTCAAGCCCGCGTTTCAGTCGGCCTGCCGCTCTGCGGTCGAGACGCTCGCCCGCGACACGGCCGATGGCGGACCGGCGGTCCTGATCGGCACGCCGTGGGTCGATGACGGCAAGCTTTACAATGCCTATGCGCAGCTGGCCGGCGGGCGTGTCGAAGCGATCCGTTTCAAAGTCGACCTGCCGAATTACGGCGTGTTCGACGAAAAGCGGGTATTCACGGCCGGCCCGCTGCCGGGGCCGATCGTGATCAAGGGCGCCCGCGTCGGAATTCCGATTTGCGAGGACATTTGGGGCGCCGAAGTGGTCGAGTGCCTGGTGGAAACCGGCGGCGAAATCCTGCTGGTGCCGAACGGCTCACCTTACTGGCGCGGCAAGACTGAAGAACGGCTCAATATCGCGCTCAGTCGCGTCGTCGAGTCGGGCCTGCCGCTTATTTATCTGAATCAGTTTGGCGGGCAGGATGAACTCGTTTTCGACGGCGCCTCGTTCGCCGTCAACGCCGACCGCTCGATCGGCTTTCAGTTGCCGGAGTTCCGCGAAGCCGTGGTGACCACCCGGTGGTCGCGGACGGGCGGCGTGTGGCGCTGCGCGCCGGGTCCGCTGGATGCGCCGGATGAAATGGATCAGGCGGACTACACCGCCTGCATGGTCGGGTTGCGCGATTATGTCGACAAGAACCGTTTCAAGGGCGTCGTGCTTGGCTTGTCCGGAGGCATCGATTCCGCCTTGTGCGCGGCGATGGCAACCGACGCGCTCGGCGCTGAGCGCGTGCGATGCGTGATGCTGCCCTACCGCTACACCTCGCGCGACTCGCTCGACGACGCGGCCGCGATCGCGAAGGCGCTTGGTGCGCACTACGATATTGTACCGATCGAGAGCGCGGTGCGCGGGCTGGAGGTGGCGCTTGCCGGGATTTTCGCCGGCGCGCCGGCTGACGTCACCGAGGAAAATCTCCAGTCGCGCGCGCGCGGCACCATCCTGATGGCGATTTCCAACAAATTCGGCCTGATGGTGGTGACGACCGGCAACAAATCCGAGATGTCGGTCGGCTACGCCACGCTGTACGGCGACATGAATGGCGGCTTCAATCCGGTCAAGGATCTCTACAAGACCGAGGTGGTTCGCCTGGCGCAGTTGCGCAATCGGTGGAAACCGGCGGGCGCGCTCGGTCCGGCCGGACCGGTCATCCCCGAAAACGTCATCACGCGCCCGCCGAGCGCGGAGCTGCGTGAAAACCAGACTGACCAGGACACGCTGCCACCCTACGATCTGCTCGATCAGATCTTGCAGCGGCTGGTCGAGCGCGAGGAATCGGTCGCCAACATCGTCGCCGCTGGTCTCGATCGCGAGATGGTGATGAAGGTCGAGCGCATGCTCAGCCTCGCCGAGTACAAACGGCGGCAGGCCGCGCCGGGCGTAAAAGTGACGTTGAAAAATTTCGGCCGCGACCGGCGCTACCCGATCGTCAATCGCTTCCGCGACCCGGGCGCGTTAGCGGCTGCTTCCGGGAGCGGCGCGGTCCAAAGCCCGAGCAGGCAGAAGGCCGGCGCGGCAGACTTTTGAGCCGTCGTTCGACGTATCAGTGTGCCGCCACGAAGGGCGGGCCGACCGTGCGCACGGTGCCTTTTGTCGTTTCGGCGGGGCTGGCATTGGTATCCGGTGTCGGCGCGACTGTCGCCTGCGGCAGTGCGCTAGCGTCCTTGCTGCCGGCCTTGATCGGCTTGTCGTTCGGGGCCTTCGGCTGCGGCGGTTGCGACAGCGCCTTGGCGTTCTGGTCGGTCACCACGATGTCGCCGCTCTCGAGCGTGGTCGAATCGTCGGCGCCCTTGAGCGCGTCGGCCCAACTCTGGCCGGGCCGGCGGCACGAGCATGTCGGCGTAAATTCCTTGCGATAGCGGAACGCGTTCGGCAGCTCGGTGTAGGGTAGCCCGCCTAACGATACCGCCTGGGCGATGTCTTCGCCGGGATTCCGATAGGTATAGAGCAACGCCTCGGCGGCCGGACACTCGCGTTGGCACGCGCGCGCGTCGTCCGGGAAGCGGTTCGGCGCCGTCGAATACGAGATCGGGAAATAATACCCGTCGCAGGTGCGCACGCAGACCGTGCGGTAGGTGCCGGCCGGCGCACCTTCGCCGCCCGGGCTGATCAGGTGGCCGCTGAACAGCGCATCGAGGAAGCCGGTCGGCTGCGCCGCTGCCGCCGCCCGCCATTGCGGGCCGCAATTATTCTCCGCCAACTGCCCGATCAGCCCGCGGCGCAGGCTTTCCTGATTGGTGCTCCCGCTCTTGAGACTTTCAAGATCGCTCATCGCATGGTCGAGATTGTCCCGCATCTGCTGAATCTGCGCGTTCAGCGGCTGGCATTCCGGCGACCGTCCGGTGAACAGCGCGAAAAAGCCGCCGCCCTCGCAGCCCTGTTTTTTCGATCGCCCCAGCAGACGGTCGAGGTCGGCCTGCTGCTTGGCCACCGCATCCTCGAAGCGCTTGATCGCCTCAACTCGTGCCGGATCGTTGGCGCCGCGATTGATGATGGACAATTGGCTTTCGAGGCGCACGCAGACGGGGTTCGCATTCGACGGCGTGGCAACCGCCGCCGGCGGCGGTGGCGCTTGAGCGGGAGCGGGCTGATTGGGGATCGGGGCGGGCGGCACCGGCGGCGGACTTTGGGCGAGCGCCGGCACGAGCAACGCGCTCAGAGCTAGAGCGCAGAATCCGAGGCCGCGCAGTGGCTTCCGCATGTCGATTCCCGACCCTCTTGCCGTGGCGGCGCGATCAAGCGATGGAATGGTGACCAAAGTGTGAATAGGGCGCGCCTTACTCCGTATCCGGCTGGTTTTCCGGCCGGGCGCGGTCGAAGGCGGGGAGCTTCATGCAGGCGGCGTCGATGGCGACGATCTTGGAAAATTTGTCGAGCGGAACCTTGAGCCGGCGCGCATTGTAGATCTGCGGAATGAGGCACAGGTCCGCCATCGTCACCTGATGGCCGCAGGAATAGGTGCCGCCCTGCAGCAGCGCCTCGTAGGCCTCGAAGCCCTCGATCACCCAATGATGATACCAGGCGTCGATCGCGCTCTGTTCCTGATGCAACTCGCGTTTTAGGTAACGCAGCGGCCCGACATTATTCAGCGGATGGATGTCGCAGGCCACGATATCGGCGAGCGCGCGTGCGCGGGCGCGCGCCAGCGGATCCTTCGGCAGAAGTGGTGGATCGGGGTGAGTCTCCTCGAGGTATTCGATGATGGCGAGCGACTGGATCAGCACCTCGCCGCCGGGCGCTATCAAAGCCGGAATGCGCATCTGCGGATTGATCGCGCGGTATTCCGGCCGCCGGTTATGGCCGCCGTCCTGGATGAGATGAACCGGGACCGTCTCATAATCGACGCCCTTGAGATTAAGCGCGATGCGCACCCGAAAGGCGGCCGACGAGCGGAAGTAGGAATAAAGCTTCACGGACGTTCCTCAATCATCGTCTTCATCTTCCTGCGTGCCGGCCTCGGCGACGAGTTGTGCAGAGCGGGCAGTCAGCTGCTTGAGGGCGCGGTTGAAAGCTTCGCGGTCCGCGTGCGTCAGAATCTCCGTCAGGCGGCGGGCAAAGTCGATCGCGTGCGGTGCCACCTCCTCATACATCGTCCGCCCGGACGCGGTGAGCGAGAGGAACGCTTCGCGCATGTCGTCGCGGTTGGCGCGGCGCACGACCAGCCGGCGCTTTTCCATCAGCGCTACCGCGCGCGACACCTTGGTCTTGTGCATGTGCGTGTGCGCGCCGATCGCCTTCGCGGTCATCACGCCGAACTGGCCGAGCGTGACCAGCACGCGCCATTCCGGCACGCCGATGCCGTAACGCCGCGCATAGACGCGTGACAGCGCCTGCGAGACCAGGCTCGACACCACGTTAAGCTGATAGGGCAGGAAATGCTCGAGCTTGAGCGGCGCCTGGTCGCCCGCATTTTGTTCCATGGCGGGCGCATCGTCCCCGGCTTTGCCTTCGATCGCCCGCTGAGCGGCCATAAATGCGCTTTCCGCGCCGGCCGCCCGTAGGGGTTGCGGCGCAATCGCGCAAAACATGGCCGAAGTCGTGCGACCGTGCAACGGCCGAACGGCCTTGCCGGCGGTTACGCCGTGCTAAAAGGGATGATGAAACCGCGACGATTTCCATCGGGCTGGCTGGTTGTGGCGGTGCTCATCGCCAGTGGCGTGCTCTGGGCGGTATTGTTCTTCGTCACATTGCCGCATCTGCGCGCACTCGCCAGCGCGGCCGCGCCGTTCGACGTCAGGCCGTTCGGATACGACTATGCGGAAGCGGGGGCATTTCTAAGCGCCATTGGGAGCCAGGGCCGCGCCTATTACGTTAATCCCGAGCTTGTGCTCGATACGTTTTATCCGCCGCTCTACGCGACGTCGCGGGCGCTGACACTGTGGTGGCTGACCATGCCGGGACGGCTGCGCGAGGAAGCATGGCCGCTGTCCGCCCGCTGGACGCTTGCGGCGATTCCCGTCGTCGTTGCCGGCTTCGACGGCGTGGAGAACATATCGATCGCGCACATGATATGGACCTGGCCCGATCTGTCCGCCGGCCTTGTTGCGCTGGCAAGCATGGCCACGCGGGCAAAACTGCTGTTGGGCGGGTTTACGAAATCGCGATGGTCGTTCTGGCGCTTGCCGCTCTGTTGCGCTGGCGGCGCGCCGGCCGGACAAAAATTAGAGCGCCGTTCGCTGGCGCTCTAACTGTCCCACATCGTCACACCCGCCACGGAGAGCGGGCATGACGAATCTCAAATCACCGGGTGCAGGTGATGGCGACGAAGTCGTCGCAATTGGCGCCGTGGCAGGAGCCGGGGCCGCTGGTCGGGATCGCGCCGGTGATGTCGTCGCGGTCGACCTTGCGGAACGACAGGGCCGCGCCGAATTCGTGCGAGCGGCAGTAGGAATTCGCCGCCGCCGCTCCGCAGGGCGCGCCGGAGGCAAGGCAATGATCGACGCCATAGCCATCGGCGCCGCCGGGAACGATGAAGATCCGCTTTTCCGCTGAGGCAGTAGTGGCGCTGAACAGCACGGCGGCAACGGCCGCGGCCGCGAACATGAAACGCATTGAACCCCCACCGGGCGCCCACGGCGCCAAAACTCGGGTTGCTATCAAGCGCAAGAATGCGACGGGGCGGTTAAGGCTGCGTTAACCCAGCGACACGAGGAGCCTGTTGGCGCCCCCGCAGCGGCGATTCGGCCCCTGAGAACAAAGGCTTGACGCCATGCGCATCCTCGCCCATTGTGCGCGCCATGAACGGCCAGAACCTCGTCTGCGGCATCCGCCGGGGGATTATTCGCTAGCGCAAAACGCTGGCTGCGGCCGTCTTTTCTCATTGTCGAGATTTTGGACACGCCCGGCCAGCAGGCCCCGGTGCGTGCAGTCGCGTGTAAAGTCACGTTTGATTTGATTCGACGATGGACCTGAAACTCTACGATACGCTGACGCGCGAGAAACGGGTGTTCCACCCGCTCAAACCCGCCAACGTACGCATGTATGTGTGCGGACCTACGGTCTACGACTTCGCCCATGTCGGCAATGCGCGGCCAGTGATCGTGTTCGACGTGCTGTTTCGGCTCTTGCGCCACGTTTACGGCGCCGATCGCGTCACCTACGTCCGCAACATCACCGACGTCGACGACAAGATCAACGCACGCGCGGCGGAGGAATATCCCGAATTGCCGCTGAATGAGGCGATCTGCAAAGTCACCGAGACGACCGACAAGCAATTCCACGACGACGTTGCTGTGCTCGGCTGCCTGCCGCCGACGCACGAGCCGCGCGCGACCGAGAACATTCCGGAGATGCGCGACCTGATCGAGCGGCTGGTCAAATCCGGTAATGCCTATGTCGCCGAGGACAACGTGTTGTTTTCCGTGCCGTCGGATCCCGATTATGGCCAGTTGTCCAAGCGCCTGCTCGACGAGATGATCGCGGGCGCGCGCGTCGAGGTCGCGCCTTACAAGCGCGCGCCGACGGATTTCGTGCTGTGGAAGCCGTCCAAGCCGGGCGAGCCGGCGTGGCCGTCGCCGGCCGGAATAAAAACTCCCGGCAGGCCCGGCTGGCACATCGAATGCTCGGCGATGTCATGGAAATATCTTGGCGAGATTTTCGACATCCACGGCGGCGGCATCGATCTGGTCTTTCCGCACCACGAAAACGAGCTCGCGCAATCGCGCTGCGCCTTCCATACGCCGGTGATGGCGAATTTCTGGGTGCACAACGGCTTCTTGCAGGTCGAAGGCGAGAAGATGGCCAAGTCGGCCGGCAATTTCGTGACCATCCATGAGTTGTTGAGGGATTGGCGTGGCGTGGCTTGGCCAGGAATGGTTGTTCGGTTCGCGTTACTTCAAACTCATTATCGACAACCGTTGGATTTCACCGAACGCGCTCTCGATGATGCCTCGATGGCGTTGCGTGCCTTTCACTTCTTTGCCTCGGGTGTTCAGGCCCACCGCCCGTCTGACGAATTTTTGGAGGCGATGGCGGATGACTTGAATACGCCCCGCGCAATCACCGAGCTTCATCGCCTTCAGAAGGCTGCTAAAAGTGAGTTGGCGTTCTCTGAGGCAGCGGGCCAATTGGCATCAGGTCTATCCATGCTCGGATTCGATATCAAAGATTACGACCCGCAGTGGCTGCAGAAGCAGGTCGCGGCAAAGAAGGTGGGTAGTCGAGGCCCGGCAATAGAAAGTCTGATCGCCGCGCGAACGGCTGCGCGGAACCGGAAAGATTGGAAAGAATCCGACCGCATCCGCGACGAGCTCGCCAAAATGGGCGTGGTGCTCAAAGACACCAAAGACGGCACCACTTGGGAGATCGCCAGATGAACGCGCGCGCGCAGGAAAAGCTTGCGATGCGGCCGTTGTTGCCAGCCGACGTGCCGCTGCTGGCGGAGATTTTCCGCGCCAGCATCGAACAACTGGCCGCTGACGATTACAGCGAGGCGCAGCTGGGGGCATGGGCCTCGGTTGCCGATGATGAGGAGGAATTCGGTGCCCGGCTCGCGGGCGAGCTTACGCTGGTCGCGACACTCAGCGGCGCCGCCATCGGCTTCGCGTCGTTGGCCGATAATGCGAAGATCGACATGCTTTATGTCCATCCCGCCGCAACCGGGCAGGGCGTCGCCGCCATGCTCTGCGACGCGCTGGAGAAGCTTGCTGCCGCTCGCGGCTCCAAAGAACTTACCGTCGACGCCAGCGACAGCGCGCGCGGCTTTTTCGAGCGGCGCGGCTATGCGGCCAAGACCCGCAATACGGTGACGCTCAACGGCGAATGGCTCGCCAACACCACGATGGTGAAGCCGCTCGCGGCCGGGGCGGCCAAGGGGAGCAGGGCATGAACAACCACGAGACGCGCGACAGCTTCCTCGGCCTGCGCACGCATCACGTCGTGATCGCCGTCATCGCCATCGTGGTCGCGGTGGCGCTCGCCTCCAACTATTATCTCTGGTGAGATGCGCCTGATGTCCCGCGAGCGGCTTTATCTGTTCGATACCACGCTGCGCGACGGCGCGCAGACCAACGGCGTCGATTTCACGCTCGCCGACAAGCTTGCCATTGCGCGCATGCTGGACGAACTCGGCGTCGATTATGTCGAGGCCGGCTATCCGGGCGCCAATCCGACCGACACCAATTTCTTCACAGAAAAGCGGCCGGCACGCGCCAAGATTACCGCCTTCGGCATGACGCGGCGGCCGGGCCGTTCCACCTCGAACGATCCGGGCCTTGCCGCGGTGCTCGCCGCCGAAGCCGACGCGATCTGCTTTGTCGCCAAATCCTGGGACTATCATGTGCGCGTCGCGCTCGAAACCACCGAGGAGGAAAACCTCGCCTCGATCCGCGACAGCGTGCGCGCGGCCAAGGCCAAGGGTCGCGAAGTGCTGCTCGACTGCGAGCATTTCTTCGACGGATACAAGGCCAACCCGGCTTACGCGCTCGCCTGCGCGAAGGCCGCCTACGACGAAGGCGCGCGCTGGGTGATACTCTGCGACACCAATGGCGGCACGCTGCCGCACGAAGTGGAAAAGATCGTCAGCGAAGTCTGCGCCCAGATTCCCGGCGATCATGTCGGCATCCACGCGCACAACGACACCGAGCAGGCGGTGGCGAATTCGTTCGCTGCGGTGCGCGCCGGCGCCCGCCAGATTCAAGGGACGCTCAATGGGCTGGGCGAACGCTGCGGCAACGCCAACCTCGTCTCCATCATTCCGACGCTCAAGCTGAAGGCCGAATACGCGGACAAATTCGACATCGGCGTGTCGGAGGAGGCGCTCGGTCATCTCGCCCGCGTCTCGCACGCGCTCGACGACCTCCTTAACCGGGCTGCCGATCGGCATGCGCCCTATGTCGGCGAAAGCGCGTTCGCCACCAAGGCCGGCATCCATGCCTCCGCCATCATGAAGGATCCGGCGACCTACGAGCATGTCGCGCCGGAGACCGTCGGCAACAAGCGCAAGCTTCTGGTTTCCGATCAGTCCGGCCGGTCGAACCTTTTGGCCGAGCTCGACCGCATCGGCTTTGCCGTCGACAAGGACGATCCGCGCCTGGCGCGCCTGCTCGACGAGGTGAAGGAGCGTGAGGCGATCGGCTACGCCTACGAGGCGGCGGATGCTTCGTTCGAGCTACTCGCCCGCCGGCTCCTCGGCAAGGTGCCGCGCTATTTCGACGTCGAGAAATTCGACGTCAACGTCGAGCAGCGTCTCAACGCCAAAGGCGAGCGCATGACCGTCAGCCAGGCCGTGGTGAAGGTGCGGGTCGGCGACGAATTGCTGATCTCCGCCGCCGAGGGCAACGGCCCGGTCAACGCGCTCGATCTGGCGCTGCGCAAGGACCTCGGCAAATATCAGACCTTCATCACCGGGCTCGAGCTGACCGATTATCGCGTGCGCATCCTCAACGCCGGCACTGAGGCGGTAACCCGCGTGCTGATCGAAAGCGCCGACGAGAGCGGCGACCATTGGACCACCATTGGGGTGTCGCCAAACATCATCGACGCGTCGTTCCAGGCGCTGATGGATTCGATCGTCTACAAGCTCATCAAATCCGGCGCGCCGGCGTAACGAGGCGCGGTATGATCGATCATATTTCCATAGCCGTGCGCGATCTGAAAAAGTCGGAAGCCTTCTACGCCGCCGTGCTGGCGGTGCTCGGCCTGGCGAAGCTGCGCGAATGGCCGGACGCTGCGGTCGGCTTCGGCAAGAAATATCCCGAATTCTGGATCAACGCGCGCGCCGCCATGGATCGAGTCGCCGACGATTCCGGCATGCATGTCTGCCTGCGCGCACCGGATACGGTGGCGGTCGACGCCTTCCACGCCGCCGGGCTCAAGGCCGGAGGCACGTCCGACGGGGCGCCGGGACTGCGGCCGCATTATTACGCCGGCTACTACGCCGCCTTCGTCATCGATCCCGACGGCAACAAGATCGAGGCGGTGACGTTTCTGCGGGACGCTTCCTGATCGTCATTGCCGGATTTGATCCGGCAATCCATCTTTGCTCGCCGTTGACGACGTAAGCGTCACATCCGGTCGACCGGCACAGCCATCATCTTCTTTTCCGCGTCGCTGACCGCGCGTGCCGCCTCTTGCAGCTTGGGCAGGATCTCCTCGATCCGCTCCGCTACGAGCAACTCCACGCCCTTGGCCGCGGATGGCACCAAGCCAAGCACGCGCATATGGTCGATGAGGACAAGGAGCGGATCCCAGAAGCCGTTGATGTTGGCGATCAGGATTGGTTTCTTGTGGCGCCCCAGCTGCGCCCAGGTCATTTGCTCGACCAGCTCTTCGAGTGTGCCGAGACCGCCCGGCAGCGCCACGAAGGCGTCGGCGCGGTCGAACATGGTGCGCTTTCGCTCGTGCATGTCGCGCGTGACGATCTGCTCCTGGGCGAGCCGCCGCGGCCGCTCCTTGGCGGTCAGGAACTCGGGAATGATGCCGGTGGCCACGCCGCCATTCTCGATGACGGCGGCCGCGACCGCGCCCATCAACCCGATCGAGCCGCCGCCATAGACGAGCCGCACGCCGTTTTCGGCCAGGATTTTGCCGAAGCCCCGCGCGGTCTCGATGAAGGCCGGGTCGGTGCCCGGGCTGGATCCGCAATAGACGCAGATCGCCTTGATTTTGCTCATAGAGTCACACTCATGAAGGGATAGATGTGGCGGCGATTCGGCCGAACTGCAAGCGCTTTAAGCCGGAACGGAGCAAGCCGTGCCGATGCGGCAGCACGAAAGATTCTCTATATGACAAGCGGTTGCGAGTCCCGGCTGGCACCCCAAGCAAAGCCCAAGCCCCGAAACGCCACAAAATGAGAGAATTCGCCACCACCCCCGCAAGCGCGATCCTGGCGGTCAAATCCGACCGGGCCGGGCTTGCGTCCATGCTGGCGCATCTTTGGCCGTATATCTGGCCTTCGAACCGGCGTGACCTGAAAGCGCGGGTGCTGTTCGCAACTGTCCTGATCTTTGTCGCCAAGCTCGCGACCGTTGCAGTGCCGTTCACTTTCAAGTGGGCGACCGATGCGCTGGCCGGTCACGGCACGGCTCCGCTCGGCCCCGACAATGTGATCGTCTGGGTCCTGGCGACGCCGATCATGATGACGCTGGCCTACGGCGGCATGCGCATCCTCATGGGCGCGCTGACGCAATGGCGCGACGGCATCTTTGCCAAGGTCGCGATGAATGCGGTGCGCGAACTTGCAAACATCACGTTCGAACACATTCATTTGCTGTCGTTGCGGTTTCACCTCGACCGAAAGACCGGCGGCTTGACCCGCGTTCTGGAACGCGGGCGCAACGCCATCGAGACCATCGTCCGGCTACTGCTGCTGCAATTCTTGCCGACCGTCGTCGAAGTCGTGCTGGTCGCCTGGGTGTTGTTTTTCCACTTCGACTGGCGTTACGTCGTGGTGGTCTTGCTCACCGTCGCGCTTTATGTCGGCTTCACCTTCTACGCGACCGAATGGCGCATCGGCATCCGCCGCAAAATGAACGAGAGCGATAACGACGCCAACACCAAGGCGATCGACTCGTTGCTTAATTACGAAACCGTCAAATATTTCTCCGCCGAGGAGCGCGAAGCCAAGCGGTACGACCGCTCGATGGCGCGTTACGAGGACGCGAGCATCAAGGCCTATACCTCGCTCGCTATTATGAATGCCGGACAGGCGATCGTTTTCAGCATCGGGCTGACCGCAACGATGGTGCTGTGCGTCTACGGCATCGAAGCCGGTGTCAACACGGTCGGCGACTTCGTCATGATCAACGCCATCATGATCCAGCTCTATCAACCGCTAAACTTCATGGGGATGCTCTATCGCGAGACCAAACAGGCGGTGATCGACATCGAGGCTATGTTTACGATCCTCGACCGCGAGCCGGAGATCGGGGACAGGCCGGATGCAGAGCCGCTCAAAGTGCGCGCCGGCAATATCCGTTTCGACAACGTGTCGTTTGCTTATGACCCAGAGCGGCAGATTCTTCGCAATGTAAGCTTTGAGGTGGCGGCCGGGCACACGGTCGCCATCGTCGGCCCGACCGGCGCCGGCAAGTCGACCATTTCGCGGCTGTTGTTCCGCTTTTACGATGTGACTGGCGGCCGCATCCTGATCGACGGCCAGGATATCCGCGACGTGACGCAGAAATCGCTGCGCGCCGCGATCGGCATGGTGCCGCAGGACACCGTTCTGTTTAACGACACGATCCGCTATAACATCCGCTACGGGCAGTTGGATGCGAGCAACGCCGAGGTCGAAGAGGCGGCGCGGCTTGCGCAGATCGACGGTTTCATCCGGCTGGCGCCTAAGGGCTACGAGACCGAGGTTGGCGAGCGCGGGCTAAAGCTTTCCGGCGGCGAGAAGCAGCGTGTCGCCATCGCCCGCACCATTCTCAAGGCGCCCCCGATCCTCCTGCTCGACGAAGCGACCTCGGCGCTCGACAGCCATACCGAGCGCGACATCCAGGACGCGCTCGACCGCGTTTCGAAAAACCGCACCACGCTCGTGATCGCGCACCGGCTTTCTACCATTGTCGGCGCTGACGAGATTTTGGTGCTCGATCAGGGCGTGATCGTCGAACGCGGCACGCACAATGAGCTGCTGGCGCACGGCGGCCTTTATGCCAGCATGTGGAACCGCCAGCGCGAGGCGCAGATGGCACGCGAGATTCTCGCCGAAGTCGGCGAAGAAGATGCCGCTGCGCCCAATCGCGATCCGCCGGAAGTGCCGTTGACTGAGCAAAAAGACGAATTGGTCCCGGCCGTGGACGCCGCGGAATAACGCCAGCGCATGTCTGTCATCAATTCCATCCGCGCCCAGCTCGTGCCGATCCACCAGCAGGGCTATCCGTTCATCGGCGGCTTTGCGCTCGTAAGCATCATCCTGTTCTGGCTGTGGCCGCCGCTCGGCTGGCTCGGCACCGTCGCGACGCTGTGGTGCGCTTATTTCTTCCGCGATCCGGAACGGGTGACGCCGGCGCGCGAGGGTATCGTGGTCGCCCCGGCCGACGGGCGCATCAGCCGCGTCGCCGACGCCGTGCCGCCGCAGGAGCTCGAAATCGGTGCGCGGCCGCTGCTGCGCGTCTCCATTTTCATGAGCGTGTTCGATTGTCACATCAACAGGAGCCCGCTGGCCGGGCGGATCGAACGCATCGTCTACCGGGAAGGCAAATTCATCAGCGCCGATCTCGACAAGGCGAGCGAAAGCAACGAGCGCAACGCTTTCGTCATCGCGGCCGCGGGCGGCGCGCGCATCGCGGTGATCCAGATCGCTGGTCTGGTCGCGCGGCGCATCGTGCCGTTCGCTCGCCAGGGCGAGACCGTGCGCGCCGGCCAGCGCATCGGCATGATCCGCTTTGGCTCGCGCGTCGACGTTTATCTGCCCCTCGGCTCGCTGGTTTTGGTGTCGGAAGGGCAGACCGCCATCGCCGGCGAAACCGTGCTGGCGGAACTTCGGATTCCGGTGTGAGACAGGGTTAACGCGCGAAGTTTCGTGCGTGGCGGGTGCGGTCCGGAACGGCTATATTGCCGTCATGGCAGCATTTCCACCGCCCGGCGAAGGTCTGCGCCGGCGGCGCCGCTTCCGCCGCATCCCGGTGCGCACGCTGGCGCCGAACCTGGTCACGTTGTTGGCGCTTTGCGCGGGGCTGACCGCCATCCGTATGGCTTTCGAAAACCGCTATGGCCTCGCACTCGCCGCGATCGTGTTTGCCGCCATCCTTGATGGCATCGACGGCCGCTTGGCGCGGCTCCTGAAGGGAACGTCGCGCTTCGGCGCCGAACTCGACAGCCTGTCGGACTTCGTCAATTTCGGCGTAGCGCCTGGCTTGATCCTCTATTTTTGGGGCCTGCACGATCTGAAGTCGGCCGGCTGGATCGCCGCTATGGCATTTGCCATCTGCGCTGCACTGCGGCTCGCCCGCTTCAATGTCATGATCGACGATCCCGATCGGCCGGCTTGGGCCAGTAACTTTTTCGTCGGCGTACCGGCGCCGGCCGGCGCCATCATCGTGCTGCTCCCGATCTATGCGGCCTTTCTCGGCATGCCGCGCTCGCAGTTTCTGACCTGGATCACGCTCGCTTACACCCTCATGGTCGCCGGCCTCATGGTTTCGCGCCTGCCGGTTTTTTCCGGCAAGCGCGTCGGCACGCGTGTGCCGCCCGAGATGGTTGGGCCGGTCGTCATTGTCTTCGTGTTGTTTGTCGCGTTGCTGATCGCCTATCCGTGGATCATCCTGACTTCCGGGACACTTGCCTATCTGGCGAGCCTGCCGTTTGGCTGGCTGTCGTATCGCGGTTACGAGCGGCGCGCGCGCGCAGGCAGGGCGGAACCGGCAGCTGCCGCGGCCGCGTCACCGCCAGCGGTAATGAGTCTTGCCCGGCCGCCGGAAAAAGAAGAACGACCGTCGCGCCTCAATTGAGCCGCATCGGTAACGATCCATAGCGGTGGGAGGAATTATGCGACTTGCCCGCCGCGCATTTCTGGCTTCGATGATGGGCGCGGCGGCCGGTCCGGCGGTGCTTCGGCTGGGGCGGGCCGACATGCCGCAAGTAACGCTCAAGCTGCATCACTTTTTCTCGTCGGTTTCTGGCGCCCACGAAAAATTTCTGGCGCCGTGGGCGCGCAAGGTCGAAGCGCAATCGGGCGGGCGCATCCGTATCGATATCTTTCCCTCGATGCAGCTTGGCGGCGCGCCGGCGCAGCTCATCGATCAGGCGCGTGACGGCGTCGCCGATATCGTCTGGGCGGAGCCCGGCAGCACGCCCGGGCGGTTCGCAAAGATCGAAACATTCGAGCTGCCGTTTCTCCCGTCGCGCCGGGCGCTGGTCAATTCCAAGGCACTGGAGGATTTCGCCTCCGCCAATCTGCGCGACGAGTTCCGCGAGCTTCATCCAATCTGTTTTTCCTGCCGCGACCGCGGCGTCGTTCACGCCTACCGAGCAATCCGCTCGATCGCCGACTTGCGCGGCGTGCGTCTGCACGTGCCCAATCGGCTCGCCGGCGAAACGGTGCGCGCGCTCGGTGCGCAAGGCTTGAGCGTGCCGATACCGCAGCTGCCGATGGCGTTGTCCGGCCACGCGATCGAGGGCTGCCTCGTACCTTGGGATGCGGTGCCGGCGTTGCGGCTCAGCGACATCCTCAAGCAGCACACCGATTTCGCTGAATCGGCGCTTTGCACCTCGACCTTCGTGCTGGCGATGAACAAGCCCGCGTATGACCGGCTGCCGCGCGATCTGCAATCGGTTATCGACGATAATGCGGGACTGGACGCGGCCGGCATGGCCGGCGCGATGTGGGACGCCGAAGCCCGCACCGTCACCGATATGGTGCGCGAGCGCGGCGATCCAATCACCATGGTGTCGGCGGACGAAGTCGCGCGTTGGCGGCAGGCGACCGAGCCGGTGGTCGTGCTGTGGCTTCGGCAGATGAAGGAGCGCAAGGTGAACGGCGGCAAGCTTATCGCCAGCGTTCACGAACTGATCGGCAAGTATGCCAGCGAACCAGAGCAGGAAACGCCGCAAGCCGTTCAGCCGCAGCCGCCCGAACAGAAAGTGGTGACCGAGCCGCCGTCGCCGGAGCCTCCGCGGGCGAGTGCCGAGTTCACGCGGCCGAAGGCGGACATGCCGGCCGCGCCGACGCCCGCGCCGGTGGTCAAACGGCGCGTACCCAAGGAGCTGGATATTCCGCTCTGATCCGCCGGCAGGGCTCTAGCGCGACAGCGAAATCGCCGCACCATTCGCCTCGCGGCCTTCAAAGCGTCCGCTCAGAAATGAAAGACGCGCCAGCGGCTCGCTCTTGTGATCACAGATGATCAGCGCATCGTGCTCGAAGGTCCACTTGCGGCTGGTAAAGAAGTTGCCGGGGCACCCGCCCTCGGGCGCGACCGTGCCCTGCAGGGCGCCCGGCGCGCTGCCGAAATTCATAAAACAGGCGCCGCCCCCGGCTTCGGTAAAACGCCATCGGCCGGCGAGATCGATTGGCGGAGGAGGGGGAGGCGGGGGCGGCGCAGCTGCGACTTCCGGTTCGGGCGGCGGATTGGACGCGCACCCCGCAAGCATCGCGAATGACAGCAGAATAGCGGCGGCCATCGCCGCCTGCCGGCCACCCCGCCGCATATTGGTCAGGCCGATCATCCGCAGACGAACAAAGCCGGCGTCATTTCATCGTCGGGATGACGAATTCGGCGCCTTCCTTCACGCCCGACGGCCAGCGCGCGGTGACGGTCTTGGTCTTGGTATAAAAGCGCACTGCGTCGGGGCCGTGCTGGTTGAGGTCGCCGAAGCCGGAACGCTTCCAGCCGCCGAACGTGTAGTAAGCGAGCGGCACCGGAATGGCGAAATTCACTCCCACCATGCCGACCTCGACGCGACTGACAAAGTCGCGCGCCGCGTCGCCGTCGCGGGTGAAGATGGCGACGCCGTTGCCGTATTCGTGCTTCGACGGCAGCTGCACCGCTTCCTCGTAATCCTTGGCGCGCACCACCGAGAGCACCGGGCCGAAAATCTCTTCCTTGTAGATTCGCATGTCGGGCCTGACGTCGTCGAACAGACAGCCGCCCATGAAGTTGCCGTTTTCGTAGCCCTGTAGCTTGAAGCCGCGGCCGTCGACCACGAGCTTGGCGCCTTCCTTGACACCGAGATCGACGTAACTTTTGACCTTATCCAGATGCGCCTTGGTGATCATCGGGCCGTAATCGGCCTGCGCATCGGTCGAGGGGCCGATCTTGAGGCTCTCGACCCGCGGCACAAGCTTTTCCATCAGGATATCGGCGGTTTTCTTGCCGACCGGAACCGCCACCGATATAGCCATGCAGCGCTCGCCGGCCGAGCCGTAGCCGGCGCCGATGAGCGCATCGACCGCCTGGTCCATGTCGGCGTCGGGCATGACGATCATGTGGTTCTTGGCGCCGCCGAAACATTGCGCGCGTTTATTGTGGGCGGAGGCGGTCGCGTAGACATATTCGGCGATCGCCGACGAGCCGACGAAACCAACAGCCTTGATGCGCGGATCGGTCAGGATCGTGTCCACCGCTTCCTTGTCGCCGTTGACGACATTGAGCACGCCCGACGGCAGGCCCGCTTCCATCAGGAACTCGCCAAGCCGCATCGGCACCGACGGGTCACGCTCCGACGGTTTCAAAATGAAGGCGTTGCCGCAGGCAAGCGCCGGAGCGAATTTCCACATCGGAATCATCGCCGGGAAGTTAAACGGCGTGATGCCGGCGACGACGCCGAGCGGTTGGCGCATGGAATAAAGATCGATGCCGGGGCCGGCGCCTTCGGTGTATTCGCCTTTGAGAAGGTGCGGGATACAGCAAGCGAATTCGACCACTTCGAGGCCGCGCTGCACGTCGCCCTTGGCGTCGGCGAAGGTCTTGCCGTGCTCGGACGACAAAAGCCGCGCCAAAGAGTCGAATTCCTTTTGCGCCAGATCGAGGAATTTCATCATGACGCGGGCGCGGCGCTGCGGGTTGACGGCCGCCCAGCCGGGTTGCGCCGCCTCGGCGACCGCAATGGCATGCTCAACCTCCGACTTTCCGGCGAAGGCGACTTTGGCCTGCACTTCTCCGGTATTGGGGTTGAACACGTCGCCGAACCGCCCGGATCCCCCCTTCACCTCCTTGCCGCCGATGAAGTGGCCGATCTCGCGCATGAATTTTCTCCTTGGAGCCTGACGACTTGGTAGCCGTTTTGTAGGGCCCATTGTGCCGCCTTTTTGCGCGACGGTCACGGGGTCCCGCCTCGGCGACACAGCGCAACAAGCCCGAAAAACTGCAAGTAACCCTCCCTTAAGCGCCCTGGCGGTACGGTGGGACTGCGGTCCGAAGGCGTTTTAGCGCGGGTGGAGTTGAGTTATGGACATTTCTACGGGCCTTGGCCTGCTGGCCGGGGCGACCGTGGTCGTGACCCTGATGTTAATGGGTGGCGACCTCAAGATGTTCGTCAGCGATCACGCGATGATCATCATCTTCGGCGGGTCCTTCGCCGCCACTTTGATCCGCTTTCCGCTGTCGTCGATCTTCCACGGCCTGCCGCTCGGCGCCAAATTCGCCTTCACCATGCGGCGCATGACCCAGCGCGAGCTGGTCGACGAGATCGCGGGGCTCGCCGAAATCGCCCGCAAACAAGGTCCTATCGGCTTGGAGAAAGTCGAGATCGAGGATCCGTTTCTTGCCAAGGGCATCCGCTTCGTCGCCGACGGCTACGACTCGGCGTTCATCCGCGACAATCTCGAGCGCGACCGCGACAATTTCCTCACCCATCTCGACGAAGGCCAGAAAATCTACCGCGCCGTCGGCGACTGCGCGCCGGCCTTCGGCATGATCGGCACGCTGGTCGGCATGGTGCAGATGTTTGCCAACATGACCGATCCGTCCAAACTCGGTCCGTTCATGGCGACCGCGCTGCTGGCCACGCTCTATGGCGCGGTGGTCGCCAACATTCTTTGCCTGCCGATCGCCGACAAGCTGCACGGCAAATTGGTCGACGAGGAGGTCAACCGCACGCTGATTATCGACGGCATCCTCATGATCCGCGAGTCGAAGAGCCCGGCGCTCGTGCGCGAAATGTTGATCGCCTATCTGCCGGAGAAGCATCGGGAAGAAGGGCCCGAGCCGGTACCGGCTTAACAGGAATTATTGAGTCATGGCGCGGCGTAAGGAAGCGCATGGCGGCGGCCACGGCTGGTTCGTCACCTTTGCCGACCTCATGGGCCTCCTGGTCAGCTTCTTCGTCATGCTGGTCGCCTTCAGCAACCAGGACCAGAAGAAGCTGCAAATCGTCGCCGGCTCGATGCGCGACGCATTCGGCGTGCAGACCAATGTCCGCTATTCAGGCGTGATCGAGGTCGACGGCCTGCCCACCCGGCCGAAGCTGAAGAATGCCGCGCATGTCGATCCGGACGATGCGTCGGCGACGCCGACGCCGGACGAGCAGGACCACAAGCGCGAGCACGGCGCGCGGCTGAAGAACGAAGAAGCGTTCGCGCTTGCCGCGGCCTCGTTGCGCCAGGCGTTGCAGGAGATGCCGGAACTGACGGAGGCCTCCAAGCACATCATGGTGGAGGACACCAAGGAGGGGTTGAACATCGAAATCGTCGACCAGGAAGGCCGTTCGATGTTTCCGGAAGGCTCGAAGGAGCCCTATGAGCGCACCCGCCGCATCATCGAGAAGCTCGCCGCGCCGCTCAAAGCCACGCCCTACCGCGTTTCGATTACCGGCCACACGTCCGCCTCGAAGACCCCGCCGCGTCCCGATTACGGACCTTGGAGCCTGTCGGTGGACCGCGCCAATGCGGTGCGCCAGATCCTGGAAGAAGGGGGCCTGCCATCGACCAGCATCTATGCCGTGGCCGGCAAGGCTGATACTGATCCGCTGTTCCCGGAAGACCCCTACATCGCCGCCAATCGCCGCGTAACCATCACGCTGATGCGCGAAGCGCCGCCGTTGCCGCCGGATTTGCGGCCCTAACCCGTCCCGCGGCCGGCGGGCACATCCGGCGGTTGCAGTGACCACCTGCCCGGGCCGCGTTTGGCGCATAGGCCGGGCACGATTCCGGTACGCGCCGAACCGGATCATGACTCCACGCCCCGAAGGGTGTATAGGCGCGGCCCTGCATCCTTCCCCTAAATGCAGCATTCAGGAGCAGGGCAAGGTCCCGTTTCGCGTTCCATGACAGACAGCGTGCGCGCTCCGGTCGGGAGCGAAATGGCGATCGACAGCCGTGCCGACGCGCGCTCCGGCGCGGGCCTGTGGGGGCTGGCGCTCGGCAGTATCGGCGTCGTCTATGGCGATATCGGAACCAGTCCGCTGTACGCGCTGCGCGAGGCAGTGGTCGCCGCTTCAGGCCCCCACCACAATGAACTCACGCGCGAGGCTGCGCTGGGCGTGGTGTCGCTCATCCTGTGGGCGCTGATTGTCGTCGTCACGCTTAAATACGTGCTGATTCTCTTGCGCGCCGACAACAACGGTGAGGGTGGCACGTTGACGCTGATGGCACTTGCTTCGCGCGCGGTCGGCCGCGTTGGCAAGGCGGCTGCGGCGGTGGCGTTGCTTGGTATCATCAGCGCCGGGCTGTTCTACGGCGATGCCATGATCACGCCGGCCTTGTCGGTTCTCTCCGCCGTCGAAGGGCTCGACGTCGCCACGCCTGCGTTCCATGATTATGTGGTGCCGCTGACCATCATCGTCCTGGTCATGCTGTTTGCATTTCAGTCGCGCGGCACGGCGAAAGTAGCTGCGCTGTTCGGTCCGGTCACGGCGGTCTGGTTCGTGGCGATTGCAATTCCTGGCCTCGTTGCGATCGGTGAGGACCCCGGCGTGCTGTGGGCGCTCAATCCGGCGCACGGCGTCGTGTTTCTCCTCCATCACGGCATGATCGGTTTCTACACACTGGGCGCCGTCTTTCTCGCCGTAACCGGCGCCGAGGCGCTTTATGCCGATCTTGGTCACTTCGGCCGCGCGCCGATCCAGCTCGCCTGGCTCGGTCTCGTGCTGCCGTCGCTTGCGGTCAATTATCTCGGGCAGGGCGCGCTCGTTTACGCGCATCCGGAAACCGTCGCCAATCCGTTCTTTCTCCTTTATCCCGAGTGGGCGCGCATCCCGATGGTCTTGCTCGCCACGGCCGCGACCGTGATTGCAAGCCAGGCGGTGATCACCGGCGCTTATTCGCTGACCAGCCAGGCGATCCAGCTCGGCTTGTTGCCGCGGTTTGAGATCAAGCACACTTCGGCTAGGCGGGCCGGCCAAATCTACATGCCGCGCGTTACGGCGCTCCTCCTGGTGGGCGTGCTGCTCCTGGTCGGCCTGTTCCGCTCCTCGAGCGCGCTCGCATCGGCCTACGGCATCGCCGTGTCCGGCACCATGGTGGTCACCGGCATGATGGCTTTCGTGGTTATCTGGCGGATATGGCGCTGGTCGCCGTTTGCCGCCGCGGCGCTAATGCTGCCGTTCATCCTCATCGATACGACGTTTCTTTCCGCCAACATGCTCAAGGTAATCGAAGGCGGCTGGGTGCCGCTTGCGCTGGGCGGCGTGGTGATGCTGGTCATGTACACTTGGCGGCGCGGCTCGCGGCTCCTGTTCGAAAAGACGCGCCGGCTCGAAACGCCGCTGGATGATCTCGTCAGCATGCTGGAAAGAAAACCACCGCAGCGCGTTCCCGGCACGGCGGTGTTCCTAACCAGCGATCCCAAAAGCGCGCCGACGGCCTTGTTGCACAGCCTCAAGCACTACAAGGTGCTGCACGAGAAGAACATCATCGTTTCGGTCGAGACCACGCACACCCCGCGCGTTGAGCCCGACAAGCGTATCCGCATCGAACCGGTGGGCGCCACTTTCCAGCGCGTGATGCTGCGCTTCGGCTATATGGAGACGCCGAATATCCCGAAGGCACTCGGACTTGCGCGCAAGCTCGGCCTGCAATTCGACATCATGTCGACGTCGTTCTTCCTGTCCCGCCGCGCGCTGCGCCGCGCCCCGCACTCGGGCATGCCGCGTTGGCAGGACCGGCTGTTCATCACGCTCGCCCGCTCGGCCAACGACGCGACCGACTATTTCCAGATCCCCACCGACCGGGTTGTCGAGGTCGGCACCCAGGTGAATATTTAAACGCCCGCGCGGGGCGCGCCGCCTCTTGCTTGACGATGCGTGGCGTCTGTTTCACTTTCCGGCCCATTCGCGGGGGCGAGCGGCAGGAGGACCCAGGAGGGGCATATGGCTGATCAACCAGGAGGCGGACCCAGCGTACGCGATTTGACCCCGCAGGAAGTCGCGCAGGGCCTCAAGGAAGGCCGTGTGGTGCTGGTCGACGTGCGCGAGCCGAACGAAACGGCGGCCGAGCGTTTTCCCGGCGCGGTGCTGGTGCCGCTGTCAGCGTTCGATCCGGCGACAATTCCGGCGCCGCCGGGCAGCGAAGTAGTTTTTGCCTGCCGATCCGGCCGCCGCTCTGTAACCGCGTCGCTCGCGGCGCAGGAGCAGGGCTTCGACTATAAGGCGCATCTCGCCGGCGGAATCCTGGCCTGGAAAGCCGCCGGGCTGCCGACGGAGACGTGAACGATTGCGCCAGTGAAAGCAGCAAGACTATTGCTTGTGACCACCGCGCTGCTCGCCGGTGCGCCCGCCGCGCCCGCCGAGCAGCAGCGCGTCGTCAACTTCTACAACTGGTCGGACTATATCGATCCGACCGTGCTTGACGATTTTACCAAAGCCACCGGCATCAAGGTCCGCTACGACACCTTCGACTCCAACGATACGCTGGAGGCCAAAGTGCTCGCCGGAAAATCTGGCTACGACGTCGTTGTGCCGACCGGTTTTTTCCTCGCGCGCGAGATCAGCGCCGGCATCTTTCAGAAACTCGACAAGGCACAGCTGCCCAATCTCGTCAATATCTGGCCGGCGATCGCCGAACGGCTCGCCAGCTACGATCCCGGCAACCAATACAACGTCAATTATATGTGGGGCACGACCGGCATTGGCTATAACGTGCGGGCGGCGCGCGAGATTGTCGGCGCCGGCGCGGCGGCTGAAAATTTAATGGACTCATGGGACGAGATCTTCGTGCCGGTGAAAATCGCGCGCTTCAAGGATTGCGGCATTCATTTCCTCGATTCGTCCGACGACATCATGCCGGCGGCGCTGCACTACCTGCATCTCGACCCGAATTCGAGCAATCCAGGCGACCTGCAAAAGGCCGCCGAGTTGCTCGGTAGGATCAGGCCGTATGTGCGAAAATTTCACTCGTCCGAATATCTCAACGCGCTGGCAAACGGCGAAATCTGCCTGGTCGTCGGATTTTCCGGCGACATCAAGCAGGCGCAAAAACGTGCGGCCGAGGGTAAGGGTGGCATCGCGGTCGGCTATGCAATCCCCAAGGAAGGCGCGCAATTGTGGTTTGACAATCTCGCCATTCCGAAAGACGCGCCCGACGTCGGCGAGGCGCACGCGCTGATCAACTTTCTGCTTGAGCCCAGGGTGGCAGCTAAGAACACCAATTACATTTCCTACGCCAATGGTAATCTGGCGAGCCAGCGGTTCATCGATAAATCCATTATTGACGACCGCACCGTCTATCCTGACCCCGCAACCATGGCCAAGCTCTACACCGTCACCGCGCACGATCAGAAAACGCAGCGGCTGATCAACCGGCTGTGGACCCGGATCAAGACCGGACGGTGAGTGCTGCGCCGGGGTTCGGCTTTCTACAGCGAACAGGAGCTTCACATGGGCGTGTTGGACGGAAAAGTCGCCATTGTCACCGGCGGCACGAGCGGCATCGGCGAGCGCATCGTCGAAATATTTGTGGCGGAAGGCGCCAAGGTCGTGGTCGCTGCGCGCCGACAGGACGAAGGCCAAAAATTGGAAAAGCGGCTCGGCGTCAGCTTCATTCGCGCGGATGTAGCGAACGAAGCCGACGTCAAGGCGGTGATCGACCACGCGGTCAAGTCGTTGGGCCGCGTCGATTGCCTGGTCAACAATGCCGGCATTCCGTCTCCGATGGTCAGCATTACCGAGGTTGACGTCCCGACCATCGATGCGCTCATGGCCGTGAATGTCCGCGGCGTCCTACTCGGGATCAAACACGTCGCACCGGTCATGCTGGCGCAGAAGGCCGGCAGCATCGTCAATGTCGGCAGCATCGCCGGCCTGCGCGGTGGCGTATCGGGACACATTTACAGCGCGAGCAAGGGCGCCGTGCACGCGCTGACGCGGTCCGCCGGCGCCGAACTCGGCGAAAAGGGAATTCGCGTCAACACCCTCGTGCCTGGCGCGATCGTGACCGGCATCTTCGCCAAGAACGCGGGTGTGGAAGGATCAAAGGCCGATAAGCTCAAGGATATGCTCAAGGTCGGCTTTGCCACGCTGCAGCCGATCCCGCGCGCCGGCCTGCCGGAAGATCTTGCGCGCGCGGCGGTTTTTCTCGCAAGCGACGCATCGAGCTTCGTCAACGGCCAGGAGATCGTGGTTGACGGCGGCATGGGCTCGGTGGCGCGGGGGTGGACAATGACCGCCACCGCGCGCGCCGAGATCAGCAAGCGCCTCAAGGAAGCAGCCGCCGCGTTGTAGCCGGATCGGTCCGGCCAGCGCCCTTACGATCCGCAACCGGCGGTGCGGCGGCCGCGGACGGAATGGTAACCGTATCGTCAACGGGACACGAACTGGCCGCCTCTGTGCGGCCTTTTCCTTTGCCGATTGCCGCGCCGCTGCCGGCTTTTCGGCCGGACTCAATAAAATTCTATCGAAATCGCAGACAAAGCGGCCACGTCCAGCCGCTAATATCCGCGACCTTCGGGCGGGAATCGGAGCGGGTTCTCAGCTGGGGAAGCGCGCGTGGAAAGAATTCTCGCACAGCCGGAGTCTCACGCCTTCGTCTCGGCCCGCGACGCGGAAGGCCGGGCCGCGCGGCCGGCCGACGCGATTTGGCCGCGCGATTGCGAACGCGCTTCCGCTCCGAAGCTGTCCATCGAGATCGTCCATGGCGAGCCGCCGCGCCGGTTCGATGCGGACTGGCTCGATCTTCTCCCGCGCGCCGACGCGCCAAACGTGTTCATGCAGCCGCGGGTTCTACGGGCGGCCGCTTCTATCCGCCGGCTCGTGACGCTGCTCGCCTGGGAGCAGCATGCCCACGGGCGGCGGCTCGCCGGCTATTGGGGTTTTTCGATCGGGCGGCCGCATCTGTCGGTGCTTCCGATCACCGTGTTGTGCGGGCCGGCGACGGACCATGCTTATCTCTCAGCGCCGGTGATTGATCGCGACCGCCTCGACGTCACTCTGCACGCGATGCTGGATGCCGTTGCCGTGACGCCCAATCTGCCGAACGTCGTCGCGCTTGAAAGCATGAGCGGTTCGGGCGCAACCTATGAGGCGCTGATCCGTGTGCTGAAAGAGCGCGACAGCGGCTTTTGCCATTTGGATGGCAAAAATCGTCCGTTGTTCATGCCCGGTGGCGATGGCGCGAACTATCTGGAAAAGGCGCTGTCGAGCTCAAGCCGAAAGAAACTGCGTCAACACCGGCGGCGGCTGGCCGAGAAAGGCCGGCTGGAAACGACCGTCGCGCGTGCACCGGCGGATGTGTGCCGTGCCTTCGAGGATTTCCTGACGCTCGAGGCAAAAGGCTGGAAGGGACGCCGCTGCACGGCGATGGCGTGCTGTCCGGACGACGCCGTTTTTGCCCGGAATCTCGTCGCAGCGCTTGCCCAATCGGGCGATGCCTGCGTCTACGCGCTGGAACTCGATGGGCGTCCGGTCGGCATGCAGGTCGTGCTGCGCGCCGGGTTCGCCGCCTTCACATGGAAGACCGCTTATGACGAGACGCTTGGCGATTTCTCGCCGGGCATGCTGCTGTTTGAGGATTACACCAAGGCTTTCCTGACGGATTCGAGCGTCGCTTTCGCCGATTCCTGCGCCCACGACGATACCGGCTACATGGCGGCGTGGACCGGGCGAAAGCTCATCATCGATCTCTGGCTCGATGCGCGGTGCGGCGCCTCCGGCACCTTCGCGGCGGTTGCGCGTTTGCAAAAGGCCTATCTGCCGCTGCGGGAAACCGCCAAGCAGGCGTACCGGGGTTCGCCGGCCTCCCAGGCGCTCGTGCGCGTGGCGGCGGCGGCACGCCAAGTCCTAAAGCGCGGCGAAAAAAAGCCCGCGCCGGCGGCCAATCATTTAGTGCGGGCGTTCTAAAGATGACGACGACCAAGACCGATATTGCAATCCTTGGCGGCGGCCTCGCCGGATCGCTCACCGCCGCAATGCTCGGACGCGCCGGCATCGATTGCATCCTGATCGATCCGCACGACGTTTATCCGGATGATTTCCGCTGCGAGAAGCTGGACGGTCCGCAGCTTGCGATCCTGCGGAAGACCGGTCTTGCCGGCGCAATCCTGCGTGCATCGACTTTTGACGGCGCATGCTGGGTGGCGCGCTTCGGCCGTGTGGTCGAAAAACGGCCGGGTGACCAGCGCGGCATCTTCTACGGCTCCCTGGTGAATACCATCCGCGGCGAAATTCCGCGGCAAGTTCCGTTCATCCGCACGAAAGCGCAGGTCATCGCCACCGGCGAGGAGCGCCAGACGGTGACACTTGCGGCCGGCGATGAAATCGATGCGCGGCTCGTCGTGCTCGCCAATGGGCTGAGCGTTTCGCTGCGCGATCGGCTTCATCTCGAACGCGAGGTCGTCAGCCCCTGTCATTCGATCACAGTCGGCTTCAATGTGACGCCGCGCGGCCGCCGCGCGTTCGACTTCCCGGCGCTCACCTATTACGCCGAGCGGCCGGCCGATAAAGCCGCGCTTATTACGCTGTTCCCGATCGGCAGCGGCATGCGGGCTAACCTGTTCGTTTATCGCGACATGGACGATCCTTGGCTGCGGTGGATGCGCAAGGAGCCGCAGGCGGCGTTGTTCGCGCTGATGCCGAATTTGCGCCCGCTCCTTGGCTTTTTTGATGTCGACGGCAAGGTCCAGATCCGTCCGATCGATCTTCACGTAACGCACGGACATCGACAGGCGGGCGCCGTAGCGGTCGGCGACGCGTTCGCTACGTCGTGTCCGGCGGCCGGAACGGGCGCGCGCAAGGTGATGACCGACGTCGAGCGGCTGTGCAACCATCACATCCCGCGCTGGCTTGAGACGCCGGGAATAGGCACGTCCAAAATCGCGGCGTTCTACGACGACCCGGTCAAGCGTGCCTGCGATGCGTTTTCCGCCGCCAAGGCGCGCAAGCTCAAGGCATTGAGCCTCGACACGACCGCCGCCGCGGAGCTTCGCCGCCGGACCAAGTTCGTGCTGCAGGCGGCGCGCGGCACGCTCAACGCCGCGCTGCGGGCGAATGTCGGAGTAGCGGCGGCCCCACCGTCGCTCGAAGCGTCGGCGTAAGCGCGCTTTACGAGCTGCGCTAATTTTTCTTCACCGCCACCTTCGGTGCAGCCAGAGCCATTGCTCGGGATGCTCGCGCACCCAGCCTTCGATGACCGCGGTGACCGCCTGCATTGTGCCGGCGACGTCGATGCGGCCATCGGCGTCGCGCGCTGGTTTCACCGGTTCGCTGATTTCGCCCCAGAAGCTGTTGCCGTCCGCCTGGCGCACCACGCGCATGCCGTGGATCGGGCATTCGATTTGCCGCGCCAACAGCGCGATCAGCGGATTAGCCACGCAGCGGCGACCGAAAAACATCACCTCAACGCCTTTGGTGAAGTGCTGGTCGGCGAGCATGCCGACATGGACGCCCTCGCGCAGCATTCGCGCGAGCTGGATCGGCGCCGCCAGTCCGGTCGCGATGAGCTCGCCCATCAGCGGCGCGCGCAGCTTCACGATCAGCTCACCGACCGGCGGTACATTCGGCCGCCGGTAAAGCACCGCGGCTTTTGCGCCGAGCGAATGTGCGATCAGTGCCGGCAGCTCCCAGTTGGCGAGATGGGCGGCAAAGCAGAGGACCGGCGTGCCGCTGGCGATCAGGCGCTGGTAACGCTTGGCCGCTTCCGGTGCGTAAACAATGGCGTCGGGTGAGGGTGGTCCGGCGCCGGCGACGGAAAACTCGTCGAGATGCGCGAATTCAACGCCGATGCGGCCCAGATTGTCCCATACGCCGGCGAGGATTTGCTCGATCTCGGCGTCGGATTTTTTCGGGAAGGCGGCGCGCAGATTGGCGCGGCCGACGCGGTGCTCCGGCAGAAGCGGGCCGAGGCCGCGCATCAGTGTACCGGCGAAGTTCGCCGCGCGCCGGCGGTCCATGCGCTTGACCGCACTCAACGTGCCGGCGGCAATCGCGCCGACCGCCGCGTCGAGAATCTTGATGCGCGGCTTCGCCATCAGAGCGCGGCCATCAGAACGTGACGATGATCTTGCCGAACACCTGGCGGCTTTCGAGCCGTGCGAGGCCGCGCTCGAAATCCGCGAGCGGTACCTCGGTGTCGATAACCGGCGTCAATCCGGCCGCCATCTTGGCGAGGCTTTCGCGGATATTGCGCAGGGACGCGCCGAACGAGCCGAAGATGCGGTATTGCTGAAGAAAAAGCTGGAACAGGTTGATGGTCGTGGACTGCCCGGAGGTCGAGCCGCAGGTGACGAGACGGCCGCCGCGCTTGAGGCAAAGGAGCGAACCGTTGAACGTGTCCGGGCCGACATGCTCGAAGGCGACGTCGACGCCCTTCTTGCCGGTAAGCTTACGCACCATGCCTTCGAACCGGTCATTGCGGTAATTGATGACATGATCGGCGCCGATCGCTTCCGCCTTGGCCGCCTTCTCGTCGTCGCCGACAGTGGTGATGACGGTACAACCGATCGCTTTCGCCATTTTGATGGCGACCGTGCCGATGCCCGAGCCGCCGGCCTGCACCAGGATGGTTTCGCCCGGCTCGAGCCGCGCATTGTCGAACAGCATGTGCTGGACGGTCGCGAACGCGATCGGCGCGCAGGCGGCGTCACGAAAACTTACGCCGGCCGGCACCGGGACCACGAGCCGCGCCGGCATGTTGACGGCGTCGCGCGCGAAACCGTCGACGTGGAAGCCCATGATGCCGGCGACATTCTCACAGAGATTGTCGCGGCCTTGGCTGCAGGCGCGGCAGGTTCCGCAGGTGAGTCCGCCGTAGGCGACCACCGGGTCGCCGGCCTTGAAGCCGCTTACACCCGCCCCGATGGCGCGGATTTCGCCCGCCGCTTCCGCCCCGACCACAAGCGGCATTTTGCGCTTGGCGAAGGCCATGCCGCGCCAGCCCCAGACGTCGATGTGATTGAGTCCGATCGCCTTGATGGCGATCTGCACCTCGCCCGGTCCGGGAGCGGGCGGCGCCGCGACCTCGCGCAACTCGATCTTGCGGTCGGCGATAAGCGTGAGCGCGCGCATGGATTGCGCCGCGACCGGCTTTTGCTGATCAATCAGGCTCACGCGGGCTCCAGCGCCATGACCAGACAAACGTTCTGGCCGCCGAAGCCGAACGAATTCGACATCGCGCGATGAAGTTTCGCGTCGCGAGCCGCATTGGGCACGACGTCGAGCGGGATCGCCGGATCTGGGACGGCGTGATTGATGGTTGGCGGCACGCGCTGGTGCTGCAGGGTGAGCAACGTGAACACCGCTTCCACGGCGCCGGCGGCGGTCAGGGTGTGCCCGATCATGGATTTATTGGACGAAATCGGAATGCCGCGAATCGCTTCGCCGAACACGGTGGAGACGCCGAGATGTTCCATTTTGTCGTTCTCCGGCGTCGAGGTGCCGTGCGCGTTGATGTAGTCGATCTCCTCCGGGGCCACGCCGGCGTCCGCGAGCGCGTTGCGGATGGTGGCGACAATCGGCTTTCCGTCCGGGCTCGACCGCGTGCGATGGAACGAATCGGATTTTTCGCCGACGCCTTCCAGGATGCCGAGCACGCGGGCGCCGCGCGCGCGGGCATGATCGAGGTCTTCGAGTACGAGCGCGGCGGCGCCTTCAGCCAGCACAAAACCGTCGCGGTTCTTGGAGAAGGGCTTCGACGCTCGCTCCGGCGGATCGTTTTGCGTGGAGAGCGCGGACAGGAGCGAAAAGCGCACCAGTGATTCCGGGGTTAGCGATGCGTCGGCGCCGATCGCGAGCGCTACCTGGCAGTCGCCGCGCCGGATCGCCTCCACGCCGAGCTGGATGGCGCTCGCTCCCGACGCGCAGGCGGTGTTGAGCGAGATCGGCGAACCTTCGGTGCCGAAATGCTCGGCGAGATGCTCGCCGATGATGGCAAACCTGAACGCGCCGTGGCGCGCGGCATAGTCGCGGGCAACCCGCATCAGGTCGGGGTAGGTGGTGTCGGCGTTGGCGGCGGCCATCTCGGTCATCGCGATCCGGTCGGCCCACTCGATTTCGAGCGGTGGCGGCGCCAGATAAAGCGGCCCGGGGAAGCGGCCCTTGCCGCCGATTTGGGCCTCGGCGATCGCTTCTTCGCCGGCGAGAAGCGCGACGCGTTCGGAGAGTTCCGCAGGCGACATATCTTGCCGGTATACCTCGTTGACGGCGCCGGCGATGTTGGTGCGAAGTCCCTCGGTCGGGAAGCGCGAAATGCGCTTGATGCCGGAGACGCCGCCGGAAAGCTTCGTCCAATTGTCGGATTTGCCGACGCCGAGCGAGGTGACGACACCGATGCCGGTGACGGCGACGATGGGGCGATCAAACTTATCACGCGTTGCCGCGGCCACGATCCTCTCCCTCAATCATTGTCCTGACTCACGTGACCCGCTCGACCAGCCCCAGCCCTTCGCCACGCCAATTGCCGACACTGGTGACGACCACCTGGGACATACGGGAGGGACTTGCCCCGCTGTCTCCAGTGCCCGCCGGCGCGAACATCCTGCCATGTTCGAGCGCCGCGCAGGCGATGGCCAGGTTGGCGGGGAATTGGACCTCCAGGCCATGCCCGATATAAGTCCCGGTATTACGGACCGGAAGACCGAAGTCCTTCAGCGCTGTCCGCTCGGCAGCGGTCGTCGGTTGCAGGCCGGCGGCGCCGGAGATGATGCCGGCATGCGCACGGTCGACGTGCGGGGCGATGCTCTCCCATTGCCGGCGCAGCGTCGCTTCGATCTCGCCCGGCTGCCGCTTGTTGCGGTCGGAAACGACCGGCAAAAGCCGCGCATGGGCGCGCGCACCGCGGCCCTGCGCATGCTCGCGGCTTTCGAGCACGAGGAACGCGCCCATATTGCCGGGCGCGAAACCTCCGTGCGGGCCGCGATCCCAGACCGGCGCGAACGCGCCCGTGAGCGCGGCGCCGGATTGCTCGAAGACGAGCAGCACGTCCCAGCGCGTGGCATGGTAGGCGCCGCCGACCAGCGTCAGCTCGCTCTGGCCTGCGGCGATGCGCGCCTGCGCGATCCGCACCGCGTCGACGCCGGCCGCTTCCTCGCCCAAAAAAGTGCGCGAGGAGCCAACCACGCCGTGCACGATCGCGATGTTGCCGGCCAGCAGATTAGGAAGCTGCGCCAGGAACAGGGTCGGCCGCAAATCGCTCATCAGCCGTTCGTTGAGGAACGGGCCGCGCTCGGCGACCTTGCGCATGCCGGTGAGGATACCGGTGTCGGCGGGAATGTCGCGCTCACCGCCGGCGGCGGCGACGATCATGTCGGTGCCGTCGAGCAGTTCGGGCTTGCCCGCTATGCCGGCATCATTGAGCGCGAGCCCGGCGGTGTAAACGCCGATCCGTTGCCACAACTCCATCTGCCGCTGATCGCTTTTCTTAGGAATCTGCCGGTCAAAATTGACCGGCGGCAGCGGATGAACGATGTAGGGCGCGAAACTTTTGTCGTCGTATAGCGGCGGACCGCCGCGTTGCAAATGGCTCCAGTTCGCCTCGAGCCCTTCGCCAAGGCAAGTGATGAGTCCGACGCCGGTGATCCACACCTCGCGGCGTCCGCTCACTTGCTGAACTCCTGGAGCGGAAGCTTCAGCTCTTCCGCGCGCTCGAACATCGCCTGGCGGAATTCCGAATTAGGAAACTGCATGATGCGATAAAGGATCTGCGCCTCGCAGATCGCTTTGCCCGCCCGGCGGCCCTTGCATTCGCCGACGGAGAAACCCGAGCCTTCATGCACCACGCAGCCTTCGAATTCGAGCTCGTCGCCCGGCGCCACGGCGGCGCGGAACTTTGCGTCCTTGACGGCGGCCAGGAACGGCATGACGGAAAAGCCGGAGCGCGCCATCACCAGCCAGCCGACGGTCTGCGCCATGCACTCGATCTGCAACACGCCGGGCAGCAGCGGATAATTGGGAAAGTGGCCCTCGAAGATCGTGCTGGCCTGCGGTACGCGGCAGAGCGTCCGAACCGAGCGCGCCTCGACGTCGAGCGCGACGACGCGATCGATCATCTGGAAATATTCAAGACGCATGAGTGGCGCCTCAGGCGCCTTTCGCCGCGATCAGCTTGTCGATCTGCTGGGAGAGATTGTTCAGCACGAAATACTGCTCGGTCGTCGCCTTGCCGTCATTGACCTCCTGGGTCCACTGCTCGAGCGGCAGCTTGATGCCAAAGGTCTTGTCGATGGCAAAAGCGATATCGAGGAAATCGAGGCTGTCGATTTCGAGGTCGTTGATGGCGTGGCTTTCCGGCTTAATATTCTCGCGCGGAATGTCGCAGGTTTCCGCAATGATATCAGCTACTTTGTCGAACGTGGCGGACATGCTGCGGACCCCTCCAAGCTAGCCTGCCCGTATAGCGAAGGACGCCGCCAAGTTCAACGCCGCCCGTGCCGGAACACTTTCGCTTAATCTTTGCCACATTCCGGCCCGCGCGTGCATTATCCTAGGTTCCGGGCAGCGGGCGCGTGGTCGCCGGTAGCCGGGAGGCATCCATGGATCGGTTGGCGCATACATATTTCGGTCGCAGCCTTCTCGCCGCCGGCGCGTTGGCCGCCGCGCAATTCATGGCGATCGGCGTACAGGCGGCCGACTACGACGTCGGCCCGATGCACATCGAACAGCCCTGGGCGCGCGCGACGCCGAAGGGCGCGAGCTCTGGCGCCGCCTATCTGACCGTCGTCAGCGCCGGCACCGCGCCGGACCGCCTCAGCTGCGCGTCGAGCGACGCCGCGGCCAAGTGCGAAATTCACTCCATGACCCTGGAAGGCGGCGTCATGAAAATGCGGCCGGTGGAAGACGGCCTCGAAATCAAGCCGGGCGAAACCGTCACGCTCAAGCCGGGCGGCTACCACGTGATGTTGGTCGATCTCAAACATCCGCTCGAGCCCGGCAAGACGGTCGAGGTGACTTTGCAGTTTGAGAAAGCCGGCACCATCAAGATGGCGTTGCCGATCCTGCCGTTTGGCGCGCCGGCGCCCAATGCCACCACCGGCGGCACCATGGGCGGCACGATGATGCAAAACGGCACCATGATGCAGATGGACAAGCACTGACTCGTTCCGCCGAAAGCCGCCTCACCTAACGATTGGTTAATGAGGTTGCCCTATACCTTGTGGTCGGGGCTAGGGGCGACTTTCAGATGAACGATTCCGATCCGAAGGACGTTCGGACACCATCCGGTCCGACCCAGAAACCGGCCGGCGACGCGTCGAAGCCGCAGATCACGCTGGCAGAGGCGTTGAGCAACAAATGGCTCGAAATCTGGTACCAGCCGAAAATAGATCTTAAGCGCAAATATCTGACCGGCGCCGAAGCGACGGCGCGCGTTCGCCACCCGCGGCACGGCGTGTTGCCGCCGGCGAGTTTTCTGGCTGACGTCGACGAGAAAGGCCTGGCGGAGCTCGCCCAGACCGCTTTGCTCGCCGCGCTGTTCGACTGGGAAACGTTCGAGGAAGCGGGCTTTAACCTCCACCTTTCGCTCAACATTCCGGTCGCGGTGCTGTTCAAGCTGCCTATCCCGCGGCTCATTGCGCAAAATCGGCCGCATTCCAAGCGCTGGCCGGGATTGATCCTGGAAGTGACGGCGGACGAGATCGCGCGCGCGACGGCAATCGGCAAGGATTTAGCCGCCCATTTGCGGGTGAGCGGCATCAGTATCGCCGTCGACCATTTCGGCGACGGTTACGCGTCGATGGCAAGCCTGCGCAATTTGCCGTTCGCCGAGCTGAAAATCCACCAGTCGTTCGTGACCGGTTGCGCAGTCGACGCGGCCAATGCCGCCATCTGCCAGACCGCGATCGACCTGGCGCACCGCTTCGGCAGCGTCGCGGTCGCCGAGGACTTGGAACGGGCCTCGGACTTGCAGGCGCTGATCGCGATGGGCTGCGATTTCGGACAGGGCACGCTGATCGCGCCGGCAATGCCGAAGGCGCGCCTGTTTGAGCTTTTGCGGGCGAGCAAAAGCGCCAAGCCGGCGCCGGCTGCCAAGGACGCAGCGAACACCGCGCCGGATTCCGTCGGCCGCGTCGCCTGAGATGATCGGGATTTTTGCTTTGCCGGGTGCCCGCTTACGCAAAGATGGGCGGTGTTGCTATGGGTTCGCCGGCTCATTGAACGGCACCGTTGCGCCCTCTGGCACCGGCATACGAAAAACGTTGAGGATCATCGAAATCATCGCGTAGTAGCCGAGGATGCCGGTGAGTTCGACTGCGCCGGCATCGCCGAAGAGTTTGCGCACGCGCGCGTAGGTCGCATTGCTCACCCGCCGTTTCCCGTAAAGTTCCATGACGAAGGCATAGATCGTCCGTTCGTCGTGCGGCGCCGATTTCGGCGGGCGGCCGGCATGCAGATCGCCGATGGTCGCTTCGTTGACGCCCTCCTTGAGCGCGATACGCGCATGCGCACGCCATTCGAACTGCGCCTTCCAATGGCGTGCCGTGCACAGGATCGCAAGTTCGGAAAGGCGCGGCGGCACGCTCGTATTGAAGCGCACATGCCCGCCGAGCTGCTGTGCCAGCATGCCGAAAGCCGGCGCATGCAGAAAAACGGCGAACGGACCCTCGTTGCTGAAACGCCCGCGCGGTCCGGAATTGATCGCTTGCACGATCGCCTGCTGCTCGGGCGTCAGGCTTTCCATCTTCAGCGTCGGCAGACGCGGGGCGGGCTGCTTGCTGGGTCGTTTCGATCGCGGCCGCGATGTCTTTGCCATGGATCAGTCCGGTGAATGGTTGGCTGGGATATCTACTTTTTGCCGACGAGGTCGATCAGCGCCGACATGCCGACATGGGCGGTGCCTTCGTTGAGCACGCTGTCGTGCTCGCGGATATCGAGCTGGGAAAAATCGCCGAAGGCGGCCTGCAGGATCGCACGCGTATATGTCCGCTCCGCGTCGGGTGGTCCGCCGGTGCTATAATTGAGCTGCTCGGGCCGGTAGTTCTGCATCAGCAGGAGTCCGCCCGGCTTGAGCGCGGCATCGAGATTGCGGAAGAACTCGGTCTGCTCGGCGGCACCGAGATGAATGAAGATCGCCGCGATCACGTCATACGCCTCTTTCGGCCAGCGCCAGCGATTAATGTCGGCGACTTCGGTCGAGATCCGAACGCCGCGTTCGCGCGCCAGCGCGCGCGCCTTGCCGAGCGCGGTCGCGGAAAAGTCGATGGTCAGCACGTCGAGGCCCTGCTCGGCGAGCCAGACGCCGTTGCGGCCTTCGCCATCGGCGACCGAAAGTGCGGTCGTGCCGGCGCGCAAACGATGCGCCTGCGCTTTGAGGAACGCGTTCGGCTGCGTGCCGAACAGATAGCCCGGAGAGCCGAACCGCGTCTCCCATCGTTCCTGTTCCGACATGCTTTATCCCGGTCTCATCCGGGATTTCCCGGTCCGCGCCGTTTTGCCATTCATGCCGGCGCTCTTTAAGTTTAGCGGATGACGCTGGCCGCGAAAGCCCTGTTGTTCGATGTGTTTGGCACGCTGGTCGATTGGCGAACCGGCATCGCGCGCGAGGCCAAGACGATGCTGGAGCCGCGTGGTTATGCGTTCGACTGGCTCACCTTCGCCGACGCCTGGCGCGGTGAATATCAGGGCGCCATGGAGGAGGTGCGCAACGGGCGGATCGCCTTCTGCAGGCTGGACGTGCTGCATCGGCGCAACCTCGACCTCATTCTGCCGCGCTTTGATCTCGGCGATCTCGGCGAAGAGGATCGCCGCGCGCTCAATCTGGCGTGGCACCGGCTCGATGCCTGGCCGGATGTGGCGCGCGGCTTGGTCCGGCTCAAGCGCAAATATCTCCTTGCGCCGGTGTCCAATGGCAACATTTCGCTGATGGTCGATCTCGCGCAGCGCAACGGCTTTCCCTGGGACGCAATTCTCGGCGCCGAGTTCAGCCGCGATTATAAGCCGAAGCCGCGCGTTTATCTCGACGCCGCCGCGGCATTCGATCTGCCGCCGGAACAATGCGTGATGGTCGCCGCGCATTCGAGCGATCTGGCGGCTGCCGCCGCTGCGGGCCTGCGCACCGTCCACATCGCGCGGCCGGACGAAAAAGGAAAGGGCCGCGGAGAGGCGGCGCCGAGTGTCGGCGTCGATCTCGCGGCCAAGGACCTTGGGGACCTAGCGGAGAAACTTGCGGCCTGATTTCACAGGCGGCGTTAGTGCGGAAAGAACTGAGCCCGCGCGCTTATCTTGCGCGCCGCGCGTTGCATCTGGGTCTCGAACAATTGGTCGGTCAGTTGACCTAGGAATTTCAGGGCGGCGGTCATTGGAGTGCTCCCTCTGTTGTAACGCCTCCAACCTCTACTGCTACCGTATCGTTCCCCCGCCCGGCCGAAGTGATCGGAGTCACACATTTCATTAATTATTTAAGCTATTGAAACTGCTATGGTTATTACCACCGATGCAAGTACGGCTTCACCCGAGCACCGGATAGTCGACGTAGCCCTTTTCGCCGCTGGCATAGAAGGTAGGCCGGTCGGGCGCATTGAGCGAAGCGCAGCGGCGGAACCGTTCCGGCAGGTCGGGATTGGCCAGGAACAAAGTGGCGAACGAGACGAGATCGACGATGCCGTCTCGCAAAGCGGAATTGGCCCGCACGAAGTCGTAGCCCTTGTTGCCGATCAGCGTCCCGCGCCAGATCCGGCGGAAGAACTTAATGTCCGGTTTCTCTCCCGCGGCGATCGGATCGGTCGGCAGCGGCTCGACGATATGTAGGTAGCCGAGCCCGAGCCGGTTGAGTTCGTTGACCGCGACGCCGAAGGTCGCGGCCGGATTGCTGTCGGCGATGTCGTTGAACGGATTGGTCGGCGCCAGTCGCACGCCGGCGCGCTCGCCGCCCCACTCGCCGGCGATCGCTTCCGTCACCTCGATCAGGAAACGGGCGCGGTTGAGCGCACTGCCGCCATAGCGGTCGGTGCGCTGATTGGTCTTGTCCTTGAGAAATTGATCGACTAGGTAGCCGTTGGCGCCGTGCAATTCGATGCCATCGAAACCGGCGCGCTTGGCGTTGGCGGCGCCGCGCCGGAATTCCTCAACCACGCCGGCAACTTCGCTCGTCGTCAGCGCGCGGGGCGTGACGAAATCCTGCATGCCCGCCGCCGTCATGATCTGCCCGGCCGGCTTGAGCGCCGATGGCGCGACCGGAATGCCGCTGTTCGGCTGCACGGAAGGATGTGAGATGCGGCCGACATGCCAAAGCTGAAGGAAGATGCGGCCGCCGGCGGCATGCACCGCATCGGTCACAAGCTTCCAGCCGGCAACCTGCTCGGCGCTGTAAATGCCGGGCGTTCGCGCATAGCCCTGGCCCTGCGGTGAGACTTGTGTGCCTTCGGTGACAATTAGGCCGGCGCCGGCGCGCTGCCTATAATAGGTGATGCTGATGGCGCCCGGCACGTCGCCCGGCCCGGCGCGGTTGCGTGTCATCGGCGCCATCACCATGCGGTTAGGCAGTTGCAACGGGCCGAGCTGATAGGGCAAAAAAACGTCAATGCTTTGCGTGTCTTGTGTCATGGCACAAAGGTTCCAATGCGACCCAATCGGTTAGGGTTTTGTGGGAGCCGGCGCCGTTAGTGTCGGCGGCATGAAGTTTGCACGGCTTGCCAACATCTTGTCCACCGCGTTTCACGCCGTTGTCACTGCGCAGTGCTGACCTCGTGGCAAGTCCGCCAAACCAAAAGCATCGCAGGAGCCTGAAATGCCGATGAGGAGCGAGCTCGGCGCATACCCGGTGCGATCCAGTGAGCCGGCGTCGGCGGCTGACGCTTGGGCGATCGTCAGCTTTTGTCTGCTCGGTCTGTTGATATCGCTCTACTTGACGACCGGCCCGCTCGCGCCCGAGGATGTTCCATCGCTTATCGTCCAAAACGATTTGGGTTGACGGCGACGAGTAACGACGGCGAGTGCCGCCTTGGTGGTCCAGCGCAAAAGGCGGACCTAAGACCCCAGTGCGAACTTATGTGCTTTGCGCCGGCTCGACGCGGAAGCCCTCGCCGTTTTCGATGCTGACACTGCCGTCGGCGACGGCGCGCGCCCAGCGGCTGGTCGCCGGGATGCCGCCGAAAGAAAAAAAATGCAGCGCGATGCCAGCGGGCGCCACGTCGGCAAACGTCCTTATCAGATCGTCCGGAGTTGCCATGGCGAACATCTGCCGCATCAAACCGGAGCGCCGCGCCAGTGCTCCCGCTGACGCGCGCACGCCGCAGCGGCTGGCGTAACGCATCAGCGACGTGAGGCTGGTCGGGCCGGCGAGCCCGACGCGCACGCGATGATCGAAGCCGAAAGCGCGCAGCCGCGCGATGAAATCGAGGATGGCGCGCGCGTCGAAGCAAAACTGGGTAACGATCTCGACCGCAAGTCCGGTCGCTTCGGCGGCGGCGATCTTGTCGGCGAGCGCGCGGCCAAGCTCCTCGTCGCCGATGCGGGGGTGGCCTTGCGGATAGCCGGCGATGCCGATTGTGCGGATGCCGCGCCGGCGCAGCACGCCGGAATCGATGGCGTCGAGCCCGCAACGAAACGGCCCGCATTCGCCGCGATCGCCGGCGATGACCAGAACACCGTCGACGCCCGCCTCGGCGTTAAGCCGAGCCAGGAAGTCGTCGAGGACTTCGAGCGTGGCGAAATTTCGCACCGCAACATGCGGCACCGGCTCTAGACCGGCCGCGCGCAGCCGGATCGCATTGTCCACGGACTCGTCGGCCGGCCGGCTCGGCACCGCGCTGAGATAGATTTTGGTGCCGCGCTTGAGAACCGCCAGTGCCGCGATATCGGCCGCCGAAGGCCGCGTCACCTCGACCGAAAATCCCGCCATCAGCGCCACGATGCGGGTGACGGCGTCGGGCAGCATGCCGTCAGGAATCGGGAGTGCGGTCAATCTATCCTCCCACGCAAAGCGGCGAAGGCGCCATCAGGCGCGCCGGCGCGAGATCACGTACGACTCGTCGAAGAACCACAGCCCGCCGCGTTCTTGCAGAACCGAGCGCGTGGCCTCGATGTAACGGCCGTCCGCGACGACGTCGCCGAGCCGGTCGTCCTCTACCTGCGCCACGTAGATCGCTGCGTTCCACGCCGCGAACAACGTCGAGGTGCCGATCGATTCGGAGATTTCCGTCGGCAGTGTGTGCATGACGTAGCGGAACAGCGAGCGGTTGTCGGCGTAGGCGTTGAAGTTGAGCTCGCGCGCCGCCGGTCCAAGCTCGTGCTTGACCGCCTTGAGGATCTGGTGGCGGTCGTGAATGAACGGATGGTCGTCCGGCCATACTTTCTGGATGATCTCCATACCGGGATCGTGGCCGTGCGAATGAATGGCGATGAGGCGGCCGCCCGGCCCGAGCGCGCGGGCAAGCGGAGCGACCACGCGCTGCGCCTTGAAGTCGAGCGAGGCGCGCGCGCGATAGGGCTGCGAAGCGATGACCAGGTCGTAATTGGCGATGGTTCCGCCCGGCTTGGGAATGATCGGATCGAGCAGGAAGCGGTGATCGTCGCGGTAGATGACCAGCACCACCGGGCGCTCGTAGACCGGATTGCCGGTACGGGCGCTGACGCCGGCCTTCCAGTTTTGCGCCAGGAACGGCTCGAGGTCGATGATCTGCTCCTCAAATCGATGCGAGGAATTGCCGGTGAGCGGAAGTTCGTGCCAGACGAGACTTGACGCGGCGTTGAGCGACTTAACCGCCAGCCACGGCGCGTCGGCATAAGCGAGGTTGGTGAGCACCAGAACCGTCGCCGGGTGCTCGAAGAAGCGGTCGGACATTTTTTGCAGTGTCAGCCGCACGTCTTCGACGCTGATCTCCTTGCCAACCACGTAAAACGGCATGTGCGTGAAGCGCTCGTGCATCGCGCGCATCACGCGCACCAGCACCGAGCCGTCGCCGACGCCGGCATCGAACACCCGCACTGCCGGTGGTCGCGGATGGATGTGTGCGAGTTCCTCGGAGACGCGGTGCGCGACCTCCCATTTCTCGCTGCAGGTGTTGACGAACAGGAGATATTTTTGCCGGTTGTCGAAGAAGCGGAAATTGCGCTGTGGGTCGGCCGGTTTCAGCCCGGCCAGCGGTTGCAGCGGCGGAGCGGCTGTCGGCCGGGTCTCGCGCGGGCGTTCGATCACGATAGGACGCGACCCTTGCGGGGGGTGGGCGGCCATGAAGCCATGGATGCGATCGAGCGTATCGGTGGTGATGCGGCCGCCGTTGCGCAGCCGCGCGGTGAGCTTGCCGTCATTGACGGCGCGCCGGCCGAAGGTCGATTCGGCAAGCCCGCTCTGCCGGCAATACTCGGAGATTTCCTGGAGTAATTGTTGGGCGTTCATGGCACGCCGCGTCCTCAGGTTTCCTCGACCCGTACGCCTGCTTTCCGTGTTCTTTTGCGCGCACGGTTTCCGACCCGGAGCGAACCAATGCTCACTAAAAGGGTCAACCACAAAATGGCCCACTATCGTAGTGGGCAATATAGTGGGCATTTTCCCATCCGCGATTAACGGGCATTTCATGGATTGCTGCGAATCGGCCCTGATTCCAAAGGTTTTGCGGGCATTGCCGCGGGTATTCGGACGGCTTCTGCGCCGATCCGTGTTGATGTACCGTGAGTCAGGGACGTTTTGATGATCTGGGGCCGCAAGGACAAATCCACGGCGCCCGCCGCCGATAACGGGCCGCCGTCATCGCCGCTGAAAGCGGCGATGCATCAGGCGCGCGTGGAGGCGGCCGAGCGCACCAGCGTCGTCGTCGATCTGCGCGACGCCGAGGTCGCGCGGCTCGAACTGCTTAACGAGGCGCTCGATCCCCTGTTTGCCGATATTCCGTCCGAGGTCGATCTGTTCGATCGCGGCGTCAGCCGTGGCGACACCCCGCGGCTGTGGATCGACGCGGTCGCGCACGTCGTAATGGGGCGTGACAAGCGCACCTATCGCTTTCTGTTGGATAACCGCATCGGCCGCCGCGTGCTCGCCGAGTCGCACGACATTCCCGATATCGTCAAAGCGATCACCGCCTATGTCGCGCGCCGGCTCATTGAGCGCGAACGCGCGCTGGACGAGGATTCCGGTCTGATAAACCGCGTCGGCAACGGCCAGGTCGCGCGCGTCGCCGGACGCCGGCGCCGGCGGGTATATGGCGTTCTCTTGCTCGGCTTTGTGCTCGGCGCGGTGACGCTCGCGGTCGCGGCGTTTATCGTCGCGAGCCTTCTCTAAGACAGGGAGCGGCGATCAACCTCGCCGACACTCTCGTCGGCTTTGAGCTGGCGGGTGATCATTTCGCAGCGCCAGCCGCCCGGGGTGCCGTCGATGTGGAAGATATTGTAGCCGGAGGCGTCCTCGTGCCCGTGCGGCGCCTGCGCCGATGCCGACGGCACCCCGACGGCGGGAATCAGCTTGTTCGGGCCGTCGAGCCAGACCAGCGAGCGGCAGTGATCGTGGCCGTGCAGGACGAGGTCGGCGCCGTGCTCGGCAAGAACGGCGCGAAATTCGGCGGCGTCGATCAGGCGGCGCAGATAGCGGTTGGGCGGGCTCACCGGCGGGTGGTGGATGAGGACAACCCGGAACGATCCGCGCGTGCGGTACAGCGCATCGGCGAAACGAGTTAGCTGGTCTTCGCCGAGCCGGCCGGTGGCGAGGAACGGGCCGGTGGCGAGCGCCGTCGAGAGCGCGATCAGCGCGACGTCGCCGCGCCGCCGCACGAACGGAAAGATGCCGTTCGTCGCGGCATCATCAGCGTGCATGTATTCGCCCCAATACTCGGCCGGGCCGCGCCGCGCCGCATGCACGTAGAGATCGTGATTGCCCGGAATGACGGTGACGTTGTCGGGCGCGCCGAGCGATTCGAGCCATTGGCGCGCCCAGGCGTATTCGGCGGGCAGCGAAAGATTCACGAGGTCGCCGGTCACCGCGATGTGATCGACGGCGGCCGCCTGCAAGTCGCGGGTGATGGCGTTGAGCGCCTCGATGCGGTGGATGTATTTGCGCGCGCGGTGCCAGTTGATAAAGCCGAGGCCGCGCTTGCTGGCAAATTCAGCCAGCCGGCCGGGCCGCACCGCAAGGTGCAGATCGGAAATATGGGCAAGCGCGAACATCGCGGCATGATGTTATGCGAATCAAGGATGAAACAATGGTTTCCGGCGCCGCGCTAGGGCAGCTGGTCAGGAACTGCCGATCAGGATGCCGGCGCCAAAGACCAGCACGCCTCCGATCACCACTTGAAAGGCGGCCTGCAGGAACGGCGTGTCCATATAGCGGGTGCGGATCCAGGAGATCACCGCCAGTTCGAGCGCCACCACGGCGAAGGCGAGTGCGGTCGCCGCGTAAAAATGCGGGATGAGATACGGAAGCGTATGGCCGAACCCGCCGACTGCGGTCATGACGCCGCACACCGCGCCGCGCACCAGCGGCGCTCCGCGCCCGGTGAGCGAGCCGTCGTCCGACAAGGCTTCGGCAAAGCCCATGGATATGCCTGCGCCGATCGCGGCCGCGAGCCCGACCAGGAACGTCGCCCAGGTGTTGTGAGTGGCAAAGGCGGCGGCGAACAACGGCGCCAGCGTCGACACCGAACCGTCCATCAGGCCGGCGAGACCGGGCTGCAAATATTGCAGCACGAACAGGCGGCGCGCGGTTTCTTCCTCGGTGGCGCGCGCGCCGGGCGCGATGTTTTCGCCGAGCTCCTGCGCGATCTTCTCGTGCTTGTCTTCGGCGGCCGCCAGCCGGGTGAGCAAATCGCGTGTGGCGTCGTCGCGCGCGGTTTCCGCCGCACGGCGATAGAAGCGGGCGGTTTCGAACTCCATCTCCTCGGCAAATTTGCGCACCGCGTCGAGGCCGAGTGGCCGGTTGAGCCAGATCGCCCTGCGCGCCACAAAACCTTTCACGTCCTGGCGCCGGATCAGCGGCAGGAAATCACCGAATTTCTTGCGGTAGAGATCGAGCAGCATGTCGTGATGGCCGATCTCCTCCCCGGCCATCTTGTCGTACACGCCGGCCGTCTCCGGATAGGCGCTGCGCAGCGCGTCGGCGAACGAGCGGTAGATGCGGTTGTCCTCGTCCTCGTTGGCGATCGCGAGCGCCAGAATTTCCTGTTCGGTCAGGTCGGAAAAGCTCTTCACGGGCGTCGGGCCTCGAATGCCTGGATGTTTACATATTAGAATGTTTCTAAACTACTGCGCTAGGGGTGGGACGTTTCGCCTGTCGAAGCCGCTATTGAGGCGGATGCGGGCAGCCTAGGATTTGCCGGTTGGGTTTCGGACAAGCCGGATCGCCGTCCATGCAATTTGAAACCATCCGCCGTCCGTTCGAGCCGTTCATCCGGAGCTTCCTGCACGCATATTGGCGGTTCGAGCGCGGGATGACCCTTGGCGTGCGCGCATTGGTGATCGACGGGGCGGGGAGGGTTTTCCTGGTCAAGCACAGCTACCTCGCCGGCTGGCATCTGCCGGGTGGCGGGGTTGAGGCGGGTGAAACGCTGACGACGGCGCTGGCGCGCGAGTTGCGCGAAGAGGGCAACATCGAACTCGGCGATCCGCCGCAATTTATCGGCGTGTATTTCAACCGGCGCGTCTCGCGCCGCGACCACGTCGCGCTTTATGTGGTGCGGTCGTTCCATCAAAGCGCGCCGCCGCAGCCGAACAGCGAAATCGTTGCACACGGATTTTTCGCGCTTGACGCGTTGCCGGAAGACACCGGCCGCGCGACGCGTGAACGGATCGCCGAGGTGCTCGGCGGGCGCAGCATCGCCGAACTCTGGTGAATACGGCGCGGGCTTTGACGTCACATCGCCCGTCCGGCGTTGCCCGAAAGCGCGCTAGCCGAACCGGCCGCGGTCATGCGGCAACGTAAAATCGATGGCCGGCCCGATCGGCACGATGCCGGTCGGGTTCACATTGCGGTGGCTGCCGTAATAATGCCGCTTGATGTGATCGAGACTGACCGTCTCGGCGACGCCCGGTACCTGGTAAAGCTCGCGCAGATAATTCCACAAATTCGGATAGTCGACGATGCGCCGCAGGTTGCATTTGAAGTGGCTGAAGTAGACTGCATCGAAGCGAACCAGCGTGGTGAACAGTCGCCAGTCGGCTTCGGTGATCTGCGGCCCGGCCAGATAGCGCTGCCGCGACAGCCGCGCTTCGATCTGGTCCACCGTCGCGAACAGCGCGCAGGCCGCTTCCTCGTAGGCCGCCTGGGTCGTGGCGAAGCCTGAGCGATACACGCCGTTGTTGACGGTTTCGTAGACAGCCTCGTTAACTCGATCGATCTCCGCACGCAGCGCGGCCGGATAATAGTCGGTGCGGACGTCGGTGAACGCGTCGAACGCGGAATTGAGCATGCGGATGATCTCGGACGATTCGTTGTTGACGATCGTGCGCTGCTTTTTGTCCCAGAACACCGGCACGCTGGCGCGGCCGGTGTAATGCGGATCCGCGAGCGTATAGATGTCGGCAAGGACCGATTTGCCGTTGACCGTGTCGAGCGTCGCGCCCGGCTCGGTGCCGAATTCCCAGCCCTTTTTGCCGAATTGCGCGGCGGTGACCGAAACCGAAATCACGTCATCCAGCTTCTTGAGCTTGCGGAAGATCAGGGTGCGATGCGCCCACGGGCAGGCGAGCGAAACGTACAGGTGATAGCGGCCGGCCTCGGCGGGAAAGCCGCTCTTGCCGGTCGGGCCCGGGCCGCCGTCGGCGGTGACGTAATGATGAAACGCGGTGGGCTTTCGGACGAAATGGCCGTTCCGAACGCGCATATCCACGTCTTGCCAGGCGCCGTCGACCAGCAGTCCCATCATTTGCCTCCGCTGCCGCACTATCCGGGACAGCGCATGTAGTCATTCGCGCGGCCGCGGACAGCGCCTGTCTGGACCCAAACCGGCGCAGGTGCTACGCGGCGGACGCATGACCGATGTCTCGCTGACGATCCTGCCGGAAGCGGCAAGCGACGGGCCGGCGATCGATCGCCTGCATGAGCGCACTTTCGGTCCCGGCCGCTATGCCAAATCCGCCTACCGCCTGCGCGAGCAGGTGGCGCATAGCCTCGCGCTGTCGTTCACCGCGCGGGTCGGCACCCTCTTGGTCGGCTCGGTGCGGCTGTCGCCGGTCCGTGTCGGCGAAGCCAAGGCGCTGCTACTCGGGCCGTTGACGGTGGAGCCGCCGTTTCGCGAGCGTGGCGTCGGTCAGGCTTTGATCGCGCGTGCGCTCGAGGCGGCGCGCGCGCAGGGCCACAAGCTGGTCATCCTGGTCGGCGACGAGCCGTATTACGGCAAGGCAGGTTTCAAGCCCGTTCCGCCGGGCCGTGCGACCATGCCCGGACCGGTCAATCCGGCCCGGCTTCTGATCGCCGAACTGACCGATGGCGCTTTTGAGGGCGTATCGGGGCCGATCCGGCCGGAATGGGAAGGATAAGCCGGCGTCACCGCCCCTCGCGCGCCCAAGTGCCGGCGAGGCTGCCGAGCAGAAGCAGCAAACCCAGCAGCCCGGCGAAAACCGGCAGCACGCCGATGCCGCGGACGACACTGGCATCGCGCATTTTTAGTCCGATCCAGTCGTCGCCTTTGTAAGTATCGCCGGAGCGCACCGCCAGGATGCGCGGCACGCTGAGGCCGCCGCCGTCGTCGAGCCGGCGCGAATCGCCGCCGGTCGCCGTGGTGATCGGCGCGAGCACCTCGGTGGTCGACGTCACTTCGGCGAATTCGCGCGGATTGGCAGGTCCGATGTTGACGAGTGCGGTTAGTTTGCCGTCCGTGGCGCGCCAAAGCCCCAGCTCGCTGGTGGTAGCGACGGTTTGCCAGACGCCCGGCTCGGTCGGAGTGAGTTTCAGCGTCCGCTTCTCGCCCCCCGGCGAGGTCAGCGTCACGTCGGCGACGTCTTCCGCCATGGTCTGCCGCCGCACCAGAAGCTGGTGCCCGGTCACCGTCAGGCGCAGCGATTCTTCTTCGAGATCCGGCTCCTTCATCAGCCAGTGCGACAGCCGGCGCAGCAGATCGAGATGCGGGCCGCCGCCTTCGAAGCCGCGCGCCCACAGCCAGAGCTGATCGGACAGAAGCAGTGCGACGCGACCTTCGCCCTGCCGGGACAAGACCAGGAGCGGCTTGTTGTCCGGTCCCTGCAACACCGCCGTGCCGGTTGTGTTCCTGGTGTCGACCAGACGAAACCACCGGCTCCAATGCGGCGGCTCGCTGTCGGCGCCCTCGAGATCGCGCGTCACCGGGTGACGCTTGCCAAGTTCGCTGAGCCGGGCATGGAAGCCGCGCTCGGTGACATTGCCGCTTGGTTCGGCCGGGAGGATGGCGTCAAGCGGCGTGCGCCAGATGCTGGTCTGGCTCGCATAATCGGGTCCGGCGGCGACCAGCACCGCACCGCCGTCGCGCACGTAGCGGGTTATGTTGTCGAAATAGATCATCGGCAGCACGCCCTGGCGCGCGTAACGGTCGAAGATGATGAGTTGAAACTCGCCGATCTTCTGCTGAAACAGTTCGCGCGTTGGAAAGGCGATCAGCGACAGTTCGTTGATCGGCGTGCCATCCTGTTTCTCCGGCGGACGCAAAATCGTGAAATGGACCAGATCGACTGAGGCATCGGATTTCAGCAAATTGCGCCAGGTCCGTTCGCCGGCATTCGGCTCGCCGGAGACCAGCAACACGCGCAGCTTGTCGCGCACGCCATCGATCGACACCACGGCGCGGTTGTTGACGGTGGTAAGCTCGCCGGGCAGCGGCGACACTTCAATCTCGACGATGTTGGCGCCGCCGTGCGGGATCGGCACCTCGATTCGCTGCGGGACATCGATCGGCACCGGGCGGGAATCGATGACTTCGCCGTCGCGGCGCACCGTCACCTCGGCGCCTCTCTCGTGCGCGCCCTGGTCCTCGATCCGGTAGGTTATGGTCTGCGACTGGCCGACAATGCCGAAGCGCGGCGCGCCGATCAGCGCGACGCGGCGGTCGCGTTCGTTCTTGCTGCCGGTGATGAGCGCATGCAGCGGCGCGGCGAAGCCGAGCGCGCCGGCTTCCGCGGGCACATCATGCACGCGGCCGTCAGTGATCATGATGGCGCCGGCAATGCGGTCGGCGGGCACGTCGGCGAGCGCGGCGCCCAGCGCGGTGAACAGCCGGGTGCCGTCGGTCTCGCCGTCCGACTGGCCGGCCTCGACCACGCGCAAATCGAGACCCGGGATTTTGCCGAGGCGCGCAACGATCGCGGCGCGCGTTTCTTCGGTCTGCTGCGCGCGTTCGCCGAAATTCTGGCTCGGACTCTTGTCGACCACGACGACCGCGACCGAGCTCAGCGGCTCGCGATCTTCGCGCGTCAGCGACGGGTTGGCGAGCGCCAGCGCGATTAGCGCCAGCGCCAGCGCGCGCATGGTGGCGCCGCGGCTGCGCGACACAAATAGCAGCAGCGCGACAACGCCGGCCGCGGCTGTGACGGCCCACAAAACGTAAACGGGCACCAGTGGGGCGAACGCGACGCCGAGGTTCAAATTCGTCCTCCTACTGCCCGAGCCGTTCGAGCAAAGCCGGCACGTGCACCTGGTCGGCCTTGTAGTTGCCGGTGAGCGTGTACATCACGATGTTGACGCCGGCGCGGAAGGCGAGCTCGCGCTGTCGCGGCTCGCCTTCAACCATCGGCAGCATCGGTTGACCGTCGGACTGGATCGCCCAGGCGCCGGCGAGATCGTTCGAGGTGATCAGGATCGACGAAACGCCGTCGCCGCCGCGCGCCGGCCGGTGCGCCGATTCCTCATCGTCCACCGTCGGCAAGGCCTCGACCCAAAGCTGCCCGGAATTGAAGCGGCCGGGAAAGTCGCGCAGCAGATAAAACGTCTTGGTCAAGACGTGATCGCGCGGCACCGGCTCGAGTTCGGGAATGTCGAGCGCGGAGAGGATTTTGCGAAGTTCGATCATCCCCTGACTGCGTGTCTCGCCCCCCGCGCCGGGTGGCGCGACGACCGCGTCGCGGGTATCGAACAGAACGGTGCCGCCCTGCTTCATGTACGAGTCGATGCGCTTGAGCGCGGCCTCGGACGGGCGCGGCGCGCCCGGCACGATCGGCCAATAGATCAGCGGGTAGAAGGCAAGCTCGTCACGGGCGATATCGAGCCCGATCGGATCGCTGGGCTCGAGCGCCGTGCGTTGCGCGAGGAAAAGCGTGAGCCCCGCCAAGCCGGCCTGGCTGACCGAGTCGACTTCGTGGTCGCCGGTGACGACAAAAGCGAGCTTGGTCTCCAGTGCCGAGCGCGGTACGTCGCCGTTCGCCGCGGTTTGGGCGTCGGCGCGGGGCGGCGACACTGCCAGCGCGCAACCGATCAGCAACAGCGCGGCGCCGGAGCGTGCGAGCCGGGGAATGAGCCGGGCGACGCCGCCGCCAAGGTAAAGGACGAGCAGCGTGTCGAGGAGCAACAGGCCGAGCGCGCCGAGCAGGATCGGCCCACGCAAATCCTGCGGCTCGCTCTTGCGATAAATTTCACGGCTCACGCCCGGCAGCGCCGAGACATCGAGCGGCGTCAGCCGCTCGGTGGCGGACAGCGTGTTTACGGCCAGGAGATTTTCCGGCGCACCGTAAAAGCCGGGCGGATGGTCGGCGGTGGCGGTGCCGGAAAAATCCGTCGGCACCGGCCGCGCGGTCGAAGTTGGCGCGACGAAGCTGCCGAAGCCGTCGAGCACGCGGACCGGCGCGATCATCTCATGCGCATTTTTGGCCTTCTGCTCGGACGTTTCGGCAACCGCCGTCGTACCGGCCAGCGCAACCACGCGCTTGAGCATTTCGACGAAAGCGCCGGAGAGCGGCAGGTCCGACCATCGGGTGTCGCCGGTGACGTGGAACAGCACGATCAGGCCCTTGCCGCGCCGCGCGGCAGTCACGAGCGGCGTACCGTCGGCGAGCGTCGCCCAGGTATTCTCGGTCAGCGCCGCGTCCGGCTCGGCGAGAACCTGGCGGCTGACCGTGACGTCGGTCGGCACAGCAAGCCCGTTGAATGGGCTGTCGTGCGAAAACGCGGCGAGCGGCTGCGGCTTGTCCCAACTCAAGCTGCCGCCGAGGATGCGGCCGCCGCGGCGCAGCCGCACCGGGACGAGATCGTCGTCGGAGGCCGCAAGCCGCGGGCCGGCAAAGCGCAGGAGCACGCCGCCGTCCTCGATCCAATGCGCCAAGCGGTCATGCGCGTCGCCCGCGACGTTGCCGACATCGGCAAGGATCAGCACCGGCACGTGCTGATCGAGGAAATGCGTCACCGCTTCGGCCGGCGACTCGCCTTGGGCAAGCCGGATGTCGGCGAACGGCGCGAGCGCGCGGGTGATGTAATAGCCCGAGGACAGGAGCGGTTGCGAGGTGTCGGCGGTGGCGCCGGAAACGACGCCGACCGTCCGGCGCCGCCAGCGCTTGTCGAGCAGTTGCACCGCGCCCGCGGAGCGCTCGCCGGCAATCTCGATGCGGGCAATGTCATTGCGGACTTCGACCGGGAGGTCGAACTGCGCGTCGGTTTCGCTCTCGTCCGCCCTGAATGCGAACGGCGATTCGCCAAGCGTCAGACCCTTGAGGTCGAGCGCACGCACCGTGCCGGTGGGCGCCGTGTCGGCGGATGCGCGCAGCACCTTAACGCTCAGCCCGCCGGCAGCGTTGTCGATGGCGGTCAGCGCGCGCGGACCGGCGACCCCGCCGGAAACGATGGTGAGCGGGCGCGAGTCGAGCAGCGGCGCAAGCGCCTTGACGAACTCGGCGCCGCGGCCGAGATCGATTCCGTCGCAGAGCCAAACGAGCTCGAGATCGGGGGCGCCGCCAAGGAATCGAGCCAGCGCCGGCAGCGCCTCGGTGCGATCGACGGTGTGCGGCTTCGGCTTGATCTGGTGCAGCCGAACGCGCGCGGAAGCGGCGGTGGTGAAGGAAATGTCGCGGGTGCCTTCGGAAAGCGGAATGAGCGCCACCGCGCGACGGTCGTTGTCGGCGCGCGCGAGGATGTCGTCGGCGGTGCGCAGCCTCGCTTCCCAGGCGCTGGCCGCCGCCCAGCTGTCGTCGATCAGTATTGCGATCGGGGCCCGCGTCTTCATCGCCGCCACCGGTGGGTTCCATAATGGGCCGGCCGCCGCGACAATAACGAGTGCCGCGAGAGCGAGCCGCATCAGCGTGAGCCACCATGGCGTGCGCGCCGGTGTCTCTTCCCTCGGTGCGATTTCGAGCAAAAGCCGCGTCGGCGGGAAATCGATTTGGCGCGGGCGGGGCGGGATAAGCCGCAACAGCCACCACAGCACCGGCAGCGTCAGCAATCCGATCAGTACGAGGGGTTCAGCAAAGCCGAGCGGCAATCCGCCAATCATGCCGATGCCCTCTGCTGAACCGATGCGCGCGGGCTCGCCCCTGCGTCCATCGCGTCACCGCCGATGCGCGCGTGCAGCGCCAACAGAAGCTCGGTCGGCGGTCGGTCGGTGCGGTGGATGATGAAGCTCCAGGCGAGCCGGTCGGTTTCGCTGCGGATTTCGGCGCGGTGGCGCGCGAGCCGCGCCGTGTAGTCGGCCCGCCAGTTTTGCGCGCGGCCGGCGGTGATCCGGCCGCCGCCTTCGGGCTCGACGAACTCGATGCGGCCCCAGTAGGGGAAGGTTTCCTCGGCGGGATCGACAATTTGCACGACATGGCCGCGTGCGCCGCTGCCGGCGAGTTGCGTGATGGTACGCCGCACCTCACCGATGCCGCTCCAAAAATCGGAGAGCAGCACCACCTCGGCCAGCGGAGAGGGTGAAAAATTCGGCGGCAGGCTTGTGCGCTCGCTTCGATCGTGCACGATCGCCTGCGCCATGCGCTCAATGACGTTGCGGCTGCCGGTCGGGCGAAGCAGGCCGGGAATGCCGACGCGCTCGCCGCCTTCGACTAGCACCTCGGCAAGCGCGAGTGCCACCACCAGCGTGCGGTAGAGTTTGGTGTCGCGCACGAGCGGGGAAGCGAATATCATCGACGGCGAGCGGTCGGGCCAGATCCAGACCGTATGCGCCGCCTCCCATTCCTGCTCGCGCACGTAGAGATGATCGTCGCGCGCCGAGCGCCGCCAATCGACGCGGGAGGCCGGCTCGCCGGAGACGAAGCGGCGGTATTGCCAGAAATTTTCGCCCGGCCCGGCGCGGCGGCGTCCGTGCAGGCCGTGCATGACCGTTGCCGCCACGCGCCGCGCTTCCAGGATCAGCCGTGGTATGGTGGCGGCCAGCGTGCGGCCTTCGCCAACCGCACGTTGTACCGCTGATCGCTCGGGATCGGATTTGCGCCTGGGCTCGGCCGCCATCCGATTATCCGATCCTTGCCTTCAAGCGGCCGATCACCGCCTCGATGGTTTCGCCCTCCGCGCGCGCGGTGAAGGTGAGCGCCATGCGGTGTTTGAGCACCGGCTCGGCAAGATCGATCACATCGTCGATCGAGGGCGCGAGCCGCCGGTCAAGCAATGCGCGCGCACGCACCGCCAGCATCAGCGCCTGGCTGGCGCGCGGCGATGGTCCCCAGGAAATCAGCTTGGCGGCTTCGCCGCCTTCCGGTCCCGGCCGCGCCGAACGCACCAGCGCGAGAATCGCCTCGACCACCGATTCGCCGACCGGCAAGCGCCGCACCAGACGCTGCGCGGCTATCAGTTCGTCGGCGGTCATCGCGGCCTTGGCGCGGGTTTCCTCGGCGCCGGTCGTCTCGAACAGGATTTTTCGCTCGGCTGCGTGATCGGGATAGTCGACGTCGATTTCCATCAGGAAGCGGTCGAGTTGCGCTTCCGGCAGCGGATAGGTGCCTTCCTGTTCAAGCGGATTTTGCGTGGCGAGCACGTGGAACGGCCGCGGCAGATCGTGCCGCGTGCCGGCGACGGTGACGTGCTGCTCCTGCATCGCTTGCAGCAGCGCCGATTGCGTGCGCGGGCTGGCGCGGTTGATCTCGTCCGCCATCAGGAGCTGGGCGAATACCGGACCGGAAAGAAAACGGAAGCTTCTTTTGCCAGTCTGGCTTTCCTCCAGCACTTCCGTGCCGAGGATGTCGGACGGCATCAAATCCGGCGTGAACTGGATGCGCTTGGCGTCAAGGCCGAGCACGATGCCCATGGTTTCGACGAGCTTGGTCTTGGCGAGGCCGGGCACGCCGAGCAAGAGCGCGTGGCCGCCGGACAGGATGGTGACCAGCGCCTGCTCGATGACCTTGTCCTGGCCGAAAATGACGGTGCCGATCGCGCCCTTGGCCGCGCGCGCATGATCCGCGCTTGATTCGGCGGCGCGGACGATCATGTCTTCGAGCTTTTCGAGCCCGTCTCCGCTGACAGCGGGCATGGCTAACTCCCTGTGTTGGGCCGCATTTCGTATCGGATCAGATTCGCAGCAAGCGCACGAATGGAAGCAGCGAACTTTGCACCGCAATCACGCAATGCAATATACACGCCAGCTACCTGAAGCAGAGTTTGCGCCGATTCTCTCATCCGCCTGAAACAACTAAGCTTTGGCGCGGCAAGGTGCGGCGTAAGGGCCCACAATACCACGGATTGACGCGACCCCCGGCGGTAAGTTCCATCTGACGTTCAAGGCAAAGCCATGGCGAAGGAAGCGCAATCCGGGCTGGAGGCGATCACAGGTGCGCTAAGTCGTGCCGCCGGCAAGGGCAGGGGACCGCCGCCGGTCGAGCGCTGGAACCCGCCCTTTTGCGGCGACCTCGACATGCGTATCGCCGCTGACGGCACTTGGTTCTATCTAAAGACGCCGATCGGCCGCCCGGCGCTGGTCAAGCTGTTCGCCTCGGTGCTCAAGCGCGAGGGCGACAAATACTTTCTGGTCACTCCGGTTGAGAAGTGCGGTATCCGGGTGGACGATGCGCCATTTATGGCGGTTGAGCTGGACGTCAAAGAATCATCCGCCGGCCGCGTGCTCAATTTTCGCACCAACGTGGACGACTGGGTGGAATGCGGGCCGGAGCATGCGCTGCGCTTCGAGCCGCAACCGGAAACCGGCGGGCTTAAGCCCTATCTGCATGTGCGCCGCGATCTGTGGGCGAAAGTGACGCGCACTTTGTTCTTCGACCTTGTCGAACTCGGTGAGGAGCGTGAGGTTGCGGGCCAGGCGATGTTCGGCGTGAGTTCGAAGGGCGCCTTTTTCCCAATGGCGCCCGCCGACCAGGTGAGGGAGTTCGCGTGAGCGACCAGCGCGCGCCGTTGCAGTGTCCGGCCGGCGAGAATTTCTTCGACCGCGCGCGGGCGCGGCTTGCGCTCGAAGTGCCGCCGGCGCTGGCCGATCCGGCGGCGGAAGGCGCGCGGGGCGATCTCGACCTCAATCCGGCGATGTGGGAAGCGGCCGGCGTGAGCGCGACGAGGCCCGCTGCGGTTCTCGTTCCGGTCATCGACCGGAGCGAGCCGACCGTGCTGTTCACGCTGCGCACGCAGGAACTTGCCAGCCATGCCGGGCAGGTGGCGTTTCCCGGCGGCAAGATCGACCCCGGCGACAAAAGCCCGCTGGCCGCGGCTTTGCGCGAGGCCAGGGAGGAGATCGGCCTTTCGTCGGCGCTGATCGAACCGATCGGCTATCTCGACCTTTATCTGACGTTTTCGGGCTTTCGCGTTCTGCCGACCGTCGCGCGCGTCAAGCCGGAATTTGCGCTCACGCTCAATCCGCGTGAAGTCACTGAGACATTCGAGGTGCCGCTTTCGTTTTTGATGACGCCCGAAAATCAGCAGCGCAGAAGCCGCGAATGGAAGGGCGTCCGGCGCGAATATTACGCCATCCCCTACGGCGACCGCTACATTTGGGGCATCACCGCGGGTATTGTACGCAACCTCTACGATCGGGTTTACGGATGATTCGGCCAATCGCCACCGAGATCGGGCTCTTCCTTACCCCATTCGTATTCTATGCGGTTTTTCTGTTGGCGACACGCAACGGCGTCCTGCAACCGAAGTCGTGGACGCCACGTCATATCGCGGGCCTGGTCATCGCCTCGCTTCTTCTGATGGTGGCAAGCTTCCTCGTGCTGGCGCAATTCGGCGGTTCGCCGCCGGGCTCGACTTACGTGCCGGCGCACATCGACGGCGGCAAATTCGTGCCGCAGAGGACGCAGTGACGAGTCTCGCGCATGCCGGCGACTTTGGCTGGCTCGAAGGTGGCGAAGTCGCGCGCCTCATCGCACTCCTTGATCGGGACGGCGAGGAAGCGCGCGTGATCGGCGGCGCGGTGCGCAACGCCCTGCTGAAATTACCGGTCGGTGAAGTCGACGTGGCCACCACCGCCTTGCCTGAGGAGGTCATGCGCCGGGTCGAAGCAGCCGGCGGCAAGGCGATCCCGACCGGCATCGACCACGGCACCGTCACGGCCGTGATCGACGGCCGGGCGTTTGAAGTCACGACCTTGCGCGAGGATGTCGAGACATTCGGGCGCAAGGCGCGGGTAAAGTTCGGACGCGACTGGAGCGCCGACGCCGCGCGGCGCGACTTCACTATCAACGCGCTTTCCGTCGCGGCGGATGGAACAGTGCACGATTACCTCGGCGGCCTTGACGATATTGCCGCGCGGCGCGTGCGCTTCGTCGGCGATCCGCGGCGGCGCATCGAGGAAGATTATCTGCGCATCCTGCGCTTCTTCCGTTTTCATGCCCAGTTCGACCACGGCGCGCCGGATGCCGCCGGCGTTGCCGCCTGCATCGCCGCGCGCGGCGGTGTTCAAACGCTGTCGCGCGAGCGCGTGCGCGCGGAGTCGCTCAAGCTTTTGGGCGCGGCCCGTGCGACCCCAACGCTTGCGGTGATGAGCGAGAGCGGCATCCTCGGCCCGGTTCTGGGCGGTGTCGCCCATCTCGCGAGCTTCGAGAACATGATCAAGGTCGAGGCGGCGGTGGGCATGGAGCCTGATGCGCTGCGCCGCCTTGGCGCGCTCGGGGTGTGGGTGGCGGAGGATGCGGAGCGGCTCACACGGCGCCTCAGGCTGGCCAACGCTGAATCCGAGCGGCTGCTCGCGCTCGAAAGGTGGTGGCAGGTCGCGCCTGCGGCCGGCGAGCAGACAGCGCGCGCGCTTCTCTACAGCCTCGGTCCGCAATCCTTCGCCGACCGCGTTCTGGTCGCGTGGACGCGGTCGGCCGCTAGCGCGACGGACGCAAGCTGGCGCGAGCTCGCAAGCCTGCCGCAACGCTGGACGGCGCCGGCCTTTCCCCTCAAGGCGGCCGACTTTATGCGGCGCGGCGTCGCCGCGGGTCCGGCGCTCGGCGCCGCGCTGCGTGCCGCCGAGGCGGCCTGGATCGCGGCGGATTTTCCGCTCGATCGTGCGGCACTCGACGCGATTGCCGATCGCGCCGTGTAAGTCACGACATCCGTTCGCGCAAGGACCGTAGTCGTTTGCGCGCCACCGGCGCGAACTCGGTGAATCTCGGCCGCACGCGGGCGATCATGCCGCGCGGGCGAAGCCGCTCGACCTGCATTTCATTGCCGCGCCAGACGAAGCCGTCGCCCTGCAGCGCGCCGACAAAAAGCACCGGCAGCAGAAAGTCGCGGGCGACACAGGCCAGCGGGTAGCGCGCGGAAACGTGCCAGCCGACGGCAATGGCGAACAGCGTCTCGGCGCCGTACCAGACGAGGCCAAACACCATGACGCTTAGCGCCGGCGGCAGATCGAGCGCAGGTGCGGCGATGGCGAGCGCGACGATCGGCAGCGCGCCGCCCGCAAGCGCTTCCGGCAGGAAACAGGCCAAGAAACTTGCGCGGCGCAACCGCGCCCAGCGTAATTGCCGGTGCCATACGTCGCGCGCGCTGCGATAACCGAGCGGCTGCGGGAACGGCCGGTCGACCAGCCGGACTTTGAGGCCGGCGCCGCGCACGATCTTGGTCGACGCTGCGTCTTCGGCGACTTCCTTGGCGAGCGTCTCGATGCCGCCGGCGCGTTCGAGGTCGGCCCGGCGCCACAGCATCGTCTTGCCTTGTGCGAAGCCGTAGCCGAAGGCGTCGGCGACGTATTGCCAGCGCGCTTGGTAGGTATTGAGAAACGCGCATTCGAGTTCCGCCCAAATGCCGTGCGGCTGCGCGCCGATCGGCGGCGAGGCGACCAGTCCGGTATCCGTGCGCCAGCTCGCAAAAAGCCGTTCGATATAATCGCGCGGCATCAGCACATTCGAATCGACCAGCACGATCCAGTCGTGGCGGGCTACGTGCCAGCCTTTGAGCACGTTGTTAAGCTTCGGATTTGAACTCACCCGCTCATCGCCGATCAACAATCGCGCGCCGTTGCCGGGGTGCTCCGCCATCATGGTTTCGACGATCGGCACCACCGGATCCGTTGCGGAGGCGACGCAGAACAGGATCTCGCAGCGCGGATAGTCGAGAGCGAAGGTCGAAGCGAGCGTGTCGGCGGCATAATTGTCTATGCCGCAGAGCGGGCGCACCAGACTGACGGCCGGGCGCTCCGCGCCAATGAGCGACTCCCTGGGCGCATCGCGGCGCAGGCGGACGACGGCAATCAGGATACTAGCGAGGTGGATAGCGGCGGCGGCGACGCAGAGGGCCGCGGCGGCGAGAATCGGCGCTGTCATCGCCGCGAGATTTAACGAAGGCGCGTGACACTGCCGTGACTCGACGTATTTCGTTAAGGCTCGTTAACTTTTGTTGTCATGTCCTTGCAATGGAATACGCTTAATAAGCATGGCCATGGCGAACGGACGTGAGATCAAACATCGTGGAAATTGAGCGCGGCACGCGTCTGTTCCGTACTCTTTTCATTTCGGACGTTCACCTCGGCGCGCGCGGCTGCCAGGCCGACCGCCTCCTCGACTTCCTGCGCTATCACGATGCCGACACCATCTACTTGGTCGGCGATATTGTCGACGGCTGGCAGTTACGCTCCGGCTGGTACTGGCCGCAGGCGCACAACGACGTGGTGCAGAAGCTGCTGCGCAAAGCGCGCAAGGGCGCGCGGCTGATCTATCTGCCGGGCAATCACGACGAGTTCCTGCGCGACTATTACGGCACGCATTTCGGCGGCATCGAGGTGATGGAGACGGCGATTCACGAAGCCGCCGATGGCCGGCGCTATCTCGTCGTACACGGCGATATGTTCGACATGGTTGTCAAGCACGCGCGCTGGCTCGCGCTCCTTGGCGACACCGCCTACGACTTCGCCATTTTCGTCAATCGCTATTTCAACGCCATTCGCCGCCGGCTGGGATTTTCCTATTGGTCGTTGTCCCAGTGGGCCAAGCACAAGGTCAAGAACGCGGTGAATTATATCGGCGCTTTCGAGCAGACTTTGGCCTCCGAAGCGCAGCGCAGCCATGTCGACGGTGTGATCTGCGGCCACATTCACCACGCCATCATTCACGACGATTTCGGCATCCGCTACATGAATTGCGGCGATTGGGTGGAAAGCTGCACGGCGCTCGCGGAGCATCCCGACGGGCGGTTCGAGATCATCAGCTGGTTCGAAGGCGCCGCGCCATCGCTTTCGGTTCCGCGCCTGGTCGAGCAGGACGAGCAGGACGAGCGGGACGAGGAGACGGTGATCGCTGCCTAAGCCGGTCCTCCGCTCGCGCTACCCTTGCTAGTGCCCGAAGATCAGCCGCGACGGATGCTCGTCGATATTCTTGAGCAGCTTCTGCAATTCGGCCAGCGTGCGGCGGCCGTCGACGGCAAACGCCTCGTATTCCTTCAGGCCGGTGTTGGAGAAATGCACGAGGCCGGCCGAAATCTCGTCCGTGCGCTTGTCGAGATTGTCGGCGAGCCGGCGGATCGCCACGGCCGCTTGTGCGATCTCGCCGGGATTGTCGCCCGTACCGGTGAGGTTTTCGAGGCCGGCCATGACCTTGTCGAGGCGCTGCGAATTTTGCGCCAGCGAGCCGGTCACCGTCTCGATATTGTGCAGCGACGTACGCATCGCGGTCTCGCTCTCGGCGACGAGTCCATTGATGCGCGCTAGCACGTCGCGCGCGGCCTGCGTCACGTCGGCGCCGGCATTTTGATCGGCGTAGAGGGTCGGCGTAGCGCCGGCGTCGGCGGTCACCAGCGCGGCGTCGGCCGAGCCGCCGGTCAGCGACACCTCGGCGAGGCCGGTCAGTCCCTGAAAGGCGAGCGTCACTTTGGTGTCGGTGCGCACCGGCGTCGTTCGATCAAGCGCGATCAGCGCCTCGACTTTGCGCGGGTCGTGCGGGTCGAGCGTCAGCTTGGTCACCTCGCCGACCCGCATGCCGTCGAACAGAACGGATGCACCGGTGCGCAGCCCCGACACCGATCCGGCGAAAACGATGCGGTACACGGAGCGTTCGCCGCCGCCGGCGCTGTTCTGGAACCAGTAAATGAAGCCGAATACAGCGAGAATGACGGCGAGCGTGAATGCGCCGGTCGCTGCATAGTTGGCCTTGGTTTCCATAAAATGGCCTCTCAGTGGTGGGCGCGACGCGGTATTTGGCGCCCGCGATTGCCGTGGAAATACGATTTGAGCCATAGATGCTCGGACGCCAGCATGGTTTCGATCGGGCCGGCGGCGATCACTTTGCCTTCGGACAGGACGGCGATGCGGTCGCAGACCGCGTGCAGGCTGTCGAGATCATGGGTGACCATGAATACGCTCAGTCCGAGCGTACGCTGGAGGGTGCGGATCAACTGGTCGAACTCGGCGGCGCCGATCGGATCGAGTCCGGAGGTCGGCTCGTCGAGGAAGACGATGTCGGGGTCGAGTGCCAGCGCGCGCGCAAGCGCAACGCGCTTGATCATGCCGCCGGAAAGCTCGGCCGGAAATTTTCCGCGCACCTCAGCGCCGAGGCCGACCATTTCGAGCTTGGCCAGCGCGATTTCCTCCAGCAGGCGCGGCGAAAGACGAAGATATTCCCGCATCGGGAACTGGACATTTTGCAGCGCCGTGAGCGAAGAGAACAGCGCGCCCTGCTGAAACAGCACACCCCAGCGCTGCTCGATCGCGCGGCGCGCATCATCACTTAAGCCGGCGAGGTCGGTGCCGAACACTTCGATGGTGCCCTGGCGGCGCGGAAGCAGTCCAATGACTGCGCGCATCAGCACCGATTTACCGGCCCCCGAGCCGCCGACAAAACCGAGAATCTCGCCTTCGAATACGTCGAGCGAGACGTGGTCGAGCACGGTCGCGTCGCCGAAGCGGACGACGAGGTCGCGCACGCTAATCACCGGTGCGTTGCCAGCCATCGCTTACATCCCGATGCCGGCGAAGAACACGGCGAACACGCCGTCGAGCGCGATAACGAGGAAGATGGACTTGACCACGGAGGCGGTGGTCCTGAGCCCGAGCGAGGCGGCGCTGCCGTCCACTTCGAAGCCCTCGACGCACGCGACCAGCCCGATGGTGAGCGCCATAAACGGCGCCTTGATCATGCCGACCTCGAAAGTCGGCAGCCAGATCGCCTCGCGCAGCCGCTCGAGAAAGATTGCCGGCGCCATGCCGCCGTAGAGCCAGCAGACTAGGCCGGCGCCGTAAAGTGACGCCATCGATCCGAGGAACGTCAGCAGCGGGACGGCGATGACGAGAGCGACAATGCGAGGCAGCACCAGCACCTCGATCGGATCGAGGCCCATGGTGCGCAGCGCGTCGATCTCTTCGCGCATCTTCATCGCGCCGAGCTCGGCGGTGTAGGCGCTGCCGGAACGGCCGGCCACCATGACGCAGACGATCAGCACGCCGACCTCGCGCAAAACCAGCACGCTGACCATGTCGACGACATAGATGTCGGCGCCGAAGCTGCGGAAACGGAAGATGCCCTGCTGGGCGAGGATGGCGCCGATGACAAAGGTGCTGAGCAGGATGATCGGCACCGCGCGCCAGCCGACGCGTTCAAGATGATGAACGATCGAGGTGAAGCGGAGCCGGGCGGGGTGGCCGATCGTCCGCAGCGCGGCGGCGGTCAGCGCCCCAAGAAGGTTCGCGATCAGGACGAGCGACCAGCCGATTTCGGCTACGGCGCGGCCAACCGTGTCGAGCGCGCCAAGAGCGCGGTTTGGCGCCGCGTCCTTTTGCGCCGGCGTCTGGTTGACCAGCCGCAATTCTTCCATCAAAGCGCGGTCGGCTTCGGAAAGTCCGACGATGCGCGCGGTGGACCCGCTCAGGACGAAGCTGCGCTTGAGGCGTTCGATCAGCCAGGCGCCGAAGGTGTCGAGACGCTCGAGCTTGGCGAGGTCGATATCGACATTGCGGGCGGCATTGTAGCGGCGCGCGGTGGTGTCGACGATATCTTCGAGTTCGGCCGCGCGCGCGGCCGTCCACGTGCCGGTTGCCGCCAGCGCCACCTTATCGCCCTCGGCGGCGGCGGTGAGCGAAACGGCGCTCATGATCGGGGGGCCGGCGCGAGCTTAAACGCGCCAAGCCGCCCTTGAGCCGGCGGGGAAACCACGGTCATATTGCTCCTTGCATGGAGCTCTCCGTACGGATCGAGCGCTGGCCTTTGGCCGGCGCATTCACGATCAGCCGCGGCAGCAAGACCGAAGCGGTCGTGGTGGTGGCCGAACTCAGCGATGGGATCCACCGCGGCCGCGGTGAATCCGTCCCTTACGCACGCTACGGCGAAACTCCGGACGGCATTGTGGCGGCGATCGAAGCCATGCGTCCGGCCCTATTGCGGGGCCTTGATCGCGCCGCGCTGCAGCGCGCCATGCCCGCCGGTGCTGCCCGTAATGCACTCGATTGTGCTTACTGGGACGTTAACGCGAGGCAAATCGGCCGCCGCGCCCACGATTTAGCCGGTATTGGCGTGCCCGGCCCGGTCACGACGGCCTATACGATCTCGCTTGCTGCCGTCGGCGAGATGGCGGCGGCGGCGGATGCGGCCTCCTGGCGGCCGCTCCTTAAGATCAAGCTCGGTGGCGGCGCCGAGGACGGCAAGCGGATCGCAGCGGTGCGCCGTGCGGCACCGCGCGCCGAACTGATCGTCGACGCCAATGAAGGCTGGGAAGCCGATCATTTGCAGCAAAACCTCGCCGCATGTGCCGATGCCGGCGTCACCCTGGTCGAGCAGCCGTTGGCCGAGGGCCGCGATGATGTGCTGGCGAAGATCAAACGGCCGATTCCGGTCTGCGCCGACGAGAGCATGCATGAGCGCGCTTCGCTCGACGCGCTCGCCGGCAAATACGACGCCGTCAACGTCAAGCTCGATAAAGCCGGCGGGCTCACCGAAGCGCTGGCGCTTGCCGCCGAAGCAGCGCGGCGCGGCTATGCCGTCATGGTCGGCAGCATGGTCGCGACTTCGCTGGCGGTGGCGCCGGCCACGCTGGTTGCGCAGCAGGCGCGGGTGGTCGATCTCGATGGGCCGCTGCTGCTCGCAAAAGATCGCGCCGGCGGACTACGCTACGAGGGAAACGTCGTGTATCCGCCGGAGCCGGAATTGTGGGGATAGCCGATTGCGGGGCGCCGGGCGTTGTGCTGTTTCATTCAGCGCGCCGGAGAAACGATGCCCAACGATCCTTTGCCATCGCCGGATCGTGCCGACGAGCCGAGCCACGAGCCGCGCCAAGACGCGGACTACGACGCCGTTCATGCGGCGCTCACATCGACCACGCACGGGCGCAGCTTCCTGACGGAGTATGTGAGCCGTCATCGCCCGCCCGACGAAATTCAAAAGCTGGTCGCGACCATCGTTCGGCTTGAAGCGACGTTGCGCGACAATCCGTCGGTGCCTGCGTCCACGGTCCCCAGCCGTGCCATTGCCGATCTCATTGCAACAATCCGGGAGATCGAGTCCGTGTTGACGGCGAGCGCGAGTTCGGCGCCCGACGTTCATTTCGCCGTCGAGCGAATCCAGGATATCGCCATGGCGCTGCGGCAGCGCGAAGTCGATGCGGCATTGTGCGATGGGCTGGAGGCGGCGCTGCGCGAAGTCGGTGACGCCATCGTACGCAACGAGGCGGCGGCGGCGAATGCGGCTAGCGCGGCCGCGCTCTTGCGCGACCTGGCGCGCCGGGTCGACGGCATGATGGCTGGCACAAGGACGGTGGTGTCTTCCGCCGCAGACGCCGAGTGGTTGGATGATACCGTGCAGGAGTCAGTGGCCGACTTGGGTGAAGCGCATGCGCCGAGAAGCGATGCCGTGCAGTCGCCGGTTCAGTTTGAGCAAATGCGCACGGTGCTGCCTGAAACGGAGGCAACGGCCGCACCACCCGAACATTCCGGCGATCCGCTCGAGCCGCTGTCGCTGCCGATTCCAAGTCCGATAGAAGGACGCGGCCAAGAGCCGCAAGCAAGGGCAGACGACCTGCCCGAAGCGCCGGCGAGCGCCGGCGCGAATCCAATTTCGCGCGCCGCCTTGAATGATCCGCTCGCTGCGTTGCAGGCGTTGAGCGAAGAAGAACTCATCGCGCTGTTCAGCTAGCCGTCCGCCGTTAGCACACTCATTTCGCGTCGCCCACATTCGCCGGCGTGCGGGCGGAATATTGCAAGGTCGCGCGTTCGTTCATTCTCTGTTAACGAGATATGTTCTCCCATGAAGGTGATTCGGTAAACGGCACGGAAGTTGCTTTCCATGAGTCGATGCGGATTAACAACGACGCGCAGACGATGCGTTCTCCAGGTCTGTCCGATCTTTCCGTTGTTGATCGGCGTAATGCGATCTTCTGGAGGCCACGATGCACAGACTCACCGGTCCTTTGTTGACGGTTGTAGCGTTGTGCATGACTTCGTTTGTTTCAAGCGGCGTGTCGGCGCGTGATGACGGACGCTACGCCAATGAACCACTTCATGCGTGGTTCGATCAGCTCGCAAGCGGTAAGGGCTTGTGCTGCTCTTTCGCCGACGGATTGAAAGTCGAAGACGTTGATTGGGACACGCAGGACGGTCGCTATCGCGTCCGTCTGCACGGGGAATGGATTCCCGTGCCCGAAGCCGCACTGGTGACCGAACCAAATCGTTTCGGGCCGGCGGTGGTGTGGCCCTATATAGATGCGGATGGGGCAACACAGATCCGTTGCTTCCTGCCTGGAGCCGGCGCCTAGACTTTGTCGGCCCGCGCAAGCGGGAAAGGGCATTTGCGTAGCGCGTTAGTTGAAATGGATTTCGTCGTTTGCGCGGCGACGGGAATTGCTTTGCTAGGCGACCAGCCGGGAGAACAGTTCCGGGTCGACATTGCCGCCAGACAGGACGGCCACGGCAATTTTGCCGGCGACGTCCACCTTGCCGGTCATCAGCGCGGCCAGTGCGACGGCGCCACCCGGCTCGACCACGAGCTTCAATTCGGAAAATGCGAACGCGACCGCGCCGGCGACTTCGGCATCGCTCGCCACCACGCCGGCGCCGACCAGCGACCGGTTGATGGCGAAGGTGAGCTTGCCGGGCATGCGCGCCATCAGCGAATCGCAAATCGTCCCGCTCAGCTCGGCGTTCTGCTCGCGCTCGCCGCTGCGAAACGAGCGGGCATGATCGTCGAAACCCTGCGGCTCGGCCGTATAGAGTTTGACCGTCGGCACGCGCGCGCTGATCGCGAGCGCGATGCCGGCGGTAAGCCCGCCGCCCGATGCGGTCACGACCACGATATCGGGCTTGAGGCCAAGCACGCTCAAATCCTCGACGATTTCCAAGCCGGCGGTGCCTTGCCCGGCGATGATCAGCGCGTCGTCGTAGGGCGGCACCAACACGGCGCCGCGGCGCGCCGCGATCTCGCCCGCGATCGCCTCGCGATCGTCGCGCCCGCGATCGTAAAGCACGATCTCGGCGCCAAGGGCCGCGGTGCGCTCGCGCTTGGCGCGGGGCGCGTCATGCGGCATCACAATGACGCACGGCATGCCGAGAAGCCGCGCTGCCGCGGCCACGCCCTGGGCGTGATTGCCGGATGAGAATGCGACGACTCCGCCGGCACGCTCGCTGAGCGGAATCGTTGCCAGCCGGTTATAGGCGCCGCGGAATTTGAAAGAGCCGGTGTGCTGAAGCGTCTCGGCTTTCAGAAACACCCGTCCGCCGGTCAGCGCATCGAGCGCGGCGGACGTGAGCAGCGGCGTGCGCAGTGCGACACCGGCAAGCCGGCGCGCGGCCGCGTCGACGTCGGCGGCGGTAGGCAGGGAAACTGCGGCTTCCATGCGATGACGGTACTGCCGCAATCGCTCGGCGAGCAAGGCCGTCGTGAGGGCCTCCCCGTGGCGTGACCGCACGCCGGCGGACGGTTGCGTTACTGGTCGAACCGTCCGGCGGCGTGCGCCAACAGGGTATAGACCTTGCCGGTGTCCGAGGTCAGGTAATTGCGAACCACGGCCGCGCCGCGGTCGCCGCGCGATACGTCTTCCAGCAGCCGCTCGAATTCGTGGATGTATTGTTCGACCGTCTGCCGGAATTCGGGGTCGGAGCGATATTTGCGGCGAATTTCGTCGAAAGCCTTCTGGCCCTGTGACGTGTAGAGGCGCTTTGTGAACACGCCACGCTCGCCGCGCTTGTAACGTTCCCAAACGTCGGCGGTCGCGTCGTGGTCGACCATGCGTGCGACGTCGACCGCGAGCGAATCCAGCGATGATTCCGCGCTGCCGCGCTGGGTGCGCTGCTCGCCGCGCGGCGCCGGCGCGATCGACGGGCTTTCCTCGCGCGACGCGCGGGTCAACAGCTCGCTGAGCCAGCCGCCGTTGCGGCCGTCGCCGTTTTGCGGTGCCGGCTCGGGCCGGCGCGGCGGGGCGCCGGTAATGTCGCCGCGCGCCCCGGGGTGGGAGCCGGCGGTGATGTCGCCGCGTGGAGGCCGCGGCTGCGCGCGTCCGCCGCTTGCCACGTGCGCCGGCTCGGGCTCGCGCCGCGGCGGCTCCGCGCCCGTATCGAGCGAGCGTCCATGGCGGGCGACGATGCGATTGAGCTCAGCCAGCGCCTCGATCTGATCGACAATCACGCGCCGCATCTGCGCGGCGCTGTCGGCGGTCTCCTGCGGCAGTTCGAAGATGCCGCGGCGCAGTTCGGCCCGCGTCGTCTCCAGCTCGCGCTGCATTTCGGCGGCCATTTGCTTCATTCCCTGCATGATCTCGGTGAACCGCTCGGCCGACTGAGCGAACATGGAATGTGCTTGCGTTGCGGCGTCATCATAAACAGCGTTGAGGCTCTCGCTTGTGCGCTTGCGCTCCTCTTCCGAGGTCGTGCGGACCAGCTCGAACTGCTGTTCGATGGTGCGCACGCTGTCGTTACTGGTTTCGGCGATGATGCCGGCGATTTGCCGCGCCCGCGTGGTCGCCGCGTCAAGCGACTCATCGAGCAGCCCGGCGAAGCGTTGCAGTCGCTGGGCAAAATCCTCCGAGCGTGTGTCCAGCGTCGCGACCAGCGCCTCGATATTGGCGTGCCGGTGCGCGATCGATTCCTCGGTGCGCCGGTTGCTCAGGTCCAGGAGCTCGACCGCTTCGGCGAGCGAACGGCCCTGCGAGTTGAACTGGGCGGCGATCTCGGTGAGCTCGCGCAGCGTCCTGCCGGTCACGCTGTTGAACGTGCCGAGATGGCGCTCCACCAAGCCGGCGCTGGTATCGCTCTTGACGCTGAGATCGTTCATGGCGGCGACGAATTCGGAAACCCGCGTCACCATCGTTCGTTCGAGCGAGCTCATGTTCTCGTGCGCGCCGCTCAGCACCTCTTGCAGCAGGATGTTGGCTTCGCGCAGGCGCTCGAACAAGGCGGTGGTGTCCGAGCGCAACATGCTGTTGGTTTCCATCATGTCGGCGACCGTCGCCGAAGCAGTCTGCTTCGATTCCTCGATCGTCGACCGGGTCGCGGCCTGCAGCTCTTCGAGACTGCGTCCGATGGTCAGCTTCGCCGCATCGGTGACGCTCTGGGTGCCTTCCTGCAACTGGCCGAGCGTGCGCGTCATGGCGCTGGTTGCGGTCTGGCTCGCGTCGTTGATCAGCCGCGCGATCTCCTCGCTGTTGTCCATCATCGTCTGGGTGAAGACGAAGCTCTTTGCTTCGATCGACTTCACCGCCTGATCGGTGATGCGGCTGACTTCGCCGGCGAATTCCTGGCCCTTGCCGGTGAGCGCGGCGAGCAGCCCGTTGGACTTTTCGTCGAGCAGCCGCGTCATCTCGTCGACGCGCTGCGAGGCCGTATTGGTGATTTCGTTGACGCTGCCGGTGACGTTGCGGGCAACCGCGGCGCCGGTTCCCAGGAGGGTGCGTTCGGCTTCGGCAGCGCTGCGCGCGATCTGGTCGGCGGCGGATTCTGTCGTCTTGGTGATGGTGTTGCTGAGCGCACCGGCGCTGCGATTGAGCGACGCGGTCGCCTCGGCGGCGCTGCGATTGAGCGAGGCGGTCGCGTCGGCGGCGCTGCGATTGAGCGCCTCCGTCGCCGTCAGGCTCGCCGTCGCGGTCTTGCTGAGCGAGTCGATGGTCTTGGCGGCCAGTTGGCCGAGTGCCTGCTCGGCGCTGCCGGAATTGGTCTTGATCGAATCCGCGAGCTCTTCCATCCGCGCGTTCAGAAGATTGGCGGCGGCGCGGCTGCGCACCTCGATCTGCTGGGTGACGGCCTCGGAGCGACCGACCAGCAGCTCTTCCATCTGGCCGATGCGGGTGTCGAGCGTGCTGTTGACGTCGGTGACGCGCTTGTCGACTGCGGCGGCGACTTCGCGGCCGCCTTCGGTCAACGTCCTGGCAATGTCCAGGACGCGGGTCGAGAGCGCTTCGGTGAGCGTCTGCGTGCGGCTGTCGAGCGTTTGCTGGAACTGGGCAAGACGCTGATCGAGCCCGGTGGTGACCTCGGTCGCCTTGGCGGTTACGCGATTGTCGAACGAATCGACGTAATTCCGCATCGATTCGGATACGTCCTGGGTGCGCGCGCCGAGCCGTTCTACCAATTCCGAGCCGTAGGTCTTCACCGTGCGGTCGAATTCGGCGAGATGCCGGGTGATGAGATTAGCGAGTGTCGCCGAATCGCGGGAAATCTTTTCGCCGAGCTGCGCGCCGGAGGTGTCGAACATCTGCTCGAACGCGGCAAGCCGCGTTGCCAGCATCTGCTTGACCTCTTCGCCGCGCGTGGCGACGATTTCGGCGACCTGATCCGCGCTTTCCTGCATGGCGTCGGTCATCTTGGTGGTGCGCGAAATCAGCGATTCGGTGACGCGATTGCCGGCGGCCTCGAACTTCTTCGCCACGTCGCCGCCGCGCAGATTGAGGTCGAGAATGAGCGATTCGCCCGAGGTCTTGAGCGTGGAGTTAACCTCTTCGGCGCTGGTAGCGATCGATTCGGCCAGCTGGCTCGACGTATTGACGATGGCATCGGTGAGTTCCTGCGAGCGGCCGACCATCATGTCGACGATCGCCAGCGATTTTTCCGAGAAGCTGTCGGTCACGCCGTCGAGCCGCGACGTCATCATGCTTTCCAGGCCGCGCGCGATTTCGGCGAATTCCTCGCCGATGTGATCGGTCTTGAAGTTCAGGCTGGCGGTGAGCTGGTCGCTGGCGGTGGAAAGTGCGCGCGCCGTGTCATCGCTCGCTGTCTCCAGCCGAACGATGAGATCCTCGCCGCGCACGCTCAATTGCTGGATCATGCCGTCGCCGATCTGGTTCAGCGTCGTGGTGATGGTCTCGCCTTTTTCGGCCAGCGAACTCGTGATCCGCTCGGCCGCCTCGTTGACCTGCTGGCCGACGAGATCGCTGATGGTCGAAAGATCCTGGGTCAGATCGATATGAACGTTGTTGATGGCGGAACGGACCTGCTCCGCCTGCCCGACCAGCGTATCGCGCTGATTGGTGAGGTCCTGCAGAAGCCCGCGGATACGGACTTCGTTGTCGCTGTAGGCGTGTTCGAGGGCGGCGACCTCGTTGCGCACCAGCGCTTCGAGTTCGCTGGCGCGGGCGAGCGCGCGCTCGACGCCATCGCCCATCGCCGCGACTTCGCGGCGGATCGCCTGGCCGACAGTCACGATGGAATCGCGTGCCACGCCTTCCGGCTCGGCGAGCCGCATCGCGACTTTTGCCATCGACTGCGCGACCAGGCGCAATTCCTGCGCGCGCCAGGCCATGTGGGCCACGCCGAAAAAGAAAATGATGGGCAGGAGCGCGGCGGCGCCCAGCCCGATCAGGGTCGTCGCCGGCGAATGGCCGGAGCCCAGCGCCGTGTTGAGTTCGGCGAGATAAGCCCAGGACAGCGCTACGCACGCGACGATCCAGGCGGTCGAGAACACCGCGGCGACGAAATGGGACGTGCGGGCCGGGCGGTTTTGCAGCGCCTGCAAGATTTGGCCGATCGATTGCTGATCGTCGTTGGCGGGCAAGGCGCGCGCATCGCTGGCGCGGGCGCCGATGTCACCGCTGTCGAGCGGGGCGGCCGGGGCCGGCGGCGCTTCCGGCCAAACGCCGGCGGAGGGATCTGGGGCCGGCGCGCCGATCTGCGTTTCCTGTTCCTGACCTTGCGTCTCGTCCCGGACCTTAAGCGCTTCCTGGATCGCCGACAGCGCGGCCTCCGTCGGATCCGCGATCTTCTTCGGGTTTTTGGCCATTTCGGTCGTCGCCTCGCGTGTTACGCCGGACTGGGGCGGCCGCGTGATGCCGGGGCCGCTCAACGAGCGCGTGATCGTTTAAATCAACGTCGGCAAAAGGGGCTCCCCGCCCTCACGTCATACTGCCGTAGCCCATCCTATCGGTCTGGCGGATTGGAGGAAACCGGGTTGGTAACGTCCTTTTAATCATCGTTAATAACGATTTGGACACCATATCCGCGTCCGTCGCCCGCGCTCCCTTTCCACCCCGGCCCGCTCATTGTGCTGCCAACAATGCGGCTGGTCTGGGGCCAAGAAACGGCGGCGCAACCGGTCCCGCCCGTGAGGGCTGGCCGGGCTGCGATCGGGGTAAGAACTTGCTTACCCATTATGGTGAAAGAGCGCGGCCAAATCCCCTTGCAGCGCCCGGATTTACTCGAATTTGGTCGCTTCCGCGCATGATGCTTCGAGGCGATCCGAAAAGCGCCGCGGGAAGGACGTCAATGACCCAATCGAGCCTTTTGGCAGTGCTGTCCCGCGAGCAAAAGCCGATGATTATCGATGACGATCATCTTGGCCGGATGACACTCGGCGATCGCAGCCTCGAGCGCGAGGTATTGGAGATTTTCGCGCGCCAGACCACGCTGACGCTCAAGCGTATCGTAGGCGCCGAACCAAGATGCGCTGCCGCCGCAGCGCACACCCTGAAGGGCTCGGCAAGCGGCGTTGGGGCCTGGTGCGTGGCGTACGCGGCCGAGCGGATCGAGCAGGCCGCCGCTGACGGCAACAGCGAGGCCATGAACGCTGCGGTTGCGGAATTGGAAGCGGCAAGTTTTGCGGTGCGCGAGGCGATCGGTACGCGTCTAGGCTGCCTCCCGCGCGACCATTGACAGTCCGGCTTTTATTTCCCGTACTGGCGCGCCGCGGCGCGAGCCGATAGAAGTCTGCCGCCGGCCGGTTTTCCCGCCCGTCGCCTCTCGCCGGCCGACAGCCCCCGGCTTTGTCTCCGCCATGGTCAAAATCACTTTCATCGATTCCGATGGCACGGCTCGCACGGTCGAAGGCGAAGTTGGCTCGACCGTGATGGAGACGGCGATCAACGACGGCGTACCCGGCATCGAGGCAGAGTGCGGCGGTGCTTGCGCCTGCTCGACCTGCCACGTCTACATCGATGAGGCTTGGCGGGAAAAGATCGGTGCGCCGTCGCCGATGGAAGAGGACATGCTCGATTTCGCTTACGGCGTACAGCCGAACTCGCGGCTGTCGTGCCAGATCAAAGTGAGCGAGGAGTTCGACGGGCTCGTGGTCAGAACGCCGGACCGCCAGGCCTAACCGGCACAAATTCGAGCTTTTCTGGAACAAATCCGTCGCGGCGGCATGACGTTTGGCATTAGTTTCTCTTCCCCTGGCGCGACGGCCACGCTAGACACTCGCGAACCTCACCAAACTGCGTGACGAGGCTGAAAACTCATTGGGACGAGTGCGGATACGATATGAGCGAACCCATCAAGACTGACGTTGTAATCATCGGCGCCGGGCCGATCGGCTTGTTTGCCGTATTCGAGCTCGGGCTGCTCGACATGAAGGCGCACCTTATCGACATTCTCGACAAGATCGGCGGCCAGTGCGCCGAGCTTTATCCGGAAAAGCCGATCTACGACATTCCCGGGATTCCCTATACCAGCGCTCAGGGCTTGGTCGACGCGCTGCTTCTCCAGATCAAGCCGTTCAACGCGCAATTTCATCTCGGCGAGATAGTGGAAAAGGTCGAGAAGATCGGCGACCCGCTGTTCCGCGTGACCACCGATCAGAGCAAGCAATTCGAATGCAAGGTCGTGGTCATTGCCGCCGGCGGCGGCTCGTTCCAGCCAAAGCGGCCGCCGATTCCCGGCGTCGAGCCTTACGAAGGCAAATCGATCTTCTATGCCGTCCGAAAGATGGAGCAGTTTCGCGACAAGCGCGTTCTGATCGTCGGCGGCGGCGACAGCGCGCTCGACTGGACGCTCAACCTCGCGCCGCTCGCCAGCAAGCTCACGCTCATCCACCGGCGCAGCGAATTCCGCGCCGCGTCCGACAGCGTCAACAAGATGAAGGCGCTGGCCGACGAAGGCAAAATCGATCTGCTGCTCGGCCAGGTAACCGCGCTGCATGGCGATGACGGTCAACTCAAGAAAGCGACGATCAAAACCAATGACGGCGCGGTCAGCGAACTCGCCTGTGACGCGCTGCTGCCGTTCTTCGGCCTGACCATGAAGCTCGGTCCGGTCGCCAATTGGGGCTTCGAGCTCAAGAACAACGAGTTGATCCCGGTCGAGACCGCAGCGTTCGAAACCAGCATGCCCGGCGTCTTCGCCATCGGGGACATCAATTGGTATCCCGGCAAGCTCAAGCTGATCCTGTCCGGCTTCCACGAGGCGGCGTTGATGGCGCAGAAGGCGTATCATTACTGCTATCCGGAGAAGCGGCTGGTGTTCCAATACACAACGTCGTCTTCCAGCCTGCAGAAGAAGCTCGGCGTGGCGCCGCAGACGGCGCAGCCGGCCTAAACGCGCGCACGGCTTCCTCGTCAGGCGCCAGAAGCGGCGGAATTACGGTGATGCCGAACGCGCCGATCGCCACCAAATGCTGCATTGCCGGCGGCGGGCCGGCCGGGATGATGCTTGGCTTTCTGCTCGTCCGCGCCGGTGTCGATGTCGTCGTGCTGGAAAAACACGCCGACTTTTTCCGCGACTTTCGCGGCGACACCGTGCACCCCTCGACACTGGAGTTGATGTACGAACTCGGCCTGCTCGACGAATTCCTGAAGCTGCCGCATCAGAAGGTCGAACGCCTCACCGCCCAAGTGGGCGACCAGCGGTTGCGGGCGATCGACCTTACGCACCTGCCGACTCACTGCAAATTTATCGCGCTGATGCCGCAGTGGGATTTCCTCAATTTCCTGGCGAAGCAAGCCAGGCGCTACAAATCTTTCGATCTGCGCATGCATGCCGAAGCGACCGATTTGATTGAGGAAGGCGGGCGCGTCGTTGGGCTTCGCGCGCAGACGCCGGACGGCGAATTGACGATTCGCGCCGATCTTGTCGTCGGCGCCGACGGGCGCCATTCGACCGTGCGCGCGAAGGGGGGTTTTAAGAGCGATGACTACGGCGCGCCGATGGACGTGCTCTGGTTCCGGCAGCCGCGCAGGGAAACCGACGAGACCGAGACCTTCGGCCACATCGAAGCCGGCATGATGATGATCATGCTCA
>Ga0181525_10000035_pt1 | contig 111308 bp, 99 predicted proteins | sample PEATcosm2014_Bin_48_FD_121100 | JGI IMG/M metagenome (GOLD analysis project Ga0181525, IMG submission 121100) | Peatland microbial communities from MTU Mesocosm Facility, Houghton, MI, USA - PEATcosm2014_Bin06_10_metaG | ecosystem: Environmental > Terrestrial > Soil > Wetlands > Peat | place...
ATGTTCTGCGGCTTGATGCCGAGCATCAGCGCCTTCGCCCGCGCCGGCTCGAGCTCCTCGCCCTGGCCGAGATCGGCGGTGAAGGTCACCACCTCGCAGCCGTAAGTGGTTTGCAGCCACTTCAGGATGATCGAGGTGTCGAGCCCGCCCGAATAGGCCAGCACCACTTTTTTCACGTCGCCTTTGGACATCGCTAAAAGCCCTGCGCGGCGGCAAGCCGCCCTAAAAATCCGCGCGGACTATAGGCAGGCGTGGGATCGAAGCAAGCCGCCCGCTTCGGATGAAATCCTTTTAGGAGCTTTGGCTCTTGCGCCCGGTCAGCGCCGCAAACGCTTCGCGAATAGCGCGCCCGGCGCGCTCCAGCAGCCGTTCGACCGTTGTGTCGGTGAGTCGCGTTCCGCGCCAGCGATAGATCAGGCCGTGGGCAGTCCAGATCACCAAGAACATCAACACGCCGGCAAACACGCAATCGGTGAAGAAATGCGCGCCGCTTGCCATGCGCAGCACGGCCAACGCCGCGCCGAAGGCGAGCGCGCCGGCATAAGCAAGCGCCCGCCATTGCACCGGGGCGAGCGCCGCCGGCGCTATGGTCCAGAACGCGCCGGACGGTTCGCCGGCGATGAAGGAGCAATTGTCCGTGCACGGTCCGCCAAAATCCCACCACGGCGTGAAGCGCTCGTTGCCGCCCAGCTGCACGACGTCTTCCGGCCGCATGCGCGCGGAGTGCTGTTTCAAGACCCCGTTGGTAAGTATCCCCGGGCCGAGCGCGAGCGTAGCGATCAGAAACAAGGCGGCGCGCCCGGGAATAAGCATCGGCCGGTTCGGCCAGATCAGTTTTCCGGCGACGGCAAGAAAGGCCGGCGCGACCAGAAGCGTGATCAGTAAAGTCGCCGCATCGCGCGCATATTCGACCCAGTCGTTTCGCCAGCCGCTGAATTTGTGGGTGGCCGGGTCGTAGAACAGCGCGGCGATGGAAAGATCGAGCTGCGGGAACAGCGCGAACACGACCCCGACCACCACGGCGATGGTGAGCGCGACGACAAGCCCGGTGCGATTCATGCGCTTTTTGTCCAAGCTCCGGCGCGGCGGCCGGCGAACAACCAATAAACCAGCCCGCCGGCAATACCGGAAGCGGCGATGATCTCGCGCTCATGCGAAAAATAGGTTTCGGGGTCGTTCATATCGCCCGTCAAATCGATGCCATAGGACATAGCCAGCGCCAGCGCGCCACCCAGCGCCGCATAGATTAAGACCGAGCGCAGGGCGAACGTTTCGGCAATCGCGACCATCGCCAAGGCCGGCAGAAAGGCCACACCGCCGATTATCGCCGCGCCGACCGCAACAATCGCCCACGCCGCGACCGGTGGAAATCCGGCCGCGATTACATCGTCCCAGTGCGGGGTGAGCATGCCGAGCGTAAAAACCGCCGACGCGGCCGCACTCGCCAATGCATAAGCAAAAAGCATCATGACGATCCGGCCTGCAGCTGCCATCGACGGCCCTAGCGGTCCCCACTAATCCGTCATCGCCATAGCGCGCAGCGCCATGCGCTCGCGGGCCGAGAGCTTTTCCGTCGCGCTTTTGAGCTGGCCGCAGGCGGCGAGGATATCGCGCCCGCGCGGCGTGCGCACCGGTGAGGCGTAGCCGGCATTGAAAACGACTTCGGAAAATTTCTCGATCTGATCCCAGTCCGAGCATTCATAGATGCTGCCCGGCCAGGGATTGAACGGGATGAGATTGATCTTGGCGGGGATGCCTTTGAGGAGGCGCACCAAAGCGCGCGCATCGGCCAGCGAATCGTTGACGCCCTTGAGCATGACATATTCGAACGTGATACGCCGTGCATTCGATAGCCCCGGATAATTGCGGCAGGCCTCGAGCAGCTCACGCAACGGGTATTTGCGATTGAGCGGCACCAACACGTCGCGCAGCTCGTCGGTGACGGCATGCAGCGACACCGCGAGCATCGAGCCGATTTCGGCGCCGGCCCGCGCGATATTCGGCACGACGCCGGACGTCGACAGCGTGATGCGGCGCTTCGAGATGCTCAAGCCGTCGCCGTCGGCGACGACATTGAGGCCGTCGCGCACCGCCTCGAAATTATAGAGCGGCTCGCCCATGCCCATCATGACGACGTTGGAGACGAGCCGCTTCTCCGGCTCGGCGCCGCCGGGCGCGGCCGCACGCTGCCAGTCGTTGAGCCGGTCGCGCGCCAACACCACCTGGCCGACAATCTCGCCGGCGGTCAGATTGCGCACCAGGCGCTGTGTGCCGGTGTGGCAGAACGTGCAATTGAGCGTGCAGCCAACCTGGCTCGAGACGCACAAGGTGCCGCGATCGGTGTCGGGAATATAGACGCATTCGACGTCGTGCGGCGCCCCGGCAACTTCGCCCGGCAGCCGCAGAAGCCATTTGCGCGTGCCATCGACGGAGACTTGCTCGGCGGCGACTTCGGGCCGCGCCGCGGTAAAGCGCGCCGCAAGCTCGCCGCGCAGCTCCTTCGACAACGTCGTCATGGCGTCGAAGTCGTCGGCGCCACGCACGTAGAGCCAGTGCCAGACTTGCTGTACGCGCATGCGCTGTTGCCGCTCGGGCACGCCGGCTTCGCCCAGCGCCTGCACCAGCTCCGCGCGCGAAAGGCCGACAAGCGACGGCTTTGCCGGCGCGACATAGCGCTCCAGCGGCCGCTTTTCGATGGCGGCGAAATCCTCCGGCTGTTGCGCGACGAGCGGGGCGGTCATGGTTAATCCAGCTGAGATTTAGATTTCACGGCATACATAAGTCCTTACCGAAGAACGGAAAGGACTTTCTGCGCGCCCCATGCGCAGTCTTCACTTACAGTCTTGGTCCGAGCGGTCTAGCGCCTGCGCAAAACCTTTGAGCGAAAAGGTGTCGGTAGAGCGGGTGCCGTGCGACGAGGTCCCTTTGACTACCGCATTCTGGCCGGCGCGCATGGCGTCAAGCAAACGCTGCTCTTCGGCTGCATTCTTGATCCAGGCGCCGTCCTGCTGGGTGTAAAGCGCAAACGAAGTCGAGCCGACATCCAGCGTCGCCTCCGCGCTCGGCTTAAACGGGTAGCCGATGACGATCGAGATTTCGTTGCTCACCTTATCGGCTGGCCGGCTGGAGATGAACATGAAGGTCGGATTGCGCGACTTGCCAGACGGGCTGGTCTCCGAGGAGGCCGGCTTGGCGATGGCAAAGCAAATCTTCTTGCCGCCCGGCGAGGCTGTGTAGGCGCCCCAGTCGCCGTATTGGCCAAGCAGCGTCGGTTTGGTTCCGCCGGCCGCGGCAGTGGCCGGTTCGGCAGTGGAGGCGGCGGCGGCCGGCTTAGGTTTCGGCTTTTTTTGCGCGGGAGCGGCAGCAGCCGGAGCCGATTGGTCCGGGGATGGCTGTTGCGCGAGCGCCGGCCCTGCATAAGCCGCAACGGCGAGCAGCGACGGCAAAAGCCACCATCGTGGATGGACGAGCATTAAGCCTCCCCGATCGGGATCGCGCCGGTTAAAATCCAAGCCCTTCAACAAGCCCTTCAACTTTAACCCATTTCCGACGGGGAGGGAACGAAATCGGGCCGCGAAAACGGGCCGAAAAGTCGCGTCCTGGTGTTCCCCGCCGGCCGACGCCGACAAAAGGTGACGGCCAGCACATCATCCCGCTACCGGCACCGATTGAATGGCACCATGTCGCTGACAGACGGGAACAACGCAGCGGGGTCAAGGGCATCGGCGCAGTACACTGGCGCCTATTGCCGACAACAAGGCCCAACTCCGGACGATCTCCTGGTCGCAGTGGGCGTACAGCGCGACGGCCAGGCGTTTACTGCTTTGTTCGATCATTTCGGACCGCGCGTACGGGCGCAGATGCTGCGCCGCGGCGGCACCGCGGCGGCGGCGGACGATCTCGCTCAAGACGTCATGGAAACCATCTGGCGCAAGGCCCATCTCTACGACCCGACTCAATCGGCGGCGGTGACCTGGATTTTTCAGATCGCCCGCAACCGCCGCGTCGACATCGGGCGCCGCAGCCGCGAATACTATTGCGCCATCGATGACTTTTTCGACATTCCCGACACAGCGGAAGCCAATGACGACCGGCTTGATGCCGCCCAGCGCCGCGAGCACGTGCGCGCCGCCCTCGGCACTTTGCCGCATGAGCAGGTCACGATCATCAACCTCGCGTTCTTCGAGGGGCTGTCGCACAGCGCGATTGCGCAGCAGCTCAAACTGCCGCTCGGAACGGTGAAATCGCGGCTCCGACTCGCCTGCACGCGCTTGCGCCGCCTCTTAGCCGACGCCGGCCTGACCGACGCGGCCGTTGCCGGCTAAAGCACCTCGACCTCCCCACTTCCAATCGTCGCGGCTTCCGTGCTTATGACGTTGCGGCGCGGCGTCCGCTCGCGCCGAAAGGACAGCCATGAAAGCCATTGTCTGCACCCATTTTGGAACCCCGGAAGAGCTAGAATTTGTCGACATCCCGGAGCCGCAACCTGGCCCGGGCGAAGTCGTCGTACGCATCAAAGCCGCGGCGCTTAATTTCTTCGACCTGTTGATCATTGCCGGCAAATATCAGAACAAGCCGCCGTTTCCGTTTTCGCCGGCATCGGAATTTGCCGGCGTCGTCGAAAACGTCGGCACCGGCGTCACCGTGTTTAAGCCGGGCGACCGGGTGATGGGCTCAACCGGTTGGGGCGCGGCACGCGAGGCCATCGCCACCGCCGGCGATCGCTTGGTGAAGCTCCCTGATGATCTCGACTTCGAGCGCGCCTCGGGATTGACCGTAACTTACGCCACCACGCTCTATGGCTTGCGCGAACGTGGCGAACTCAAAGCCGGCGAAACGCTGGTCGTGCTCGGCGCCTCCGGTGGCGTCGGGCTCGCCGCTATCGAACTCGGCAAGATCATCGGCGCGCGCGTCATCGCCTGCGCCTCCTCCGACGAGAAGCTTGCTTTTGCGCGCTCGCACGGCGCCGACGAAACCGTCAACTATGCCACCGACAATTTGCGCGACGCGCTTAAGCGGCTGGGCGGGGCCCGCGGCATCGACGTCGTCTACGACCCGGTCGGCGGAGATTACGCCGAGCCGGCTTTGCGCTCGCTCGGCTGGGAAGGCCGCTATCTGGTGATCGGCTTTGCCGCCGGCGAAATTCCGAAAATTCCGCTCAATCTGGTGCTGCTCAAGAGCTGCGACATCCGCGGCGTGCTTTGGGGCGGCTGGACCTTGCGCGACCCACAAGGCCAGCGCGCGCTGATGCAAGAGATCGTGCGCTGGTGCGCCGAAGGCAAACTCAGCGCGCATGTGCATGCGGTCTATCCATTGGCCGACACCGCCAACGCGCTCAAGGCCATCGCCGACCGCAAGGTCATGGGCAAGATCGTGCTGCAGCCGTAAAAATCAGCCCGCTAATTTGTCCATCGTCTCGGCGAGTTTGACGTCGAGCTCGGTCAAACCGCCGGCATCATGCGTCGACAGCGTGACGTTGACTGTCTTGTAAACGTTCGACCATTCCGGATGGTGGTCCATTTTTTCGGCCACGAGTGCGACCCGGGTCATAAAGCCGAAGGCGGCGTTGAAGTCGGCGAACACGAACGTCTTTGCGATCGCGTCGCGGCCTTTCACGTCGCTCCAGCCCGACAACTTGCCAAGTGCGCGGCTGCGCGCGTCACCGGTCAGCTTTTGCGCCATACCAACCTACCATGCCCAACCTCATGCTCTCGCCCAAATGCCCTCGAAAATAGGCGGGCAAATGACTACCTAGCAAGCACTAGCTACCCGGCACGCGTGCCCAAGAGGCCGCCCTCGGCAGTGCGCAGAGAGGCTATCATGTCCTGGTCCATCAATATCGGATCGGTTGCCGCCACGATAGTGAAGGTCCATGTGACCTTCCTTTTGCTGCTGGCCTGGATTTTCGGCGTCGAATACATTTCGGGCGGACCGCAAGAAGCGTTGAACAGCCTGTTGTTCGTCGTGCTGTTGTTTCTGTGCGTGCTATTGCATGAATTCGGCCACATCCTGACCGCGCGGCGTTTCGGCGTACGCACGCCCGACGCCCTGGGGACCGTCGTCGGACCGCAGCGCCGCCCAACCGGCGCGCCCAAGCGGCCGTGGCATCGGCCAAATTTCCGCCGCGGCCGGTGATTAACCAAAGTGGTTGTTGCGCGATCGCGTCCGTGCCGCGGATACCGCCAAGCGTCCGGCCCGTGTGTTAGGATTAACTATGCCTGGAGAACTGCCACACCGTCATTTGGCCATGAAGCTCTGGCTCTCCCAAGGCTTCGGGCAGGCGAAGCATGACGCGAACATCGGTCTCGAGTCGCTCGAGCACTTGATGCGCAATCGGCTCCGCATGTTTTTGCGGCACACCTGGATTGTGACGATCCTGGGAACGCTCATTATCGGCGCGCTGGTGTGGTGGCTGGTCTACATCACCATCGCACCGACCGACATGAAGGTTGCCGCCGGTCCGGCCGACAGCGCCAATGTCAAGCTTGTGCAATTGTTGACGCAGAGATTCGTCGCCGACCGCGACAAGGTGCAGCTGTCTCTGATTCCGACCGACGGGCCGCAGCAAAGCCTGCAAACCATCACCGATAAAGCCGCCGACCTCGCGATCATCCCGAGCACGATCGACAATTCACCCGATCTGCCGGTGGTGGCGATCCTGCGGCAGAACGTGATGGCGCTGATTGTGCCGGCGCCGCCGCCACTGCCGCCCCAGCCGAAGAAAGAGATCGCGAAGGAGGCTCCGCCGCCGGCCAAGAAGGAAGCGGCCGCGCCAGAGAAGCCGGAAAAGGCTGCGACCGCCAAAGTCGGCAAAGCCGCCGCCAAGAACGCCAAACCGGCCAAGACGGCGAAGAACGAAAAAGCCGACAACGCCGACAAAAAGACTAAGGGCGCCAAGGGCGCCAAAACCGCGGACAAGGGAGCCGATAACGACGAAGACGAGGAGGCCGACGACAAGAGCGGCGCCACGGGCGGCGGCGATTCCGATACCGCCGCCGACGCCAACAAGCTCGACAAGGTGACCAAGCTCGCCGGTCACCGCGTCGGCATCGTCACCGGCAACGAGGCGACGCCTGAGCTATTGGATATCGTGCTCAATCACTACGGCGTTCCGGCAGCGCAGGTGCAGATCTCCCAGATCGATCCCAAGAACGTGGCCGACGCTGTGAAAGCCCAGCAGGTCGACGTGCTGTTCGTCGCCGGCGCCGCCACCGGTCAAGCCATCAACGAGGTAGTGACGGGGGCCACGCTGAATGGCCAGCCGCCGAGTTTCATCGCCGTCGACCAGGCCGAAGGCATCGCTAAGCGCAACCTGGCATTCAACTCTATCGACATCCCGGCCGGGACTTTCGGCGGCAATCCGCCGACACCCGACGACACGCTGACCACCTTGAGCTTTGGCGAATACCTGGTGGCGCGCAAATCGTTCAGTCACGACGGCGTCGCCAACCTGGCGCGGCTGATCTTCACGTCGCGGCTCGCGCTCGCCGCCGCCATGCCCGGCGAGGTCAAGATCGAAGCGCCCTCGACGGACAAGGATTCGACTGTCGTCGTGCATCCGGGCGCGCTCGCTTATCTCACCGACGACCAGAAGACGTTCTTCGACAAATACGGCGACGACATCTTCTACGGCCTACTGATCTTTCCGATCTTCGGCTCGGCGATCGCCGGCGTAGCGAGTTATTTCCGCAGCAGCGGCCGCACCAAGCGGCTGCGGCTGTTGCAGGGGCTGCTCGATCATGTCCGCAAGGCACATACTTCGCCGTCGCTTGCAGCGCTCGATCAACAGCAGGCCGACGTCGACCGGTTGGTGGTGGTGATCATCCACCAGACCGAGACCGAGGAATACGATCAGACCGTGCAGATGTCGTTCTCGCTGGCGCTCGATCACGTTCGCTTTGCCATCGCCAGCCGCCGCGCCGTGCTGCTCGGGCCGCCCGATAACGAGGCCTCCGCCGAGACGCAGTCGGCGACAGAGACCCAGTTCGCGGCCGAATAGGCGCGTTAATCGGCGACTGCGACTGCTTCGATCTCGATCAGCAGGTCTTCAAGGAACAGCCCGGACACCTGGACCAAAGTACTGGCCGGCGGGATCGCGCCGGCGAGGAACCGGTCACGCGCCTTGCGGTAAGCCGCAATTTGTTTCACGTCGCGCATGAACACCGTGATCTTGGCGACGTCGCGCGGCGCGCAGCCGACCGCCGCCAGCGCCGCGGTGAGATTGCGAAAGACCTGATCCGCCTGCGCTTCCATGTCGCCCTTGCCGACGATATTTCCTCGTCCGTCGAGTGCGACCTGCCCGGCGATATAGACAATCCGGCCTTGTCGAATTTCCGCCACATGCGAATAACCCGTCGGCGGTGAGATTGCGGCAGGATTGACGAAATTGATCTTGCTCGTGTTGGCGTTCATGGTTCGCTTCCTCCAAGGAAATATCACGACCGCGCGGCTCACCGCCGGCCGCAAAATTTATCGCATCGCTGATCGCGGGGCCGCGGGCTTAACCTGATTTCCGCAGCGCCGCGACGGCAGCAGGAGCGCTTTCCTCGCCGCGGGCGCGACGTGCTTGCATCGAATAGAACGAAGCATTCTGTTCGCCGCGCAAGGCTTCGCGCGTGAATTGGATCATGTGGTGGGCTACGATACCGATTTTGAGTGTCGTATCGATCTGGCCGCGCCGCAGCGCATGCAATGCCGCGCGCCAAAATGGCCGGCGGTAGTCGGAGGCAATCCCGATGTGCCAGAAAACGTTCACAATCAGCACGAGCATCATGCGGATATTGTTCCAGGTGAGCTTGCCCCGCACCGCGCCGATTGAACGGTTGGCATAAGTGGCGTCGACTTGATGAGCAAGGCGTTGAAACAGACGCTCGGGGTCGTAGGCATGGGCAATGCAACGCCGCCACGTCTCGACCACTTCATCATGGGGGCGCAGGAAACGCACATTGCTTTCGAGCCCAGCGTCGTCAGCGATCACGCGGCCAGCCCGATGCAGGCGGTCCCAAAGCGGCGTCTTCGGCAGCGCTTGGAGCAGATTGATGGTCAGGATCGGCACACGCGAGGCGTCGATGAAAGCCTTGAGCCTCGCCTCGGTATCGGCAGTGTCGGTATCGAGCCCGAGAATGATGCCCGAGGTCACTTCGAAGCCGTAGGAGTTGAGCGTGGCAATCGAACCCAGTATCGGCAGTGTCGCATTTTGCTCCTTGCGCATGTGCTTGAGTGCATCGACTTCCGGCGTCTCGATGCCGACGAATATCGTCTCGAACTCCGCTTGCCGCATCAGCTCTAGGATCTCGTTCTGCTTGGCGATATTGAGCGTCGCCTCGCACGCGAACTGAAGCGGAAAACCGCGATGCTTTTGCCAAGCGATCAGATGCGGCAACATCTCGCGCGTGGCCTTGCGGTTGCCGATGAAATTGTCGTCGACGAAATATATGACGCTCGGGTGGTAGCGCTGCGCCAGCATGGCGTCGAGTTCGGCAGCGATCTGCCGCGGTGTTTTCAGCCGCGGCTGCCGGCCGTACAGCGCCGGGATGTCGCAGAACTCGCAGCGATAGGGGCAACCGCTGGAAAACTGCAGCGAGCCGAGCAGATACCGATCGAGCCGGATGAGATGATAGGCCGGGATCGGAAAGTCCGGGAGCGGCAGCCGCTCGACCGTCTCGAACCGCACTTGCGCCCGAGGCGGCGCGCAGCTTTCGTCGAAAGTGGCGATCAGCCGATCGGTCCCGTCGCCGATTTCGCCGACATGCAGGTAGTCGAACTCCGGGTACATCTCCGGGGCGCCCGATACCGACGGTCCACCGAGCGCGGTGACCTTACCGGCGGCTGTTGCCCGCCTTGCGATGTCGTGAATCTGCGGCGCCTGCACATGCATGCCGCTGACCATAACGACATCGGCCCAGGCGAAATCGGCTGCGCTGGCGGGCTTCACGTTCTCGTCGATGAAGCGGACCGGCCAACCTTCCGGCATGTAGGCCGCGATCAGCAATAGGCCCTGCGGCGGCATGAAGGCGCGCACCCGGCCGAATAAATGATAGGCGTGGGAGAACGTGCCGAACGAGGGCGAATAAGCGGGAAACACACATAAAATGTTGCGCTTATTGCGGGTCGAATGCGGGAAACGCAAAGGCCCTCTCCCGGTTTGCCTGGCTGCGACCTCCCGTCTGGAGCGCAGCGGCAACGCCTAAATGTTAACTCTACCATAGCTCTGCGACGTGACATTGTGCATTGCGAAAAAACCGCCGCTGACTATATTCGCGACGAACGCGGGCCCTTCGGGGCCCGCAACGATTTAAGGCCGCCCGCTCCCATGAATCTTCGCAACATCGCCATCATTGCCCACGTCGACCACGGCAAAACCACTCTGGTCGACCGCTTGCTGCAGCAATCGGGCGCCTTTCGCGAGAATCAGCGCGTTGCCGAGCGAGCGCTTGATTCCAACGATCTTGAGCGCGAACGCGGCATCACCATCCTCGCCAAGGCCACGTCAATTCTTTGGCACGACGTGCGCATCAATATCGTCGATACGCCCGGCCACGCCGATTTCGGCGGCGAGGTCGAGCGCATTCTCAATATGGTCGACGGGGCGCTGGTGCTGGTCGACGCCGCCGAAGGGCCGCTGCCGCAGACCAAATTCGTCGTCTCCAAAGCCCTCAAGATGGGCCTCAAGCCGATCGTCGTCATCAACAAGGTGGATCGCCCCGACGCCCGGCCGACCGAAGTCGCCAACGAAGTCTTCGACCTGTTCGCGGCACTCGATGCCAGCGAAGAGCAGCTCGATTTCCCGATGCTTTACGGCTCGGCCAAACAGGGCTGGATGGCCACCGATCCGGCCGGCCCAAATGATAACGGCATGGCGCCGTTGTTCGATCTCGTCGTCCGTCATGTGGCGCCGCCGCAGGTGGAGGACGGCCCGTTCCGTATGCTCGGCACCATCCTCGAAGCCAATTCCTATCTCGGCCGCATCGTCACCGGCCGCATCTTCTCGGGCTCGGTGAAACCCAACCAACCGGTCAAAGTCCTCGACAGCAACGGCGAACTGATCGAGGAAGGGCGTATCACCAAAGTTCTGGCGTTCCGCGGGCTGGAGCGCACGCCAATCGAAGAGGGCTTCGCCGGCGACATCGTCGCCATCGCCGGACTGCCGGAGGCATTCGTTTCGCACACGCTGTGCGCACCGGAGGTCACCGAGCCGCTGCCGGCGCAGCCGATCGATCCGCCGACGCTCGCTATGACGTTTCGCATCAATGATTCGCCGCTCGCGGGCACGGAAGGCGACAAGGTGCAAAGCCGCGTCATCCGCGACCGGCTATTGCGCGAGGCGGAAGGCAACGTCGCGCTGCGCATTTCCGAATCAAACGAGAAAGATTCCATGGAAGTCGCCGGCCGCGGCGAATTGCAGCTCGGTATTCTGATCGAGACTATGCGCCGCGAGGGCTTCGAACTTTCGGTCTCGCGTCCGAAGGTGCTGTTTCAGCACGGACCGTCGGGCGAGCTTCTGGAGCCGATCGAAGAAGTCGTGATCGACGTCGACCAAGAACACGCCGGCATCGTGGTGCAAAAGCTTGCCGAGCGCAAAGGCGAAATGGTCGAGATGCGGCCCTCCGGCGGCGGCCGGGTGCGGCTGATCTTCTACGCGCCGACCCGCGGGCTGATCGGCTATCACGGCGAACTCTTGACCGACACGCGCGGCACCGCGGTCATGAACCGGCTGTTTCATGCCTACGGGCCGCATCGCGGCGACGTCACCAGCCGCCGCAACGGCGTCCTGATCTCCACCGATCAGGGCGAGGCGGTCGCGTATGCGATGTGGAATCTCGAAGACCGCGGGCCAATGATGATCGAGCCGGGCTGGCGGGTTTATCGCGGCATGATCGTCGGCGAGCACACCCGCGACAACGACCTTGAGGTCAATGTGCTCAAGGGCAAGAAGCTCACCAATATCCGCACGCACTCCAAGGACGAGGCGATCCGGCTGACGCCGCCGATCCGCATGACACTGGAAAAGGCGCTGGCCTACATCCAGGACGACGAATTCGTCGAGGTGACGCCGAAATCGGTGCGCTTGCGCAAGAAACTGCTCGATCCGAACGACCGCAAAAGAGAAGATCGGCGCAAGGAAGCGGAGCGCGTGTAAGGCGCCGAACGCGCGTGATTATCGTTCGGAACGGCTTAACGGCGGGCCGAAAACGACAACGCAACAAACCGCCAGGGCTCGCTGCGATTTACGACCGCCGGACCCTTGACGGAAATATCGCGCAACCGTGTCGCTCTTGCAACAGCCCTTTAGATTGTGACGCAAGCACAATTTTTTGTGCTCCGGCGATAGCGCGGCTTAGTCGTTTCGGTAATAATCCACATCGTTAGCGTTTCGTTACTCGTGGGACTTGAAGGCCGCGAACCCGCTTGCTTTGATGACGCAATGAGCACCGTCCTCATCGAGATTCGTCGTGCCAAGCCGAGCGATGCCGGCGCGGTGGCGGACGCGCACGATGACGCCTGGCGGGCGGCCTACCAGGGCATTATTCCCGGAACCGAACTCGAACGCCTGATCAATCGCCGGGGCGCAGCGTGGTGGGACTCGGCGATCCGCAAAGGCAGCCGCATCGCGCTCTTGCAATTTGGCGACAAGATCGCGGGCTACGCCAATTACGGTCGCAACCGCGCGCGCAGCCTGCATTATGACGGCGAAATCTACGAAGTTTATCTGCGGCCGGAATTCCAGGGCCTGGGCTTCGGCCGGCGGCTGTTTACCGCCGCGCGCCGCGACCTCGCGCAGAGCGGGCTTAAATCGCTGATCGTCTGGGCGTTGTCGGAAAACGATACTGCGGTCGAGTTTTATCGCGCGCTCAGCGGCAAGACCGTCGCTCGCTCGTCGGAAAAATTCGGCACGCGCGTGCTCGACAAAATCGCCTTCGGCTGGAACAGCTAAAAAGTTCACAAGTGCCGTAGTGCCGCGATCAGCGCCGCCGGCGCACCGGCAACGCGAATGCGTTTGGCGCGTGACTTGGCGCCGCCCGTCAGTTCGACCTGCGCAGACGCAACGCCCAAGGTTTTAGCGATCAGACGGCACAGCGCTGCGTTGGCTTCACCCTCGCTCGGCGCCGCTTCCACGCGAACTTTCAGTACGGCGCGGCTGTCTGCCCGGCGCTCGATGCCGTCGACCGCATCGCGGCCGCCGCGCGGCACAAGCCGCACATCGATGACGACACCGTCGGCCGTCGCCGTCCACGGTTCGTCGGCCACGACGCTCAGAAGACGTAAGGATAGATGTAATGCTCAATCACTCGCTGAATTAAAATAATGATCAGAAACAAGATGACCGGCGAAATGTCGATACCGCCGAGATTGGGCAGCAGGTTGCGGATCGGACGCAGCGCCGGCTCGGTAATGCGATAGAGAAATTCGCCGACCATGGCGATGGCTTGATTGCGGGTGTTCACGACATGAAATGCCACCAGCCACGAGAAGATCGCCGCCGCGATGACGATCCACATGTACAAATCGAGAGCGATCAGAATGACGTCGAAAAGAGCGCGCATGGCTGACTTGGTCGGTGATGTTCAGCGGAACCTAGCCATTTGCCGCGGCGCGAACAAGCGCAACCAGCGCGTCGGATTTAGCCCACCGCGCCATGGCTCCTTGCTTGCTTGGTAAGCCGTAGCCCGCGCAGCGGGCGAAGGCTGGTGGAGCCGAGGGGATTTGAACCCCTGACCTCCGCAGTGCGATTGCGGCGCTCTCCCAACTGAGCTACGGCCCCGCCGCGGGCGCAAAACAGCCGATAAAGTGGCGGGTTTTGGCGGGTGCGGGCCATTTAGGGCCGGGGACTTGGCCTGTCAAGAACGCGGCAGCAAGAGCGAAGCCGGCGCAAGCAAGAATTAAGTTGCTTTCGGCATCATATTCGCGACGCAATACGCTGATTCATGGCCGGACAAATGGAAACTTGAGCATGCGTCCCTTCCCCGCCCGACTGGTTTTGCTGGCTCTGTGGCTTTGTTTTTGGCTTGGCTTTGCGGCCGTGCCGGCCTCGGCCGCGGCGCCGTGCGGCGGCGACTTCAACGCTTGGCTCGACGGCTTCAAACAGGAAGCGGCTGCCGCGGGTATTTCTGCGCAAACCATCCAGTCGGCGCTGGCTGGCGTGACTTTTGACCCGACCATCATCGCCCGCGACCATGCGCAGGGCGTGTTCCGGCAAAGCTTCGAGCAGTTTTCCGGCCGCATGGTGCCGCCGCGGCTACAGCGCGGCGCGCGCCTCCTTGCCCAATACGGTCCCGTCTTCGCGCGCATCGAGCAGCAATATGGCGTACCCGGTCCCGTGATCGTCGCCATCTGGGGACTGGAGACCGACTTCGGCGCCAATTCCGGCAAGTCCCCGACTATCCGCGCGCTGGCGTCGCTCGCCTATGACTGCCGCCGGCCCGACAAGTTTCGCGGCGAACTACTCGCGGCGTTGCAGATCGTCGATCGCGGCGACATGAGTCCTTCCGAAATGCGCGGCGCCTGGGCGGGCGAGATCGGGCAAACGCAATTTCTGCCGTCGTCGTACCTGAAATATGCCGTCGATTACGACGGCAACGGCCGCCGCGATCTCATTCACAGCGTACCCGACGTGCTCGCTTCCACCGCCAATTACCTGAAAGGCTACGGCTGGCAGCGCGGCCAGCCCTGGGGCGAAGGCACGCAAAATTTCCAGGTGCTGCTGCAGTGGAACGCGTCGCAGGTCTACACCAAGACCGTGGCCTATTTCGCTCAACAGCTGGCGGCCACGCAGTAGCGCGCCGACCACATCGTTTGGAACGTGGCGAAATCGCGGGCGTGCGCGACAGCAACGCTTCCACATCCGATAAACCGAAACTCTCGCAGCGTGCGCAGATCGGTTCCGCGAAAACCTCGTCAGGCGGCGACTGCTGCGCGCATGACGATATCGCGAAGGTCGGGACCAGAACGAAGGCTGCCGATCACTCCGCCATGCCGGCCCTCCAACCTTGATTCGACGAAACGCGCCGCAACCTCCGGGACGCTGTACCGCAGCATTTCGCTGGCCTGAAGCGCCAGCGCCATGCGCGTCACCAAGAGCCTGGCGTTGCCTTCGTCATTGTCGCCGTTGGCGAGACCGTCATTGAGGTCGGAGAGAAACCGGGCGTGCGCCCCATTGGCCGTGCCCGCCGACGCGACTTCGTGTGCGAAGGTTTCCACTGCGCCCTTTTCGCGCTTCAGCGCCCGCAGGACATCCATACACATCATGTTGGAGGTCCCTTCCCAGATCGAGTTCAGCGGCGCTTCCCGATAAAGGCGCGCGATCGGATTCTCCATGATGAAACCGTTGCCGCCGTGCACCTGAAGAGCCTCATAAACGAAATAGGCCGCCCTCTGGCAGTTCCAGAATTTCACCACCGGCGTCGCCACGCGCGCGAGCAAACGTTCGCTTTTGCTCGTGCCCATGGCGTCGGTCGCACGAGCGACCCGCAACGCGGACAGCGTCGCCGCCTCGCTCTCAAGCGCCAGATCGGCCAGCACGTTGGCCTGCATCGGGAGGTCCGCCATACGCCGGCCGAAGCCGTTTCGCGTCGACGCATGGTTGATCGACAACGTTAGCGCCTGCCGCATCAGGCCCGCCGAGCCAACGGCGAAATCCAACCGGGTGAGATGAGCGTGCGACAGGATTTCGCGGATGCCGCGGCCTTCCTCACCGACCAGCATCGCCCAGGTACGATCGTATTCGACTTCGCTGGAGGCGTTGGAACGGTTGCCGCATTTGTCCTTGAGTCGCTGAATGAAGATCCTGTTCGCTTGTCCGTCAGGCGTAAAACGGGGAACAAACATGCAGCTGACGCCGGATTGCGTGCGCGCTAACGTAAAGAAACCGTCGGAGGTGGGCACCGAGAAGAACCACTTGTGGCCGGTGAGCAGATAGACCTGCGCGCCATTCTGCGAGCCGGCCGCGACGCCCGTGGTTTGCGTCTCGCGCAAGTCCGAACCGCCCTGCTTCTCAGTCATCGCATAGCCGATGACGGCGCCGGTTTTTTCTCGATGGGCAGGCGGCGGGAATCGTACTGCGTCGAAAGTGTCTTTTCCCGCCAAGTGGCGAATTCCGGCTTGCCCTCAAATCCTGCACAGGCGGCGTAGGCCATGCCTGTCGGGCAGCCGACGCCGTTCTCAACCTGGTTCCACAGATAACTGAGCACGGCGCGGGCGAAATGGCCGGCGGGCCCTGGCGCCGTCCATGCCAGGCTGTGCACCCCGTTGCCGAACGCCAAACCCATCAGCTGATGCCAGGCGGGGTGAAACTCGACCCAGTCGGTGCGGTTGCCGAAGCGATCGTGGCTGCGCAGCTGCGGCCCGTATTCATTGGCCAGACGCGCGATGTCCTGTGTTTGCTCATCGCCGGCTAACGTTCCGACCGCAGCCGCGATCTCTGCGCTCCACGGCGCATGGCGCGTGACCTGCTCTTTCAAAACGACGTCGGCGGTGTAGGCGTTATAGCCGACGCACGGCTTTGCCTGATTCAATACCCGGTGGGTGGCCACCTGATCGGCAGGCGGCGCTTCCCCAACTGGACGCGAGTCTTCGATCTGCACGTTCATGACCTTCTCCCGCCATCCTCGACTGCACTCAGCTCGGCGCCGGTGCGACGGACCATGCGCACACACGCTACCGCGACCTGCGCAGCGAGTGTGTTGGTTTCGCGCTGAGCCGGGACCGCCGCTGGCGCGAGCGGCCGGATCAGGGGCTCCATGACGGCCCCGGTAATGCAAGTGGAAAGAACTTCGGCAGGCATGTCGATGAATTCGCCGCGCCGTATGCCCTCGGCGATCAGCCTCGCGAATTGCTCGGCCAACGCGTCGCGGTATTTAAGCCTTGCCTCATCGAGTGCAGGCTCGCAGGGTTCGGCAATAAGGGCGTACGCCAGGCGCGGATTGCGCGCCGCCCGGCGGACGAATGTCGCCACCGCGTCGCGAAGACGGGAAGTCGTGTCACCCTCGGTGTCGATGATGCCAGCGACGACCTCGGCCTCGCGTCGAGAAACCTCCGCCAACACCTCGACACACAGGTCGACCTTGGAATCGAAGTAGCGGTAGACGGAGCCGGTAGCCAGGCCGGCGCGCCGCGCAATGACGGAAATCTGCGCCGCCGCCCAGCCGCCCTCGGCGATAAGATCCCGGGTGACGCGAACAATCCGTTTGTGCGTGTCTTCGATGCGCTGCCGGCGTATTTGCGCAAGCGCCATTTTGAACCTCAATTCACGGTTTGTGAATATGAATTCATGACCCTAATTTTGTCAACCTGACGACCGTCTGTGGCGGTCCCAGTCGCGTTCTAGATTAGGGGCCAAGCCAGCGCGTCAGAAAATCGTCGAGCCAGGCACGGGCGCTGAAATCATAGACGGCGCGGTCGGCGAAATGCTCGGCCCGCGGTTTGGCGCCCGGCATTTCCAGGCGGTGATGACCGCTCACGGTCCAGCGACACATCGTGGCGTGGGTCACGTCGGGATGAAATTGCAGTGCGTAGCTCCTACCGTAGCGGAACGCCTGCACTGCGAACGTGTCGCCTTCGGCCAGAAGTTCGGCGCCCTGCGGCAGATCGAAGCCCTCGCGATGCCATTGATAAACCTGTTCCGGCCAGGAATCGACGACGGCCAGCCCGGCCGCGGTCGGCCGGATCGGATAGTACCCGGCCTCGACCTGGCCGTGCTTGCGCAAACACTCGGCCGCCGAGCGCACGTGCGCACATCTGCGCGCCGAGGCAGATGCCGAGGAACGGCTTGTCGTCGTGGAGCGGCACGGCGATCCAGTCGATCTCACGGCGAATGAATTCGTCGTTGTCGTTGGCGCTCATCGGGCCGCCGAAAATCGCCGCAGCCGCATGACCGCGCATCGTATCCGGCAAAGGATCGCCGAAGCGCGGGCGGCGCACGTCAAGTTCGAAACCGAGCCGGCGCAACTGCTGCCCGACGCGGCCCGGGCTGGAATGCTCCTGGTGAAGGACGATCAGGATCGGCTGCAGCATATCGTGAACAGAATCAGCGCGCCCCCGGCAGAAAATTTTTATCGCCTTCGCCAGTAAACGCAAACGTTTGCGGTGGGCCGCAGCTATCACCGCCGACTGCGCCGCATTGTGCCCCAGTCGATGAGCGGCAGCAGCAGTGCGTGCGGGACAAACTGTGCCAGACAGGTGCCGAGCCAATTGCCGAAGCCAGGGACCACCACGCGCTTGCCGCGTTTGAGGCTGTCATAGCCGATGCGCGCCACCTCTTCGGCGGACAGCGTCAGCACCTTCGGCAGGCTGTCCGGATCGAGACCGGAGTGGTCGTGAAACTCGGTCGGCACCGGCCCAGGACACAGCGCGGTCACCCGGATACCGCGATGCGACAGGTCCTGATGCAGCGCCTCGCTGAACGACAGCACATAGGCCTTGCTGGCGTAATAAACCGCCATGCACGGTCCCGGCATGAACGAGCACACCGAAGCAACGTTGAGGATGCCGCCGCGGCGGCGGGCGAGGCTGTCGACAAAAGCAAGCGACAGATCGGTGAGCGCGCGCACATTGAGGTCGATCATGGCGAGCTGCCGCTCGCGGCTGACCGCATCCGCCGGACCCATCAATCCGAAGCCCGCATTGTTGACCACGATCTCGGGTTCGACGTCGAGCGCCGATAATCGCGCGGCGATTTCGACGGCGGCGTCGTGCCGTTCCAGATCGGCTTTGAGCACGATCGGCCGCGGCAGCCCCTTGGCCGCGATTTCCGCGGCGAGCGCGGTGAGCCGGTCGTCGCGCCGAGCCACCAGTACGGTTTCATGCCCGTGCTCGGCAAAGACGCGCGCCAGCGCCGCGCCGATGCCGGCCGACGCGCCGGTAATCAGCGTCACCGGTCTCATGCGCCGGTTTCGCCCGCCTCTTTGGCGATGCGTTGGCGCAAAGAAATGCGCTCGCGCGCCGACACACCGAGCAGATCGGCGGCGCGCCACAACAGATTGTCCTCAAGCTCGTCGCGGCGGCCGTCGGCATAGACGATCTCCCACATCATTTCGATGACGCGAGCGCGGCCCTCTTCGTCGAGGACGCGGTTCAGCAGGCTCGTGAAATGATAAAGGTCGACCGATTCGTGTTCGGCCGCCGTCGCCTTCTCGATCAGTTCGTCGGCGAGCGCGTCGTCGAGGTTGAAGCGGCGCTTGACCACAGCATGAAGTTTGTCGCGCTCGGCGCCGAGCATTTCGCCGTCGATGGTTGCGGCATGCACCAGCAGCGCCACCGCGGCGAGGCGGTAGTCGTCGTCGGCAAACTGGCTCGGATGCCTGTCGCCTTCGACAAAATCGGCGACGAAATTCCTTAAGCTCTCAAACATGGTCCTTCCCGTCAGCGGCGGGGTTTCACTGTCACGTCCGTATTGCGAGGTAAAGTGGGCGGTTTGCGTCCGCAAGTCGCCAGCGGCCGTTATTGGATCGCCTTGCCGGCAAAATAGCGTTCCGCCAATACGCGCATATTGTCCTGCACGTAGGGGTTGGCGGGATCTTTGGCCTCGGCGGCTTCGAGCTTTACCTTGGCGCGGGAATAGTCGCCGCGCAGCATATAGGAATAGCCCTGGTCGTTGAGGATTTCGGCGCTCTCGCCGGCGATGCCGATGGCCTTGCGATAGGCCTCGTCGGCAAGTTCGAAACGATGCAGCCGGTCGTAGCTGGTGGCAAGCCCCATCCAGGCCTTGGCGTCCCCGGGATGCTTCTCGGTCGCGGCGCGGAAGCTTTGCGCCGCGAGATCGTAATTCTTGCCGGCGAAATATTTTTTGCCGAGCTGCAGGTCGTCGGGAGGATCGACGTGGGCGGACTTGGCCTGAGCTGCGCCCGGCTTGTCGGCGACCGCAGCCGGCGACGGCCCAACCGAGCCGGTCGCGTCGGAAGCCGCAACCGCCCCGTCGCTTGATGTCGCACCGAGCAAAGGACCGGGCGTCGAGCAACCACCCAGCGCCAAAAGATTAAGGGCGGCGACGGCGAAGGCTGCGTTTACCCGATTGTCCATTCCATGACCGCGCTTTGGCGACTGCAGCGGCCAGACCGAGCGCAAAGCATCGTGCCAGCCGGGATGCGTCAAGCTAGCCGAGCGCGGTTAAGGATCGCTTGCTTAGCTCCTTACCGGAAGGAGGCGGTCACTCTGCCGCAGTGGCCTTCGCCGCCGCCTGCTCGTTCACGAATTTCTGCAGCGTCACCAGATCGGGCTTACCGGAACCGAGAAGCGTCAGCTTGTCCATGGTGATGACTTCGGACGGGAATGTGATTTCGTGGGCATGTTTGCTGCGCGCATAGGCGATGAAATCGGCGCGGGTGGCGCTGTGCTTGTCGGTGACCAGGATAAGCCGCTCGCCCTTGCGGGCGTCGGGAACCGCTAAAACCGCGGAGTTGTAGTGCGGCCACAATTCGGCGGCGAGCATCTCGACCGCGGCCAGCGACACCATTTCGCCGCCGACCTTGGCGAAGCGCTTGGCCCGGCCCTTGATGGTCACAAAACCCTGTTCGTCGATGGCGACGATGTCGCCGGTGTCGTACCAGCCGTGCGGCGGCGGCTCCAGCACGCCCGGCTTATCGGCCCGCAGGTAGCCGAGCATGATGTTGGGTCCGGTGACGAAGAGCCGCCCTGCCCCCTCGTCGACGCCTTCGACCGGCTCGAGACACGCCTTAACGCCCGGCATGAACCGCCCGACGGTGCCGAACTTGTTGAACATCGGCGTGTTCAACGCCAACACCGGCGAGGTCTCTGTGACGCCATAGCCTTCGAGGATACGCAGGCCGAATTTTTCCAGATAGATCCGGCGGGTGGCTTCCTTGACCGGCTCGCCGCCGGAAATGATGTAGCGCAGCGAGCGGAAGTCATAAGGATTGGCCATGCGCGCGTAGCCGGCCAGGAACGTGTCGGTCCCGAACAGGTAGGTCGCGCACATGCCGTAAACCAGTTCCGGAACGGTGCGGTAATGCAGCGGCGACGGATAAAGAAACGTCGGCACGCCGGAAATCAGCGGCAGGACAAGGCCGCCCATAAAGCCGAAAGAGTGGAACACCGGTAACGCCATGAACAGCCGGTCGTCGCGGCCGAAATCGATGCGCGCTTCGGCCTGCGCGACATTCGCCAAAATGTTGCGGTGTGAGAGCACCACGCCTTTAGGCGTACCCTCGGTCCCGGACGTGAACAGGATCACGCCCCAATCGTCAGCCTTACGCTTCACCAGCGGTTTCTTGGCGCGCAGCGCACCGCGCAGCTTGTCGGCAAACGTCACGGATTTGCGGATGTCTTCCAGATAGACGATGCGCACATGCGTCTCGATTGCGGCGATGAGCTTTTCCAACCTGGCCTTCTCGACGAAAGCATGCGCGGTGAGGATGGTATCGACCTGCGCGGCGCGACAGGCGCTGAGAACATTGGCGGCGCCCGAGGTGAAATTGATCATGGCCGGAACGCGACCGCCGGACATCAGCGCCAGTACGGTGACGACACCGCCGTTCGAGGTCGGCAGCATGACACCGATGGCGCGGCCTTGGGGCGCAAGCGGCATCAGCTTGGCGCCAAGAATGCGCGTGCCCTGCAGGAGCCGTTTGTAGGCGAGCTGTCCGCTAGTGGGGTCCTCGAGCGCCGGCCATTTGCCGCCGTTGAGGCGAGCCGCCGCGATGACGCCTTCGAGCACGGTGTGATCGGTCGGCGTGGTGCGGAAGATCAAATCCGACATCACGTCGTAGAGCGCGGCTCCGGCCGCTAGGCGCCGCTTGCGCCCCTTGAGCTCCGGATTGACGTTGAGTTTGACCGGCTCAAGGATCGTGACCTTGATTTTCGGGAACCAGCGCCGGCGCACCTGCGCCCCGGTCAGGCGGCTGAACGGCGTGTGCTCCGGCCCGTCGATGCGCACCGGCACCACCATGGCGTCGGACTTGTCGGCGATCATGGCGACGCCGTCATAGACCTTCATCAGGCTGCCGGTAATGGTGATGCGGCCTTCCGGAAAGATCACCAGCATGTTGCCGTCTTTGACGGCGTTGATGACGGTGCGCAGCGCCATGGGCTTGAGCGGATCGAGCGCCATGGTGCGCACGAACGGCAGGAACGGCTGGATCCACCAGCGCTGAGCGATGCCGGTGTCGACGGCGAAGACCGGTCGCTTGGGCAAAATCGCCATCGCGATCGGGGGATCGAGAAAGCTCACATGGTTCAGTGCGATGATGGCGTTGTGACCGGCCTTGGCGACATTCTCCAGGCCGGTAACTTCCATGCGAAACAGCGTGCGAAAGACGATGGAGAGAAAATCGTTGAGCCAGCTGGTCGGCAGCGTGCGGGCGATGATCACGGCGACGACGAGATTGGCGACGCCGATCAGCGCGAACAGAAGCGGTGTGCTGAACCCGAGTTTCTGCAACAGGCCGAAAACCAGAGCGCCGACGACCATGAAAGCGGCGTTAAGCACATTGACCGCGGCGACGACGCGGGCTCGGTGATCCTCTCCGGCCCAGGCCTGAACGGCGGCGAAGGTCGGCACGATGAACAGGCCGCCGGCGATTGCCAGTCCGGCTAGGTCGACGGCGATGTGGATCGCGTGCGGCGACGAGAAATAATTGGTGATGTCGACCGGAAGCGGCGGATGGACGAGCGCTGAGGCGGTCCAACCGAGATCGATCGCAAAGATGCCGAGCAGTACGCCGGCGACCAGCGTCGGCAGCAGCACGATGCGCCCATGCGCCAGCCACGCGGCGAGCGCCGATCCGATCGCTACGGCGACGGAAAAGATGGTGAGAAACAGCGTGACAACGCCCTCGCTGCCGCCGATGTCGTAGGTCACCAGCGTCGGCAACAGCGAGAGGACGACCGCACCGACGAGCCAGAACCAGCTCGCCACCAACGCGCCCCACCACAAGCGCGGCTCGGCGCGTACGTATTTGATCAGGTCGATCGTTGAAGCGGCGATGTTCGGATTGATGTGAAGGTTCGGCGCCCGCTCGCCGGTGCGCGGTATATAGAGGCTGGCGATCCACGATGCGGTCACCGTCACCATCATCAACCAGGCGAAATGGATGATGTCGCCGCCGCCACGCGCCGCGAGCCCAGCGACGATGGTGCCGAGCAGGATAGACAGGAATGTTCCGCCCTCGATGTAGGCATTGCCCTTGGTCAATTCCTCGCGGCGGAGGTGATCGGGCAAGATGCCGTATTTGATCGGCCCGAACAGCGCCGCGATCACACCGTAGAGAAAGACCGCGAGGAACAGCAGAATGAGCGAATGAAAGGCAAAACCCGCGACCGCGATCGCGGCGACCGCGATCTCAAAAAGCTTGAGGCGCCGGGCGACGAGGGCCTTGTCGTAGCGGTCGGCGAGCTCGCCGCCGATTCCGGAGAGGAAGAAGAACGGCACGATAAGGGTCGCGCCGGCGAGCTGAATGAGCGCACCGGAATCCTCGGCGCCCACCTGGAACAGAATGAGGAAGACCAGCGCCGTCTTGAGGAAGTTGTCGCCGAAGGCCGAGAAGGCTTGGCACCAGAATAGTGGCGCGAAACGTCGCGTCGTCATCAAGGACGTTGACATGGTGCTCCCGCCGTTGGGCTCTTAAGGGCGTCTTCTGCCGGCGCATTTTAGACGGCCGAACGCGATTTAGCGAGCCGCGATTCGATAGTCCGAACAGCGCGATAACGGTTTTCCGGCACTCCCGCGTGCACCTGAAAGGCTGACTCATGAGCCGGTCGCGGCGAGGATCGCTTCCTTGATTTCGGCGATGGCGAAGCGACCGATGGTCTCAAGCTCGATATGCGGCAAGTTAGGCAGTTCGTCGGCTGCGACCACCGCATCGACAATGGCCGGGCCGTCGAAGGCGAACGCCTGTTCGATCGCCGCGTGCAGCTGATCGGGCTTTTCAGCGCGAAAGCCGGCGCCACCGCAGGCTTTCGCCAGCATCGTGAAATCGGGATTGGTAAACTCGATGGCCTCGTAGAACGCCGGCAGTCCGGCCTGTTCCGCTTCGAGCGTAATCAGTCCGAGCGCCGAATTGTTGTAGACCACGACCTTGACCGGCAGTTTGTGCTGCACGGCGGTCAAGAATTCGCACATCAGCATGTTGAAGCCGCCGTCGCCACACAGCGCGATCACCTGACGCGAGCGATTGAGCGCTTGAATGCCGTTGGCTTGGCCGAGCGCAGTGCCGACGGCGGCGTTGTTGAACGAGCCGAAGATGCGTTGCGTCCCGTTCTGGCGAATCCAGTTGCCCGACCACAACGTATTGAGGCCGGTGTCGAACACGAACACTGCGTCGCTCTTGGCCATGTCGCCGACCATACGCGCTACCGCCTGCGGATGGATGCGGTCCTTGCTGCGCGCCGGATCGGCCTAGCGATCGAGCTTTTCATTCCATTTGCGGCGTTCGCTGGTGACGTGATCGAAAAAGCTGCTGTCGGTTTTCGCGGCGACGCGGCTGAGCAGAAGCTGCAGGCTCGGCCGCACCGCGCCGACGACGCCTAGCGCGGTCGGCGTGCGGCGACCGAGCACGTGCGGCCGCTGGTCGAGCTGAACGACATTGCCGTCCTTCGGCAGGAAGTCGGAGTACGGATAATCGGTGCCGACCATCAAAAAGAGATCGCAGTCCATGACGGCTTTGTAGACCGCCTTGGTGCCGATCATGCCGATGCCGCCCATCCAGTGCGGATCGTCAAACGCCATGATTGTCCTTGCCCGTGACCGAATGGATCAGCGCCGCCTTGAGGCGGTCCGACAGCGCCCGCAATTCGTCGGCGGCGCCGTGGCATCCGGCGCCGCACATAATCACCACTTTGCCCGCCTCGGCGAGCCGGCGGGCGATGTCGTCAATGTCGGCTTCGTCTGCGGCGAGTTGGGGTGGCGGTTTCAGCGTGGCCACGCTTGTGACGCTGCCTTCAGCCTTGGCGCCGATGACGTCCTGCGGCAGCGTCAAATGCGCAACGCAACAGCCGGCATAGGCGGTGGCAATCGCCTGGTGGAAGGCGCCCGGTGCCTGCGCCGGTGACGACACGGTCTCGGTATAAAGCGACACGTCGCGGAACAAGAGATCGGGGTCCTGTTCTGGAAAAACTCGATGCCGCGCAGTTTGCGCGGCATGTCGCCGGACAGCGCGAGCACCGGCGCATGGTCGCGGGCCGCTTCATAGAGGCCGGCAACGAGGTGATTGCTGCCCGGCCCCCCTTTTGTACCGGCGCAGACGCCAATCCGGCCGGTAGCCTTGGCCTGACCGGCGGCGGCCAACGCCGCGCCTTCCTCATGCCTCACCCCGACCCACTCAATAGAGCTGCGCCGGATCGCATCGGCGAAGGAATTAAGCGAATCCCCGATCAGTCCGAACACATGCTTGACGCCGATCTGCTCGAGCGTGCTGACCAGAACATCCGCAACTGTTTGCGCCATTGACGCCTCCTCTGCCCCGCCCTTTTGGGCCTCGATCCTATTGATTTTCAACCAATGCCGTGTGTGACGTTTTGGTTGCGCGGCTGTCAAATTCCGGTGAGCGCTCCCGAGCGGGGAATGCGCCGCTGGTGCACCCTGCGTGCGATTTAATGGAAGGTTTTAGTGCTGCGTTTGGCGTTTGGCGCCGCCATAGCGGCGCGGACCATGGTCGGTGACGCCCAGAAAGGTTTCGAGCGCGGCGCGGTCGGCAAGGAGCGCCGCGCTGTCGGCGGTGTGCACGACGGCGCCGCGTTCGAGGATGACGGCTTGGTCGGTAACGCCGAGAATTTTTTTGGCGTTCTGCTCGACCAGGAGGGCCGACATGCCTTCATCGCGGATGATGCGGCGCAGCGCTTTAAGCAATTCATCGACGATGATCGGCGCCAGTCCCTCGAGCGGCTCGTCAAGCAGCATCACCCGCGGATTGAGCACAAGCGCGCGCGCGACCGCGAGCATCTGCTGCTCGCCGCCGGAAAGCTGATTGCCAAGGTTGTCGCGCCGCTCCTCGAGGCGGGGAAACATGTCGTAGACTTTGGCCGTCGTCCAGCGCCCCGGCTGCGCAACCGCGGTGAGATTTTCGTGGACGGTGAGCGATTTGAAAATATTGCGTTCCTGCGGCACCCAGCCGACCCCGCTGTGGGCGCGCTGATCGGGCCGCAGTTTGGTGATGTCGCGGCCATCGAGGGCGATCGTGCCGGAGAAATAACGGGTTACGCCGACGACGGTGTTGATCAGGGTCGTCTTACCCATGCCGTTGCGGCCAAGCAGCGCCAGCGCCCGTCCCTCGGCCAGCGACAAAGACACGTTCGACAGCACCACGGCTTCGCCGTAGCCGGCACACAATTGCTCGATGCGCAGGAGATCAGCCATCGAGGTCCTCGCCGAGATAGACGGCCTTGACGCGGTCGTCGCGCGCCACGTCCTCGGGCGCGCCGTCGACGAACAATCCGCCGTTGACCAACACCGAAATGCGGTCGGCAAAGGAAAACACCAGATCCATATCGTGCTCGATCAGGAGCACTGTGACCTCCGTAGGTAGTTCGGCGATAGTGGCGAGAAGTTCCTGCCGTTCGGCCTCCGGCACGCCGGCGGCCGGCTCATCGAGCAAGAGAACGTGCGGCCGGCAGGCGAAGGCGAGCGCGATTTCAAGGAGCCGCTGCTTGCCATAGGGCAAGACGGCAGTGCGCTGATGCATAACGTCGGCAAGCCGAAAGCGCTGCAAAACGTCGACGATCTCATCGGTCACCACGGCGCGGCTGCCGAACAGCCGCCACCAATCGCGGCCCATGCCGAGACGCTCAGACACGGCAAGCCCGATGGTTTCGAGCGGCGTCAGATCCAGAAATAGCTGATTGATCTGAAACGTGCGCGCCATGCCGAGGCGGACGCGCTCATGCGGGCGCATGCCGGTAATATCCTTGCCATCGAGAATAATGGTGCCGGCGGTGGGTTTAAGCACGCCGGTCAAGAGATTGATCAGCGTGGTCTTGCCGGCGCCGTTCGGCCCGATCAGCGCGTGGCGGGCGCCTTTTTCGATCGCCAGCGAAACGTCGTGGGTGGCGACAATGCCGCCGAAGCGCTTTTCGAGCCCGATGGTTTCGAGGATCGGCATCGGCTTATCGCCCGCCCGCGGGAGCCGGCCGCGTGAACAACCGCGCGCCAAACCGGGCAATCGCGGCGCGACCCGCTCGCGTCAATTCCTCCACCCGCTCGCGGCCCACCAGCACGATGACCACCAGAACGAAGCCGATCCAGAATTGCCAGTATTGCGGGGTGAGGGTTGCGATCCAGTCCTGCAGGAATTTGTAGATCACTGCGCCGATCAGGCCGCCGTACAGATAGCCCGTGCCGCCGATGATCAGCACCAGCAGCAAGTCGGCCGAGCGGTCGAACGAGAAGACATCAAGCGAGCAAAACGCCGAGGTTTGCGTCAGCAGGCCGCCGGCCAAGCCGGCAAAACCGGCCGAGACCGTATAGATCGCGACGAGCCGGCGATCGACCGGAATGCCGATGGCGGAGGCGCGCAGCGGATTGCCCTTGAGCGAGCGCAGCGACAGGCCGAACGGCGAGTAGACGATGCGCCGCGCCAACAAAAAGCAGATGAACAGCACGACGAGGCAATAGATGTATCCGGTATGGCCGTACATATCGAAGCGGAACAGGCCGAAAATCGGCGCGATGTCGACGCCTTGCAGCCCGTCGGCGCCGCCGGTGATGCCGGAAAAGCGGTTGGCAAGTTCGCCCAGCATCAGCGCCACGCCGAGGGTGACCATGAGCCGCGTCAGATCCGAGCCGCGCAGCACCAGAAAGCTCGTGACAAATCCGAGCGCCGCCGCCACCACGCCGGAAAGAACCAGCGCAACGACCGGCTCGTTGACGATGCCGTATTTGGCGACCAGGCCTGAGAAATAGCCGGCGACCCCGAAAAATGCCGCCTGCCCGAGCGAAATGATACCGGCATAGCCAAGGATCAAATCGAGCGACAGCGCGAACAGCGCCAGTATGGCCGTATCCTTCATGATCAGATACTTGCCGGGAAACAGCCAGATGGTCGCAAACGCGAACACCCAGAACGCGATCTCGAGCGGCGACCAGCGGGCGCGGCGGACCAGATAAGTCGAGACGTCGGTAGCGATATCGGCCATCGCGGTTACCGGGCGGCCGAGCGGGCAAACAGACCCTGCGGACGCCAGATCAGCGCCACGATCATGATGGTGTAGATGACGAAGGCGCCGAGCTTGGGCACGTAATATTTGCCGGCGACATCGGCGATGCCGAGCAGGATCGACGCCAAAAACGGCCCGGTGATGCTGGTGGTACCGCCGACCGTCACCACGATCAAAAAGTAGATCATGTATTTGAGCGGGAAGGTCGGATCGAGGCCGAGAATTTCCGCCCCGAGCGCGCCGCCGAGCCCGGCCAGGCCTGAGCCGAAGGCGAAAGTGATGGTAAAGACCGCGCCGACATTGATGCCGAGCCCGCGCGCCACGCGGCGGTCATCGACCGCGGCCCGCAGGCGGCTGCCGAAGCGGGTCTTGGCGATCAACAGCTGCAAGACGATGGTCAAAAGGCCGCAGATCGCAATGATGAGCAGGCGATATTTGCTCATGCCGACGCCGAAGACGATGAACTGGCCCTGCAGTACCTCCGGGATCAGCACGAATTGCTGCGACGAACCCATGACGTAATCGACCGCGGCAACCGACATGAACACCAGACCGATGGTGAACAGCACCTGGTCTAGATGGCTGCGGGCATAAACATGCGCGTAAAGCGTGCGCTCAAGCAGGGCGCCGAGCGCCGCCGTCGCCAGAAACGCCAACGGCAAACCGAGCGCAAACGGCACGCCGAGCCGATTGACCAGGATCACCGTGCAATAGCCGCCGGCCATGGCGAAGGCGCCATGAGTGAGATTGATGAAGTTCATCAAGCCGAGCGTGACCGAAAGGCCGCAGGCCAGAACGAACAGCAGCATGCCGTAGGCAATACCGTCGAACAGGATCGTCAGCATGGTCGGGCAATCGATACGTGGTCATCCCGGGAGCCGCAACACGGCCATCCGGAATCCATAACCTTCATCCTGACCATTATGGCACGGCCTGCGGCTATTGCGGCGGCGCGGGCGGTTACGCCCGCGCAACGGAATGACCGGCGATGATTTACTTCTGCTCCGCCGCCTTCACCGGGTCCTTGACCGCCGGGAAAGTGGCGAATTCGACATTATAAAGTTCGCCGTTCTTCTTCTCGACCTTGCGGATGTAGATGTTCTGGACGATGTCGCGGGTCTGCGGATCGATCGAGATCGGGCCGCGCGGCGATTCCCAGGCCATGCCTTTCATCGCCTCGATCAGCGAGTCGCCGTCGGTGTTGCCGCCGGTCTTCTTCAACGCCTCGTAGATGAGGTTCATGCCGTCATAGGCGCTGACCGCCATGAAATTCGGCCGCATGCCGTCGTTGGCTTTCTTGAATGCGGCGACGAAGGCCTTGTTGGCCGGCGAATCGTGATCAGCCGAATAAAGGTGCGCGGTGACCGTGCCGATGACGGCATCTCCCATGCCGCCCAGCAGATCGTCATCCATGACGTCGCCCGGACCGATGATCTTGATGCCGGCCTTGTCGAGGCCGCGTTCGACGAATTGTTTGACGAAGGTGCCGCCTTGACCGGAGGGGACGAAGACAAAGATCGCGTCGGGTTTCTGATCGGCGGCGCGCTGCAGGAACGGAGCGAAATCCGGGTTGGCGAGCGGGAAGCGGATCGATTCGAGAACTTCCCCGCCCTTCTTCTTGAATTCGGCGACGAACGACTTTTCCGCGTCCACGCCCGGCGCATAGTCGGAGATCATGGTCACGACTTTTTTGATGCCGTTGTCGGCGGCCCAGTCGGCCATCGGCACCGTCGATTGCGCGAGCGTGAAGCTCGTGCGGGCGATGTACGGGGATTTTTCGGTGATGATCGACGTGCCGGCGGCGGTGACGATTTCCGGCGTCTTCGATTCGGCCGAGAGCGGCGCAACCGACAGCGCGGCCGGCGTCACGCCGAAGCCGGCGACAACGGCGACCTTGTCGTTGACGATCAATTCCTGCGCAATGCGCTTGGTGTTATCCGGAACCGCCGCATCGTCGCGGATGATCACCTCGACCTTCTTGCCGGCGACGGTGTCGCCGTGCTGGGCTTGGTAAAGCTTTATCGCAGCGGCCTCTTGCTTGCCGGTGGATTGCTGCTGCCCGGTCATCGGCAGAATGACACCGATTTTGACCACATCTTCCGCGTGTGCGGCGCCCGGCACAGCGAGGCCGAGCGCGACGGCGGCGATGACAAAATAGCTACGCACCATTGGTTTCCTCCCGAATGGTTCTTGCGGATTTCGGCGATTTGACCGCCGTCGCCGGTGGCATAGCCATTTCGCCCGGCCTTTGTCCAGATCGCAGGTTGTCCCAGGGCGGCCCAAGTTAAGACGCCCCAGCAGCCAGCGCCGGACCTAAAAAGTAAGAGGCTCCGGCGGTTGCCGGAGCCTCCATGCGGCGGGCGATGCCGGGTTTTTCGTCAGCCGCAGTTTGCCCGTTCATCTCAAGCGGAGCGGCGAGCTCGCCGTCCGCTTGAGACTAAAACTACTGCACGGCTTCGCCATGCAGCGCGACATCGAGACCTTCACGCTCGACTTCCTCGCTGACGCGTAGCCCGATGATCATGTCGAGGATCTTCAGGATGATCAGTGACACCACCACGTCGTAAACGAACACGGTCAGCACGCCGCCGGCCTGATAGACCACCTGCATCGCATTCCCCTCAATCAGGCCGGCGGTGCCGCCATATGCCTCGATGGCGAACACGCCGGTCAACAGCGCGCCGGTAGCGCCGCCAACCGCATGCACGCCGAAGGCGTCCAGCGCATCGTCGTAGCCGAAGAAGTGCTTGAGCCCGGTGCATCCCCAGTAGCAGACGAGGCCGGCGGCGATGCCGATAGCGAAGGCGCCCATCGGACCGACGTAGCCGGAAGCCGGCGTAATGGCGACGAGACCCGCCACCGCGCCCGAGCAGATGCCGATCACGGTCGGTTTGCCGCGCATCAACCACTCGACCAGCATCCAGGTGAAACCGGCCGTGGCGGTGGCCGTGTGCGTGACCAGCATCGCCATGCCGGCTTGGATGCCGGCCGATACGGCGGAGCCGGCGTTGAACCCGAACCAGCCGACCCACAGCAGCGAGGCGCCGATCAAGGTCAGCACCATGTTGTGGGGCGGGCCGGTATCCTTGCGCTTGCCGAGCATGAGCGCGGCCATCAAGCCGGCGGTGCCTGAATTGACATGCACCACGGTGCCGCCGGCAAAGTCGAGCACGTGCAACTTGGCGTCCGGATTGGTGCTGTTGAAAATGCCGTCCGGTCCCCACACCCAGTGCGCCACCGGCGAATAGACGAAGATCGCCCACAGGCCAACGAACCACAGCATGGCTGAAAACTTCATGCGCTCCGCAAACGATCCGGCGATCAGCGCCGCCGTAATGATCGCGAAGGTCAACTGGAACATCGAATAGACGCTCTCCGGAATCGTCGGCGCCAGTGGGTTGGGATTGCCGATATTCTTGGAGAAGTCGCTGACGATACCCTGCAGGAACGCGCGGTCGAGCCCGCCGATGAACGGAGTGCCGGCGCGGAACGCAAGGCTGTAGGTGAAGAACAGCCACAGCACGCTGATCAGACAGGTAATTGCGAAGCTTGTCATCACCGTGTCGCCGACATTCTTCTTGCGCACCATGCCGCCGTAGAACAGCGCCAACCCCGGGAGGGTCATCATCAACACGATGGCCATCGAGGTCAGCATCCACGCGGTGTCGCCGGAGTTGGGCGTGCAATTGGTCAGCGTCTTGGCGTCGCATGCTGGCGGCGCCGCCTCGGCAGCCGGCGTTTCGCTCGTCGCCGCGGGCGTCTGCGCGTAGGACACATGGAAGGTCGGCACGCTGAAGAGGATGGCAAGCGCCAGCGCTCCAGCGAGTGCCAACAGCCCCGCACGCGAGAAACGTTTCAAGTTCATGAGTTCACTCCTGTCCGTGGTGCGGGTTGCTAGAGGGCTGCGGCGTCGGTTTCGCCGGTGCGGATGCGCACCGCATGGTCGATGCCAAAGACGAATATCTTGCCGTCGCCGATCTGCCCGGTCTTGGCGGCCGCGCTGATGGTCTCGATCACCTTGTCCGCCTGACTGGCGGCGCAGGCGATTTCCAGCTTGATTTTCGGCAGAAAGCTCACGGCATATTCGGCACCGCGATAGATCTCGGTATGCCCTTTTTGCCGGCCGTAGCCCTTCACTTCGGTGACGGTCAGTCCCTGCACGCCGATCTTCGTAAGCGCATCGCGGACTTCATCGAGCTTAAATGGCTTGATGATCGCCATAACGATTTTCATTGATTCAATCTCCCCGTCGCCCCCTTGCACCCGCGCCGACGGGGCGAATGAAACTCAGAACGACCGCGATGGAAGTGTTGCCCCGGCCGCGGTTTGGCGGTGAAGTGGTAATCAAGGGCCGTGCCAGTTCGGCAAAACGGCCTTAATGCGTTGGCATTGCATGCCCATTTGAGCGCGGCTGCGACCTCGCGCCCGTCCGCCTAAGGACTGCGCAACAGCGCCCGCCCAAACATCGGACAGGCTGCATAAATACTAGGCTTCAAGCTATTTTTTTCGAGACAAATCGGACGTTTGGACGTCCGCGAGCGACTGATATCCCCGGAAAAATGGCGAAAGCGGCGCGCCTAGAGCGCGTCGGCGTCGGTTTCTCCAGTTCGGATGCGCATTGCTTGCTCAATCGGGCTGACAAATATCTTTCCGTCGCCGATCTGGCCGGTCTTGGCCGAGGTGCTGATGGCTTCCACGACCTCGTCCGCCTGATCGCTCGGAACGGCAACCTCAAGCCGGACCTTGGGCAGGAAGTTCACCGCGTATTCGGCGCCACGGTAGATTTCCATGTGGCCCTTCTGGCGGCCGTAACCCTTGACCTCGGTTACGGTCATGCCGTGCACGCCAATAGCCGTCAGCGCGTCACGCACTTCCTCCAGCTTGAAAGGCTTGATGATGGCGACGACGAACTTCATAGGAGGTCCGGCCTTTCGTGGTTCTACCGATAATTGGTCCGTCAGCCGAAGTCATCCTGATTAATCCGGCTAACGCTTACCTTGCTTAACCCGCGATTTTACTCCTCCTTGGGCCAGCGCAAGCGCAACAGACCCTCCTGCGCGACCGAGGCCACGAGCCTGCCGTCCTGGGCAAAGACCAGACCGCGCGAGAAGCCGAGTGCGCCGCCGAGATTGGGGCTGTCCTGCGCATAGAGCAGCCACTCGTCGGCGCGGAACGGGCGGTGAAACCACAAGGCATGGTCGAGGCTTGCCGCCATGATGTCTTCGTTGAACACGGATTTGCCGAGCGGAATGAGGGCGGCGTCAAGCAACGTCATGTCGGAGGCGTACGCCAGAACGCATTGGTGGATTGCCGGCTCATCCGGCAGGCGACCGGTTGCGCGCATCCACATGTGATAACGGCCGCCTTCGAGCTTCTCGCCGAGGTAGCGGCCGTATTCCACCGGCCTGAGCTCGATCGGCCGTTCGCGCTCGAAGTACCGGCGCACCGGATCGGACAGGCGCGATTGCACCTGATTTCTGATTTCCGCCTCGCTCGGTAAATCGTCCGGTCGCGGTACGTCCGGCATCGTGAACTGATGCGAGGGACCGTCTTCGGCCACATGAAACGACACCGACATCGAATAGATGGCGCGGCCATGCTGGATGGCGACGACATTTCGCGTCGTGAAGCTTTTGCCGTCGCGGATGCGGTCGACCTCGTAGATGATCGGTACTTTGGGATCGCCGCCCAAGAGGAAGTAGGCATGCAGTGAATGCGGCGGGCGCAGCGTCACGTCCTCGACGGTGCGGCAAGCCGCGACCAGAGCTTGGCCGATCACCTGCCCGCCGAACACGCGCTGCCAGCGCGATTGCGGTGAACGACCGCGGAACAAATTCACCTCGAGCGGCTCGAGATCGAGAATAGCAACGACGTCCTGGATCGAGGACATGAGCGGTTCCAATCTGCAGCCGCGGGGAGAGGCGACGACGTTGCCGGCGGATTTGCGAGTTCGCGGGCCAGCCCGCCGATGCTATGCTGCAAAGCAGCGGCGGTCCAGAAAACCGACGCGCTGTAAGGGTGTAAGCGTCATGGTCCGGGATGATGAGCAGATCGACGTGCTGATCGCGGGCGGCGGCTTTGCCGGGCTCACGCTGGCGATTGCCTTGCGGCAGGGTCTTGGCTCCTCGATTTCCGTCACCGTCGCCGATCCGCAGCTCGGGCGAAATTATGCCGGCGACGAGCGCGCGTCCGCGATCGTCGCCGCGGCGCGGCGGCTCTTCGAAACGCTGGGCGTTTGGCAAAACGTCGCCGCCGAGGCGCAGCCCATTCTCGACATGGTGGTGACCGACAGCCGCGTCGACGATGCGGTGCGGCCGGTTTTTCTCACCTTTGGCGGCGAAATCGAGCTGGGCGAACCGTTCGCACATATGATCGAGAACCGGCATCTGGTTGCGGCGCTGGAAGCGAAAGCGCGCGATCTCGGCGTCGACCTGCGCGCAACCGCGGTCGCCGAGTTCACGCCGGCGGCGGCCGATGAATGCACCGTCGCGGTGCGTCTTGCGGATGGCGCGACGCAAAAAGCGCGGCTGCTTGTCGCCGCCGACGGCGCCCGCTCGTCGATCCGCGAGCACGCCGGCATCGCCGTCCATGGCTGGGAATATAGCCAGTCCGCCATTGTCACCAACGTCACGCATGAGCGCGACCACAATGGCCGCGCCATCGAGCACTTTCTGCCGGCCGGCCCCTTCGCCATCCTGCCGCTCAAGGGCAAGCGCTCGTCCATCGTCTGGACCGAGACGACCCCGGACGCGGACCGCATCGTCGCGTTGCCCGACGCCGCCCTTCATGACGAACTCGAACGGCGCTTCAAGCTCCATCTCGGCGAGATCACCACCATCGGTCCGCGGCGTGTGCATCGGCTGGGATTCTTCGTCGCCCGCTCGTTCATCGCCGCGCGACTGGCACTTGTTGGCGACGCCGCGCACCTCATTCATCCAATTGCCGGGCAAGGGCTCAATATGGGCCTGCGCGACGTCGCCGCGCTCGCCGAAGTCATTGTCGACGCGGCTCGCCTCGGCCTCGACCCGGGCGAGGAAACGGTACTCGAGCGCTATCAGCGCTGGCGGCGGTTCGATACGGTGGCGATGGGGCTCGCGACCGACGGGCTGAACCGGTTGTTTTCCAACCGCTCGGCGGCTTTGCGTGTCGCGCGCGACTTCGGGCTGAGCCTAGTCGACCGGCTGCCCAATCTCAAGCGCCTTTTCATCCGTGAAGCCGCTGGGCTGGTCGGCGAAGTGCCCAAATTGCTGCGCGGTAAAGCGTTGTAATCGCTTAGTTTTCCGCCGAAAACGGGAGCGCGATTTTTGCGTTTGCACAAAATTGCTGCGCGGTAAGACATTGAAACAGCTATACTTTCATGGAAATCCGCAGACCACTGCATCATCCAAAAGCGCAGCATGGCACTTAACCACATAGCCGTTATCGGCGGTGGCGCCTGGGGGACGGCGTTGGCACTGACCTGCGCGCGCGCCGGCCGCAAGGTCACTCTGTGGGAGCCCGATGCATCGCTGGCGGCCGGGCTGGCGCGCAACCGCGAGAGCACGTACCTGCCGGGCCTAAAGCTCGAAGAACGCATCACGGTCGCCGGCAGCGTTGCCGATGCTGCGGGCGCGCCAGCGATCCTCTTGGTCGTGCCGGCACAAGCCATGCGTGCGGTCGCGACCGAGCTTGCGCCCTTCCTTACAAAGGACACACCGGTCATCGTCTGCGCCAAAGGCATCGAACGCGGCACGCGAAAGTTCATGACCGACGTGGTCGCCGAATGCGCGCCGGCGGCTTCACCCGCGATCTTGTCCGGCCCGAGCTTTGCCGCTGACGTGGCGCGCGGCATGCCGACAGCGGTCACCTTGGCGGCGCACGACGACGTGCTCGCCGGCGCTTTGGCGCAGGCCATTGGGTCTGCCAGCTTTCGCCCGTACCGTTCGACCGACATCCGCGGCGCCGAAATCGGTGGCGCCACCAAGAATGTGCTGGCGATTGCTGCCGGGGTGGTCGTCGGCCGCGGGCTCGGCGCCAGCGCGCAAGCGGCATTGACCACGCGCGGCTTCGCAGAGTTGGTGCGCTTCGGCCGCGCCTATGGCGCAAGGATCGAAACGCTGATGGGGTTGTCCGGCCTCGGCGATTTATTGCTGACCTGCTCGAGCCCGCAGTCGCGCAATTTCAGCTTCGGCGTCAATCTCGGCCGCGGGCAAAAGCCGCAAGCGATCCACGGCGGTCTTGCCGAAGGCATCTTCACCGCCGCCGTACTGATTGAGATGGCGCGCGAGCGCGCAGTCGACATGCCGATCGCCGCGGCGGTCGCTGCGCTCCTTGACGAGACCATGAGCGTGGACGAAGCCATCGAGTCGCTGTTGTCGCGGCCGTTCAAGGCGGAGGGATGATCTATGGCCTATTGGCTGCTCAAGTCCGAGCCGGACGAGTATTCGTGGAACGATCAGTTAAAGCGCGGCGCCAAGGGCGACACCTGGAGCGGCGTGCGCAACTTCACCGCCCGCCGCTATCTCAAGGAGATGAAAAAGGGCGATAAGTTCTTTTTCTATCATACCGGCGACGAGAAGCAGGTGGTCGGTATCGGCGAAATCGTCAAGGAAGCGTTTGCCGATCCGACCGCCGGCAAGGGCGAAGCGTGGGTGGCGGTAACGACGGCCGCAATCGAGCCGTTGCCCAAGCCGGTGACGCTCGCCGCCATCAAAGCAGAACCGAAGCTCAAGGACATGGCGCTGGTAAAATATGCGCGGCTGTCGGTGCAGCCCGTTACCGCGGAAGAATGGAAGCTCGTCAGTAAGATGGGCGGGCTGTAACCATTCAGGGGGCGTGACATGTCGGTGTTGAGCCGCGCGGCTTTTGGCGCCGCGGCGTTGCTGTTAGCGTTCGCGCTGGCGGCATGCGGCGACAGCGAGGCGGGTCAGCGCAAGGCCTTCATCGCGTTCCTGCAGGACATCAACGGCCGCAGCGGCGCGCATTATCTCGTTCCCACGGCTGCGGACGAGAAAGCCTTCGGCCCGTATTTGCAGCAACACACGCTGATCCTCGACTTCAATAAGGACATGCGGGCGCAGTCGCAGGACTTCGCCAATCACATGATGAAGCTCGGCGCCGGGCCCGGGGTGAGCCCGCGCACCGTCGAGTTGATGGCGGCAGCGCCGGCCGATCTCGTCACCGCCAAGGACGAATTGACAAAGACGGGGCAGGCGCTCGAAGCCCGCATCGCCAAAGCGACGGCCGACCGCGCCGCGCTCAAACTGCCCGACGACCTCAAGGCGGTCTACGACCGGACCTTCGACAAGCTCGTCACCGCGCCAGCTTTGGCTTTCGAGAAGTCCGAAAAGGCGCTGCAAGCGGGCATCGACGCGTCGATCAAACTCGTCGATTACATCAACAGCCACCGCTCGCGGCTTACCGTCTCCGGCATGCAAATCCAGGCCAAGGACCAGCGCACGCTCGACGAAATCGCCCCGCTGCTCAAAGCGCACCAGGAGGCCGGCGAGAGGTTTGCCGCGGCGCAGCGCGACGCCGAACGGACGATGGGCAATTAGCCGGGCAGATGCTCTGAGCCGCGCCGGAGAATCGCGAAAATCGTTGATTCCAATCAAGACCGACGACGGCCGGCGGCCCATTTTTGGCTGACCGTGGGAGCGGATTTGAGCGTGCTTTCGAGCCGCGCTTGTCCGCCAAAAGAGGGATAGTCAATTATGAGCGTACGGGAGAAGATGCTGTTAAGCGGGCGTCCTGTGCGTCGCGTGGAGGAAACTATGCCGGACAAAGTCTACGAGGTGCCCGCCGATTGGGCCAAGCGCGCCTTTATCAACGAAGCCAAATACAAGGCGATGTATCAGCGCTCGCTCGCCGACCCGAACGGCTTTTGGGCGGAGCAGGCGAAGCGCATCCATTGGTACAAGCCCTTCACCAAGGTGAAGGACACCTCGTTCGATCCGCACAACGTCTCGATCAAGTGGTTCGAGGACGGCACCACCAACGCCGCTTACAACTGCATCGACCGCCACCTCGAAACCCGCGGCGATCAGGTCGCGCTGATCTGGGAGGGCGACGATCCGAAAGACTCAAAGAAGATCACCTACCGCGAGCTACACGACCAGGTCTGCCGGCTCGCCAACGTGCTGCGCAACCGCAACGTCGAGAAAGGCGACCGGGTTACCATTTATCTGCCGATGATTCCGGAAGCGATCTACGCCATTCTGGCCTGCGCCCGCATCGGCGCGATCCATTCGGTGGTGTTCGGCGGCTTCTCGCCGGAATCGCTCGCCGGCCGCGTCGAAGATTGTCAGTCCAAAGTCATCATCACAGCCGACGAAGGCGTGCGCGGCGGCCGCAAGGTGCCTCTCAAGGCCAATACCGACGCGGCGATCGAAAAGATTCAGAGCGCCGTCGACCACGTCATCGTCGTCAAGCGCACCGGCGCGCCGGTGAACATGCTGCCGGGCCGCGACGTCTGGTATGACGACGCCGCGGCGATGGTGACGTCTGACTGCCCGTGCGTGCACATGAACGCCGAAGATCCGCTGTTCATCCTTTACACCTCAGGCTCGACCGGCAAGCCGAAGGGCGTGCTGCACACGACTGGCGGATACCTGGTCTACACGTCGATGACGCACCAGGACGTCTTCGACTATCACGACGGCGACATCTACTGGTGCACCGCTGACGTCGGCTGGGTCACCGGCCACAGCTACATCGTCTATGGACCGCTCGCCAACGGCGCCATCACGCTGATGTTCGAAGGCGTGCCCAATTATCCGACCTCCTCGCGCTTTTGGGAGGTGATCGACAAGCACAAGGTCAACATTTTCTACACCGCGCCGACCGCGATCCGCGCGCTGATGCAATCCGGCGACGAGCCGGTGAAGAAGACCTCGCGCGCATCGCTCCGCCTCCTCGGCTCGGTGGGCGAGCCGATCAATCCGGAAGCCTGGGAATGGTATCACCGCGTGGTCGGCGACGGCCGCTGCCCGATCGTCGATACCTGGTGGCAGACCGAGACCGGCGGCATTTTGATTTCACCGTTGCCGGGCGCGACGCGGCTCAAGCCCGGTTCGGCGACGACGCCGTTCTTCGGCGTCATTCCGGAAATCGTCGATGCCGAGGGCAAGGTGCTGCAAGGCGCGGCGACCGGAAACCTGTGCATCGCCGATTCCTGGCCGGGGCAGATGCGCACCGTCTATGGCGACCATCAGCGCTTCGTCGACACGTATTTCCGCGCCTATCCGGGGAAATATTTCACCGGTGACGGCTGCCGGCGCGATGCCGACGGCTATTACTGGATCACCGGCCGCGTCGACGACGTGATCAACGTCGCCGGCCATCGCATGGGCACCGCCGAAGTCGAATCCGCGCTGGTGGCGCATCCGAAAGTGTCGGAGGCCGCGGTGGTCGGCTATCCGCACGACATCAAGGGCCAAGGCATCTACGCCTATGTGACGCTCATGGACGGCGAGCAAGCGACCGAAGAATTGCGCAAGGAGCTGACCGGCTGGGTCCGCAAGGAGATCGGCCCGATAGCCTCGCCCGATCTCATCCAGTTTGCGCCGAACCTGCCGAAGACGCGCTCCGGCAAGATCATGCGCCGCATCCTGCGCAAGATCGCCGAGGACGAATTCGGCAATCTCGGCGATACCTCGACGCTCGCCGACCCGGCCGTGGTCGACGACCTCATCGGCAACCGGCAGAACCGCAAAAGCGCGTAATTCTCTCTCTCCCGCTTACGGAGAGAGGGATGGGGTGAGGGGCGTTACCGAAGAGCTTAGAATTGCGGCAAAGCCCCCTGACCCGCCGCGCTTTGCGCGGCGACCTCTCCCCGCACGCGGGGAGAGGTGAAGCGCGGGTTGCGCTTGGGCCACACCGGCTGGGAAAATTTGCCAAAGCTTCACCGTGTCGCGGTCGAGTGCTGATCGCGCCAAATCCTTCCGCTAAAGTGCACTGGTTCCCGCGCCGGCGGCTTGCCTCGCGCGGCAATCCCACCGTTGCAAGGATTCCGACTATGCGAGGAAAAATTCTGTTGTCGACCGTGTTGGCCGGCATCGTCTGTGTTTTCGCGCTGCCGCCCCAAAAGGCGCAGGCCCACAGCGAAACCGTAGCGACCAAAGAGAATTTTATGCCGGGCACCATCGTGGTGCGGACCAACGAGCGGCGGCTCTATTATTACGTCGGCTACGGCGAGGCGATCCGCTATCCGGTTGGCGTCGGCCGGGCGGGCAAGCAATGGTCGGGCACGTCGTACATCAACGGTAAGTATGTGCGCCCGGACTGGGCGCCGCCGGCGGTGGTGCGCGCCGATCACCCCGGTATGCCGAGCGTCATACCGGGCGGTTCGCCGCGGAACCCAATGGGCGTCGCGGCCATGTCACTCGCCGGCGGCGAATACGCAATTCACGGCACTAACCAGCCGAGCTCGATCGGCCACTTCGTGTCGTATGGCTGCATCCGCATGTACAACGAGGACATCCAGGACCTGTTCGACCGCGTCAGCGTCGGCACGCGGGTGGTGGTCGAGTAATCAACACCAGCCGCCGCGGCGGCCGCCGTCATACGCGCGGGCAAAGTCGCCGCCGAGCAGCGCCGCCGAAACATCCGCCGCATCGTGGGTGGCGACCAGCGCGTCGATCCGCCCGCCATATTTATCGATGCCGACCCGCGACAGCATCACGCCGCCGGCTGCGAGCATTTGCTCGAGCGCCGTGCGCGCGGCTTGCGCTTTTGTGGACTCGTCGACGCAGCGCGCATGCAGCTCAGGCGCATCGATGTTGCGCAGCCGCACCTTGGTGGTGACGTCGAGCCCCGGCCACACATGCACGCGCGCCTCGAAGGTGTCGCCGTCGATGACGCGCACGACCTCGGCGGCATAAGCGAACTGCGCGTTGTAGGCCTGCGGGTTCGGTGCGGCGCGCGCAGCCGGCTCGTTCGCAGCTAGCGTGGCGGGCGCGGGGTGGGCCGGCTCCGATACCGGCCGCAACGCCGTCCCGGCCGCGAAGCCGAGCGCAAATATTCCCACCGCAGCCGCGGCAACAACGTCAAGCCCACCGCCGCGCCGGTGCATGAGAGCCGCAGGGGACAAGGGAAACGTCGCGCCCATGTGCTCGTTTTGATTTGATTGAGTCCCACTAAGAAATGGTTTCGAGGATTATATTCCGATCAGCGGAATATAGTCAAATACTCACCGCAGGCCTTAAAAATCCGGCGTCAGCCCCTTGATTTCCCAATCCCCATACCGGGTCGGTTCCGGGCCCTCGGGACCGCCCACTTCCTTCGGCCGGTCAGGGGGAGGCGCTCGCGCGCGGCGCGCCGCGCGGCGGCTTCATCGAGCGCGCGCTGCGCCGCCGGTGTCAGCGGCGGTTTTGGCGGGGTTTGCTCGGCCATAGCCATCACTTGGCGCAGCCGTCGTCCGCCCGCAAGGCCGCTTCAGGCCCCGCCGTGCGGCGAAAATCGAAACCGCAAAATGCCCAGCCGTGATTGCCGTCACAGCCTCATGCTGCGAGCGCGAACACGGTGATGGTGTGATCTTCGCAGCGCAGGAGGGAGCCATGTCGAAAATTATCGCAGAGGACGGTCAGCGCGTCGTGCTTCACCACGAGGACAACAGCAAGGCGCAATTGTGCGACGGGCACGTCAACTTCTTCCCGAACCACGTCGTGCCGCTAAAAGAAGATTCGCTGCCGCTGTTCTCGCACTTCCGCCATCTCGATATCCCAGCCGAATTCGAGTAATGGGCAAGAACGCGAGCAGCGGCTTGCGTCCGTCTCGCGGCTTTTAAGACCGCTCGCGCAGCGCCGCCGTTCCATGCCAAGAAGGCCGGATGCAGGCCGGCCGCCCCAAGGAACGCGCAGACCCCAAACCCGTGCCGGGTTTGCCGGCGCGCCGCATCGCCGCCGACATCGTCGACGGCGTGTTGCGAAAAAAACGTCCGCTCGACGAACAATTCGACGCCAATGCGCATCCCGATTTTTCCGAATTGCCGGAGCGGGATCGCGCGCTGACACGGGCGATCGCCGCCGTCGTGCTGCGGCGGCTCGGCGCGCTGCGCCATCTGCTCGGTCTCTTTCTCGAGCGCGGCGCGCCGAAGGAAGCGCCGCGGGTCGAAGCCGCGCTCTTGGTCGGGGCCGCGCAGATTCTTTTTCTCGACGTTCCCGACCACGCCGCCGTCGATCTTGCCGTGCGCCTCGTTCAGTCCGACCGCCATGCCGCCCGTTACGCCGGCCTGGTGAATGCGGTGCTGCGGCGCGTGGTGCGTGAAGGCAAAGAGAAGCTCGCGGCGCTCGACAGCATCGCGCTCGATACGCCGCCCTGGCTCCTCGACCGCTGGGTTGCAACCTATGGCGAGGCGACCGCGCGCGCGATCGCCGCCGCCGACGGCCGCGAGCCCGCGCTCGACCTGTCGGTCAAAAGCGACCCGCTGGCCTGGGCGGAACGGCTCGGCGGCCGCGTGCTGCCGACCGGATCGGTGCGCACGATCGCGCACGGGCCGATCACCGGGCTGCCGGGTTTTGCCGAAGGCGCGTGGTGGGTCCAGGACGCGGCCGCCGCGTTGCCGGCGCAGCTGTTGGGCGAGGTGAGAGGCTTGCGCGTCGCCGATCTGTGCGCGGCGCCCGGCGGCAAGGCGGCGCAACTTCTCACCGCGGGCGCGCAGGTCACCGCCGTCGATCGCGCGCCGGCTCGCCTCGCCCGCCTGCGCGACAACCTGCAGCGCCTTCAGCTCACTGCAGAGCTTGTGTGCGCCGACGTCACCGAATGGAATGCTCAGCCGTTTGACGCGGTGCTTGTCGACGCGCCCTGCTCGTCGACCGGCACCATTCGCCGTCATCCCGACGTGCCCTGGCTCAAACGGCCCGCCGACATCGCCGCGCTCGCCAACCTGCAGCGCCGGCTGTTCGAGCGCGCCGTCGCGCTGACCAAGCCGGGCGGGACGCTCGTCTACTGCACCTGTTCGCTCGAACCCGAGGAAGGCGAAGCGGTCGTCGCCGGCTTGCTCGCGCTTGACGCAAACGTGCGGCGCGTGCCGATCACGGCCGCGGAAATTTTTGGCCACGCCGAATTCATCACCGGCAACGGCGACCTGCGGACGCTGCCTTGTCATCTGCCCGACACTGATTCGCGGTTTGCCGGGTTGGACGGCTTCTTTGCTGCGCGGCTGCGCAAAGAATAGCGTTTTTTCAAGAGAAACCGCCGCTCGTTGGCCGCCGCTGTCACATTCCATTAAGGTGCGAATCGGCGGGGAGGCGTTGCGCCTCGCTGAAGGAGGGGCGAGCGCGGCGATGGCGCGCGTTTCAGTTGCGAACCGTGCGAACCTGTCGTGGCTGTTGCTGCGCGGCGGGTTGCGGCAGCTTGCCGGAAGAGTGAACGGCCATCCCGTCGTGCGCTGGCCGCTCTTTCCGCTCAAAACCGATCGGTTGTCGATCGCGCCGCACGATCTGCGCACCGCCGACGCTACCCGCGCCACCGAAATCTATTCCGGGCGCTTTGCCTTTGCCGGCAAGGTCGTGGTCTGCGACGGCCGCTCGATTTTCGAAATGACCCCGCCGTCCGACGAATGGGCGGCCGAACTCCATGGCTTCAGCTGGCTGCGCCATCTGCGCGCGGCCGAATCCGGCATCACCCGCGCCAATGCGCGCGCGCTGGTCGACGAGTGGATCGCGCTCAAAGGCACCTGGGACCCGCTTGCCTGGCGGCCGGACGTGCTGTCGCGGCGCATTATCTGCTGGCTCAGCCAGGCGCCGCTGGTGCTCCAAGACGCGGATTTGCGTTTTTACCGGCGCTTCATCCGCAGTCTCGTGCGACAGGTGCGCTATCTGCGCCTCACGGCGTTGGACGCGCGCCGCGGCGTGGGCCGCCTGCACGCCGCGGTCGCGCTCTGCTACGCGGCGCTTTGCATCGCTGGCCAAGCGCGGCACATCAAAGCGGCGACCGCGCGGCTCAAATACGAACTCGATCGGCAAATCCTGCCCGATGGCGGCCATATCAGCCGCGATCCGGGCGCAATCGTCCAGATTCTGCTAGAGCTGCTGCCGCTGCGGCAGGTTTACGCCTCGCGCAACATCGCCCCGCCGCCGGTGCTGATCAACGCCGTCGAGCGGATGATGCCGATGCTGCGCTTCTTCCGCCATTCCGACGGCACCTTTGCGCATTTCAACGGCATGAGCGTAACGCCGGTCGAATTGTTGCTCACGCTGCTCGCTTACGACGAAAGCCGTGGCGCGCCGCTCTCGAACGCGCCCTACTCCGCCTATCAACGCCTCGAGGCCGGCGGTGGCGTGCTGATCGTCGATACCGGACGCGCGCCGCCGATCGAGATGAGTCTGGAGGCCCATGCCGGCTGCCTGTCGTTCGAATTCTCGTCGCCGAAGCAAAACCTCGTTGTCGTCAATTGCGGCATGCCGGCGAATGCGCGCTCGGAATGGGCGCCGCTGGCGCGGGCGACGCCGGCGCAGTCGACGGTGACCTTCAACGGCGAATCCTCCGCCCACTTCGTCGAACTGCCAATGTTCCGCCGCGTGCTCGGCGGCTCACCGATGCTCGGCGGCCCCCGTCATGTGTCGGTGGCGCGCGAGGAAAGTGCCGACAGGATCGTCTTGCGCGCCGGTCACGACGGTTATGCCGACCGCTACGGCATCGTGCATGAGCGCACCATTACGCTGGCGACCGACGGGACGCGCTTTGAGGGCGAAGACCTTTTCCTGGCAGCCGACGGCAGCGCGCAGATCCGCACCACCGAAGACCGCTATGCGGTGCGCTTTCATCTCCATCCTTCGATCAAGGCAACGCGCCTGACCGACGGGCACGGCGTGCTGTTGATGCTGCCGAACAAGGAGATCTGGACCTTCAGCGCCGGCGACAATCGGGTCGAGCTCGAGGACAGCGTGTTTCTTGCCGGCAGCGAAGGTGCGCGCCGGGCGGTGCAATTGGTGATCGCCGGACGGGCGCAATCGGCGCCGCGCGTGAGCTGGAGTTTCCAGCAAGCCAATCCCGCTGCCTACGCCGCCGCGGGCACTATCCGCCGTGTGCGCGAAGAAGAAGAGCCGGAATTGCCGCTGTAGCTTTTCTCATCCTGCCCCGCGAAGCGGGGAAGGGGGACCGCCCGAAGGGCGGTGGAAGGGGCGTTGGCTGTGCGCCCCCTCCACCATGCTGCGCATGGTCCCCCTCCCCCGCTGCGCTTGCGCTTTGTGGGGGAGGATGAAAAAAGCACCTCCATGACCGAACACTTGCGCCTTGCCACACGCGCGCTGATCGCCGTTTCCGACAAGACCGGGGTGGTCGAATTCGCTTGCGCGCTCAAAGCCTACGGCATCGAACTCGTCTCCACCGGCGGCACGCGCCTGGTGTTGGGCGACGCCGGCCTCGACGTCATCGACATCGCCGACGTCACCGGCTTTCCGGAGATGATGGGCGGGCGCGTCAAGACGCTGCATCCCGCCGTCCATGGCGGCCTCCTCGCCGTCCGCAGCGATCCCGCTCATGTGGAGGCAATGCACGCCCACAAAATCCGCCCGATCGATCTTTTGGCGGTCAATCTCTATCCGTTCGAAGAGACGGTGGCGCGCGGCGCGGACTTTGACGAATGTATCGAGAATATCGATATCGGCGGCCCGGCCATGATCCGCGCCGCTGCCAAAAACCACGCCGACGTCGCGGTCGTGGTCGAGCCGACCGACTATGCCGCGGTGCTCGAAGAGTTTGCCAATTATGGCGGCATGACCACGCTTGCGCTCCGCCGCCGGCTTGCCGCCAAGGCCTATGCGCGCACTGCCGCGTACGATGCGGCGATCGCCAACTGGTTCGCCAACGAGATCGGCGACATCGCGCCCGATCACCGCGCCGTCGGCGGCCGTCTGATCGAGGAACTGCGTTACGGCGAAAATCCCCACCAGACGGCAGCGTTCTACCGCACGCCGGAGGCACGCTTTGGCGTTGCAACCGCACGCCAGGCGCAAGGCAAGCAACTCTCCTACAACAACATCAACGACACCGACGCCGCTTACGAATGCGTCGCCGAATTCGATCCGGCGCGCACCGCCGCGTGCGCCATCATCAAACACGCCAATCCGTGCGGCGTCGCCGAAGGGACCAGCCTGATCGACGCTTACCGCAAGGCGCTGGCCTGCGATCCGGTGTCGGCCTTCGGCGGCATTGTCGCGCTTAACCGCGCCCTCGATGCCGATACCGCGCGCGCCATCACCGAGATCTTCACCGAAGTCATCATCGTGCCGGACGCGACCGACGAAGCGATCGCCATTGTCGGCGCCAAGAAAAACTTGCGGCTGCTGCTCGCCGGCGGCCTGCCCGATCCGCGCCGCAAAGGGCTCACGGCCAAGACCGTTGCCGGTGGATTGTTGGTGCAATCGCGGGACAATGCCGTGGTCGACGACATGGAGCTCAAACAAGTGACCAAGCGCGCGCCGACCAACGCCGAACTGCGCGACTTACGTTTTGCCTTCTGCGTTGCCAAACACGTGAAGTCGAACACCATCGTCTACGCCAAGGACTCGGCGACCGTCGGCATCGGCGCCGGACAAATGAGCCGCGTCGACGCCGCGCGCATCGCCGCGCGCAAGGCGCAGGACGCGGCCGAAGCAGCCGGCCTTGCGGAGCCGGCGACCAAGGGATCGGTGGTGGCCTCGGACGCGTTCTTTCCGTTTGCCGACGGACTGTTGGTCGCCATCGAAGCGGGCGCGACGGCGGTGATTCAGCCCGGCGGTTCGATGCGCGATGACGAAGTGATCAAGGCTGCTGACGAGCACGGCATTGCCATGGTGCTGACCGGCACGCGGCATTTTAGGCACTAAAGCCGGTAAATCAGTTTTTTTCGGAGACTTCGATCGCCGGCACCGGCCGCGGCGGCGCCGATGACGGCCGCACCGCGGGCAGTGGCGGCCAGTACGCGACCTTCACTCTGCCGACGCCGGAGAAATGCAGCGCCTTGGCGACGCCGCGCGTCAGATCGATATCGCGGCCGTGTACGAACGGGCCGCGGTCATTGACGACGACTTCAACGACGCTGCCGCTGTACGTCACGAGAAGGCGCGTGCCGAAGGGCAGGGTCTTGTGGGCTACCGTCATGCCGTTCGGATCGAACCGCCGCCCGCTCGAGGTGCGATTTCCTTCCCAGTACACCGACGCCACCATGCGCCAAGGCTCGTCCGGCTTCGCCGCCTTCTTTTTCTCAGTTTTCTGCTCTGCCTTCGTGGCATGGGCCTTGTGAACTTTGTGCTTTGACGGCTCGTCATGGGCCGTTTGCTTCGCCTGCGCGGGGGACAACGCCAGGCAAAGCATCGCCGCTGCGAGCGTGCGTGCTAAAAACATATGAGGATCGGATGCCGTCGGCCGTCAGCCGACGCAAAGGTGGCGCAACACTCGGCGCAACAAGCGGATGTGGGCGCGGGAACGCCGACGCATCATACTATCCCCCGTAATGACGTTTCCGACACTCAAAGTCTAACCGCACGTCGGCGCTGCGGCAACGTCGCAACGCGTGTGGGAACCCCAAAACATCAACCGTCGCGTTGGCGATGGAACTTTAGACCGAGGCGGTGATCCACTGCTCGAGCTTCTGCTTCGGCGCGGCACCCACTTGCCGCGACGCGAGTTCGCCGCCCTTGAACAACATCAGGGTCGGGATCGACATAATGCCGAACTTCGCCGCCGTCCCCGGATTCTCGTCGACATTGAGTTTGACGATCTTCACCTTGCCGTTGAGCGACTTGGAAATCTCTTCAAGCGCCGGTGCGATCATGCGGCAGGGGCCGCACCATTCCGCCCAGAAATCCACGACCACGGGCGCGCTCGACTTGAGCACCTCCTGATCGAACGTTGCATCGGTTACTTTGTCGACCATGGAAGCACCTCTCGCTGGCCCGTGTTCTGGGCAGAAAATCGCAGGGCTCGAAACCTATGAACAGGGTCCTTAGGCGTCAAGAGAGGTTCACCGGAGCGTGACTTTGCTGACAATTTCGGCCAAAGCCGCCTCCAGTGCCGCTTCCGGAAGCTCAATCAAGCTCGGGCCGGCCGTAAAGACTAATGCGGCGCGAATCGTTTTTTCCGGGTAAATGCGCGACAAGAGCGCGCGATAAAGCGCCAGCTGGCCGATGTAATCCTTTGGCACCTTGATCGAACCGCCCGGTACGGCGCGATCGGTCTTGTAATCGGCGATCAGCACCGAGTCGCGGCCGACCACGAGCCTGTCCACTTGGCCCGAAACGGCGAGCGGAACATTTTCCTTGCGGGGAATGAAGCCAACGATGGGGGCCTCGGCGCGGCCGCCCGTAGCAAACAACTCGGCAAAGACGAGATCGTTGAGAATGGCGAGCGTCTGCCGCGCGATCTCGGCCTGTTCGGCGGTTGAAAATTCTTTGGCCGCGCCTTCGAGGTAACGGGCAACGGCGTCCTTGCGCGCGCCTTCGGGAATATCGGGCAGCGACTGCATCAGCCGATGCACGAGGCGGCCGCGAAGGAGCGCCTTGCGGCGCTCAGTGGCCGAGCCCGCGCCACCGGTGAAAGTCCTATCAAGTTCGTCCTCGAAGGCCGCGGAAGGCGAGACCAGTTGGTAGCGCGGCACTTCCGGCGGCGCTGTCTCGTGCAGCCATGGCGGCAGCACGTGCAATTCCTTTGCAGGTTCGATATCGGCTGGCGCCGACGCGGCGACCGCACCGGCCGTCGCCTTGCGATAGCGGAAAACCTTTTCACCCGCTTCCTCTTCTTCCACCATCAGCGGCTTGAGCGGATCGACGATCAGATCGTACCAGCAGCCTTTCGGTCGCCGATTGACGCCGTCGGCGCCGCAGATAATCAGCAGGTCGGCGGCGCGCGTCATCGCCACATAAAGGAGCCGCCGGTATTCGTGTTCGGCCTCACCGAGCGCCGCTGCGCGCGCGGTGGCGGCGCTCGAAACATCGTCGGCCTTGCGGCCCGCCCAAATCACCGCGCCGTCATCAAGCCGCAACAGCCGCGGCGGTCGCGGCCCGATCGGCGGCGTCATGGTGTCGGCGAGAATCACCACCGGAGCCTCGAGCCCTTTGGCGCCATGCACGGTCATCACCCGCACCTCGTCGCGGGCGATTTCCATGTCGCGTTTGACCTCGGCGCGGGCGTCGCGCAGCCACGTCAAAAACCCCTGCAGCGACGGCGTCTGCCGCCGCTCGTAGTCGAGCGCGAGATTGAGAAACTCATCGAGCGCGTCGTTGGCCTCCGGGCCGAGCCGCTTGAGGAATTTCGCCCGCGCCCCGCCTTGGCCGAGGAGCTGCGCATAAAAAGCAAACGGCGTCTCCGCCCGCGCCGTCCGCCCGAGTTCGTCGAGGCGGGTGGCGGCGTCCGCAAAGATCGCGCGCTCGCCCGCTTTGCCCGCCAGCATGCTGCGCAGCGACGCGCGGCCCCGCCCATACGCGATCGCGAACAAGTCCTCGTCGGCGAAGCCGAACAGCGGGCTGCGCAGCACAGTCGCCAGCGCCAGATCGTCTTCGCGCAGCAGCAGCGCCTCGGCGAGCGCGATCAGGTCCATGACCGCAATGTGCTCGGTGAGCACCAGCCGGTCGGCGCCGGCGACCTGCACCTCCATCTTTTTGAGTGCGCGGATGATCGCCTCGAACAATTCGCCGCGCTGGCGCACCAGAATCAGAATGTCCCCGAAACGGGCGGCGCGCTCGTCGACCAATTTGCGCGTCGCGCGCGCAATGCGCCGCGCCAATTTCACCCGCGGGCTTAATTCGCTCACGGTGTCGAAGGGCGCGTCCCAGCCCTCGATTTGCTTGCGTTCATCGGGCTTTTCCGGTTCCCAGATTTCGACCATGCCGGGCGGCATGCCGGACAACGCCAGATGCGGCGGAAATCCGTCACGGTCGGAGGTGACGCTCATCGCAATCGTTTGCGCTTTGAACACCTGGTCCACGGCGGCCAAGATCGACTCGCCGGAACGGAACGAGTGCTCGAATTTGCTAACGACGAATTTGCGGCCGCTTTGTTCGTGCGCGCCTTTGAAATGGCGCAGCATCTCGGTGAATTCCCTCGGCGCGGCGTCCTGGAACGAATAGATCGACTGCTTCTCGTCGCCGACCGCGAACATGGTGCGCGCGAAAGGGCGCGCGCCGGCGCCAGCGGTGAATTCTTCGGTGAGCCGGCGCACGATCCCCCACTGTTTGTGGCTGGTGTCCTGCGCCTCGTCGACCAACACATGGTCGATGCCGAGATCGAGCTTGAAATGCACCCAAGCCGCTTCGGTGCTGCGCAACAATGTTAGCGTCTTGTCGATCAGATCGTCGTAATCGAGGAGCCCGCGGCGCTTTTTCTCGTTGGCGTAGCGCGTCAACACCTCGTGCGCGACGGTGAGCAAGGCGGCGCTACGATCGCGACAAGCGACGGCACGGCGGCGGCGCAGAATTTCGCAGACGCGGGCCTGCTCAGTAGAAAGTCGCTCGCGCAAGACCGCATCGTCGACCGCTTTGGTCACGATCGACTTGCGCCATTCGCGCGCCTCGCTGGTGCAAAAGATGTCGAGATAGGTGTCGACGCGCTCGGAGCCAACCAGCGTCGCCAAACTAAGGAAACGGTCGGCCTGGTCGCAATCGTTGGTTCCGCCCCGCCGCAATATTTCGGCAATTGCCGGCCATTCCGCGGAGGCGATCACCGCGCCGGAGAAATATTCCGCTTCGACATCGTCGAGACTTTCCGACGGGCTGACGCCGAGCGCCTTGGCCAAATTTGCAATCGCAGCCTCGACCCTGCCGGCCTTCATCACCCAGCGTTCGATCGCATCGCGCTTTCCGATCGCTTCGCGCACCACGTCGCGGAACGTTTGATCGGCGGCAAAGGTCATCGCCGCGTTGAGCGCGTTCGCCAGCGGACTGTCAGGAGCCGCGGCGCCGTCGAGCAGGACGTTGAGCGTCAGCCGCTCCAACAGCTGCGATTGCTCGGCGTCGTCGAGCACGTCAAAGCGCGCGGCGACGTCGGCCTCGAACGGAAATTGATGCAGAAGCTGGGTGCAGAAGGCGTGGATGGTCTGCACCTTGAGGCCGCCCGGCGTTTCCAGCGCGCGGGCAAACAGCCGCCGCGCCATGGCGCGACGCTGCGCATTGGGCGCGAGACCGCAATTTTTGCGGATCGCCGCATCGAGCCCACTGTCATCGAGCGTGGTCCACGACGCCAGCTGGTCGAACACCTTCTTCGACATATTGGCGGCGGCCGCGCGGGTGAAGGTGATGCAGAGGATTTTCTCCGGCGCGCAGCCGTCGAGCAGAAGATTGATCACCCGCTGCGCCAGCACGTGGGTCTTGCCGGAGCCGGCATTGGCGGCCACCCACGCCGACACGGCCGGGTCGGATGCCTCGCTCTGCTTGCGCCGCACTTCGTCGGGAATGACAACGCTCGCTCTCATTCGCCGCTCCAGACATCGTCGATCTCGCCGCCAGTCGCCGACCATTCTTTGACGCGCGCCAGATGATCATAGTCGCCGTAATGGGTCGTCCACATCGGGTGGACGAGCGAACGATAGGGCTCGTTATCGTTGGCGAAACGCGCGGCAAGTTCGGAAAGCTTCGTCAAAGCGCGGTCGGCCTGGCTGTCGGCGGTTCCTTCGGAAAAATTAATCAGCTTGGGTTCGCCCGGTCGGGCGCCGCCTTTCAGCAGGACATAGCCGAGCTGCGTGACCGAAGCGCCTTGGGGAATATCCGAGAAACCACCTTTGCGCAGAATTGCCGCTTCCAGCGTGAGCTGCGGCGCAAGCCCGGTGCGCACCTGCTTTTCGGTGCGTGCCGAGCCGGTCTTGTAGTCGAGGATGACATAGCCGCCGTCGTTGTGGCGCTCGATGCGGTCGGCGATACCGGACAGCTTGAACGCTTCGCCGCCGTCGAGCGGGATCTCGATCGCACCACGAATTTCGGCCGCGATGGCCGCGATGTGGGGGCGCCGTTGCCTCTCCCAGTCGGCAAACCAATGGGCGATGCGCACAAAGCGCGGCCACCAGAATGCACCCGCTTCGGGAAAATCCTCAAGCGCTGCGAAATGCGGCTGGCCGAGCTCGATGAGATCGTGAGCAGGGTCGGCCGACAGTCGATCGGCAAAGCGCTGCGTGAACTCGCCGATGGCATTGTGGATGAGCGACCCGCGCTCGGCCGCGCCAGGTGCGACGTCGACCGGATCGAGCGGAGCCAGCCTCAAGATGTATTTGGCGTAGATCGTATAGGGATCGCGCAGCCAATGTTCGATGTCGGTGACCGCGAGGCCTTTCGGCCGTGCCGTCCGCGGCGGGGTCGGCGCCGGCTGCGTTATCGGCGTCACCTTTTCGGCCCGGTCGAGTTCGCGCGCCCACGCCAGATAAACGCTGCCGCGCGTCAGCGCCGCCTTCCAGCGCTGCTCGCCGGCGACCGAGGCCAGCCGCTGTACAAAGCGCGACGGCACTGTCGGCGAACCGGCGATCTTGCCGGCATGACTTAAAATGACCTCGCGCGCGCCGAGCATCTGCGCGAAATCGTGCGCGGCGAGACCGACGCGGCGTTCCGGCAGATCGAGACCGAGGTCAAGCCGCATGGGCCGGCTGAGCCAGGCGTCGGTGCGGCTTTCCGGCGGCCACGTTCCCTCGATCAAGCCGCCGAGCACCACGCGGTCGCTGACCGTGAGCCGCGCTTCGATGGTGCCAAGGATGTGCACACGCGCATCCGCGCGCGGCGGTGGCCGCACCATGCGGTCGGCGATGGCGGCGGAAAAAAGCTCGACATAATCGGAGGTGTCGACGAGCAGATCGGCGGCGGTCTTGCTGTCGGCAAGGTCGTCGAGCGCTTCGGCAAGCTTATCGCCATCGCGGCCGGCAAAAGCGTGTTCACGCCGGCCGGCGCGCGACAACTCTGCCAAGACCTGGCGGTGGCGGTCGGCGATGTCGCTGAGCCGATGCGACCGGCCAGTGATGCTTTCGAGCGGCGCGAGCGCGTTCGCGAGCCAGTCGACCAGCGCGGCGGTCGCATCAAGCTCGGCGCCGCTCAGATCGAGACGCGGGTCGGAACGATGCAGGTCGGTCGGCTCACTGCGGCGAAATTTATCGAGCTCCGCGCGAAAACTTTTGAGGGCATGCGCGAGTCCAGTGCTGCCCGGGCGCGGGCGCGGCCCGCGCAGCACCGCGCGTTCGAGCGTGGCGACTGCGTTCTCCGGACTACGGGCGCCAAGCCTGTCAGCACTAACCCGCAGCAGCGGATGTTTGAGTAACGCCAACAGGCTGACCGGCGCCAGCCGGCCGAGCGCCGCTTCCGCCGCGAGCCGCGCGAAAATTCCGGCCGGCGAATCGGCAAGTACTTCACCGACCGAATCCTCGGCCGCGATGTTCCAGCGCTTGAGCGCGGCCAACACGCGCCGCCCGAGCGCACGGTCAGGTGTCACCAGCGCGACGGTCTTGCCCTGTGCCACTCCTTCGCGCAATGTAATCGCGACGGCGAGCGCTTCCTCTTCGGCGTTAGCGGCTTCGATGACGCCGATTGTTTGGAGCGCGGCATCGGCGTGCGCGGCAAAGCCAGGGTTGGCGGCTTGCTGTCGCCACAGATCGGTCGCCGCGGCCGGCCGCAAAGCTTCCGACACCAGCCGCTCGCGACCGTTCGCTTCGCCGAGTTGCTCGACCGCGTCGCGCGCCACATCGAGGCGACGCAGCAGCGCCTGCAGCGCGAATTGGGCGTGCCCCGGCGCCGGCGCAACGCCCTTGCTCTCGTCGCCGGCAATCAGCCGCCAGGATTCTTCGTCGAGGTCGGCATCGAGGCCCGGCAGCACGACCGCGCCGCGCGGCAGGCGCGCGATCGCGGCGATCAATTCAGCGGTTGCCGGAATCGATCCGGTCGAACCGGCCGCGATCACCGGTCCGTCGGGCTTGCGCGCCAGTCGCGCCGCTTCCGCTTTGATGAGCGCGTCGCGCCGCTTGGCCGGCTCTATGCAGCCGCGCTCGTCGAGCACTTGCGGCCAGCGCTCGCGCGCGATTTGCAAAAATTTCAGCGTCGATTGCCAGTAGCGATCGAACATGTCGGGCACGAGCTGGTCGAGCCGCTCCCACGACACCGCGCGCGTCGTCATATCGTCGATCAGCCGCGCCAAATCGTCGGCGAGCGCACAGGCGGCCGCCGGCGTTTGCGCGACCAAAGGCGCGCCGCTCGCGCCATGTAGTTCCGGCGTGCTCGCCCATTTGGCGATGAGTTCGGCGAGCAGGAGGCGGCGCTCCAGGCCGCCGAGCGCCGGCGGCAACGCCAGCTCTTCCGCCGCGATGCCGCCGGAACCGGCTTCCGCAAATGCGATTTCGTCCTCGTCGATGTCGCCGATCGGAACGATACGCGGCAGGATCGCCGCGTCGGCGCGCGGCGACTGCAGAAAGGCTGAGCGCGCCAATTGGCAGGCGCGTCGCGTCGGCAGATAAAGCGTCACGCCGGCGAGCGCGAGCGGATCGTCCGGCAAGCGAAAGCCAAGCCGCCCGCCGAGCAGCGCCTCGATCAGCGTCGGCAGAAAGGGCGCCGATGCCGGTATGGTGAAAACGCGAGGTCGCATTGCGAAAATCGATGTGAGCCGTCCGCCCCTGTTCCGCTTTGCGCGATATCGGGGCAACCCGGCCGAATTGCGTAGCCGATTCGACTAGGTGGATGCGAGGGCGGCTTCCGCGGCCGCGACCGCTTCCGGCGTGCCCACATGCATCCAAACGCCTTCGAGGCGCAAGCCGAACAGACGCCCGGCGGCGAGCGCGCGATCGAACAGACGGGTGAGCGCGAATGCACCCGCCGGCGCGCCGGCAAACAAAGCCGGCGCCAGCATCGCCGCGCCGGCATAGACAAAGGGCACCACTTCGTTCTCGGCGCGTTTGCGCAGGCGTCCATCCGGCCGCATGGCAAAGTCGCCGCGGCCGGAATAGCCGACGCTGCCAGCGGTCGGCGCCAACAGCAGCAGCGCGTCCATCGCCTGGGGATCAAACGCTTCGGCGAGCCGCGTCAGGTTCGGCTTGACGCCGTCGAGCCACACCGTGTCGGAGTTGACCAGAAAAAACGGCCGGTCGCCGAGCTGCGGCAGCGCCCTGGCAATGCCGCCGCCGGTGCCGAGCAATTCGCCGCGCTCGTCGGAAATGATGACGCGCGGGCGCCGCCGCGTGGCGAGATGACGCTCCAAGGCGTCGGCGAGGTGATGCACATTGACCACGGCGATTTCGGCACCGGCATCGGCGAGGCGGTCGAGTGCGTAATCGATCAGCGATTTGCCGCCGACGGTCACCAGCGGCTTTGGGATATCGCCGTTATAGGGCCGCATGCGCGTGCCCAAACCCGCCGCCAGCACGATCGCGCGGTTTGGTGTCATGGTCTCCCCGGGCCGAATCTTTTCAGCCGATTCGCTAATCATCATATCCCATCCCGCGGCGGCAAATGATCAGCGTACCAAGCCTTTAGCGGTGCGAGCTCGGGATGTGACAGCGACCGCTCCAGGTAGCGCAATATGCGCGGCATGTGACGTAGATATTGCGGTTTGCCGTCGCGCCGGTCGAGCCGCGCGAAGATGCCGAGAATTTTGGTCGCGCGCTGGGCCGCAAGCGTGGCGTAAAGCTGCGCAAAAGCCGGCGCGTCGAACCGCTGATCGTAAAGCCGCGCCCGCGCGTAGCGGCTCAACAGCGCCACTTCGAGTTCTTCCGGCACGTCGACGCGCGCGTCCTGAAGGAGTGAGGCGACGTCGTAGGCCGCCGGCCCCATCAGCGCGTCCTGAAAATCAAGAAGCCCGATGCGCGCTACGTTTTCTCGGTCGGCGAGCCACAGCAAATTCGGCGAATGATAATCGCGCAACACCCAGGTCTCCGGCGCATTGACCGCGGGCACTAGCGCGTCGCGCCAAAGCCGTGCGAATTCCCGCCGCACCTGTTCGCTCGCCGGCCGCCCGGCGCGCGGCAGATACCAGTCGAGCAGAAGCTCCGCCTCGATCAAAAAAGCTTCGAGATCATATTTGGGCAGGCGATATTCGAGCTGCGGCGCCACCGGCAACCGCTCCGGCAGCCTGCGGCGATGCAGCGACAGCAAAAGATCGACGGCGGCTTCATAGCGCTCCGCGATCGGCGCCGGCGGATCGCCGGCGACGATGCGCTCGTTGCCGAGATCTTCCATGATGATCAGGCCGCGCTCGAGATCGGCGTGCATGATGGTCGGCGCCGACAGATTGCGATCGCGCAGACCTTGCGCCAGCGCTACATAAGGCACGACGTCTTCGGCCAGGTGGGCGATGGCGCTGTAGGGCTTGCCGTCGCGCACCGGCGGCCCGTCCGGCCGGCGCGGCGCGCTCATAAAAACTGTGGTTTCGCCGTCGAGCACCAGCCGCTCGTAGATGCGCGTCGACGCATCGCCCTCCATACGCCGGCGCGGCACATCGGCGTAGCCGCTTTCCTCGAGGAACGAGCGCACCTGCGCAATGCGCTCGACGCGCCTGGCAAAGGTGCCATAGCCAGTGACGCGCACGTTGCGCACGTCGGCATCGAGTTGCGGCGTCAGCGTGAAAGCGACGTCGAGGCGGTTGGGCGGCAGAAGGCCGGCGGCGCGATCGGGCCATTCCAGGAGCAGCACGGTGCCGGTCGGCAGATCGTCGAAGCCGAGTTCAGCAAGCTCGGCGGCGCCGGACAGACGGTACAAATCGGCGTGCACCAGTGCAAAGCGCGACCATTCGTAAGTCTGGATCAGCGTGAAGGTCGGGCTGGGCACTTCGACCGCATCGTCGCCGGAGAGGTAGCGGATCAGCGCGCGCGCGAAGGTCGTCTTGCCGGCGCCGAGATCGCCGGACAGCGTGATGAGATCGCCAGGTTCGAGAATGGTGGCGATGTCGGCGGCAAACCGCGCAGTCGCCGCCTCGTTCGGCAGCGTCATCGTGAAGCTCGTCCCGCCGACGATGGTCGGAAACATCATTCGCTCCCGGCGCGCTTATGCGGCGATCGCGGCTTGCATCCGCCCGCTTCAGCCATGCATGGCGACCACGATGCAGCAAATCGCCCAGAACAGGCAGTATTCGAAACCGCCGGTCTGCCACAGCCACTTGCCTTTGCTGTAGCGCCACACCGCCCAGGCCGCGACCAGAAGAAAGGCCGCCTCCAGAAGCGCGACGTAGCGGGTATGAATCGCGAACACCATGCCGATGGCGCAGACCATCTCGATCGCCATGCAGGAGAACACCCAGGCCTTGACGGGATAGAGCCGGAAATCGTCGTAGATCTTGTAGGTCAATTCGAGGTCGCTCGCCTTGGCATAGAAATGCGGCAGCAGGAACAAGCCGCAAATGAGGCGCAGAATGTTGAACTCGTTGGTCAGATCGAAAATCGGATAGAGGCTCATCCGCTGGTCCGGCCGCTTAAGCCGCCGTTCGCTTGAGCGCGGCGTCGAGCGGGAAGGTGCAAGTCACCGTCGTGCCTTGCCCGACCACGGAGGAGATTTCAACCGTCCCGCCGTGCAGGTCGACGAAGGACCGGACCAGCGACAGCCCGATGCCGGTGCCGCGATGATGCGACCCGAGCGAGTGGGTCTCGAACCAGTCGAAGACTTTCTCCAGTACGTGGGGCGGAATACCGGGACCATGGTCGGTTACGGAAAAGGCGAGTGCGTCGGCGCGGCGTTCGGCGCGCAACGTGACGGTGCCCCCGGGCGGCGAGAAGCTTAACGCATTGGCCAACAGATTAAAGAGAATCTGCCGCAGCCGCCGTTCGTCGGCGATGAAGCCGCCGATATCGGCTGCCGCCTGCAGGTCGAGCACGAGACCGGTGCTGACGAGGCGGTCCTGCACGCCCTCGGCTGCCGCCGCCATAGTGGCGCGGATATCGACCGGTCCGAGACTGAGCTGCATGCGGCCGGCGTCGATGGTGGCGAGATCGAGGATGTTGTTGATCAGCGCCAGCAGCGTGTTGGTCGAGACGGTGATGTAATCGAGGTATTCGCGTTGCTTCGGCGCCAGTTCGCCGGTGCTCGGATCGCCGAGCAGATGCACAAAGCCGATGATGTTGGTGAGCGGCGCGCGCAGCTCGTAGGAGACGTGGTGGACGAAATCGATCTTGATCTTGTCGGCGTCTTCGAGCGCTTCGTTGCGCTCGCGCAGTGCCCGCTCGACATTCACTGAATCGGTAACGTCGTGGAAGGCGACGAGCGTGGCGCCGTCGGGCAACGGCACGGTCGAGCAATCGACCACGCTGCCGTCGCGCCGTTCGAGCCGCCCGGCGATCGTTTGCCGGTTTTCGATTGCAGTGACGACCTGACGCAACGCCTGCCAAATCGGGTGGTCGCCGTGGAGCGGCTGGCACAAAACCGAAATGGTCTCGATATGCGGCCGCTCGGCCAAATTCTGCACCGACAACCCCCACATCCGGCCGAAAGCGAAATTCGCCAGCCGCAGGCGGCCATCGCTGCCAAACACCGCGACGCCTTCGGCAAGATTATCGAGCGTCTCGCCTTGCACGCGGATCAATTCCTGGAAGCGCCGTTCAAGCTCCAGCCGCTCGGTGACGTCGTTGAAAAGATAAGTGACGCCGCCGTCCGGGTTGGGCGTGGTGACGACACGCAAGCTGCGTCCATCGGGCAGATGCCAGGTCTGCTCTTTCGCTTCGAGCGCTCGGTATGCCGCATGCAATTGCGTCTTCCACTGCCTGAAGTCCTGCTCCTCCGGCAATTTGCGCGCCGCGCGCAATTCTTCCAGGATCGCCGAGTCGGTCGGCGTCTGGTCGAGATAGGCGGCGTCGAGAGTCCACAGCGCGCTGTAGGCGGCATTGTAGAACGTGAGCCTCTGGTTGGCGTCGAACATGGCGACGCCGGTCGACAGCGCATCGAGCGTACGCCGATGCGCTTCGGTGAGACGCGATAATGCGCCGCGCATCGATTCCGCTTCGGTGGCATCGATGCCCAGTCCGGCGCTGCCGGTCTCGGTCCGGAAATCGAGTACATCGAAACTCTTGCGCGCGCCGGCGACGATCGCCGGCAGTCGCCCGGCAAAGGAGCCGGTGCGGGCGCTGGCGCGCGCGATATTCTCGGCCGCGGCGCTGTCGAGCAATTCCATCCGGCGGGCGACGGCATCGGCGGCGTCTTTCGCCTCAACGGCTTGCGCATAAGCGGCGTTGACGAAAGTGAGCCGGCCGGCCGCATCCCGCGTCCACACCGGCGACGGCAAGCGCTCGACCAAGGCGCGCAGCGACGCGGCTTCGCTGCGCAACGCCTCATAGCGGCCGGCCAGATCGAGCAATTCACGCTTGATGCCGCTTGCGTCTTTGAGCCGTAACACGGCGCGGCCAGCGATGGCGCGGCCCTGCGCTTCGATGGGGCGGCCGCTGAGCGTGGTGAAGGCCATGGAAAAAGCGTCGCCGCGAGTGCGCAACGCTTCCACCGCCCGCTCCATCGCGGTGGCCCGGGTTGCATCGAGCCAGGAACCGAAGGCGAGCACCCGGTAGGGTTCGGCGACGCCGACGATGTCCGGATCGCCATCAATCGACGCTTCGCCGGAGCCGGCGGGCCAATCGACCATCACCTGTGGCTCGGATAAGAGCAGCGCGTTGGCGCGGTCGAGATCGTTTCGCAAAGTGGCGATCTCGTCGTGAGAAGAGGCTTCGAGCCGCACCAGCCGCGTGCGCATGCGCAAAAGGGTGATCGCGGTGACGACCGAGAACAGAAGGAGTCCGACGATCAGCACCAAAGCTGCGACTTCGTGGCGGTCGATGCTGCGGGTGGCGCCAAGCACGAGTTCGTGCAGGACCAGGACCGGCTGTGGCTCCTCGGCACGCGCCGGCGGCGGCAGAAGCGCCCCCATAGCAACCGCAAATCCGCCGAGCCACGGCCGAGCAAAGCTCCCGCTTTTGCCGATCGTGTCCGGCATGCCCCTATTGCCTCTGCTGGCCGACACCGCCTTCGCCAGCCACTCGCGCGCAGGGCGCGAATCGCTCGACTTTACTCTCAAGCGGAATCGCGCCGAAAGAGTCCAGATCGTGAACGGGCGCGCGCCGTCGTCACGCAGCCAACAAAGCGCGGGTTAACAATTTGTAAACGTCAGCCGGTAGAGCCGAAGCCGCCACTGGCGCGTTCCGTGGCCGGCAAAGTCTGGGCCTCGATCAGCTGAACGCGTTTCACCGGCGCGACGATCATTTGCGCAATGCGCATGCCGCGGTGCACGACAAACGGCTCGGTGCCGAGATTGATGAGTGGAACTTGCACTTCTCCGCGATAGTCGGCATCGACCGTCCCCGGCGCATTGAGGACGGTGACGCCATGGCGCACCGCTAGACCCGATCGCGGCCGCACTTGCGCTTCGTAGCCGTCGGGCAGCGCGATCGCGATGCCCGTTGGGATCAGCGCGCGAGCTCCGGGCACTATCTCTAGCGGTTCATCGGCCGGCACAGCGGCGAGCAGATCGAGGCCAGCGGCGAGCGCGCTGTGATATTGCGGCAGCGGCAAGCCTTCGCCGTGCGGCAATCGCATGATTGTTACTGCGATCGGTTGGTCGCTCACTTTTTGCCGTCCTTGAGCGCCGCTGCGATGCGCTCGATCAGCGTTTGCGCCACCGCTTCCTTCGACTGCGGCCGCCAGTCTTCGACGCCGGCTGCGCTCACAAGATGAATGGTGTTGCTGTCGCCGCCCATGATCCCGGTCGCCGGCGAAACGTCGTTGGCCAGGATCCAGTCGCAGCCTTTCTTCAAAAGCTTCGCCTTGGCGTTGGCGATGACGTTGTCGGTTTCGGCGGCAAAGCCGACGACCAGTTTGGGCCTGCCGGATTTGCGATGGGCGATGGTGGAGAGAATGTCGGGATTTTCGACCAGCGCGATGGCTGGCGGCTTGCCGTGTTTCTTTATCTTGCTTTGACTAGCGGCTAGCGGCCGCCAATCGGCGACGGCAGCCGCGAACACCGCCACATCCGCCGGCAGCGCTTTTTCCACCGCCGCCAGCATTTGCCGCGCGGTCTCGATGTGCACGACCTCGACGCCGGGCGGATCGGGCAAATTCACCGGCCCGCTGACCAGCACAACGTCGGCGCCGGCAGCGGCTGCAGCAGCGGCAATGGCATGACCTTGCTTGCCCGAAGAGCGATTGGCGAGCACGCGCACCGGATCGAGCGGTTCGGCTGTTGGACCTGAGGTCACCAGGACACGCTTGCCGGCGAGCGCGCCCGCGCTCTGCAAGAGCGCCGCGGCGGCAGCGGCGATTTCCATGGGCTCAGCCATGCGGCCCGTTCCGGCTTCGCCGCGCTCGGCCATTTCGCCCGCATTCGGACCGATCATCCGGACGCCGTCGGCGGCGAGCCGCGCGAGATTGCGCTGTGTCGCGCGCGCCGCCCACATCTGCGGATTCATGGCCGGCGCGAGCAGAACCGGCTTGCCGGTCGCGAGCAAAACCGCGGTTGCCAGATCGCCGGCGAGGCCAGCCGCCATTTTGGCGATCAGGTCGGCGGTTGCCGGCGCGACGACGATGAGATCGGTGTCACGCGCCAAGCGGATGTGGCCGACGTCGAACTCGCTCTGCGGTTCGAACAAATCGGTGAAAGCGCGCTCGCCGGCGAGCGCGCCGGCGGCAAGCGGCGTCACGAAATGCTGCGCGGCGGCAGTGAGAATGACGCGCACGGCAAGTGCCCGATCCTGCAGGCGGCGAATGAGATCGAGCGATTTGTAGGCAGCAATGCCGCCGCCAATGATGAGCAGGACGCGCTTTTTCTCTGCAATGTCCGAAGACGCCAGCTGCCGCGCAGCCCGCGTTGGCGGTTCGGCGTGGTCGAGACTATCGCGGCCTGCATCGTCCGCGGCCTCTTTCAGGATGACGCGGACCTCGTCCTCCATGGAGCGGCCGTGCCGCGCCGCACGCAGCCGCAACTGCTTCTTGAGACGATCGTCGAGCTGGCGGACGGTGAGGCTCGCCATCGGGGCGCTCCTGAAAGGCTTGGGGCACTTTAGCGCAGAAGTGATTGCATTGCAATCAATGTAATCATCATCGCAAGAGGAGCAGCACGATCCACAACAGCAGCGCCGCGATCACCCACAGCGCCACGGTCGACCAACGACTGCCGTGCTTCTCGGCCTTATCGATCTCGGCGATGGTCTGCGGCGACAGGGTGAGCCCGTCGCGGGTGGCTTGATCGAGCTGATCGAGCACCCGCACGCCGCGGGTCAAGAGCCCCGGCACATTGCCGGCAAAGCGGCCGACTTCGCCTGCGGTCTGCATCGCGCCTTCGAGCCGGCCGGCGGGACCGAGATGCCGCGTCATCCATTCGCGCACCACCGGTTCGGCGGTCGACCACATGTCGACTTTGGGATCGAGCGAGCGCGCCACGCCTTCGACTACCACCATGGTTTTTTGCAACAGCAGAAGTTCCGGCCGGGTGCGCATGTCGAACAGGCCGGTGACTTCGAACAGCAGCGTCAACAGCCGCGCCATCGAAATATCTTCGGCGGTGCGGTTATGGATCGGCTCGCCGATAGCGCGGATCGCCTGCGCAAAGCTCTCGACCGAATGGGTCGGCGGCACATAGCCGGCTTCGAAATGCACCTGCGCGGTGCGCAGATAATCGCGGGTGATGAAGCCGTGCAGAATTTCGGCGAGGAACAGCCGTTCCTTGATGCCGAGCCGACCCATGATGCCGAAATCGACGGCGATGAGCCGGCCGTCGTCGTCGACGAACAAATTTCCCGGGTGCATGTCGGCGTGAAAGAAGCCGTCGCGCAACGCGTGGCGCAGGAAGGTCTGGATCACGACACGCGCGAGGTTCGGCAGGTCGAAGCCTTTGGCAACCAGCCGCGCCCGGTCGGACAGCGGCGTGGCGTCGATCCATTCGAGCGTGAGCACTTCCTTGGTGGTGCGGTCCCAATCGACCTGCGGCACGCGGAAGTCGGGATCGTTCTTGGTGTTCTCCGCCATCTCCGAGAGCGCGGCCGCTTCCAGGCGGAAATCCATCTCGACCGTGACGGTACGGCGCAGTGTATCGACCACTTCGACAAGGCGGAGCCGCCGCGCTTCGGCCGACAACTCCTCGGCGTGGCGCGCCACATATGTGAAAGCGCTCAAGTCGGCGCGGAAGCGGCGTTCGACGCCGGGCCGCAACACTTTCACGGCGACGGCCTTGCTGCCGGTCGGCGTAGCGACCTCGGCCTTGTGCACCTGCGCGATCGAGGCGGCCGCAACCGGCGGGCCGAAGCTCACAAAAATCGTGTCGAGCGGCTTGCCGAAGGAAGCGGCGACCGCGGCCTCGGCCTGCGCCTGCGGAAACGGCGGCATCCGATCCTGCAGCCGCTCGAGGTCGCGGGCCAACACGGGACCGACGACGTCCGGCCGCGTCGCCAAAAACTGGCCGAGCTTGACGTAGCTTGGTCCAAGCCGCGTCAGCGCTGTCGACAGCCGCGCGTCGGCCGATCCGCTCGTTGGCCGCGCGAACAGGCGCGCGATGCGCAAAAACGGCCGCGCCGACGGCGGCACCATCGCGGGATCGAGGGCATCGAACACACCTTCGCGGACAAAAACCACGCCGGCGCGACCGAGGCGAAATAGATGCGCGGGAGCCGAGATCACAAACGCCAGCCGGAATGCAGCGCCACGATGCCGCCGCTCATGACCTGATACGAAACCCGCGCAAATCCCGCCGTCCGCATCATGGCGGCGAATTCGGGCGGCTTCGGAAACCGGCGGATCGATTCGACCAGGTAGCGGTAGGACTCGGCATCGCCGGCCACCGCGCGGCCGAGCGCGGGAATGACGTTGAACGAATAAAGATCGTAGAGCGAAGCGAGACCCGGCATGGTCACGGTGGAGAATTCCAGACAAAGAAACCGCCCGCCGATCTTGAGCACGCGATAGGCTTCCGCCAGCGCCGCGTCGATGCGGGGCACGTTGCGGATGCCGAACGCGATCGTCGCCGCGTCGAAACTCCTGTCGGCAAACGGCAGCTTTTCGGCATTGGCTTCGGTGAATGTCACCGCACCCGACAATCCGCGCTCGGCGGCGCGCCCGCGCCCAACCGTCAGCATGTCGGGATTGATGTCGCAGACGACAGCGCGCGTCTGCGCGCTGCCGGCCGCCATCACGCGCAAGGCCACGTCGCCGGTGCCGCCGGCGATATCGAGCTGCGCAAACGGCCCGCTTTTCGGCGGATTGACCGCGGTGACCAATGCATCTTTCCAGGCCCGGTGCAGCCCAAACGACATCAAGTCGTTCATCAGGTCATAACGCTGCGCGACGCTGTAAAACACGTCATCGACCAGCGCCTGCTTGTCGGCAAGCGGCACTTCGCGCGCGCCAAAGGGGGCGGTTTCGGCCATGGTTTCTCCGCGGTCAGCGAAACCATAGCGCGGTGGCGTTGACGAGGCTATGTCTGGAAAACAGTTAACCGCGAAGCCGCGAGCTTAGATTAGTCATGCCCGAACTTCCCGAAGTCGAAACCGTGCGCCGCGGGCTTGAGCCTGTCATGGACGGCGCGCGTTTCACCAAAGTAGAGGTCCATCGCGGCGATCTGCGCTGGCCGCTGCCGAAGGATTTCGCGCAGCGCCTCCAAGGCAAGAGTGTGACCGGCATCGGCCGGCAGGCGAAATATCTGCTCGTCGATCTTTCCTCTGGCGACGTGCTGATCATGCATCTCGGCATGTCCGGCTCGTTTCATGTTTTCCGCAAGACCGCCGACAAGGCGCTGGGGTGTTATTATCACGAGCGCGCGCAGCACGCCGCGCACGACCACGTTGTCTTTCATATGTCGTCGGGCGCGATCGTGACCTTCAACGATCCGCGCCGCTTCGGCTCGATGAAGATCGTGCCGCGGGCGACGCTTGAGGCGGAGCCGCTGCTCGCGCGGCTCGGGCCGGAGCCGTTCGGCAACGCCTTCGATGCGGCGACTCTGGCCGCCGCCTGCACGGGAAAGAAAACCACGCTCAAAGCAGCGCTGTTGGATCAGCGCATCGTCGCCGGGCTCGGCAATATTTATGTCTGCGAGGCGCTATTTCGGGCAAAGCTGTCGCCGAAACGCCTCGCCGCCACCATCGCGACCAAGGACGCCACGCCGAACGACCGCGCCGAGCGGCTCGTTGACGCCATCAAGGCGGTGCTCAACGACGCCATCAAAGCCGGCGGTTCGTCGCTGCGCGACCACAAGCGCCCGGACGGCGAGCTTGGCTTGTTTCAGCACCACTTCCGCGTCTACGACCGCGAAGGGCAAAGATGCGTGACGCCCGGCTGCCGCGGCGTCGTCAAGCGTATCGCACAGAACGGCCGCTCGACGTTTTATTGTCCGGCGTGCCAGAAGTGACGCAGGGAAATCGGGAAAACATCATGGCCTACGAAAACATCATCGTCGAGACGCGCGGCAAGGTCGGTTTGATCCGGCTCAACCGGCCGCAAGCGCTCAACGCACTCAACCGCGCGCTGATCGCGGAATTGACCATGGCGCTCGACGCCTTCGAGGGCGACGCCAATATCGGCTGCATCGTGATTACCGGCTCGGACAAGGCGTTTGCCGCCGGCGCCGACATCAAGGAGATGGCGGACAAGACCTTCACCGAAGCTTACATGGGGGACTTCGCTGCGAACTGGGACCGCGCCGCGACGGTGCGCAAGCCCGTGATCGCCGCGGTCGCCGGTTTCGCGCTCGGTGGCGGCTGCGAGCTCGCCATGCAATGCGATCTGATCGTCGCCGCCGACAACGCCAAGTTCGGTCAGCCGGAAATCAAGCTCGGCGTCATTCCCGGCATAGGCGGCACGCAACGCTTCACCCGCGCCGTCGGCAAGGCCAAGGCGATGGATCTCATCCTCACCGGCCGCATGATGGACGTGCAGGAGGCCGAGCGCTCAGGCCTCGTTGCGCGCATCGTGCCGGCGGCAAGCCTCCTCGACGAGGCGATCAAGGTTGCCGAGACCATCGCGTCGATGTCGCTGCCTTCGGTGCTGGCGGCAAAGGAAGCGGTCAATCGGGCCTTCGAGACGACGCTCGCCGAAGGCATCCGCTTCGAGCGGCGGGTGTTTCACTCGCTGTTCGCGACCGCCGACCAGAAGGAAGGCATGGCCGCCTTCATCGCCAAGCGGCCGCCGAAATTCGAAAATAAGTGACGCGTGGTTTCATAGTCCGCAAGGGCAGCGCAAGGGCGGCGCAAGGGTCGCGACCGCGTTGTTTGGCTTCGGCGCTCCGCCGTTGCGCCGAATCACGGACGGCCGCCGCGACGACTTAGCTGGCGCGCTGAACGACGAAAGGCGTTTTTAGCGTGCCGGTTTTAAGTAAGTCCGCGAATTGCGGCGCCGGCACCGGCTTGCTGAAATAATACCCTTGGACCTCGTCACAATGAAGAGCGCGGAGAAATTCGAGCTCTTTTAGAGTTTCCACGCCCTCCGCAATGACGCGCAGCTCGAGACTGTGCGCCAGAGCAATGACCGCGGTTACAATGGTCGCATCGTCGCTAGACTTACTAATTTGGCGAACGAACGGCTGGTCGATTTTAAGGGCGTCAACCGGAAACTTTGTCAGATAACTCAGACTGGAATACCCCGTGCCGAAGTCGTCGAGCGCCACTGTTACCCCTTTTTCCCGAAGGGCGTTGAGGATTGACGCGGTGGACTCGGGCCGCGTCATAAGAACGCTCTCGGTCAGTTCCAGTTCGAGACATCGTGGATCCAAGCCGGTTTCGCTCAAGATTGCGAACACGCCTTGTAGAAACGTCTCGCTACGAAATTCGATTCCGGACACGTTTACCGCGATGGTCGTCGCGGGCAGGCCGGCATCCGTCCAGGCGCGGGCTTGTTGGCATGCTTCACGAAGAACCCAGTTGCCGATCGGCAAAATCAGGCCGGAATCTTCCGCGACCGGAATAAACTCCGCCGGAGAAACCGGCCCGCGCACCGGGTCCGTCCAACGGATCAATGCTTCCGCCCCGCTGATTGCCCCGGTCTTCAGATTGACCTTCGGCTGGTAATGCAGTGCGAACTCGTACTGCGCCAGGGCGCGCCGCAGGCCCTCCTCGATAGTTTGCCGCTCCACCGCCCGGACATTCATGGCCGGCGTGAAAAACTGATAATTCTCAGGCCCTTTTTCCTTGGCCTGGTACATCGCGGTCTCGGCGCCCTTGATGAGCGTCTCCGCATCGCGGCCGTCCTCGGGGTAAACGCTTACGCCAATGCTGACGCTGACGTGAAGATCGCTCGCGCCAATGGAATGAGCCTCCGCCACCGCCGCCAGTATTTTTCGCGCCGCTATGGCTGCATCGTCCGCCCGTTCGATTGCGGACAGCAGTATGACGAATTCATCGCCTCCCTGCCGGCTTACCGTATCCGCGTTGCGTACACAGTCCACCAAGCGTGCGGCGATGGATTGAAGCAGCTTGTCACCGGTCGGATGCCCCAAGGAGTCGTTGATATGCTTGAAACCATCCAAATCCAAAAAAAGCACCGCCACATGCTTCTTGTCGCGCTGGGCTAATGCAATCGCATAGCCAATCCGGTCGTTCAGAAGCGTTCGATTTGGCAAATCGGTCAGAAAGTCATGCTGTGACGAATAGGTTATCTGCTGTTCCATCTCCCGCGCCGCGCTGTCCTTGCGCACGCTTTCGCTGAGATCGCGGCTGACGACTGCAAAGCCGCGCAATTTTCCCTCCGGGTCGCGCAACGCCGTGAATGTAGTGCGCACCGGATAGACGGTGCCGTCCTTGCGGACGCGTACGCTTTGCTCGTCGAGCATGCCGCTTGCGGCTGCCTTCTGGAGTATCTCCACCGGCCTGCCCCGCCCGCTCTCCTCCGCAGGAAAAAGGCAAGAGAAGTTGCGGTCGGAGACCTCTTCGAAGCTGTAGTCCGACATTTGCTGCGCGCCGGGGTTCCAACTTTTAATCTCGCCCTCCGGGCCCAACATCAAAATCGCGTAGTCCTGCACCCCTTGAACGAGCCCCCGATATTTGTCTTCGCTGTCCCGAAGCGCCGCCTCGGCGCGACCTCGCCGGGCGTTGTCGCGCTGGACGTTCCAACCTGCGACCGCGGTGATCAACAAGCCCAGGAAGGTTCCGAGCACCAGAATGGCTTTGGTCAGGCCTGCGCTCCGAAGCGCGGCCACGTCGCGATTCGCCAGCAATTGCTGCTCGTTGTCGCGCATCCGGTCGACGATTTCCTGAAAGTCGCCCGCCTCCTTCAGGCCGGATCCATCCCGAATGGCGTTTGCTGCCGACTCCAGCCCCTGGGTTCGGCGCAGATCGATGTTCCGCTCCGCTATCTTTAACCTTTCGGCGGTCAGTTCATCGAGGGCCGAAACATTGCGCTCCTGTTCGGGGTTATCCGCCGTCAAGCTTCGGACGGCTGCCGTGTGTTGCTCCAGGCTTAGAATGTCCGCGCGGTATTGTCCGAGATAGGTTTCCTGGCCCGTCAGCATGAACCCGTGGACGCTTCCTCCGATATCCTGCATTTCGGAGCGCAAATCCTGCAGGTTCTCCAGGACCTCATGGGTATGCCGAACCCATTGAACGTTTTCGTCGGACGCGACCATGTTGCGATAAGCCAACGCACCGACGACAAGTAACACCGCGATGGCCGATCCGAATGCGAATTGCACAATACGATTTTGCGGAGACTTGTTCTTCATCGTGCCGCCACGGCTCGGATTTTCTCAGCCGTTTTAGTAGCGACTGGCGCACGGCAGGCGCCCGATGGCAGTATCAGGCGCGGTGTGAAGGCGCCCTAAAGATACGTGCCTAACTCAAGCGGCTACACTTTCGGAAAATGCCTTCAAGTTGAATGGACACCCGATACACCGGCGTGCTCTCTCACAATCGCCAACGCATGTGACGTGAACAGGAGTATCGGCCGCTATGGCAATGGCACCATGGTACGAAAGAGCCCGCCTGCTCTACGCCGCAATCGAAAAAGCCAGTTTCAGCCTCAAAAGATCGATCGATCGCCTCGAACTCGTCGACAATAAAATTCTGTTCCAAGCGGGTACAAAAAACCTGACGATCACCTATCGCTATGTAGACAACGTGATGCCGGGACCGGGCTCCTTCCAACTAGACGGCGAACATTTTCGGAGACCGGAAGTCCCCACGGGACGACCATCATGGTACGTGCGGTCAATCCTGCTGTACGCCGCCATTCGCCAAGCCACGTTTGACCTCCAGGAGCCGGTCGACGGCGCCGAAGTCACTCCGGGCGCGGTACTGAGTTGGCTCCCTCGCGCCGGCAGAGTGAGATGCTGGACCGGCGCCAAACAGCAAACGATGCGTTACCGTTATTTGGCCGAGCGCGGTCTGTTCGGACCGCGGCAGCTGTTTTTGGATGACGAAGAGATCACTGATTAGAAAAATCTAAGCGGAAGAGACAATCGCGCCATGTGCGGCGCCGGCGCGATCGGCGTTACCGATTGCGGGCCGCAGCGCGGCGCGGAGCGCGCCGCGCGCCGATTGCGCCACGAACCGCGCGACGCGATGCGCATTGCCGAACACCGAAGCGTCGAGGCTCATCGATTTGAGCGCAGCCGCCTTCTCGGCGGCGAACTCGTCGCATTCCTGCTTGACCGGATCGTCGTAGAAGGCGGCGATCTTGGCGCCGCCCATGCCCGGGCTCGCCAGCCAACCGCGGATATGATGATTGCACAAGCGTTCGACGTCGTTGAGCACTTTGCGCGCGCCGGTGCCCGCGGCCGGACAGGAAGTGGCAAAGGCGTCGCCGACCAAGACGATTCCCGGCCGCCGGTAGCCGTGGGTCACATAAAGATCGATCGGACGAATCTCGACCCGGCCTTCCAGATCGAAATCGCCGACGATCGGATGCAGCTTCGGCATCAGCGCATACAAGGTCCGTTCCGGGTCGGCGCGCACCTCCTGGAGCCAGGGATCGTTGAAGCCGCGATAAACGAACATGTTGGCGCGCATCGCCGATCCGATCGGGAATAAGGTGATCAACGCGGCTTTGGCGGCTGGCGTTTCGGCGTAATACGTGAGCGCCGGAAAATCGAAAGACCGACGCCCGCGCGGCCTGACGGTGAAGCCGACAGCGATCGAATGGCAGGGGCTCACGACCTCGCGCTCGATGCCGAGCGAGTCGCGAAGCGACACACTCAAGCCATTGGCGAGCACGACGAGTCGCGCGTCGATGCGCTCGCCGGTCGCGAGCGTAACGGTTTGCCGTTCATCACTGGTTGCCAGCGCGCGTGCTTTGTCGTGGATGAACGGCACGCTCGGCGGAATTTCGCCGCGGATGGTGTTGACCAAATCGGCGTAAAAAATGCCGAACTGATCGCCCGGCCGTTTTTCGATCACGCGTCCGAAGCGCGCCATCCAGCAGCCGCCGTCGAAGGTTGCGGCGCGGCGAACGGCGTCGCCAAGCCCGGTCTTTTCCAGGATCGCGGTTTGCCGGCCGTCGAGCTTTTCGCAGCGGAAATCGGCCGGATAGGTTTCGCGCGGTTCGACCACCACGCAGTCGATACCGGCACGCCCAAGCATGGCTGCTGTCAAAGACCCGGCCAGGCCGCCGCCGATAATCGCAACATCCGTCTTACGCATCGCCGCCCCTTAAGTTGCCCGCACCAAGCCGTTTGCCGCGGACCGTGTTTTTGCCGGCGCGGCTGCCGACGCGTTGCGCGTTTGTTTGCTGCGTAGGAGTGCCAGCGCCGAGCGCGCCAGCGTCTCGAGATTTCCCGAGCGCGCAACGGCATGCTTGGCGGTTTCGCGCAGCGGCAGATAGACCTTCTGCAAACACACGGCTGCGGCAAAAGCCGCCGAGCCGCCGCGCTGCGCATCGATCCACAGATCGATCACTTCTTGCCGGTCGCTCCACGCCGCCATGTATCCGGTGTCGTCATAGGCGCAGGAATCGATCAGCGCGACGCCGGGATCGGCCAACAGCGCGCGGGTGTAGTCCTCAAACAGCAGCACGCCGGGCGAGAACTCGCTGAAGCCCTCGTCGTAGGCGGTTTTCCAGGTGAAGGCGGCGGCGCCGGCGCGCAGCACGACCTGCATGCTGATCGGCCGGCCGTCGAGTTCGAGTGCATAGATCGCGGCATCGCCGGCGCGCGCCAGCGACGTCACCAGGCTGCGGGCGAAGGCCGCAATTTGCGGATCGCACAACATCGCCGTGCCGCGCCGCCCCTTCCAGCCTTTGGCCTCGAGGAGAAGAACCGCCTCAAAGGCGCGCTGCACATCGGCGACCGCATGCACGACGGTCGTTTCCAGACGACCCTTCTCGCCAAGCCGCCGACGATGCTGCCGCAATTTCTTGCGGCTCCCGCTCGATAGCAAATTCTCAATCGAAAGCACCGCATCGGCGCGCCGCAACAGCGTCGGCCGCATTTTGGCATCCAGACAGCAATGCCGGCTCATGCGCGCGCCGAGCACACGCAACAGCGCCTCGTAGGTAGCGCCGCTGCCGCTCATGCTTTCAAGCGCCACAAGCTTCGGCAAATCGGGGGCGGCGGCGATCGCGTCGAGCATGGCATGCAGCGTGACCTCGAGCCGCTCGCTGTCGATGACCGGCGCCGAGAGGTAGGCATGCTCCGTCGCCGGCGCGCATAGCGCGGTGATCGGCACCAGCGAAAGGTGCGGCGTGCCGACGGAAAAGGCCCAAAAGCCGACCAGCCGCCGGCCGTCGCCGTGCGGCTCAAAGGCCAAGAGAGCGACAATCGGCCGGCCGCCTTCGGCCGCGCGCAGCACCCGCGGCTGCATGAACACATTCGGCGAATCGGCGCGGGCGGCAAGATCGCGCCAGTCCGCGTCGAATTTGGCCAAATGCGCGCCGCGCACCACCTCGACTTTCACGGTGCGCGCGCGTACACGGCGGCGCCGCGGCCGCTCGAAGCTTTGCGGATCGTCGGAATCGGTAAGCAGCGTGGCAAGCGCGGAGGCTGCTTCCGACAACGCAAAGGCGTAAGCCTTCGGCAGGCCAAACAGCCGTTGTGCGCGCAGCCCCATCGGTTCGCGTTCCCGCCTTAAGAGCGGGCGAGGTTACGCGGCAAAGATCGATGGCCGGTCACGAAATTCGGTAGAACTTTAGCAATCGGCGAGACGGTTAATGTTTAACCTCGCCGGTCACGGCCGCGGAATAACGCGCATAAAGGTGCTCGACGCGCTCGCGCCACATCTGCACGAAGGCAGCCGAGGGCAGGTTATCGACCGATTTCCATGCATCCTTAATAGCGGGGAGCGTATTCGCCCAAATCGCCCGCTTGCACCATTTCTCGCCTTTTTCCCGCCCCTCGTCGGTTGCGCACATCGACTTCCAGGCGATCCGCTCCGGATGGCTCACATGTTCGGCGGCACCCTGCCAGCCTTGTTGATGAATCAAATAAAGGTAGCTGAACGTCGCTCGCTTGTGCGTATCCCACTCGAACAAGGTCGCTTCGGTTAAGAATTTGTACGCCGCAGCGATGGCGTTGTCGCGCGGACTCAGGATGTCGCCGGAGCCGTATTTGCGGAACTCATAGTGGTTGAGCTGGAACAGCCCGATGTAGGAGCCGGTGCGCTGTTTGGGATCGAAATCGGATTCGATTTTTGCGACCGCCTTCATGAAGCTGAAGTCGAGCCCGAAAGCGTCGGCCGCGTGCTTGATCTCCTCGACCGGCGTGCCGACCGGTACGCCGTCAAGCGACGCCAAAACGATGTCCGCGGGCCTCTTTTCGGGCGGATACTCGGCGTAGACGTAATAGTTGATGTAGGCGATATCCGGTTTGGTGCGCACCGGGCCGGAGGAAACGTCTGCAATCGCGGAACGGTCGTCTTCGAGCTTCGCCTCTTTCTTTTCCACGATGCCGTTCTGGTCCACGACGCCGTTCTTTTCCACGATGGTGCGGGCGATCTTCTCCTCGCGGACGGGCGAAACCGCGCGCTGCGGCAACGCGCCGGTGACCTCCGACACGCCGCCGGAATTCGCAACGGCGCCTTGCGCCTCGAGGGCGACAAACGGCACGATACCGCCCGGCGCACTTCCAGAAACGATCTGGAAAACTGCGGTGCCGGTTACGGCAGCTGTAGCAAAGATGGCAAAGACGAACTGATAAGTTCTCATCTACCCCCAAGCGGCGGTTGCCGGCTACACCCAACCTCATACTAGCCGTTTATTGCCACGTCGTTCAATATCCGGCCCGTCGTTTCTTCACTTGCGCACACAGATCACCCGCACCACCGATTGCTCGATCGGCGTCGACGCTGCGGGAACCGCCGGCGCGATGTTGTGCGCTTGAAGAAACACACGAATCGCCTCGCTCGGAACCAAAGTTCCAACGACGCTCGCCGCCGCACCGGCCACAATCGGAGCTTTTACGTCCGCCATGCCGACCACGCGCCCGCCCGCGTCAACGGCGGCGGCGCCGGCAAAGCCGGGCTTCGGCACCGGCTCGATGCTCGCTCCACTGACGTGGACCATGACACTGGTCGCCTCGGCGCCGCCGGATTGCGCAAGTGGATCGGCAATGCCGACGAGCTTAAGCTCGCCATTCTGCGTAGAGTCGTCGGCGAGCGTTGCTGGAACCAGATTGCGGCCACCATAGAGCCGCAGCAGCGCGACATCGTTCGCGGCGTCTTCGACAAGCCGCGCGGCATGACCGAGTGGCGGCACGCTGATCGATTGGCATTCGTCGACGACCCGCGCCGACGTGATCAGATAACCGTCGCTCCCGACGACGATCGCCGATCCGTATTCGATCGTGCGGCGCAGGCCGGCCGGCGGCGCCGCATTGGGGTCGGGGAAGCCGGAAAATGCGTTGGCCATGGCGGCGGCCACATAGCGCATGGTGCCCTCGGTCGCCAGATCGTAGACGATGGTGATGCCGCGCACTTCGTTGCCACGCGCATCAGCGCGGACCAGAAAATTCTTCAATCCCTGCACGCCGGCAATGACGAAGGAATCGGGTTTCAGCGAACTCGACGCGATTTGCCGGTGCGCGATCTTTTTTTCGTCCTCGAACAGCGCCGGCAACGCCGCTTCGCTGAGCCGGAAAGTCTCGACTTGAATTTGGCCCTGCGCCGAACTCCAGCGGCTGCCGGCCCGCGTCGCGGACGCATGCGGCACGAGCTTTTGCGGCAAGCCGAGCCGCGCTCCGGTCGCCTGATCCTCGATCAGCCGCCAGCCGACTGCCTCTTGCGAAAAGATCGGCGGCGCCGCCAACGGGTCGGTGTCTTCTTTCGACGCGACATGGGCGCGCTTGGGCGCCGGCTTGCGCGCCTGCGCTTCGCCGGCGAGCAAGCTTGCGCCCAGGGCGACGAGCCCAAAGACAATGGCCGCGGCCTTGATGTTCATGCACCCACCGACTAATCCCCGGTTAAACAGTAACGGAAGGCAGGCGCCGCGCCAATCGCGCCGGATGGCAAGGTTCCGCGCGGGTGGTTCCACGCCGCGTTCACGCTTATGTTTAAGGCGATGCTCACCGCCGACGAACTCGAACGCTATGCGCGCCACATCGTACTCCCCGAAGTGGGCGGCCCGGGGCAGGCGGCGCTCGGCCGCGCCCGTGTTCTGGTGATCGGCGCCGGCGGGCTTGGCGCACCGATGTTGCTTTATCTCGCCGCCGCGGGCGTCGGCGCCATCGGCGTGGTCGACGACGACGTGGTGTCGCTGTCGAATTTGCAGCGCCAGGTGATCCACGCGACGCCGGACGTGGGCCGGCCGAAGGTCGACAGCGCCGCCGCGGTCGTCGAGCGCCTCAATCCGCATGTGCGCGTCGAACAACATGGCGTGCGGCTTACCGCGCACAACGCGCTCGACCTGATCGTCCGCTACGACGTGATCGCCGACGGCTCCGACAATTTCACCACGCGCTATCTTGTTTCCGACGCCTGCTATTTTGCGAAGAAGCCGCTGGTGACTGCGGCGCTTGGGCCGTTCGACGGCACGCTCACCACCATACGCGCGCACCAATTTGCCGAAGACGGCAAGCCGAACCCGACCTATCGCTGTTTGTTCCCGGAGCCACCGCCGCCTGGCACGGTGCCGGCCTGCGCCGAGGCCGGCATTCTCGGCGCGCTCGCCGGCGTCGTCGGCGCGATGGCGGCGCTGGAAGTGATCCGTGAAATCGTCGGCTTCGGCGACAATCTGGTCGGGCGGCTGGTCATGCTCGACGCCCGGGCGATGCGCTTTGAGACCTTGCGTTACAGCTGGGATCCCGAAAATCCGCTGTCGGGCGAGCATCCGACGATCAAGTATCTGTCGGTGCACGGCTAATTTGCGTTGCCAGACGTCCTATTTGCTCCACGTCGCCATGATGGCGGAGCCTTTGAGCACCGACCATTTGTTGTCGCCGGCGCTCACGACGGTAAAGCAATGATCCGCGGATCCCTTCCAGGCGCTGCAGAAGCCGTCCTTCGACAGCTTCCAGGTGCCCTCGCCTCTGCTGCCGGTGCCGACCGGCGCGCGTTTCATCTTGCCGTCGGCAGTGAACGTCATCTTGAACCTGACATTCGACGGCGTCGAAGCGATGAACGGTTCGCCGTTGAAAAAGGTCGACTGGATTTCGGCGGGCGTGAGCTTCGCCGGCGGTGCGGCCATTGCCGCGGCGGTCCAAAAGATCGCTGCGGCGATTACGGCGCTTGCAACGCTTCCACGCATCGTCAGTCTCCGGCCCCGCAATCGCGCTGGTCTTGAGGGCCCATCATAGCCGATCCGGCAGCAAATTCCGATATGTCTCGATACGTCACCGCGCTTGCCCGTGATAGACGCTGTTCGGCCGCATGTCGGTCGCCGACGCCATCCGGTTCGACATGTTGAAGAACGCGGCAACAGCGCCGATGTCCCAAATATCGCGATCGGTAAAGCCGGCGCGCCGCAGCGCCTCGCGATCCTCTTCCTCGACCCGCCACGGCTCGGCGGTGAGCTTGACGGCGAAGTCGAGCATGGCGCGCTCGCGCTTCGACAGCCGCGCCGCGCGGTAATTCATCGCCATCAACTCGCCGAGAGGCGGGTCGCTGGAGAGCGCCCGCACCGCTGCGCCATGGGCGACCAGGCAGTAGTAGCACCGGTTATGCGACGAAACCGCGACCGCGATCATCTCGCGCTCGAGCTTGCTCAAGCCCGAAGGCGCCAGCATCAGATCGTTGTACATGGCGACAAAGGCGGAAAGCTTTGCGGCGTCGAAGGTGTAAGCCTTGAGCACATTGGGCACAAAACCGAGCTTCTCCTGGCATTTGGCGAAGTAAGCGATCATGTCCGGCGACAGCGGCTCTGGCGGCAGCGAAAGCGCGGTGATCTCGATATCGTCTCCCTTTACCGCCGGGACGCGCTGTTTCGGCGTAGATTTGTTGGTTTTGGACGGGCGCTTGGCCATTTGCAGTCTCCCAGTCTCTTTGTCGCGGCGGCGGACATTATAAGGAGTAACGGTAGCGCATGGACGCGCGGGGTGCGTAATATTGCGGTCACGATTCCCGCAAAGAGGAAAACATGGCGGTCCAGAATATCCCCCGGTCCGGCGAGGAGGAGGCCGGCGACCGGCGCTTGAGGGCGCTGTTCGACGCCGCCAACGCACTGATCGCCGGGCGCTGGCGTGAATTCCCGCCGCATTTTCTGACCGAGCTTTACGGCCGCGCCGAGCCGGACGATCTCGAACGCTATACGCCGGAGGAACTCGCCTCCATTGCCGAAGAAGCCTGGGCGTTTCTTGCCGAGCGCAAACCGGGCGCATCCAAGATCGACTTTGCGCCGGCGCGGCTCGTTCCCGCGATTGCGGTGCTCAACATCGTCAACGACGACATGCCGTTTCTAGTCGACTCGGTGCTCGGCGAACTTTCCGAGCGCAGCCTCGACCTGCGGCTGGTGGTGCATCCGGTTTTCTCCATCGAGCGCGACGAGGCCGGCCGACTGACCGCGTTTCGCGGCACGCGCAAAGGCGACGGCCGACGCGAAAGCTTCATCCACGTCCACATCGCCGGCATGGACGACGCGGCCGGCCGCGCCGACGTCGTGCACGCGCTCGAAGCGGTGCTGGCCGATGTGCGGACCTGCGTGCAGGACTGGCGGCCGATGCTGGCGCGGGCGAGCGAAGTCGCCGCCGAGCTCAAAGCCAATCCGCCGCCGCTGCCGGCCGACGAGGTCGCCGAAGCGGTCCAGTTCCTGCAATGGATCGCCGCCGACAATTTCACGCTCCTTGGCGCGCGCGATTATGCCTACACCGACAGCGACGACGCGCTCGAGCCGAAATTCGAAACCGGGCTCGGGCTCCTGCGCTCGCGCGAGATGCGGCTGTTGCGTCGCGGCAATCAACTAGTGACCATCACGCCGGAAATCCGCGAATTCCTCGAAGAGCCGAAGCTCCTGATCATGACCAAAGCGGCGGTGCGCTCGCGCGTGCATCGCCGCGCCTATCTCGATTACATCGGGGTGAAACGTTTCGATCGCGACGGCGATCTGGTCGGCGAGCGCGTGTTCTGTGGCCTTTTGACCTCGACCGCCTACACGCGCTCGGTGCGCGCCATTCCCTACCTGCGGCGCAAGGTCGACCACATCATCAGCCGCGCCGGCTTCGAGCCGTCGAGCCATTCCGGCAAGGCGCTGGTCAACGTGCTTGAGCATTATCCGCGCGACGATCTGTTTCAGATCGACGAGGACACGCTCTACCAATTCGCGCTCGCCATTCTGCAGCTCGACGAGCGGCCGCGGGTACGGGTGCTGCCGCGGCGCGACCGCTTCGACCGCTTCGTCTCGGTCCTGGTCTACATTCCGCGCGAACGCTACGACAGCGAGATCCGGGCGCGCATCGGCGACTATCTCGCCACCGTCTTCAAGGGCCGGGTGCGCGCGTTCTATCCGTTCTTCCCCGAAGGCCCGATGGTGCGCGTCCACTTCATCATCGGCCGCTATGACGGCGAGACGCCGGTCGTCGAGCGCGACCTGCTCGACCGCGCGGTTGAAGCGATCGTGCGCAACTGGACCGATGCGCTCGATAAGGCGCTGACCGCGGCGCATCCGGCGGGGATGCGCCGCCTGCTCGTGGCGCGTTATCGCGACGCCTTCCCGGTCGACTATCGCGAAGTTTATCCGCCGGCGGCGGCGGTCACCGATATCGGCGTCATCGAAACGCTGACCGAGGCGCATCCGCTTGGCGTCGCGCTTTACAGCGACGGCAGCACCGGAAGCGCCGGCTTGAAAGTCTTAAGCCACAGCCGCCCGATCCCGCTCTCCGAGCGGGTGCCGGTGCTGGAGAATATGGGGTTCCGCGTCATCGACGAGCGCACCTATCACATCGAGCCGGCGGAAGCGGCAGACGTGTGGCTGCATGACACCGCGCTCGAGCGCGCGCATGGCGGGCCGCTGGATTTCGCCGCGGTCAGAGACCGACTCCAAGCCTGCTTCCTCGCGGTAATGACCGGGCGCGCCGAAAACGACGGCTATAACGCGCTGGTGCTGGCGGCGGGCATGGTGTGGCGCGACGTGGCGCTGATCCGCACTTTGTCGCGTTTCCTGCGCCAAGCGCGCGTCCCTTTTTCGCAGGATTACATGTGGACGACGTTGCGCAAGCACGCGGGCATCGCCGCGCGAATCGCCGATTTGTTTCACGTCAGGTTCGATCCGGATCTCGACATCGCGGCCGATCGGCGCGCCGCGCGCGAGGCGGAAATCGCCGCCGCCATCGAGACCGCGTTGCAAGCGGTCGACAGCCTCGACGAGGACCGCATCCTGCGCCGCTTCGTCAATGCGGTCCAAGCCGCGATCCGCACCAATTTCTATCAGCCCGGCCGCGACGGGGCGCCGAAAGAGCTGATCGCGCTCAAGTTCGAAAGCCGCAAGCTTGACGACCTGCCGCTGCCGCGGCCGCTCTACGAGATCTTCGTCTATTCGCCGCAGGTCGAAGGCGTGCATTTGCGTTTCGGCAAAGTGGCGCGCGGCGGCATCCGCTGGTCGGACCGGCCGCAGGATTTCCGCACCGAAATTCTTGGCCTGGTCAAGGCGCAGAACGTGAAAAACGCGGTGATCGTTCCGGTCGGCGCCAAGGGCGGCTTCGTACCCAAACGCCTGCCGGCGGGCGGACCGCGCGAGGCCATCCAGGCCGAGGGGACCGCGGCCTATCGGCTCTTTATCTCCACACTGCTCGACATCACCGACAATATCGGCCGCGGCACGACCGGCGTCGTTCCGCCGGCGCATGTCGTGCGCCATGACGGCGACGATCCCTACCTCGTCGTCGCCGCCGACAAAGGCACCGCGACCTTCTCCGACATCGCCAACGGCATCGCCATCGACCATGATTTCTGGCTCGGCGACGCCTTCGCGTCCGGCGGCTCCGCCGGCTACGATCACAAGAAAATGGGCATCACCGCCCGCGGCGCGTGGGAATCGGTCAAGCGTCATTTCCGCGAAATGGACGTCGATATCGGCAAGGCGCCGTTCACCACCGTCGGCGTCGGCGACATGTCGGGTGACGTGTTCGGCAACGGCCTCCTGCGCGAGCAGACCACCAAACTCATCGCCGCCTTCGACCATCGCGATATTTTCATCGATCCTGATCCGGACCCGGAAAAAACCTTCGCCGAGCGCAAGCGCCTGTTCGATTTGCCGCGGTCGAGCTGGCAGGATTTCGACAAATCGCTGTTGTCGAAGGGCGGCGGTATCTATTCGCGCAGCGCCAAGGAGATCAGGCTCTCGGAGGAAGCGCGGCGGCGCTTTGGCGTCGGCGAGCGGCTCACGCCCCAGGCCCTCATCCGCGCGATCTTGACGGCCGACGTCGACCTCCTGTTCTTCGGCGGCATCGGCACCTATGTCCGCGCGTCCGACGAAAGCGAGGAAGCCGCCGGCGATCGCACCAACGACGCCATCCGCGTCACCGGCGACGCACTGCGCTGCAAGGTGATCGGCGAGGGCGCCAATCTCGGCATGACGCAACGCGGCCGCATCGAGGCGGCATTACGCGGCGTCCGTCTCAATACCGATGCGATCGATAATTCGGCCGGCGTCAACACCTCCGACATGGAGGTCAACATCAAGATCGCGCTCAGCATCCCGGTCCGTGACGGGCGGCTAACGATGGATGCTCGCAATTCGCTCCTTGCCGCAATGACCGACGAGGTCGCGGCGCTGGTCCTGCGTAATAATTACCTGCAGCCACTGGCGCTGTCGCTGGCGCAGCGGCGCGGCATGGAGGATTTCGGTTTCCTGCAGCGGCTGATGCAGACGCTGGAAGGACGCGGCCTGCTCGACCGCGCGGTCGAATTCCTGCCCGACGACATGGCGCTCGCCGAGCGCCTCCGTCGCTCTCAAGCACTCACCCGGCCCGAACTATCGGTGCTGCTGGCTTACGCCAAGCTCACGCTCTACAGCGAACTCCTGGAATCGGCGGTGCCCGACGACGCCTACCTTGCCCGCGAGCTCGGTCGCTACTTCCCCAAGGAAATCGCCGCGCTTTATCCCGATGCGCTAGAACATCACCGGCTGCGCCGCGAGATCATCGCCACCCAACTCGCCAACTCGATGATCAATCGCGGCGGTCCGTCGCTGGTTGTACGCATCGCCGATCAGACCGGTGCCCTGCCGGCCGCCATCGCCTCGGCCTTTGCCGCGGTGCGCGACAGTTACGACATGACCGCGCTCAATGGCGCAATCGACGCGCTCGATAATCGCATTGCCGGCAAGCTGCAGCTCGATCTTTACGCGGCGATTGAGGATCTCCTGCTCGACCGCATCGTCTGGTTCTTGCGCAATGTCGATCTGTCGAAAGGCCTGGCGGATGTGGTCACGCATTACCGCGACGGCATTGCCGCGGTCGAAGCCGCGTTGGACGACGCGCTGTCGGAAGACGCCTTGCGCGCGCGCACCACCGGCATTGCGGCGCTGACTGAAGCCGGCGTGCCGCATGACACCACCGCGCGCATTGCCAATCTGCCTTCGCTTGGCGCCGCGACCGATATCGTTCTGGTGGCCGATCGGACCGGCAAAGCGGTGGCCGAAGTCGCCTCCACCTATTTCGCCACCGGCGCGTTTTTCAGTCTCGACCGGCTGGCGAGCGCCGCCGGCGCCATTCCGGTCACCGATTATTTCGACCGGCTGGCGCTCGACCGGGCGCGCGATTCCATTGGCGACGCCGAGCGGCGGTTGACGGCGGCGATGCTGGGCGATGGATTGGCCGGCGCCGGCGCGGTCAAAGCGTGGGTCGAGCCGCGCAAGGGCGAAGTCGAGCGCATCCGCGGCGCAATCCACGAAATCGCCAGCTCCGGATTGACGCTTTCGAAGCTATCGGTGGCGGCGAGCCTGCTCGGCGATTTGGTGAAACATTAGATCAGGCTTTTCCGGATCATGCGCCAAGATCGTGCGTCAAGCCTCGGAACCGCAAACGGTTCCTCCGCCGCAGCCAAAACATGCTCATGTCATAAAAAAGAACCCCAAGCAGATTACGCGCTTGGGGCTCTTAAGTTGTTGCCTCAACTACAGGCTTATCTGGCCGGGCGGCGGGGTGTCGGGGGATGGGGAGCCGCCCGGTCGGCCTTCAGTACCCCAACACATATGCGGGCTGGTCGGCCATGCAATGAGGATCACGCTTTAGTGTTTGCTCATGCGGCAAAACGCGCAGTCTGCGGCCCGCCGCGCCGGCAAGTTGCAAAACCCTCGGCGCATTAACGTCCTAATACGTATTCGCTTAGTCTGCGGCAGCGCAGCAATTGGTCTTTCATGCGCGTGACACCGGGGCAGCTATTCCCACCGCGCAAAGGAGAAAGGCCTTACGCTTCAAGGCTTGAGCGCGTGTGCAACAGTTTTATTTCACATCTTCAAATTCTTCAAATTCGTGCATCGTGCGCTCGGCTTAAATATCCTTTAAACTGAGCCTTGTTTGATTGCGCGAGTTGGCGGCCTTTGGCCGCTCAAACAAGGGAATCGGCGCGATTCACTCGATCCAAATTCTCTACTCGGCCTCCGGCTTCGCCGTCGGTTTTTTGGTCGGCATAACCGGCGTCGGCGGCGGCTCGTTGATGACGCCGCTGCTTATTTTATTGTTTGGCCTGCATCCGGCGACCGCTGTCGGCACCGATCTGCTTTACGCCGCTGCGACCAAGTCGGTCGGCAGCGTCGTGCATGGCTTCAACCGCACCGTTGATTGGCGGGTCGTGCGTCGCCTAGCGACCGGCAGCGTGCCGATGACCGTGCTCACGCTTGCGGCTTTGAGCGTCCTCGACGTCAACGGCCCGACCACCCGGCAGCTGATCGGGGCGGTGCTGGCGTTCGCGCTGTTTCTCACGGCCGCTACTTTGGTCTTTCGCAATGCGCTGATCGCGCGCTACGCGGCGAATATCGGCGCCCTGCCCGCTAGCCGCATTGCCACGCTCACCGTCGTCACCGGCGGCATTTTGGGCGTCCTGGTGTCAATCTCTTCCGTAGGCGCTGGCGCCATCGGCGTCACCGCGCTCATCCTGCTCTATCCGAAACTTCCCACCGCGCGGATCGTCGGTTCCGACATTGCGCATGCGGTGCCGCTCACGCTGGTCGCCGGCATCGGCCATTGGTTCCTGGGCTCGATCGATTGGCCGATCTTCACCGCGCTTATTCTCGGCTCGATCCCGGGAATCCTGATCGGCAGCTATGCGGCGGTGCGCATCCCGGAGACGGCGCTGCGGGTGGTGCTGGCGGTGACACTGATCGTGGTCGCGACCAAGCTCACCTTCGGCCTGCTGCCGCCGTCGCCGAATGTGGTGGCGGTGCAGGTGCCCGGCCGCCACTGAAGCTTTTCACCGCCGCCCCTAGCGGCTCGTCTCCGGCAAGCCATAGCGGTGCAAATCACTGCCATGGACGTCGAGCCAAATCTTGGCGCGCTCGTGGTCTGGGCACAGCCGCCGCACCAGCCGCCAGAAACGCGGAGAATGATTCATTTCCAATAGATGCGCCACTTCGTGCGCGGCGAGATAATCGAGCACCCAGCGCGGCGCCAGAATGAGCCGCCAGGAAAACGACAAGGCGCCGGCGGTCGAACAGGAGCCCCAGCGGCTCGCCTGATCGCGCACCGCCACGCGGCGGATGCCGACGCCGAGTTCGACGGCAAAGCGCGCGCTCGCCGCTTCCAGGTCGCGCTTTGCCTCGCGCCGCAGATAATCGCTGACACGCCGATCGACATGCGGCGCCGCGCCGGCCACGCATAACAGCCGCTCGCCGCCGTCATCCATTTCGGTCCAGACCGTGCCGCGGACGCTGGGCCGATGGGCGATGCGATGCGGCAGTCCGCGCAACGGCACCACAACGTCATGGGCAAAACGCAACGCGACCGGCAGCCGGCCCAGCCGCGCCGCGATCCAGCCGCCATGCTTCTGCGCGAAGTCGCGCGCCTCTTTCAGGGTGCCACGTGGCGGAATGGTAAGAATGACTTCGCGGGTTGCCGCCGCAATGCGTAGCGTGTAGCGGCGCGCCTGCCGGTGGCGCCGCAGGCGGACTAGATAGATCGATTTGTCGAAAATGACTTCGATGGCCTGCGGTTCACTGGGCCGGCGGTAGAGCAGCGCGCTAGACGGCATAAGCGAAATCCAAGAACCCATATCCCGACCTGCCGATAGTGCCATATCCCGAAAACGGGATAGTCCCTATGATGGAGACGCACTGAGATACAAGATATGGGGGATGAAGGTTTATCGACTACGCTACCAAAGGCAATTTATTACTCCGCGCCGAACGCGTGCCGGAGCAGCGTCAGCCGCTCGCCGTCGCCGGTTCGGCGCCGCCGCGGATCAGGCGGGCGGCGAAGCCCGCCCGCCGGCTTTTGGTTTTCTGCCCCATCGACAGAATAAAGTCGGAAATGCGCGGGGCGATTTCGGCGCGGAAACGGGAGCCGTTGAACACGCCGTAATGGCCGACGCCCGGCTGCAGCCAGTGCGCCTGCCGGTCGGCCGGCAGGTTGACGCACAAGCGATGCGCGGCCTCGGTCTGGCCGACGCCGGAGATATCGTCGTGCTCGCCTTCGACGGTGAGCAGCGCGACGCGCCGCATCTGGCTCGGATCCACCAGCCGGTCGCGGTGCCTCATCTCACCCCTCGGCAACGCATGGCGCACGAATACGGTGTCGACGGTTTGCAGATAATATTCGGCCTCGAGATCCATCACGGCGAGATACTCGTCGTAGAATTCCTTGTGCTTTCCCGCCGAGTCGCCGTCGCCACGCACCAGATGCAGGAACAGATTGCGGTGCGCCTCGATATGGCGATCGAGGTTCATGCTGATGAAGCCGAACAACTGCAGGAAGCCCGGATAGACGTCGCGCATGAATCCGGGATTGGGGAACGGCACTTTGGTGATGACGTTGTGGCGGAACCAATCGATGCCGCGCCGCTCGGCAAGCTTGTTGACGCCGGTCGGATTGACACGGGTGTCGATCGGCCCGCCCATCAAGGTGATCGACACCGGCGCATAGGGATCGTCGTCGGCATCCATCAGCGCAGACGCCGCCAAAACCGGCACCGCCGGCTGGCAGACCGCGAGGACATGGGTGTCGCCGCCGAGGGCATGCAACATCGAGATGATGTAGTCGATGTAATCGTCGAGATCGAAGCGTCCTTCGGACAGCGGCACCATGCGCGCATCGCGCCACTCGGTGATGTACACGTCGTGATTGGGCAGAAACGCCTCGACCGTGCCGCGCAAGAGCGTGGCGTAATGCCCCGACATCGGCGCTACAATCAAAAGCCGAGGCTGCGGCCGGCGCGGCGGGCGCTCGAAGACGCGTTCGAAATGCACGAGCCGGCAAAAGGCGCGTTCCCAAACGCTCTTGATCTGGACCGGAACGCGCTCGCCGCCGACCATGGTCGTTTCGATCCGCCACTCCGGACGGCCGTATCGGCGCGTCGTCCGCTCGAACAGTTCGGCGGCGGCGGCGGCCGACTTGCCGAAGGTGGTGAAGTAAAACGGATTGACCGGGTTCTTGAACAAGAGCCGCGTGGCATCGGCGGCGGCGCGCGCGGGATTGAGCGCGGCATGGCTCATCTCGTAGAGCCAGTACAGCGGCGTCGACACCAAGGCGCCGCCCGGCACGGCGGGCGCGCCGCCGAACTCACCGATAGTAGCCATCGACGATCCCTGGGATGGGCCTTGGGACGATGTTTGCCCGGCTTGCTGCGTCGCAGCAATATGTGGGTTGTCTGTCATACTGCAATCATAAAGGCAAATTTCTCCCGATTCCTTACGATAGGAAAAGCGCCGCAAGCGCAGCAAGTTCCCGCACTGCAGCGCGTCTATTCGCCGGTCTGCATCAGGGAACCGTTCCGCCGGGCCGCCCGCAGAAGCGTAAGGAAGCCGAAAACGCCGGCTGCAAAGAACACTACGTTGAGCGCCAGCGCGTCCAGCATCAAATCGGCGCGGAAAGTGTGCTCGATCAAGAGCGCGCGCATGCCTTCGAATACGTAGGTCGGCGGCAATGCCCAGGCCGCCGGCTGCAGCCACACCGGCAGCGTCGAGACCGGATAGTAGACGCACGTCAGCGGCATGAACAAAAACATGATCGACCAGGCGAGATTTTCCGCGCCCAGTCCGTTGCGGAGCACCAAACCGGAAACAAAAATCCCGACCGCCCAGCTGGTGAGCATCAAATTCAAAAAGAACGCCACCAGTGCCAAACCGAGGCCGTAAAGATTGAACCCGAAGAACAGAAAAGCCAGCACCGTCACGGGTATGACGCCGATCGAAAGCCGCACGATGCTCATGGCCATCAGCGCCAGCACGAATTCGAACGGCCGCAGCGGGCTCATCATCAGGTTGCCGATGTTGCGCGCCCACATCTCCTCAAGAAACGAGACGGAGAAGCCGATCTGGCCGCGAAACAGAATGTCCCACAGCAGGACCGCGCCGATCAGGGTGCCGCCGGCGCGGGCGAAGAAGCCGGCATTCTGCATCACATAGACTTGCAGAAACCCCCAGGTGATCATCTGCACCGTCGGCCAGTAGATCAATTCGATCAGCCGCGGCCACGACGAGCGCAAGAGATACCAATAGCGCAGCATCATCGCCGCGACCCGGCGCGGCGAGAACGCCTGCGCGCTGTCGGGGTAGGCGCTCATTGCACGGCCTCGCGCGCCTCGTCGCGCCGGCGCGCAACGTCGAGGAACACTTCCTCCAGGGTGCGGCGGCCATAGCGGGATAGGAGCCGCGCCGGCGTGTCGTCGTCTTCGATGCGTCCCTGTTTCATGATGATGACGCGCTCGCACAGTCGCTCCACCTCGTTCATGTTGTGCGAGGCCAGCAGAATGGTGGCGCGGCGATCGCGGCAGTAGCGCTCCAAACGCGTGCGCACCCAATCGGCGGTGTCGGGATCGAGCGAGGCAGTGGGCTCATCGAGCAGCAAAAGCTCGGGCGAATTGAGCAGCGCTTTGGCAAGCGACACCCGCGTCTTCTGCCCGGCCGACAGCTTGCCCGTCGGCCGATCGAGAAGCGCACTGAGGTCGAGCACGTCGGCGAGTTCCTCGATCCGCTCCGGGAGGTCGTGCACGCCATAGAGCATGCCGAACACGGTGAGATTCTGCCGGATGGTCAGCCGCATCGGCATTTCAACATAGGGACTCTCGAAGTTCATGCGCTGCAGCACGCGATAGCGCTGATCCGGCATCTGCGCGCCGAGCACGGTGACACGGCCCGAGGTCGGTGTGATCAGGCCCATGATCATGGCGATGGTCGTGGTCTTGCCAGCGCCATTGCCGCCGAGAAGGCCGGTGATCGTGCCGGGCGCGATCGCAAAAGAGATGCCGTCGACGGCCGGCACCTTCTTGTAGATTTTGACCAGTCGTTCGACGGCTATGGCGGGAGACAATGGCATGACCGCCGCACATGTGGCGTAGGCGTGTGGCGGAGGCAAGAGCGTAGCTCATGGCTGACACGCGGCGCCGCGTCTTTATGCGTGCCGCGGCAACTGGCACAAACACGTGGGGAGGAACATCATGAAAATCGGACTGTTCGACCATGTCGAAGACGGCGAGCGGCCGCTGGCGCAGCTTTACGACGAGCGGCTCGAATTCGCCGTCGCCGCCGAGGATGCCGGCTTCTATTGCCTGCATGTCGCCGAGCATCACGCCACGCCGCTCAACCTTGCGCCGGTGCCGGGCGTCTATCTCGGCGCGGTGGCGCGCTTGACCAAGCGGCTGCGCTTCGGCCCGCTGGTCTATCTTTTGCCGCTCTACTCGCCGCTGCGGTTGATCGAGGAAATCTGCATGCTCGATCACTTGAGCCATGGCCGCTTCGACATCGGCGTCGGGCGCGGCGTATCGCCTTACGAGCTCGAATTCCACAACGTCATGCACGACGACTCGCGCGACATCTTTTTCGAGGCTTACGACTGCATCAAGACCGGACTGACGTCGGAAACCTTCAGCTACAAAAGCGCCCGCTATCTCTATAACGACGTGCCGATCGCGCTTAAGCCGCTGCAACAACCGCATCCGCCGTTCTGGTACGCGTCATCGAGCGACGTCGGCTCGGTCTGGGCCGGCGAGCACGGGCTGCATTATGTGACGCTCGGCTCGAACGCCATGGCCAAGGCGAATATCGCCACGTTTAAGGCCGCGCTCGCCAAGCGCGGTTCAGTGGCGCAGCCAAAGCCGGAATTTTCCGGCGGCGTCGTCATCGGCCTGCAGCGCCACATCTGCGTCGCCGATACAGACGAGGAAGCGCACCGGATCTTCAAGCCGGCGATGGAGGTTCATCTGAAGAACCTGAACTGGCTGCGGGTATGGAAGAACGACACCGGGCTGGCGTCGCGCCTGAAAATTCCCCACGGCGGAAGCTACGAGGAAATGGTGGCGCATGGCGGCATCGTCGTCGGCTCAGCGGCGACGGTGCACGCCGAGCTCGAGCGGCAGGCGCGCGACATCGGCTTCAATTACCTGCTCACCTATCTGTTTCTCGGCACCATGTCGCTCAAAGAGGCGATGCGTTCGCTCAAACTGTTCCGCTCCGAGGTCATGCCGCATCTGGAAAAATTGTAGCGCCGCATCCGCCGCTGTTGGTAGAACAAGAACAAAACAAGGGGAAGCGCTGCCATGAAGCTCGATTCGTCCATTGCCGCCGTCGTTACTGGCGGCGCGTCCGGCCTGGGTGCGGCCACCGCCAAGATGCTGGCGTCGCATGGCGTCAAGGTTGCGCTGTTCGACCTCAACCCCAATCTCGGCGAGCCGCTGGCGCGCGACCTCGGCGGCGTATTTTGCAAGGTCAATGTCACCGCGACGCCGGAAGTCGACGCCGCCTTTGCCAAAGCGCGCGCGACGCATGGGCAAGAGCGGATACTGGTCAACTGCGCCGGCGTCGGCGGCTCGGTCAAGACCGTGTCGCGCGACCGGCAAACCCGCGAGATCAAGGAATATCCACTGGAGAATTTCGAGCGCATCATCCAGGTCAATCTGATCGGGACGTTTCGTTGCATCACCAAGAGCGCGGCCGGGATGCTGACCTTGGACGCGCTCCCCGATGGCGACCGCGGCGCCATCGTCAATACCGCGTCCGTCGCGGCGGAAGACGGCCAGGTCGGGCAAGCCGCTTACGCGGCGTCAAAGGCCGGCGTCGTCGGCCTCACGTTGGTCGTAGCGCGCGACCTCGCCAACGAGGCGATCCGGGTCAACACCATCCTGCCGGGTATTTTCGACACGCCGCTGTTGCAGCGCGCGCCCGAGAACGTAAAGGCGTCGCTGGCAGCGCAGGTGCCGTTTCCGCGCCGCCTCGGCCGGGCGGAAGAATACGCGCAGCTCGCCTATGCCATGATCACCAACGGTTATTTTAACGGCGAGGATGTGCGGCTTGACGGCGCCATCCGCATGGCGCCACGCTAAGCGTCAACGCGCGACGAAAAAACGCGAATTGGCAGGACCCGATCATGCCCGACGCCCTGATCATCGACGCCTGCCGCACCCCGCGCGGCATCGGCAAAGCCGGCAAAGGCGCGCTGGCGGATATTCACCCGCAGCAGCTTGGCGCAACGGTGTTGCGCGCGCTCAAAGAGCGCAACGGCATCAACACCGCCGACGTCGACGACATTATCTGGGGCACCAGCGCCCAGGTCGGCCCGCAGAGCTGCGACATCGGTCGGATGTCGGCGCTGGACGCCGACTACGACGTGAAAGCGAGCGGCGTGACGCTCGATCGTTTCTGCGGCTCGGGCATCACCTCGGTTAATCTGGCCGCGGCGTCCGTCATGTCGGGAACCGAGGACCTGGTGATCGCCGGCGGCACCGAAAAGATGTCGATGGCCGAGCGCCGCGGCGATGGGCCGTTGATGATGGATACCGGCAACTTGCGGCTCCGAGCCAAACATCCGCAGTCGCACCAGGGCGTCTGCGCCGACGCGGTAGCGACGCTGGAAGGCATCAGCCGGCAGGACGTCGACGATCTCGCGCTCGAGAGCCAGAAGCGGGCCGCACACGCAATCAGCGGCGGTCATTTCGAGAAAAGCGTCGTGCCGGTGTTTCGCGAGGATGGCGCGCTTGCGCTCGACCGGGAAGAATATCCGCGCCCGCTGACGACCAAAGAAGCGCTTGCCGCGCTCAAACCGTCATTCCCGGCCGTGGCCGACTATCCGCTCGACGAGGTGGGGACGACGTACCGCAAGCTCATCTTGGCGAAATTCCCCGATCTTTCGATCAACCACATCCATCATGCCGGCAATTCATCGGGCATCGTCGACGGTGCAGCGGCGGTGCTCTTGGCTTCGCCCGCCTATGCCAAAAAACACGGGCTCAAGCCGCGCGCGAGGGTCGTCGCCATGGCGAATATGGGCGATTCGCCGACCTTGATGCTCAACGCGCCGGTGCCGGCGGCGCGCAAGGTGTTGGCCAAGGCGGGCCTCGACATCGACGACATCGATCTGTTCGAGATCAACGAGGCATTCGCCGTGGTGGCTGAGAAATTCATCCGCGACCTCAAACTCGACCGCGACACGGTCAACGTCAACGGCGGCGCGATTGCGCTCGGCCATCCGATCGGCGCCACCGGATCGATCCTGATTGGAACGCTACTCGACGAACTCGAGCGCCGCGATCTGCGCCGCGGTCTCGCCACCATGTGCGCCGGCGGCGGCATGGCGCCGGCAATCATCATCGAGCGCGTGTAGCGGCGCGAAAGAGCTTAAGCAGCCGCCACCGCCGCCTTGATATCGGCACCAATGGATTTGAGCGCGGTCCTGCCATAGGGAATGGCCTCGGCCATGGCATAGAAATGATGGATCATGCCTGGATGGCAGGTGTAGCGCACCGTGACGCCCGCGCGCTTGAGCGCGTCCGCATAGGCCGCGCCTTCGTCCCGCAAGATATCGAAGGCGGCGGTGTGAATGTGGGCAGGCGGCAACCCTGAAAGATCGGCGGCGAACAACGGCGACAGCCGCGGATCCTTCAGATCGGTGCCGGGCGGAATGTAGAAGGCCCCGGCCCACTCCATCAGTGCCTGTTCGAGGAAATAGCCTTCGGCGAAATCGCGCCGCGATCCGGCATCGGCGCCGACATCGATCACAGGACAGAACAGCACCTGGAGGACGAGCTTCGGTCCTTTTGCTTTCGCCAATTGTGCGATGACGGCGGCGAGGTTGCCGCCGGCGGAATCGCCGGCGACCGCAAGGCGCGCCGGATCGATGCCGAAATCGGCCGTATGCGCCGCGATCCATTGCGTCGCCGCGAAACAGTCGTCGACGGCGGCGGGAAATGCGTGCTCGGGCGCGAGCCGGTAATCGATCGACGCGATGCGGCAGCCGCTCTCGTTGGCGAGCATGCGCAGCATGGCGTCATGAGAATCGAGATCGCCGAACACCCAACCGCCACCGTGAAAATAGACCATGCCCGGAACTGGCCCGTTGCCGGCGACGACCGGCGTATAGAGCCGAAATGGAATGGGACCGGCAGGGCCCGGCAATTCGCCGTTCCTGACCGCGCCGATCGGGACTTCCTTGGCCTCGACGATTTTGGTCAAAGCCATGGTCGCCTCACGCGCTTCGGACGGCGACAGCGCCGAGATAGGAGGCTGGTTGGCCGCAGCCAGCATGTCCAGCAAACTTTTTACGTGTGCATCAAGCTGCATGGTCAATCTCCGCGCCGCGGCTTTCGGCTCCGCGTCCTATTCCGTCTCGCCGCCGGCACCGCCCGGCTTCTGATCGGCGCGCAGCGCGTCCGGCTGCGGCATGGCGATGACGTTATAACCGGAATCGACGAAATGGATTTCGCCGGTGACGCCGGTGGACAGATCGGACACCAGATAAAGCCCGGCGCCGCCGAGTTCTTCGAGTGTCACGCCGCGATGCAGCGGCGAATGCCGCTGCTGAAAGGCGAACATGTAACGGGCATCGCCGATGCCGGCGCCGGCGAGCGTGCGGATCGGTCCCGCCGAGATGGCGTTGACGCGGATCTTCTGCGCGCCGAAATCGACCGCGAGGTAGCGCACCGACGACTCCAGCGCCGCCTTGGCCGGCCCCATGGCATTGTAATTGGGCATGGCGCGGTCGCCGCCGTTATAGGTGAGCGTCAGCATCGAGCCGCCGTTCGGCATCAGTGCCGCCGCGCGCCGCGCGGCTTCGGTGAACGCAAAGCAAGAGATCGCCATGGTCCGCAGAAAATTCTCGCGTGTGGTGTCGGCGTAGCGGCCGGAAAGCTGCGTCTTGTCGGAAAAGGCAATGGCGTGGACGAGGAAATCGAGCGTCCCCCAGGACCGCGCGATTTCAGAAAACACCGCGTCGACCGAAGCGATGTCTTCGACGTCGCAGGGCATCACCAGATCGGCATTGACGGAAGCGGCGAGCGGCTTGACACGTTTTGCCAGCGCATCGCCTTGATAGGTGAAGGCGAGCTGCGCGCCGTGCGCCGCCACCGCCTTGGCGATGCCCCAGGCGATTGAGTGATCGTTGGCGACCCCCATGATCAGGCCGCGCTTGCCAACCATCAAATCCGGCATCCGCCCATCCTTATTCGTCATTCCGGCCGAGCAAAGCGAGAGCCGGAATCCATAACCCCTGTGTTGGGAATTCGTCGAGAGGCCGGGGATATGTACTCCGGGTTCGCCGCATTGCGGCGCCCCGGAATGACGGAGAAAAGCTACGCATCGACGTGCTTGAACACGATGCAGGCGTTGGTGCCGCCGAAGCCGAAGGAGTTCGACAGCACGCAGCCGAGCGTCACGCCGTCGCGGCGCTCGCGCAGGATCGGCATGTCGGCGAAGGCGGGATCGAGATTTTCGATATTGGCGCTTTCGCAGATGAAGCCGTTGTTCATCATCAAAAGCGAATAGATCGCCTCGTGCACGCCGGTCGCTCCTTGAGAATGTCCGGTGAGCGATTTGGTGGCGGCGATCGGCGGGCATTTGTCGCCGGAGCCGAAGACTTCGCGGATCGCCTCGATTTCCTTAAGGTCGCCGATCGGCGTCGAGGTGGCGTGCGGATTGATGTAATCGACGCGCGGTTTGACGTCACGCAGCGCCATGCGCATGCAGCGCTCCGCGCCTTCGCCGGACGGCGCCACCATGTCGGCGCCGTCCGAGGTGGCGCCATAGCCCGCGACCTCGGCGTAAATGCGCGCCCCGCGCGCTTTGGCGTGCTCAAGCTCTTCGAGCACCAGAACGCCGGCGCCGGCGGAGATGACAAAGCCGTCGCGATCGGCGTCATAGGCGCGCGAGGCCTTGGCCGGCGTGTCGTTGTATTTGGTCGAGAGCGCGCCCATGGCGTCGAACAGGACAGTCAGGGTCCAGTCGAGCTCCTCGCAACCGCCGGCGAAGATCATGTCCTGCTTGCCGTATTGAATAAGTTCGTAGGCGTTGCCGATGCAGTGGTTCGAGGTGGCGCAGGCCGACGAGATCGAATAGGAGAGCCCCCGGATCTTGAACCAGGTGCCGAGCGTGGCCGAGGCGGTCGACGACATCGCTTTGGGCACCGCGAACGGGCCGACCCGCTTCGGTCCTTTGCTGCGGGTGACGTCGGCGGCTTCGACAATGGCGTGGGTCGACGGCCCGCCGGAACCCATGACGATGCCGGTGCGCTCGTTCGACACCTCGCGCTCTTCGAGCCCGGCGTCGCGGATCGCCTGCACCATGGCCACATGATTCCAGGCGGTGCCGCCGCCATGAAAACGCATGGCGCGGCGATCGACCGATTCGCTGGCGTCAAGCGTGGGCGCGCCGTGGACATGGCAGCGAAAGCCAAGCTCGGCATATTTGTCGGCGCGCACGATGCCGGACTTCGCCTCGCGCAGCGATGCCAGCACTTCCTGCGTGTTGTTGCCGATAGACGAGACGATGCCCATCCCGGTGACGACCACGCGTCTCATCTTCGCCTCGCAACGGATTATGAACTAGGCTTCTTTCGCCTGCGGCTCGGCGTCAAGGAACAGTCCGACTTTCAGATCAAGCGCCCGGTAAATGACCGAACCGTCGGCGGAAAGCCAACCGTCGGCAATGCCAAGGACGAGCTTCGAGCGCATCACCCGCTTGATGTCGAGGCCATAGACCACGTTCTTCATGGTCGGCAGCACCTGCCCCGAGAATTTGACCTCGCCCATGCCGAGCGCACGGCCCTTGCCCGACGCGCCGACCCAGCCGAGGAAAAAGCCCAACAGCTGCCAGAGCGCATCGAGCCCGAGGCAGCCCGGCATCACCGGATCGCCCTTGAAGTGACAGGGGAAAAACCAAGCGTCGGGTTTGAGGTCGAGCACGGCGCGGACCAAACCCTTGCCGTACTCGCCGCCCACCTCGGCAATCTCCGAAATCCGGTCGAACATGAGCATCGGGGGCAGCGGTAGCTGCGGGCCCTTGGCAAAAAGCTCGCCGCGCCCGCACGCCAGTAAATCCTCATATTCGAAGTTTGAACGCCGTTCCTGCATTCCTCCGTCTCCGCCCCCGCTGGTTCGCCGATCCCTAACATATGGGATATGGGCGGCAAAGCCGCAGACCCCGAAACCACTTTTGCTGCAGTGCGAAACCGGCCTGGAGTGGTCCCTGCTGCCTCGCCAAGGCTTCACGGCCTTTCACGGTCTTTCACGGCCTTGGGAGTTGCAGCGGCCGCCCAGCCGCGTATAATGATTTCAGTTGTAACAATCTTCTACGGCGCCTCGGCTATCCGGCGCAACAGCCGCGATGCAGCCGGACGCAACGAGAGTATCGGTGCAGCAACGATGACCCAGCCGCGTTTCCCCGTACCAGGCGCTTCCGCAAGCGCGCCCGCGGCGTTGCCCCACCTGCCGGACGCCGGCGCCGACCTCACCGGCTGCCCGTGGCATGACGTGAAATCGAAGTTGCGCGAAGTTGGCTTGCGTCCAACCCGGCAGCGCATGGCGCTCGGGTGGATCCTTTTCGCCAAGGGCGATCGGCATGTGACCGCGGAAATGCTCTACGAGGAAGCGAACAACGCCAAGATGCCGGTGTCGCTGGCGACCGTTTACAACACGCTGCACCAATTCACCGAAGTCGGGCTCTTACGCCAAGTCGCCATCGACGGATCGAAGGCCTATTTCGACACCAACAATACCGAGCACCACCACTTCTTCATTGAGGATCGCAACGACCTCCTCGACATCCCGGCCGCCGACGTCGTGGTCGGCAGGGCCCCGGTAGCGCCGGCAGGCTACGAGATCGCCCGCATCGACGTGGTCGTGCGGCTGCGGCGGAAGAAGTAGCGCAAAATCACTGGACGTCGTCTGCCGGTTCGGGCTGCGCTGTGAGCTTTGCCCGCGCTGCAGCGATGGCCGTTTCCACCTTGGCGCTAAAATGCACGCGCGGCGGCCGCACGCCGTCCGTCAGCAAAACGCGACGCGCGGCCGGCGGCGCCCCGGCGATATAGACATGCGCATGGTGGCGTTCCGCCTTGCGGACGAATCCCTCGATCGTTGCCGCCGCCGTCGAGTCGATCACCGAGACCGCGGAAAAATCGATCACGTAGGCCTTCGGGTGCGCGCCGATGCGATCGAGCGCCGCGGCGACGCTGGCGGCCGCGCCGAAAAAGAAGGCGCCCGATATGCGGTAAACCACGATGTCGCGGTCGGTCGCCAGCGCCGAGTCGTAAGGCTGCCGCTCGCTGCCGCCATCGCGGTCAGGCATGTCTTCCTCGGGGAACGCCTTGCCGCCTTCGACCTCGACCGCCTGCGCCATGCGATGCATGAACAACAATGTGCCAAGGCAGAAGCCGACAACGATGCCTTCGGTCAGGTCGCGGAACACCACGAGAAGAAAAGTTGTCAGCAGGATCACGGCGTCGCCGCGCGTCGCGCGGATGAGCGTGGCGAATTGATGCTTTTCCGCCATGTTCCAGGCGACGGCGCAGAGCACGGCGGCAAGCGCGGCAAGCGGAATATAGCCGGCGAGCGGCGCCGCGATCAGCACGAACCCCAGCAGAAAGAGCGCGTGCAGCATTCCGGCTACCGGTCCGCGTGCACCGGCCCTGACATTGGTCGCGGTGCGGGCGATAGTGCCGGTCACGCAGATGCCGCCGAAGAGCGCCGAGCCGACGTTGGCGATCCCCTGCGCCACCAATTCGGCGTTCGAGCGGTGCCGCCGGCCCGTCATGCTGTCGGCGACGACCGCCGATAGCAGACTCTCGATGGCGCCGAGCAACGCGAACGAAATGGCCGATGGCAGAACTTCGAACGTTTTGGCAAACGACAGCACCGGAAGGTGCGGGGCCGGCAGCATCGAAGGAATGCCGCCGAAGCGGCTGGCGATCGTTTCGACGTGCAGGTGCAGCGCCCACGCGATCAAGCTCCCCAGCGCGACCGCGACCAGATAAGCCGGCCAGCGCGGCAGATAGCGCCGCACCCCGACGATCGCGGCAATCGACAACGCGGCAACCGCACAAGCCTCGACGTTGACGCTCGGAGCCGCTCCGAAGAGCGCGGCGAATTTCGGGATGATCGGTCCCGGTTCCTTGCCGGCGAGCGTGAGCCCGAACAGGTCGGAAAGTTCGCCGGACAGGATGATCACCGCAATGCCGGCCGTGAAGCCGACCGTCACCGGGTAAGGGATATATTTGATGTAGGTGCCGAGCCGCAAAAGCCCGAGCGCGGTCAGGATCAGACCGGACATCAGCGTTGCGAGGATAAGCCCGTCTAGTCCGTGGCGGTTGACGGTCGCGGCGACCAGCACGATGAACGCGCCGGCCGGCCCGCCGATTTGAAAGCGGCTGCCGCCAAGCGCCGAAACCAGAAATCCGCCGATGATGGAGGTGTAGAGTCCACGCTCCGGCGACACGCCCGAGGCAATGGCGATCGCCATCGAGAGCGGTAAGGCCACAATGGCAACGGTCAGACCTGCAATTGCGTCCGCCCGCAGATCGCGCAGGCCATAGTGTTCGCCGAGGACGGTGAGGAGCTTTGGGGTATAGAGTTCGACGAATGTCGGCGCATGTGCGCGGGCAAGCATATCTTCTCCCGCTCCTGCGGCGGCGTTGGCTTGCGAAAAACTAGCCGCACTTCCCCGACAGGATGTTGATCTCGCTCAAATTGCGTCGCACCGCGTTACTCGATCTTCTCGTTTGGATAGACGCCCCATAGCCGGTTCTGCTCGATCCAGTCATCGAAGCCGTCGCCGCTGATCCGGCACCAGCCGCCGTTGCAGTGCTTGACGGCACCGAGCACGCCCGATTGCAATTGCGCCGTCACCTCGCTTTGCGCATCGGGCTTGGCATGGAGCGGCGCCAGCTCCGCCTTGGATTTGAGCTGCACCGTCCCCATGCGCTTGCCCGACAACATCGAGTGATAGACCCAACCCTCGGTGCCGTCGGAATCGCGGATACGCCGCCAATTCTCGAATTCGGCGGTGATCTCCACCGGCAAGCCGACGCGGGTATAGATCCAGGTGACGTCGTGATCCTTGTCCGGGCCGCCGCGCACATTGACCCGATCGGTCTTGAGACTGACAAAACGCGGCACCGGCAGCCCGCTCGTGGTGCCGTCGGTTCCGGCCCGCGCCGGCGCGCCCACCGCGAGCAGAATTAAGGCCGCGACGAGCACCCTCCCCGCGGCTTGCAGACTCATGCTCAAGGCGCCGTCATGCCGGCCAACTGCCATGGCCCCAAACCCGATTGATCCGCGAAAAGCGCGATGCCCGGGGGATTCCGGTCGCGCTTTGTGCAGGCGAAAGCCATCTGCTAGAGAGGATTTGATGAACCGCCGCCTTAAGGACTTTGAGTGTCGGCGAGGGCGGTTAACGAGACCTGAACGGGGCGGAAACGCAGCGGGCGCGATCGGTAACGTGGTAACCGGGCGTACCGAAACGGGCGAGTAGCGAATGGCGTCGGGCAAAAAGCCGCTGGTGGTGGTGACGCGGAAGCTTCCGGACAGCGTCGAGACCCGCATGTGCGAGCTGTTCGACGCACGGCTCAATCTTGACGACAAGCCGATGAGCCAGGCCGACCTGATCGAGGCAGCCAAAGTCGCCGACGTAATCGTACCGACGGTGACCGATCACATCGACCGCGCGGTGCTCAGCCAGTCCGGCGAGCGGCTGCGGCTGATCGCCAATTTCGGCAACGGCGTCGACAACATCGACGTCGCGACCGCGCTGCAGCGCGGCATCACCGTGACCAACACGCCGGGTGTGCTCACCGAAGACACCGCCGACATGACGATGGCGCTGATTCTGGCGGTGCCACGCAGGCTCGCCGAAGGCGCGCAGGTCCTGACCGGCGACAAGGATTGGACCGGCTGGAGCCCGACCTGGATGCTCGGCCACCGCATCTGGGGCAAGCGGCTCGGCATTGTCGGCATGGGGCGGATCGGCCAGGCGGTGGCGCGGCGCGCCAAGGCCTTCGGCCTGCAGATCCACTATCACAATCGCCGCCGCGTGGCGCCGCGCATCGAAGAAGAGCTCAACGCCACCTACTGGGAGAGCCTCGACCAGATGCTGGTGCGCATGGACATCATCTCCATCAATTGTCCGCACACGCCCGCGACCTATCACCTGCTGTCGGCGCGCCGATTGAAGCTGATCCGGCCCGAGGCCTATGTCGTCAACACCGCACGCGGCGAGGTAATCGACGAGAACGCTCTCGCCCGCCTGATCGAGAATGACGAAATCGCCGGCGCCGGCCTCGACGTCTTCGAGCACGAGCCGGCGGTGTCGCCGAAGCTCGTCAAGCTCGCCAAGGCCGGCAAGGTGGTGCTGCTGCCGCATCTCGGCTCGGCCACGGTCGAAGGCCGCGTCGACATGGGCGAGAAGGTCATCATCAACATCAAGACCTTCATGGACGGCCACCGGCCGCCGGATCGCGTGCTGCCCTCGATGCTGTGAGTTTCCCTCTCCCCTTGCGGGAGAGGATGCCTGAGCGCAGCGAAGGCGGGTGAGGGGTATACGCGGATTGGTCCGTGCCGAGTAAGCCGCCACAAGAGCCGTCATGCCGCTTTCATCGCCGGCAAAACAAGATCACTGCGCCAAACGAAAACGGCGAACCAAATTACCTACCGCGCGAACAAAAATCGCCGAAGACCTTCCTGCGCGATACCCGATAGGATTGATCCGCGAAAGCAATCGTCATGCGTCAGTTTGAAGGAGAGAAATATGGCGCTCAAAGATATCATTGTCGCGACGCAGGCCGACCTCCGCGCGAATCCTGATCATGCCATAGCGACGTTTTCAGCAGATTCGCGCCAGGTCGACGGCCTACGCAGCGAAACCAAAATTCGTCAGTTCTCGGTCACCGTTGACGAACCGCCGACCCTCGGCGGCACCGATACCGGTCCGAACCCCGTCGAGCTCGTTTTGGCGGCGCTCGCGACCTGCCAGGAAATCACCTATCGCGCTTATGCGACCGCGCTCGGCATTCCGCTCGACGGCGTCTCGGTCAAGTTGGAAGGCACGCTCGATCTGCGCGGCTTTTTCGCGGTCAAGGACGACGTCCGCGCCGGCTATAATCAGATCCACGGCACCGTGAATCTGAAAAGCTCCGCGCCGCCGGCCGATCTCGCGAAATTAAAAGAGGTGGTCGACGCCCATTGCCCGGTTCTCGATATCCTGCGCGCGCCCGTGCCCGTGGACCTCAAGCTTCAGACCGAGCGCGCGGCTCACGCCGCGTGATGTGCGCAATCGGCAATTACGATGCGGTGATTTTTCTTGGCACTCCCTCCCCCACAACGGGGGAGGGCACGGTTGGTCGCCGGCTCCTGCATGGCCTATTCCGCCGGCGCAGAGCAGCAAGTAGAATTCCTCACCTCTCCCCAGTGGGGAGAGGTCGGCGAGCAACGTCAGTTGCGAGACGGGTGTGGGGAAACGAACCGCGTGGAGAGATCACGATAACTCTGTCTCCATCGCCTTCGCGATCAGGCGAAAATCATTTTCGCTGATTGGAAAAAGCCCGAAGCGCAGTTGATAGCCCCAGTTCGATTTGCCGGCGGTGAATTCCAACCTATCGAGCAGCGGACGGATCGGCGTTTCTTTGCACTCCACCCAGGTCACATCGCGACGATAAGCCTTGAAACCCCCGCCCATGTCGCCCTGATAAGGTTCGCCGTCCTTGACCGTGCCGATCGCCGTGAACGCCTGCAGCGTGTCGTTGCCGCCGAGCGTCACCGTCGGCGAATAATAGACGACGCCGTCGCCGGGCTTGATGCGCTTCAACGGCGCCGCCTTGCCGTGGCCGACCTGCATGAAACCTTCGGCGCGCCCGCGCCGCACATGTGCGGCGCTCGCCACCGCGATCCAATAGTTGGGCATGATCTTGGATTGCTTCGTCGCCTCGCTCTTCGCCTTGACGTAACATAAGATGCACCATGACCCGATCAGCACGCCCGTCAATCGCCGCCCTCGCTCTTCTCCTCATCGCCTCGGTCGCACTGCCGCCACGCGCGCGCGGCGAAGAGCGCGTCGAGCTGCATGCGCAAGCCGTTACCGGGAAGAACGGCATGGTGGTGGCGCAGGAGGCGATGGCCGCGCGCATCGGCGCCGGCGTCCTGGAAAAAGGCGGCAATGCCGTCGATGCGGCGGTGGCAACGGGCTTTGCGCTCGCCGTGACCTATCCGCGCGCCGGCAACATCGGCGGCGGCGGCTTCATGGTGATACATCGCTCAAACGGCGAAAACATCACCATCGATTACCGCGAGGCCGCGCCGGCGGCGATCAACAAGCAGTCGTTCCTGGATGCCGCCGGCAACGCCGATCCGCAGAAGTCGCGCGACTCTGCACTCGCCATCGGCGTACCGGGCACCGTCGCCGGACTGAGCCTGGCGGAGGAAAAATACGGCTCCGGCAAATTCAAGCTCGCCGAACTCATGGCGCCGGCGATCGCGCTGGCGCGCGACGGTTTCATCGTCGCCGACGACCTCGCCGAATCGCTGCCGCGCGAGGCGTCCCGGCTCAAGCGCTGGCCGTCGACGGTAAAAGTCTTTTTCAAGTCAGACGGCACGACGCTTTCTGCCGGCGACCGCCTGACGCAGCCAGATCTAGCGGCAACGCTCCAAGGCATCGTACAAAACGGACCGCGCGATTTCTACGAAGGCGCGACCGCGCAGAAAATCGCCGAGGGCATCCGATCCGCCGGCGGCGTGATGACCGCCGAGGATCTGAAGAACTACCGCGCCATTGAGCGGGCGCCAGTGCGCGGTACCTATCGCGGCTACGACATCGTTTCGATGGCGCCGCCGTCGTCCGGCGGCATTGCGCTGATCGAGATGCTCAACATTCTCGAAGGCTACGATCTAACCCATGACAGCCAACCGCAGGAGTTGTTTCTGCTGGTCGAGGCGATGAAGCGCGCTTATGCCGACCGCGCATACTTCCTCGGCGATCCGGATGCGGTGAAGGTGCCGGTGGCGCGGCTGATCTCAAAAAGCTACGCGGCTGAATGGCGCAAAAGCATCGATCCGGAGCACGCGACCGCGGCCGAGGACATCAAGCCGTTTGCCGCGCCCATCGACGGCGAAGGCCGCAACACTACGCATTATTCAGTGATCGACCGTTTCGGCAACGCGGTGTCGAACACCTATACGCTCAATTTCAGCTACGGCATGGGAATGGTGGCGGACGGCACCGGCGTTCTGCTTAACAACGAGCTGGACGATTTTGCCGCCAAGCCGGCCGTGCCAAACGCCTATGGCCTGATCGGCTTTGAAGCCAATGCCCCGGGGCCGGGCAAGCGGCCGCTGTCGTCGCAGACGCCGACCATCGTGCTCAAGGACGGCAAGCCGTTTCTGGTCACCGGCTCGCCGGGCGGCAGTCTGATCATCAACGCTGTGCTGCAGGTCGCGGTCAACGTCATCGACCGCGGCCTCGACATTGCCGCTGCGGTCGCGGCGCCGCGCCTCTACGATCAATGGACGCCGGATGTCGTCCTCGCCGAGCCCGGCTTTCCCGACGACGCCATCAAGACGCTCGAGGCGCGCGGCGATGCGGTGCTGGTGGGCAAATTGCCGACCTCGACAAATTCCATCCTGGCGACGCCGTCCGGCTTTGTCGGCGCCGCCGATCCGCGCACCCCCGGCGCGCTGGCCGTGGGATATTAAAGCATCAAGGCCCGCTCATTCCCGCACCAGCGGGAATCCAGACGATTGGGTCCCGGCCTTCGCGGGGACTAGCGGACAAAAAAGATCGGGAGAAACGCATGAACGGCAACGCGCCCATCGCCAATTTGCGCATCGGCATGATCGGCTCGGGCTTCATCGCCAGATTTCATGTCCAAGCGCTGCAGTCGGTGCGTCACGTGACGGTGACCGGGGTCTACAGCCCGACCGCGGCCAACCGCGAGTCGCTGGCCGCTTTTGCCAATGCGCTCGAGCTCGGCCCCTGCCGCGCCTTCGCCTCGCTCGAGGCCATGCTGATTTCCGGCGAGGTCGACGCCGTGTGGATTTTGGTGCCGAATTTCGCCCGGCTCGACACCATGCGCGAAATCCATCGGCTGGTGAAAGCCGGCTGGGCCAAGCTCGTCGGCGTTGCCTGCGAAAAGCCGCTCGGGCGCACGCTCGCCGAAGCGCGCGACATGCTGCGGCTGGCCGAAGACGCCAAATTGTTTCACGGCTATCTGGAAAACCAGGTGTTCTCCTCGGCCGTACAGCGTGGCAAAGACATCGTGTGGCGGCGCGCGGTGCCGGCGTGCGGGCGGCCGTACCTGGCGCGCGCCGCGGAAGAGCACAGCGGGCCGCACATGCCGTGGTTCTGGCAAGGGCGGCAGCAGGGCGGCGGCGTGCTCTCCGACATGACCTGCCACAGCGTCGAAGTCGGACGCTATCTGCTCACGCGTCCGGGCGCGCCGCGCACAGATCTTAAACTCGTTTCCGCCAGCGCCACGACCGGCCATCTGAAATGGACGCGGCCGAAATATGTGGAACGCTTAAAGCGCATGATGGGCCCGGAGATCGATTACGCGGCGCGGCCGGCCGAAGACTTCGCCCGTGGCGCGCTTGTCTTTCGCGATTCCGAAGGCCACGAAGTCATGGTCGAAGCCACCAATTCCTGGGCCTATGTCGGCGCCGGCCTGCGCATCCTTATCGAGCTTCTAGGGCCGGAATATTCGATGGAGTTCTCTTCGCTGAATACCGGACTGAAGGTGTTTTTGTCGCGCGACGTCACCGGCGGGCAAGGCGAGGACCTGGTCGAGAAGCAAAACGCCGAGCAGGGCCTGATGCCGGTCGTTGAAAATGAAGCCGACATCTACGGCTATGTCGGCGAGAACCGTCACATGGTCGAGGCATTCCGCCAGCGCCGGCAACCGACGGAAACGTTTTACGACGGCGTCGCCGTCGCCGAAATGCTGATGGCGCTTTATCGTTCGGCGGAGACCGGGAGGGTGATCACCTTCCCAGCGCCGGAATTGGAGAGCTATGTACCGCCGGTGGCGCGCGGGTGATCCGCCGACCGGGGATGCAACGAGGACGGCAATGCCGCGAGCAGCAGCAAGCCGAATGATGAAGACGTTTTGCGCGCTTGCGCTTGCCGCCGGCGTCGCCGGCGCATTCATCGGTGCTGCGCCGGCCGCGCACGCCGACGATTATTGCAACAAGCGCTGCGATCGGGCGTTCAATTATTGCCAATACCGCGGCGGGTCGTATGACGACTGCATGCAGCGGCTGCGGACGTGCCGCGCGCAATGCTGAGCGCGCTGCGTGCGCGCGAAATCAGGGGACGCGCGGCGAAGGCCCGGCGTCTGTCAGACCGGCGACGCTCGGATGAATGATGGCGCGGCGGTCCTTGACCACGCCGATGACGACGCCGAGCCGCTCGATCGTGGCGACGACTTTGCCGTCGATGTAGCGATCGCAGTTCATGTGCGTCGGCGCGATGAAGAACTCGGCCTGACTGCGGTCGCGCGTCCAGGCGAGCCGCGCATCGGCCTCTTTCTCAAACGGCAGCCGCTCGCCACAGACCATCACCAGATAGCGATGCCGCGGCTGCGACACGTTGTTTTCGGTGCGGTCGAGGAAATGCTCCAGGTCGGTGACCGCTTCCGGCATGATGTTGACCCAGTAATCGGTGGCGTATTGGCGCGAGGCGCCGGCAAGACCCCCGACCAGATCGTTGTAAAACAGATACTCGTCCGGGTGCAGCCGGTAGAGCGTGGTCGCGTTCCAGCCAAGCCCGAGCAGGACGAGCGCCGCGGCAAAGCCCGCCGCAAGCGCCGAGCGCGCCTCGAGCCGGTCGAGCAGGGCGTCGAGACCCAAACCGGCGAGCACCGCGATCGGCGGCACCGTGAACAGGAAATGCCGCAAGCCGGTGTCTGCCGGTCCCGATACGATCACCTGGCAGACGAGCGGAAAAAATGCCGCAAAAGCGATCAGCGCCGTTTCCCGACGCCACGCGTTGTTTGTTTGTTGGTCGGCCCGCCGCGGCAAGGCGGCGAAAGCGAGCGCGAGGCCGGCGCCGAACAACAGCAGCAGCGTCAGCTTGATCACGAGATAGATCGGCACATACCAGCGCGGCACTTCTGCCATGTGATAGACTTGGCCGGCGAGCACCGTCTGGATCGGATAATTGAATTCGGTGAAGGTGACCAAGGCGCGCAGCGGGTTCAACGGCTCCAATGCGGCCCATGGCCAGACCGCAATCATGACCGCATAGGCGATGACGAAGGCGACCAGAAGCGGCACCGCAGAGCGGGCGGCGAAAGCGACGGCGCCGCGCCAATTCGCACCGTTGTTGAACAGACCTTTGCCGAGCGGCGCGTAAAGCACCACGGCCAGCGCCGCGTAAGCGGCGAGGAATACGCCAAGCACGCGGATGCCGAGCGCAAAGCCGCACAGCATCCCGAAGGCGACGACGAGGTACCATCGCGGCCGCGGCAATTGCCGGCCGAGCAGGATGAGGACATAAACCGCGCCCATCATCGCAGAGGCGAACGGAATGTCCTTGGTGTGGTTGAACATCGCGCCATACCAGGTGCCGCACACGGCAAGCGCGCTGATCGCGATAAGCCCGGCACGCGATCCGGCGACGGTGCGCGCGGTCGCCCACGCTGCGGCAATGCCGGCGACGCCGCACAGCCCCGACAGCAAATGGCGCACTTCGTACGCGTCCAGCGGAACGATTTTCTCCAGCCCGACGGCGATGACGTCGAACAGGCCGCCATAGAGGTAGAGGTTGCGGAAGTGAAACAACGCGTCGTCGGTGAAGCCGGTGGCGTAATAGTGGATGATCAGCTCGCCATAGCGCTGCTGCACTTCTTCGTCGTTGGAAATGGCGTAGTCGCCGAAAGTCCATGCGACCAGCGCGACAAGCGCGGCAAAGACCAGCAGCGCGGCGAGGTCGTAAGCGTCGACGCGGCTAAACAGCGCCGCGAGCGGGCGCGGCAAATGGCGGCCGCGGGGGTATCCACGGCCGAACCATTCTCTGAGGCTTTTCACCAGTCCCCCGCGCGGCGGCGTCACGTTTCTTCGTCCCGGTTTCGATTAGGCACCCGTCGCCATAACCTTTTAGCTTTAACAAGTGGCTGAGAATAGGGCGAAATTGTTAAAACCGCCGCTGTTGCGGTGCAATGCGGCTTTAAGTCTTAGCCCCGTTAAGCCCAAGGAGTTTGAGCGCGTTCTCCTTGAGCACCAGCGGCCGCACATCCGGTTTTATATCAAGCTTTTCGAAGTCCGAAAGCCAGCGATCCGGGCGGATAACCGGCCAATCGGAGCCGAACAGGACTTTGTGCTTAAGGAGAGAGTTCGTATAGCGAACCAGGATCGGCGGGAAATACTTGGGCGACCAGCCGGACAGGTCGATATAGACGTTGGGCTTGTGCTGGGCGACCGACAGCGCCTCTTCCTGCCACGGAAACGAGGGGTGGGCGAGGATGATCGGCATTTCCGGAAAATCCACCGCCACGTCGTCCATATACATGGGATTCGAATATTTCAGCCGGATGCCGGCGCCGCCAGGCATGCCCGAGCCGACGCCGGTCTGACCGGTATGGAACAGCGCCGGCAGCCCGGCTTCCGCGATGGCTTCGTAGAGCACGTAGGCGCTTCGGTCGTTCGGGTAAAATCCCTGCATCGAGGGATGGAATTTGAAGCCGCGAACGCCGAATTCGCGAATGAGCCGGCGCGCCTCGCGCGCGCCGGTCTTGCCCTTGGCCGGATCGATGCTGGCGAAGGGGATGAGAACGTCACTGTTGGCGGCGGCCCTCTCTGCGACTTCCTCGTTCGGATAGCGGCGATAGCCGGTCTCACGCTCGGCATCGACCGGGAAAATCACCGCCCCGATCTTGCGCTCGCGATAATAGGCGGCGGTCTCTTCGATGGTCGGGCGGTTGTTTGGTTGATTGAAGTAGACCGCCATCTGCGCCTGCAGGTCGTCATAGCCGTCGTCGGGATGGGTGCCGCACGGCTCCTCGGCGTGGGTGTGGATGTCGATGGCGATTAGTTCGTTGACGTTCACGTCGCTCTCCCGGCCTCAAAAGCACGCCAGTGGAGCATATCGGCGGCCAAAACGACAAGCAGGACGGTACAAGCGATCACCAACGCAGCGCCGCCAGCACTTCGTCGGGGCGCTCGCTCAACAACATGTGACCGGCGCCATCGATCACCGTGAGCCGGCAATTGGGGATGGCGGCGGCCATCGCCTTGCCGCCTTTCAGCGGCGTCATCAGATCGCGGCTACCCTGGATCACGATCGCGGGCATGGCGACCTTCGCAGCGGCGGCGAGCGCATTCTGATAGCCGTTGCAGGCCACGAGATCGGCGAAGATGACGCCGGGCCCCGCGCGTTCGAGGAGCCGCTCGCTGCCGCCCAGCATCCAGGCACCCGGAAGCTCCGAGCCGCCGAGGGTCGCGCGAAAGCCTTCGCCCCAAATCGCGATCATGTCGACGGCTGCGTGTTCGTCGGCCTTGGCGGCATTGAGCAAATCGTCCGACACCCGCATCGGCGCGGCGGTGGCGAGGAGCGCCAGCGCGCTGACCCGGGCCGGATGGCGCGCCGCGGTCTCGAGCGCGATGAGCGAGCCCATGGAATGCCCGACAAGGCGCGCGGACGTTAGGCCTGCAGCCCCGATTAGCGCTGCGGTCCAGTCCGCGAGTGCGGCGATGGACGAAAGCGGGGCGCCGCCCGAACGGCCGTGCCCGGGAAGATCGGGCGCCAGCACGGCAAAGCCGTGATACGCGAAGGAGCGCGCGAGCAGCGCCCAGACCGAATGATCCATGCCGGCGCCATGCAGAAAAACCATCGCCGGCTGCGCCGGATCGAAAGCACGCCCGCCGGTGCCGACGAAAACATCGATGCCGTTGACCGCGATCTGCATCGCTTTAAGCTTTCTGCGAGGCGCGCAAGGCTTGGCCGAAATCGTCGAGGATGTCGTTTACGGCTTCGAGCCCGACCGAGATGCGAATGAGTTCTTCTCCGACGCCGGCTTTGGCGAGCGCGGCCGCGTCCATCTGCTGGTGCGTGGTGCTCGCGGGATGGATCACCAGCGTCTTGGCATCGCCGGCATTGGCGAGGTGACTGGCGAGCCGCACCGCCTCGATGAATTTCCTCCCGGCGGCGCGGCCGCCCTTGATGCCGAAAGAGACGATCGAGCCCGCTCCCTTTGGCAATAACTTCTGCGCCAGCGCGTGATCCGGATGGGTCTCGAGCGAAGGATGCAGCACCCATTCGACCGCCGGATTCTTTTGCAGGAAAGCGAGCACGGCGGCGGTGTTCGCCATGTGCCGCTCCATGCGCAGCGGCAGCGTCTCAATTCCCTGCAGCAGGTGGAACGCGTTGGTCGGCGACAGGCACGCACCGAAATCGCGCAAGCCTTCGGCCCGAGCGCGCATGATAAGCGCCGACGGACCGAACTCCTCGGCGAAGACGATGCCGTGATAGCCGGCATAGGGTTCAGTCAGCGTCGGGAATTTGTTCGATCCCTGCCAATCGAAACGGCCGCCGTCGATAATCGCACCGCCGATGGCGACGCCATGACCGCCGAGCCATTTGGTGACCGAGTGCATGACGATGTCGGCGCCAAGCGTCAGCGGCCGGCTGAGATAGGGCGTGGCAAAAGTATTATCGATCAGGAGCGGAATGCCGGCGCCGTGTGCGATCTCGGCGACCTTGGGCATATCGAGCACTTCGAGGCCCGGGTTGCCGATGGTCTCGCCGATCACGAGGCGCGTGCGTTCGGTCATTGCCGCGCGCATGCCGTCGAGATCGCGCGGCTTGACGAAACTCGTGGCGATGCCGAAGCGCGGCAGCGTGTGGGCGAGAAGATTGATGGTGCCGCCGTAGAGCGAGGCGGACGCAACAATGTGGTCGCCGGCCGAAACGAGCGTGGCGATCGCCAGATGCATCGCCGCCATGCCGCTCGCGGTCGCCACCGCGCCGACGCCATCCTCGAGCGCGGCGAGCCGCTCCTCGAGCACCGCGGTCGTCGGATTCGAGATGCGGGTATAGATGTGGCCGGCACGTTCCAGGTTGAACAAACCGGCGGCGTGATCGGCATCGTCGAACACATACGACGTGGTCTGATAGATCGGTACCGCGCGCGAGCGCGTCACCGGATCGGGATGCTGCCCGGCATGGAGGCTCAAAGTTTCGAACGCCGGCGGTTTCGGAGCGGGCATGCCTGTTCTCTCCTGCACGTCACTCTTTAGCAGGCTGGCGAGCCAGAACGACGTGGAGAACGGGTAATGGCGTTCGGGGACAGAGACAAGTTGCAGCGCCGCCTGAATGGCCGGCGGCTGGCGCTCGCCGCTTTAGGGCTTCCAGTTCTTGTAGGGATTGAGCCAAAGATTGGAATTGAGATAGCGCGGGTCATGCGAGACGTCGCTCGCCGCCCATGGCGGCACCGCGAATTGCTCGGTCTCGCTGGCAAGCTCGATTTCCGCGATCAGGAGGCCTGCATTATCACCATGGAATTCGTCGATCTCCCAGCGATGGCCGGCGAATTCTTCGCGGTAACGCGTCTTTTCGATCAGCGGATGTTCGCACAGCCGCTCAAGCATAACGGCTGCGTCGTGGAGCGGGATCGGATATTCGAATTCGAGACGCGTCACGCCGGACGCCGGCCCCTTCACCGTCAGGAAGGCCTCTTCGCCCGCGATCCGCACCCGCACCACGCGTTGCTCGGCCGACGACAGATAGCCCTGACGATAGAGAACGCCGGCAGCCGATGGCCGCCATGCTTCTTTGCGGACGAGATATTTGCGTTCGATCTCGCTCGGCATTCGCCGCCCCTGGCGGTCACAAAGCACGCGTCCTGAGGGCACTATCCTTGGGCAACCGGCATCGCACTGGAAAGCCCCCCGTCAATGCTCACTTTCGTTTTGCAGAAATAGCAATCCTTAGTTGCGTATTTCGCTTTCTGTTCGCGCCGGTGGTGGTTCGACCTCCTTCATTGCCTCGATTTCCTTCAGCGGCCGTGCCTCGATTTCTATTGTCGGTTGCGGCTTCACCGGCGCGCGTTTTTTGCCGATCCCGATTTCCTTCATTGTTTGGATTTGGGCCAGTTGTTTGATGTCGCGGTCGATCTTGGCATCAATTCGCTCTTCAAATGATTGTTCGCGCTCTGCGAACGCCTCATCAGACATCAGCTCGTCGATGAGTTCAGTAGACGGCTTAAGATCCCCGCCAAGCGCGAGTTGCTCCAGGCAGGAGTTCAGGAGTTTAACGATTGCGGTCAGCCATGCTTGGTCTGTGTCGTATTTCGTGCGGGGATGGAGGTTCTTTATCTGACCCGCCCGAAGCGGTCCCAATTTTTGCGAAATGCGCTCTTCGGTGACGGAGCCAGGCTCTCCTGAGTCAATTTCGTCCAAGAGGTCAAGCATATTGTTATATTCACGTTTTCTCTGGTTATCCTTGTAAGCTTCACGATCAGCGACTTCATCTATTTTCTTCTGCAGAAATGTTCTGAAGCGACGCTTTCGCCATATGGACATCGCGATGCTTGCAATCTTTTCGTTTTCGGTCGTGCCTTGGGGACTCCATTCTTCCTTCAGGTCCGCAAGCAGGTTTGCGAATTCCTGATAGTCTTCTCCGGGTAGGATCACTATTTGAGCAAACGCGCCATGTTTGAGCGCATTTTTATTGGTCATCTTTGACATTTTTGAATTCTCTCGTTTGAGGGTTGGCGGGACGAAAGTCCCGCATTCACGGGGCGAGGCGCGATGCTCCAGCATCAACAACGCCTCGATCGTTCGTCAGGACTTTTCTCCTTTTGCCGTGTTCGGATTGCGTCCTCTTGCTCGTTGTTATGAACACTGGGGCGTCTTCGGGAAGCACCTCCCATGGGGGCCCGGCGACCAGGTTTCCAATTTTCCAGTTTTCGTCTGGCCGGGCAGTCGACCGCCGATTCCGGCGATCGACGCCCTGGCCATTTGCGTGATGCGACTGGCCGCCCCGAGGAAGACGGTCTCCGCTTGCACCGGTTACGGCGGACCTCGCGTCGCTCGTCAGCGACCTCCGCATTCGCCGGATTCAGTTTTTTATCCTTCGATCTATGTCATGAGCGATTGGGTCCGATTTGTGCTGGCTTGTTTCATCACCCTCCCGGTTTGCGTTGATGTCTGACCGAGGGGAGCCACTGCTTTGGGCAACGATCTTTTCGGTCGGTTTATGGTTGGCGGGTGATCGCTCAGGCTAGCGACCTCACCTGGCTCCACCGCGGCCTAGCCCGGATTGTTGGTTTTCCAACCGGACCTCGCGGAACGTTCGATCACTGGTTTGATGATCGACGCCCGACCGACCGCGGCTGACGGACGCTCTGCCTACGAGCGATTCTGCCTGGAGCACTGTGGCTGTGGCGACCACTCTTGTTTTGAGTGATCTCCGCCCCGACAACCGGAAAACGTAATATGACTTGACGAACCGCTCAAGACGGCGTGACGAAATACCTATAGATATGGTAAATGCTAATTGTAATCACTCAAGTATTTTGTTTTTGGAACGGTGATAGATACAAGTCTGAAATTATGTACTTGCGCTTCGGGGAAAAATGTGAAAACCGACGTCGCTGGGCCGTTCCGCGTTCCTGGATCGGGTCTGTACATCCCGGCAGGCCAAGAGACCGGCCTCTCAATCGGCTCAGCGCCGAAGGCACGCGGCGTGATCCGAGACGCGATCAGGGTCTTGCTGCTCCGAGTGTCGGATTCATCAATGGGAACGGATGACGTGTGACCGACGAAACTCTCCACTCATTCCTCTCGCGCCGTAAGCGGGAGTTGATGCACCGAATTGCCGCGCTCCGTGGCCACATTGAGCCGCTGGAACGCGAACTTGCCGAAATAGAGCGAGTACAATCTTCGCTTCCGCATTCTGTGTTTGCTCAAAACTCTTGGTATGTCCAAACCTCGTTGGTGGCTCTCGACGGAGTGACGGTAGAGACCGACGTCAGCCTACCGCCGCTAAAGAACGCTCTGCCCCCTCAGGTGGCCGCGCGATTTGCACAAATGACCATCAAGGAGTGCGTCGTCCAGGCCCTTCTTGATGCGTTCCCGGATGGCGCCACCCCCGCGCAGATCCGCGAGTACGTATTCTCCGTCTCTGGACGCGAAATTTTGCAATCGAGCTTGCGACCGCAAATGCACCGTCTAAAGGCCGATGGTATCCTCGAACAAAACACATCAAGCGATACTTGGAATTTCCGAGGCGGCAAAAAGGAAGCGGCTTTCGGGATGAACGAATATCCAACATCCCGAAGCGCGATGAAAGGGCTCAAGGACGGCTAGCCGGATCGCGACAGTTTACAAAGAAGATGATTTCCGATCAGACCTGAACGGCGAGAATTCGCCGAAAGAGCGCCGCAGCAATTCACTGCTGGGTCATGGTGGACCTCAACTTTCGGTCAAAAATGTTCGCGGATGTACTCGTTTCGCGGCCGAGTCTTGACGATCGAAGGATTGCAGCAACCCACTGGGGGCTTGCATCCCCTACAAAAAGCTTTTCTAGCAAGCGGGGCCGTACAATGCGGTTTTTGTACTGTCAAACGGCTTCCAAATTTGGGTCTGACTCAATCTCGATGAAGTTTACTGATGGCAATCGCGCTGTTGTCCAAAAGGAATCAGCGCCATGCCAATCAATTTTCGGATTTCTGCTCTCGTC
>Ga0181525_10000037_pt1 | contig 105814 bp, 97 predicted proteins | sample PEATcosm2014_Bin_48_FD_121100 | JGI IMG/M metagenome (GOLD analysis project Ga0181525, IMG submission 121100) | Peatland microbial communities from MTU Mesocosm Facility, Houghton, MI, USA - PEATcosm2014_Bin06_10_metaG | ecosystem: Environmental > Terrestrial > Soil > Wetlands > Peat | place...
CAGGACGGCCCAACACCGATCCCGTGACAAAAACCTGTGACACAGTTGCATTTTCGCCCGAACCTGGAAAAACAAAAACCGCCTGTTTGCAGGCGGTTTCTGCGAAGCTGAAGCGGATGAAGGGACTCGAACCCTCGACCTTCTGCATGGCAAGCAGACGCTCTAGCCAACTGAGCTACATCCGCGAGAGCGCACGATTATAGATCGCGCCGCGCTGGCGGTAGTGAAGCCGCAAACACCACGCCCGGCGACCGCTTCGGCCTGCGTCACGCCGATCGCGCGGTCGGCCGCCTCGGCCGGCGCCCCGCAGAGCGCGGTGCCGCGGCTAAGCCGTGCTTTATCACGGGCTGAAAAGCTGCCGCGGGCGCTCGGCGCCGCCGTTTCCCAGCGTAATCTCCGCGGTCGCGAACCAAGTTCCAGCACGAGGATCGCGACCACGTAGTTCCAACCGTCCACCGCGATCGAGCGGCACAGCATGCCGATTTTCAAGCAGACCCTCCAGCCGCAGCCGGCAGGGCCGAGCGACGCCGACTTGCCGGCGCACCAAAACTTCCTGCGATCGCGACGGATCCGTTTCATCGGCAGGTCGATCCCGGCGACACGGAGCCTGCCGGAGGTCGCGCTGCTGATCGCCGTTGCGGGACTCCTGAATTTCTGGGATCTCTCGCGTAACGGCTGGGCGAACGACTACTACGCCGCGGCGGTTCGCTCGATGACCGTCAGTTGGCACAACTTCCTCTTCGCCTCGCTCGACTCGGCCGGCATCCAGACGATCGACAAGCCGCCGCTCGCGTTCTGGGTCCAGGCGCTGTCGGCTCGAGTATTCGGTTTCAACTCTCTGAGCATCCTGATACCCCAGGCTGTGATCGGCGTCGTGACGGTGCTCTTGCTCTACGACCTGGTGCGCCGGCTGTTCGGTCGCATCGCAGGCCTCATCGCCGGTCTCGCGCTCGCGACTACCCCGATCACCGTTGCGATGTCGCGCCACAACAATCCTGATGCGTTGCTCGCGCTGTGCTGTGTCGCGGCGCTGTGGTTTTTCGTCCGCGCGATCCAGGACGGTCGCACGCGCTGGATCGTCCTGAGCGGGGTGATGGTCGGTCTCGGCTTCGAGACGAAGATGGGGCTCGCACTGGTCGTTGTGCCGGGCATCGTCATCGCCTGGCTCACCCTGCGCCCGCGCGGCTGGAAGCGCGCCTTCGACCAGCTCATCGCGGGCGGTATCGCGATGCTGTTCGTCGGTGGCGCCTGGCCGCTGCTTGTCGCAGTGACGCCCGCGGTCGACCGGCCGTGGATCTCCGGCACCTCCGACAACAGCATTCTCTCGCTGATCTTCGGCTACAACGGCTTCGGCCGCGTCGGCGGCCAGAGCGGCGGTCCCCAGGCCGGCGCCGCCAGCGGCATCTTTGCCGAGAAGACAGGCCCGTTCCGGCTGCTGAACTTCGCGCTCGGCGGACAGGCCGACTGGCTGATCGGTCTGGCGATCGCCGGCGCCATCGCGATCCTGGTCGCCACTCGATTGCGTCGCAGCGACCCGCGCAGCGCCTGGGTGATCGCTGTCGGCCTGAGCTTCGTCGTCACCGCCGTGATTCTCAGCGCCGCCGCAGGGATCATTCATCCCTACTACGTCTCGCTGCTGGCGCCGTTCACGGCCGCGCTCGTCGGCGCCGGCGCCGGCCAGCTGCTCGCCGGCAAACTGGGGCCGCGGGTCGTCGCGGCGCTGGTGCTTGTCGCCGCCGTCGCCTGCGAGCTAGTCGTGCTCGGCGACTACTCAGGCCAGCTGAGCTGGGTGGCGCCGCTGCTGCTTGCGAGCGGCGGGCTTGCCTGCCTCGTGCTTCTTGCCACCGACGATGCGCGTGCTCGTGCAGCGGCGCTGGCTGTCGCGCTCGCTGCGCTGCTGGTGGCGCCGAGCGTCTGGGCCGTCGACACGCTCGGATACGCGACCAACAGCACCTTTCCGGCGGGCGGCCCGGCGCAGGACAACGCCGCGATGGTCGCGTTCACGAGCCAGGTCGGCGGCTTCGGAATCGGAAGCGGTGCGAGGCGTCCCGGCTTCACCGCCGGGACGCCGGCAGGGGGCGCTCCGCCCGGCACACCGCAATCGAGCGGTGTCTCCTCGCTGTTCGGCGGTTCGCCCGCGGGGTCGGGAGCGTTCAGTGGTGGCGGCTTCGGCAGTGGTGCGCCGGGGGCGATCAACGACCTCGGGCTCCGGGTCGTGATCGCCTACGTAAAGGCCCATGGCGGCGGCACGATCGCGGTCTCGAGCCAGTCCAACGCGGCGAATGCGATCCTTGCCCAGGATGCCAACGTCGCCGGGCTGGGCGGCTGGTCAGGCCGCGAGAGCGAGCCGACGGTCGCTTGGCTCGCCGAGGAAGTGCTCGTCGGCCATCTCCGCTGGATCTATAACCAGGGCAACGGGAACTTCGGCGCCCCCAACGACAACCGTCCCGGTAGCACGCCGGTCATGGATGCAGCGGCGGAGGTCTGTAAGCGCGACGTCACGAGCCGCGGCGCGCATCCGTTGACTGTCCCGGCGTTCCTCGACGGCGTCGCCCACGCCGGCCTCTACGACTGCCAGGGCAAGGGCAGCGCCCTCGAAGCGCTCGCCGCTGAGTCCACCAGCGGCTGATCGCAACTCAGCCTTCGCGCTCCTTGGCCTGCTCCGGCGCCGCCGGCACGATCAGGATTGGGCGGGTCGAGTGGTGGACCAGCGCTGTCGAGACGCTCCCGAGCAGCAGCGACTGCACCGGGGACAGCCCGCGCGCGCCGGCGACGACGAGTTGCGCGTCGACCTCGTCCGCGGCGTCGAGGATCGTCCGCCAGACGCTGCCGGCACTGCGCTCGAGCCGGCCCTCGACCGTGAACCCGCGGCCACGGGCAAGCTCGACGCCGTACTCGACAGTTCGGTTGGCGCGCTCCGTTGCGACCGCCTCGAGCTCGGCGACCTGTGCTCCGCTCCACATCTCGACACCGCCGAACGGCTCCGGCCCGAAGTAGGCGTCAGGCGGCTGCCAGACGTGCAGCACCAGCGCCGGCGCCTGTCCGACGAGCGCGTGCGCGCTGGCGATCGCGTGCTTCGCAGTCGGCGAACCGTCGTAGCAGAGGACGATCATCGTCGCAGTCCACGGTAGCGACAGCGGCGGCGGTGCAAGAAGCCGCCCACGACGCACGCCTGCAAGCGCGCTCGCGAGTTGTGATCTATCCTCTGGCGGTGCTTCCGCGCCACAAACCGGCCGGGGAGTGGCTTTACCCGCTCGTCGGGACTCTGGCGTTCTTCCTGATCTCGGCGATCGCGGTCTACGTGCTGACGAGCGTCTGGCGCGAGCGGACCGCAGTCGCGAGTGAGCCGGAAGTCGCGCCCGAGCCAGAGACGGCGAAACCGGCCCACGACGGCCTGTCGGCCGGTGAGATCCTCGACCGTCGCCTCGCCACCGGCGAGATCACTATCGCCGATTACGACCAGCTCGTCGCCGCGCTCGCGCGCCGCCAGGCGGGGCCCGCCGCGGCTGCCCCCGTCGTCGCAGCCGGTACCGGCGCCGTTCGCGCCGCGGCCTGACCCGAACGCCTGCCGGGCGCCGCTAGGCTTCAGGCGATGCCCGGTGCCCGCTTGCAGCGAACCGAGACGAGCCTGCTTGCAGACCTTCGCGCGCTGCTGAGCGACGACAAGGTCGCGGCTCCAAGCGCCCAGTACCTCGCCGACGCCACCGAGTGGCGCGGCTTCCACGGCCGCGCCGACGCTGTCGCCTTTCCCGAGAACACCGACGAGGTCGCGCGCCTGCTCGCCTGGTGCTCGCGCCACGACGTCGTCGTCACCCCGCGCGGTGGCGGGACCGGCCTCGCCGGCGCCGCCGTGCCACTCGATGGCGGCGTCGTCCTCGCACTCGAGCGGATGACGAAGGTGCGTCAGTTCGACCCGCACCTCTGGCGGATCAACGTCGAGGCCGGCCTGCGGACCGCCGACCTGCACCGCCTCGCCCGGACCAACGGCCTGCTCTTCGCCCCCGACCCCGGGGCCTCCGAGCAGTCCCAGATCGGCGGCAACATCGCCACCAACGCCGGCGGACCCCACGCCTACAAGTACGGGACGACGCGCTCCTGGGTCAGCGGCCTCGAAGCCGTCCTGCCCGACGGCGAGCCGGTCAAGCTCGGCGGCTGGGCGCGCAAGGACGTCGCCGGCTATGACCTACTCGGCCTGCTGGTCGGCTCGGAGGGCACGCTTGCGGTGATCACGGCGGCCTGGCTGAAGCTGCTGCCGGCGCCCGAGACAGTCCTGCCGCTCGTCGCGCTCTACCCCGACACGCGCAGCGGCTGCGCCGCGGTCGAACGCGTGATCGGCTCCGGTCTCCAGGTTGCGACGCTCGACTACCTCGACGCGGGCTCGATCGCCGCAGCCGCGACAGGCTTCCCGGGCGAGCTGCCAGCTCGTGCCGGGTTCATGGTGATCGCGGAGGCCGATGGCAGCGCGAGCGAAGCACGGCGCCTGCGCGACGAGGTCGCCGACGTGCTCGCGGAGGATCAGATCGCGCTCCACGCACCCGAGAGTCGCAAGCAGATCGACGCGCTCTGGCGCTGGCGCGACGGTGTGGGCATCCAGATCGCCGCCCAACGCCACGGCAAGGTCAGCGAGGACATCGTCGTCCCGGTCGACCGCCTCGCCGACGCGATCGAGGAGTCGATCGCGATCGGCGCTCGCCACGGGATTGCGGCGGTCAGCTGGGGCCACGCCGGCGACGGCAACCTCCACTCGAGCTTCCTCGTCGACCCGGGCGACCACGCCGAGCTCGAACGCGGCGAGGCCGCCGCCGAGGACCTTTTCGCGCTCGCTGTCAGCTACGGCGGCGCGGTCTCCGGGGAGCACGGGATCGGCTGGGTCAAGCGCGGTCAGCTGGCGCGCCAGTGGTCGCCGGCGGCGCTCGAGCTCCACGACGCGATCAAGCGCGCCTTCGACCCGAAGGGTCTGCTGAACCCGGGCAAGAAGCCAGGCATCGGCAGCGCCGGAGCGTAAGCGCGCCGGGTGGGGCTTTGGTGGCGTCTGCGCCGCCTTGGCGTCGTGCTCAGATCGGTCTAGTCTTGCTTTCAGGATGACGCTCCCGGTCGAGGGCTACCAGCTCAAGCGGATCTCGCCGAAGGCGTTCGAGCATCCGGCCGATCGGGCGGCGACGGCGGCACTGCAGTCGATTCCCTACCTCGACACAGTCATCCGCAAGCTGATCGAGCTCGGCTATGAGCGCGCGATGCGCCAGCACTTCCTCGGCTCTTCGGTGCGCCTGGGCGAGGAGCAGCTGAGCGACGTCTATCACGCCCACGCGCGTGCGTACGCCACGCTCGACCTCGCCCCGGTCCCCGACCTCTACCTCACCAATACACCGCTGGTCATCGACAACGCCGCCGCGATCGGCGCCAAGCAGCCGATCGTCGTCGTCCACTCGGGGCTCGTCAAGGTGCTCGACACCGAGCACCAGCGGGCGCTGTTCGCGCACGAGGCGGGCCACATCCTCGCCGACCACATGCTCTACGGAACCGCCCTGCAGATCCTGATCCGCCTCAGCTCACTGCCCGGGATTCCGCTGCCGCTGGCGCCGTTGCGCACCGCGCTGCTCGAGTGGTACCGCGCTGCCGAGCTCAGCTGCGACCGCGCCGCGGCGCTCGTGACGCGTGACCCGGTCACGGTCTGCCACCTGCTGATGGTGATCGCCGCCGGCGCCGAGGCCGACCGGCTCGACCTCGACGTCTTCATGAGCCAGGGCAGCGAGTACAACGAGAAGGGCTCCGGGATCGAGCGCCTGACGCGCCTGCTGATGAACCTCAACCTGACCCACCCGATGCCGGTGCGCCGGATCCATGAGCTGATGAACTGGGTCAAGTCGGGCGAGTACGACAGGATCGTCAGCGGCTCGTTCCTTACCCGCGACGAGCCGCCGCGCCCGCGCGCCGAGGCGAGCGACGCTGTCGCCCATTACGCCGAGCGCTTCAAGAACACCTTCCGCGACGCCGGCGAGTCGATCGGTGACGTCGGCAAGCAGCTCAGCGACTGGCTGCGCGGCTCGGACGGCGACGGCGAGTAGCCGTCGCTAAAGCAGCGAGACGCGGCCGAAGCTGTAGGCGAACGAGTCGTCCTCGCCGCCCACGTCGACGCCGTCAGAGCACGTAACCCAAGTCGGCTGTCCGTGAACGCGGCGGGCCATGAAGGTCGAGTCGGCCCCCAGCTTCCAGCCGTTGGTGATCGTGCAGGTCCACTTGCCGTAGACGAGCTCCGACTCGCCCGACGCCGGGCTGTCGGTGTGCTTGACCGCCGTCCCCGTGCCGCCGTCGATCGCCGCTGTCGCCTCCAGCGCCACCGAGCAGCTGAGATCCGGATGACCGTCCTCACGGATCGAGAGGACTGTCTCCACCGTCCACCTGTTGGCGCCGTGGTGTGCAAGGCCACAGGCCGTCACATCAACGCCACCGGCGCTTGCGCTGGCCGCGAAGCAGAGAAGTGCCGTCGTAGCGATCGAGGCTGCGAGGGCGGCGCGCGCGGGCATCATTGGGGGAGTATGCCTCGGCCCGGGACCCGCAGGACCGGTCGACGGCCGCCGGCCCCCGACTCAGGCTATTAATACGGCTTGTGAGGGCTAGGACCGCCGACGATGGCTGAACCGCTCCGCTGGGGCCTGATCGGCACCGGCGGTATTGCCGATACGTTCGCGCGCGACCTCGAGTTGACAGCTTCCGGCACGGTCGTCGCCGTCGGATCGCGCAGCGCGGAATCCTCAGAGCGCTTCGGCGAGGAGCATCGCGTGCCAAACCGCCATTCCAGCTATGAGGCACTTGTCGCCGACCCGGAGGTCGATGTCGTCTACGTCGCGACGCCGCACCCCTGGCACCACGCGAACACGATGCGCGCGCTCGACGCCGGCAAGCCGGTGCTCGTCGAGAAGCCGTTCACGATGAATGCGCTTGAGGCCCGCGACCTCGTCGTCGCCGCGCGCGAGCGCGGCCTGTTCCTGATGGAGGCGATGTGGACCCGCTTCCTCCCTCATGTCGTCGAGATCCGGCGCCTGCTCGCCGCGGGCGCGCTCGGCGAGATCGTCGCGTTCAGCGCCGACCACGGCCAGTGGTTCGCCAAGGACAGTGGACACAGGCTCTTCGCCCCCGAGCTCGGCGGCGGCGCCCTGCTCGACCTCGGGATCTACCCGGTCTCGTTCGCCTCGATGGTGTTGGGGCCGCCGGAGCGCATCGTCGCCGCAGTCGAGCCGGCGTTCACGGGCGTCGACGGCCAGACCTCGATGATCTTCTCCTACGCCGGCGGAGCGCAGGCCCAGCTGAGCTGCACCTCGGCGGCGCGCAGCCCGACGCGCGCGGCGATCGTCGGCACCGAGGCGCGGATCGAGATCGACGGCGACTTCTATGCCCCGACGACCTTTACGCTGATCACGCGCGAGGGCGACTCAACGCGCTTCGAGCAGCCCCATGAGGGGCGCGGCCTGCGCCATCAGGCCGACGAGGTCGCCCGTTGCCTGGCCGCAGGACTGCTCGAGAGCCCGTTCATGGCGCTCGACGAGTCGGTGACGATCATGGAGACGATCGACGCCGTGCTCGCCGTCGCGTGAGCCCAGTCTGAGAAGACTGCGGATTCTCCGCGAACTTCCGCTTCGCAGCGTGTTCACGCGCGAGCCTTCTTCTGTCAGATTCCGAGAGACCGTGGTTGGTCGGGACGGGAGGGAGCCGATACTTGTCGCGGTGGTCGTCACCGCGGTGTTCGTCCTCGCGCTTGCCCTCGCGCCGCTCGGCGGACCGTGGTCCTGGGCAGCTGCGCTTGCTCTCGTGAGCGGCGCCGCGGCCGCAGCGTCGATCCGCGTTCTGCGTCACCACGGCCAGGGATCGCGCGCCCAGCTCGCGCGTCTCGGCGCCGCGATCGCCGAGGCAAACGAGCGGATCGCGAGCGAGAACGCTGCGAACGCGAGCCTCGTCGTCGAGCTCGGGCGCCTGCGCCAGCGCCTCGCGGCAGCTGAGCGCGTGGCGGCCGAGTCGCGCGTTCGGCTCCAGCGCTACGACCTGATTCAGCGCCCGGGAAGCTTCGAGATCGAGCTGTACTGCGCGTCGTGCAACGCCTGGCGCCCATCGGGCGTGATCAGCAGCTGGCAGCAGTTCGAGCGCGACGATCCGTTTGTCAGCGGCGAGGACCGCTTCATCCTCGCCTGCGCGCACGAGGTGCGGGCCGACAACTACATCGCGCGTCCGGGGACGAAGGTCGTCACCTCACCCGGCCGCGCACCGCGACGCTGGCCCGCGCCGGAGCCCGCCGGCAGCACGCCCAAGGGCTCTGACCGGGCAGCAAGCCCAGCCCGGGCTGTCGGTGCTCGTCAGGTGCAGCCGTAGCCCAGCGAGGGCGCCGGCTGCGCCGCTACTACTTTTCCAGCTCCCAGTTCGCGCCGTGGTGCTTTGACTCGCGACCGTGGTGCTCGGCGAACCTCTGCCAGCGACTGGGCTTGATTCCCGGCTCGCTGTCGTGGTAGCTGCGCGCCGCACCGTGCGGCGCGGGCAGCGTCGCCGCTGCTGCCTCGTCGATCTTCAGGTCGACGCCGAACTCGTGCAGCGACGCGATCTGCTCGGCGAGGATGAAGCGCTGGCCGTCGCCCGTCTTCATGACCACGCCGTGGAAGATGTCCTGCTCCGGCGCCGCGACGACGTGGTCGACAGTTCCCAGCTGCTCGCCGCCGGAGGCGTAGACCGGCACGTCCTTCTCCAGCACCGGGTAGGCGATCGGGAGGCCTTCGTCCATTCACGCACCTTAGCGCGTGCGCCGCCGATGCTCTGGTCCAACCTGGTCGGTTGGCGCGTCAGGAGGTACCGTCAGCCAGATGCTTCGCTTCAGGCGACGCGGTCCCTCCGTCGGAGCAACCGCCACACACGCGGAGCAAGCTCCGATCGGCGGCCTCGCGGCCGCGCTGCGCCGGCTGTGGTTCGGCATGAGGTCGCGAATGCTCGCGGCGCTCGTGCTGACCGCCTTCGTGACGCTTGGGGCTGCGGCGCTGGCACTGCTGGCACCGCTGGAGTCGCGGCTCAAGAACGACAGCGTGAAGATCGGTGAGGGGACCGTCACCGTCGACAGGGCGCAGCTCGCCAGCCTCGCAGTGGGGCGTGACGGCGAGCCGATCGATCGCGCGCTTGACGCCAAGCTCGAGCAGTTCGCCCGCCAGAACAGCGCCGTCTATGTGATCTGGGACGACCACCTCCACCGGGTCGACGACACCGACAAGCTCGACAACAAGCCGGCTGACAAGGTCGCCCCACGCGTCGTGCGCGAGGCGTTTCATCCTACGCCCGGGGTGATCACCCCGGAGACGCTCGAGAGCGACGTGCTCGTGGTAACCATTCGCTACCGCGCGCAGCAATTCGGGACCACCACCAAGAGCGGTCGCTACTTCGTGCTCGAGATGATCCAGCGCGATCCCGCGGTCACCACCGCCTACAGCGTCGTGCGCAGAGCGTTCTTTTACGCTGCGCTCGTCGGGCTCGCGATCGCGCTGGTGCTGGGCGTCGCGCTTTCCTCTCGGCTGCTGCGCCGCCTGCGCCTGCTGCGCGACGCGAGCCGCTCGCTTGACGAGCGCGACCTGAACGCGCTCGGTCTGCGCCGCGACGATGTGCCCGACGAGATCGGCGAGGTGGCCCGCGGTCTGATGACGATGCACGAGCGTCTCGCTCAGCAAGAGCACGCCAGACGGGTGTTTGTGTCAACCGCCTCGCACGAGCTGCGCACGCCGCTCTCCTCGCTCGAGGGCGCACTCGAGCTGCTCGAGGAGGACCTCGCCGATGAGTCGGTCGATCTCCTCGACGCGCGCCGGCGCGTCACGTCTGCACGCCAACAGGCCCGCAGACTCAGCTCGCTCGCGAAGGACCTGCTCGACCTCAGCCGTATCGACGCGCAACTCGCGCTGCGCAACGAGCCGGTCGAGCTGGGGGAGACGGCGCGCGCAGTCGCCGCCGAGTTCGACCAACAGGCGAGAGACCACGACGTAGTCCTCGCGCTCGAAGAGGTTGGCGGCCAGTCCTGGGCGCAGGCCGACCCCGGCAGCGTCGCCCGCGTCGTGCGGATCCTGCTCGACAACGCGCTCCGTTTCGCACCCCACGGCTCCAACGTCAACGTTCGCATCGGCGTCGCCGACGACGAGCCGGCGATCGAGGTGACCGACGAGGGCCCCGGCGTTCCGGCCGACGAGCGCGAGCTGATCTTTGAGCGCTTCCAGCGCGGCAGCAACAGCGGCGGGGAGAGTGGATTCGGACTCGGTCTGGCGATCGGCGCGGAGCTGGCCGCGAGGATGGGCGGCCGCCTCGAGCTGACCGATCATTCGCCCGGTGCGACATTCCGATTGAGCCTGCAGCCCAGCTCCGGCGAGGAATCTGCAGCCAGCGGTCCGTGACGCCCCGTTCTCTGATCCCTTCGTCCGCGTAAGCGCGATATCCAGATAGTGGCCGAGACGGGATAGCCCGGCGCACAGGTTGATGTAGGCGATGGCAACGTCTCTGAGCTCCCCGGCATCGCGCGCGAGCTCGAGGCTCCGCTCGAGCTTGGCGTTTCCTCCCATGTCGCCGCGCTCCAACTCGACCGTGCCGATGGTGTTCAGCGCATGAGCAAGCGCGTCGGTGTCGCCAATCCGATCCGCGAGCGCCATTGCCTTCTGACCCCAGGCGATCGTCTGCTCGGCGTCGTCGCCCTACAACGTGAGACAGGACATCTCCGCGTACGCGCGTGCCAGCTCGATTCCCGGGGCCAGCTGTTCGAGGATTTCGGTGGCATCGCGTGCGTCGACCCGCGGGTAGTGCGACGGCGCATTCCACCCAGCAAGGCGACGGCCCCAGCGGAGTCGATCGGTCGAATATACGGCCTGCAATGTATACGCGCCTACTCCCCGACTGACGATAAAGCAGGAGATGTCAAATCGATCAGTGGATGAAGGAGCAACGATGGCTTTTGCCGGTACCCGCAAAGCGCTCAGCAGGGAGGACGGCTTCACGCTCATTGAGCTGCTCGTCGTGATTCTGATCATCGGCATTCTCGCCGCAATCGCGATTCCGTCGTTTCTGAACCAGACGACCAAGGCCTACGACGCGTCCGCGAAGGAGCTCGCGCGCACCGCCGAGACCACAGCCGACACGATCAGCACCGACAATGGCGGCAGCTTCACGAACGTGACCGTGCCCCAGCTGAATACCTACGAGAGCACGCTCTTCACCTCGAGCACCACGGCCGGGTCGAACGCGTTCATGGCCCAGGCTGCCGGCAGCGCGAACAGCTACTACGTCGTCGCTCGCGCCTACCACACCGACGATTGGTATGAGATCGAGGATGACGCCGGCAAGATCTACCGCTTCTGCGGCCCGTCAACGTCGACCTATCCAACTAACATGACGACCACTACGTTCACGATTAGTACGGCGACCGGTGGCTGCGCCGACGGCACCTGGTAGCAGGAGCTTAGATTGCGAGAAGCTGATTCACGAGTGATCAGTCCCGCGTTTGTCGTACCACCGGTCACAGGAGGCAGCGCGCAATTGGCATCGGTTGTGGGGCGTCGTCGCGGCCTGAATCGGCTCCCTGCCTATCGGCGACTCCCGCTGTATTGGCGTGTTGTCATCGTCAACGCCGCCGTGCTGATCTTCGTCGAGCTGATTCTTTCGCTGACGCCGGCATATGTGCCGTTTCCGGACAGCCTGAACGACGCGGCGTGGCTCGTTGTCGGGTTGTTGGTCGTGATCGGTGCAAACGCGCTTCTTCTGCGGCCTACGTTCACGCCGCTGGTTGGCCTGGTGAACGCTATGCGCGGTATCGATCTACTGCGACCGGGTGGGCGCTTGCGAGCAACCGGCGGTGCGGAGGTCACGCAGGTCATCTCGACATTCAACGAGATGCTCGACCGGCTCGAGGCTGAACGACTCGAGAGCAACCGGCATACGCACCTCGCACTCGAGGCGGAACGGCGACGGATCGGCCACGAACTCCACGACGAGATTGGGCAGCGCCTGACGGGCGTCCTGTTGGAGTTACAGCGCACGCTCGATCACGACTGCTTGCCGGCCACACGAACGGAGCTCGCGAACGTTCAGGAACTGACGCGCGGGATCCTTGATGACGTGGGCCGGATCGCCTGGACGATGCGGCCTGGCATTCTCGACGACCTTGGCATCGCCAAGGCACTCGAGGCGCTGGTTGACAGCGTTGCGGAGACTGCGCCCGCCTCGGTTTCACTGCACATAGACACGGCTCTCCCAGATAGCGGGCCCGATGTCGAGATCGTGCTCTATCGGATTGCTCAGGAGGGGCTGACGAACGCGCTGCGCCATGCGACGGCAAGTAGCATCGCGCTAGATCTGGAAATGATCGAAAGCGGCGGTCTGCGGCTAGAGATCACCGATGACGGGCAGGGTCTCGATCCCGCAGCGCGGGAGGGCCCGGGGCTTCGCGGGATGCGTGAGCGTGCGCTGTCGATCGGCGCGGATCTGACCATCGAGTCCAAGCGCGGCAACGGTACGACGGTCCGTATGGTGGTGGCGGATACCGGTGCGGGAGCCTGAGCTGGCGCTGCGCCTGCCCGTGCGCGTGCTGATCGCCGATGACCACGCCGTCGTTCGCGGCGGACTGCGGCACGTGCTCGACCAAGAGCACGACCTGACGATCGTGGCTGAAACCGACAACGGTGCCGATGCTGTCCGGCGATGTCTCCAGGGCGACATCGACCTGGCGGTCCTAGATGTGGCGATGCCGAGACTGACCGGGCTGCAGGCCGCTCGTGAGCTCTCGCGCCGCTGTCCCGAGGTGCGCACGCTGATACTTTCGATGCACGACCGCGAGCAGTACGTCGCGGAAGCGCGAGCCGCCGGCGCATCCGGCTACGTGGCGAAGCGCGCCGCCGATCGGGACATCGTCGAAGCGTGCCGCGCCGCGATCCGCAGCGACGGGTTCGTTTACCCCTCAACGCTTTCGGCACAGGTGCGCGCGAAGCTTGAGCAGACCGTCGAGCCTCAAGGGTCAGAGCGATCGCTCACGCCACGAGAGAGCGAGATCGCCAAGCTCGTCGCCGAAGGCCACTCATCGCAGGCGATCGCCGCGATGCTGGTAATCAGCACCAAGACAGTCGAGACGCACCGGACCAACATCCACCAGAAGCTCGGGATCCGCGACCGGGTAGAACTCACCCGTTACGCGATCCGCGAGGGCCTCATCGAACCCTAGCGCCGTTGTGGGTCAAGCCCGAAGAGGGCGCGAAGGCCGCAGCAGAGAAGCGAGCAGCGTCTCTCGCTGCCGTCGAGGCGCAGGCCGACAGACGCTGTAGCCGCAGGCCGAGTCCGCCGCCCGCCGCGTCCAAATCAGGACGCCGCGACTCGGCTGCGCTCGCCGAACTCTAGGCTCCGCGCGCCGGCTCGAGATCCCAAGAGAGGCGACGGCCGGAATCGAACCGGCGTAGACGGCTTTGCAGGCCGCTGCGTAGCCACTCCGCCACGTCGCCAGGAGAGCTGCCAAGCCTACCGGCGGCGACGCCGGCGCGGCCCGGCCGTTGCTACCCTTGCGAACCCCAGGGCGATTAGCTCAGCTGGGAGAGCGCCGCCTCGACAAGGCGGAGGTCACTGGTTCGAGCCCAGTATCGCCCATCGCCTCGATGCCTTGGAATGCCCGAGAACATTGGGCAGGCGACCGTCGAGGCTAGCGCCAGGGTACTCCGGTGGTACTGCATTCGCTGCGCACGCGGTGTAGCCACGGGCGATATGGGCGGTTACCGTTGCGCCATGTCCGCTTGGCAGAGCATTCGACTCTTGAGGGCGCGGCCGCCGGATCGAGTAACGGAGGACCGTGCAGGGGTGTTCGTGGCCGCGCTCGAGCAGTCTGAGCAATTGATGCGGGCGGCAGCGAATGTGGGGCCGGCTGCCCGTCCACTCCCGCTTTTCTACTCGCTGAGCCAGGCTGGTCGAGCGATCGCTGCGCAACGGGGCGCGCCCGGGACGGCGTCCTCCCGGCTCGCGGCTGCTCATCGCTCCCACGCCTCCATCCCACACCATCATGGCGCTCCGGCGCGTCGCTCAGCGCGGCGGTGGGGTGGATCGCGCGGAGCGCGACGCCTAGGGGGTCGGCTCGCCGATCACCGGAACGCTGGCATCAGCTCCTTCGCATAAGTCTCGAGCTGATAGCGCTGAACGCTGTTCCAGTCCTCGAACGGCATCGACTGAATCCATGACTCCCACGCCAGCCATTCGATCGGACCGCCGGCGTACTGATGGGCCATCTTCTGCAACTGGTCGTGAACCTGCTCGGCGGTGCCACACAGCAGCTGGCCGGCCTCATACATCCTGCGGGTGAGTGCCTTCGCGTCCTCGAACAGCAGCGGACGCTGAGGAGGATCGCTTTCGCGACGGTACCCTTCGTTGAACCAGAAGTTCTGAAAGATGTTCTGGTACCAGAAGCCCGACGTCTGCGTGGCGAGCTCAAATGCCTCCTCGAACGTGTCGCCGAGCGAGATCTTGGCGACGATGCCGATCTTCTCACCGAGGCGTAGATCACGGCCGGCCTCGCGAGCGGCGTCGCGGTAGATCTGAGCGACGTGCCGGACACGGTCTGCGCCGCTCGCGGCGACAATCAGGTAGCGACCCTTGCGGGCCGAATCAATGATCGTCTGCTCGGAGCGCGTGCTAGGGACAAAGATAGGCGGGATCTGCAGGGGCTTTGGGGTGACCCCAATCTTACGGATCGTCCCGCTCTCGTCAACGTCGCCCGGGGCGCCATATTCCCGGGTCCAGTCCGCCAATTGCCAGTTTGGGATGCCCGTCGCCGGATATGGGACCTGATAGAAGTGCCCGTCGTAGCTAAAGGAATCCTCGGACCAAGCTTGCTCCATGATCTCGACGTACTCGTTGAACTTCGCACGATTCAACTCGTCGGACCTCGGGTCGCCCGCGACCACGTTCTCGGCCTGACTCAGTGTCTGCACCCAGCGCGTCTGATACCCTCTGGCGAAGGCGACCCCAAGTCGACCCGGGAACATATGAGTGAACAGCGCCAGGTTCTCGGCGACCCGGATCGGGTCCTGGCTGGCGAGCACCACCGACATCGGCACAAACATGATTCGCTCGGTCTTCGCCGCCAGCTTGGCATAGAGCAGCAGGTTGTTCGGGATCGATTCGCCTCCCTCGATCTGGAAGTGGTGCTCGGTGCTCCCGAAGGCATCGAAGCCGAGTTCGTCGGCCCAGATCGCGGTCTGCTCGTAGTCACGCAGCATGTTGGCAAAGCGCTCGTTATCCCGGGACACCGGCCGGAGTCGTCGTCGCTCATCCGGAGTGACAGGGATGGCCGAACTGTTCATCAGCAGCGTCTTCATGGATCCTCCCTCAGAAATACGTTACAGATGCGATCGTAATGTAAATCGCTGCGCTAGGCTTAGAGCATGGTTAGCACCGGTGATGGCAAGGTTCTAGGCCGACCCCGAGATCCGAAGATTGACGCTGCTGTGCTCGAGACCGCGGCGGAGATCCTGGACGCTGAGGGCTACGCAGGCTTCTCGATCCAGGCCGTGATCGATCGAGCCGGCGTCACGAGGCCTGCTATCTACCGGCGCTGGCCAACACGCCAGGATCTCGTCATCGCTGCCTTGGAGCGCAAGCTCGACACTCCTGTTGCCGTCGATTCAGGCTGCACGAGGTGCGACCTGATCGGAGCTGTCCGCTTGTTCACCACCGCCTTTCGACGGAGTCTGCCGCCACGGACCCTTGCCCCCCTGATCGCCGACTGCGCCGAGGAGCCTCGGCTGTACACGCACGCGATGAACGCACTCGTTCGTCCGCTCCGCGACGCGACGCGGGAGATCCTCTTTCGTGCCGCCGCACGCGATGACCTGCGCACTGACACCAACGGCGAGTTGATCCTCGATCTCCTCTCGTCGATCGTGTACTACCGCGGGCTGTTCGGCCACGCTCGGGTTGATACGCGCTCGGTCGAGGAGATGGTCGACACTCTGCTTCAGGGGATCGCGCGCGACTATGACGAACTCCTGGAGGCCAGCCTGCGGCATGGCCACGGCGACCACTGGACGACCGTCGACGATCTGAGCTGACGACTCAGCGGGAGTACCGACTCCGGGTCTGCCGCGGCCCAGTCGTTCGCGGCTGGCAATCGCGAAACGCTGGGGTCCACAGACGGGGACAGCCGTTGACGCAGCGGAGCGGCAGCTATCCGGCTCCCACAGGGCGAAATTGCGATCCGCCACCCACAGTCCTCGGATACAAATCTAGTGGGTCGGCTCGAATTGTTTGATCGGTAACGTCATGGGCTCATGCGGCGATCAGGAGCGTGCGTTCGGCGTTGATGAGGCGTTGGTCGCGGTGGGGGCCGTTGCGGTAGCTGATGTGGTCGGCCATCGCTTGGGCGAGGGTGTTCCAGTCGGGGTAGTCGGCGTTCTTGATGACGAACTCGCCGATGCCCCAGAAGTGGCACTCGATGGCGTGGACGTCGTAGGCGCCGAACAGGTAGCGCACCCCAGCTTCTTGCTGTAGGTCGCGCGCAACCGCTCGGGCAGCTTCTCGGGTGCCGAACCGGAGCCGTGATGGGGGATCAGCTGCAGCGGCCCCATCTCGTCGAAACAGACGACCACCCCGTCATCGGGTTTGGTTCTGTAGAGCGAGAGGACCCGCTCGGCTTTGGACTGGAAGTCCGGGTCGGGGCTCCACTTCCACGAGCGGGTGCGCTGGTGGGAGCACCGCGGGGATCTCATCAAATCGAGGGCGACCGTCCTCGAAACGCGGCGCGCGTTGAAGGTGCGATCGATGCTCACAAAACCGGGATGGCGCAGGCGTGACTCCGCACGACGATCAGTCGGTTGCGCGGCCGCTGCTCGACGCTGATGCTGCTGGCGCGTTGCTGAGTGTGCCTCCGTCTTGGGTGCTGAGGGAAGCTCGCGCGGGTCGTGTGCCGCATGTTCGCCTCGGTCGCTACGTGCGGTTCGATGCTGCTGCGCTCGATGCGTGGTGGCGGTCGCGTGTGTGCGGTCCGGTGGCGCGTACCGGCACGGCACCCGTATCGGATGGGCGGTCTGGCCAATGACTGCGGGCCTTTTCGACGCTCGCCTCGACCGGGGAACTAAGAGCCTCATCACGCTGGCACTCCTCACGCTCGCCATCGCGATCATCTCCCTAGTCGTCGCTCTTGTCGCCGTGCTTTAGTAGGCGCGGCGGCTTTCGCTACCCGGCCGTGAGCTGTCGCTTCGCCCGAAACGGAGTCGCTCGAGGATTGGTTTTCGTGGTACTTCGCAGGGTACTTCGATGAGCGAATCTCGGGTGATCTGAGAGCACGTGAGAGCAGCAAAGACGGGCGTGCGTGCCCAGTGGGCGGCGTCTAGGTCGGTCCTAGCCCAGTATCGCCCACTCACGACGGCCCTTCAAATCGCGTTCGTTCCACGGCCCGGAAGCGCTTACGCGCTGCCCTACCAGCTTCCGTTGACGCAGCCGCCTGAGGTGGTGGTCAGGGCCGTGCCGGAAGCGGCGACTCCGTTGAGAACGGGGGGCGCTCCGCTGTTGCACCAGCGAGTAATCGTCCCGCTGGCCGCACGGATGATCTCGAACTGGTCGGCAGTGTTATAGGCGGTCGCTGTGACGTAGAAGCCCTGGCCACCTGACAGCGGACCTGCACTACTGACGTACGCGTTGCTGTTGCCGGCGCTCGACGTGCTGATCGATGACTCGTAGGTCTGCAGGGTCTGCACGCTCACCGTGTTGTAAGTCCCACCGTTATCGGTCCCGATCGTCAGGGCTGTCGTCTCAGCCGTACGCGCGAGCTCCTTCGCCGACGCGTCGTAACCCTTGCTGGTCTGGTTCAGGAACGACGGAATTGCAATCGCGGCAAGGATGCCGATGATCAAAATCACGACGAGCAGCTCGATCAGGGTGAAGCCTTCTTCGTTCCCGGCCGTCATACGGGTCCTCACAGCAGTTGCTCCTTCTTCAGTCGAGTAGATGCCCGTCCCCCGAGTCATCGGCCCGCGGCAGGCACAGCTTTAGAATCCGCAGGGGCTGTGCCATCCGCCGCCCGCGCGGCGCACTACGAGGGTGGTTGCCTAACTCGGAAGCGGCGCGGCCACGCTCCGAGTCTGGCGCGTGGCTGCGGCTCTAAGGTCCGCCGAAGCGCTCGCGGAGCGCCAGGACAGAGTCGACGTATTGCTGGGTTGCCGGAAACATGCCGTTCCTGTCGACCGACGAGAGGCCCTGCACGTAGCCCGCGACGGCAAGCGCCGGATCCCCGTCTGTCGAGTTGAGGAGCGAGCGCAACAGAAGCACGCCGCCGCGGACGTTGTCGATCGCTGAAGCTGGGGCGAGTGGCGTGCCGGCGGTTAGCGTCCCTTGGATCCAGGCCCATGTGGTCGGCAGGATCTGCATCACACCACGCGCGTCGGCGCTCGAGACGAAGTCGTTGTTGAACCCGCTCTCCTGCCACGCGATAGCTGCTGCCAAGCTCGGTGAGACGTCGTTCGCGATCGCGACCTGCTCGACCTGCGAAGCGGTGACTCGCTCGGGCGTGGGATAGGGCGGACCACCCGATGAGCCGTCGGCGGCTGTTGCCGAGGACGGTTGTAGCGCCGATGCTGTCACCTGCGCTGCGCCGGGCACGGTCAGTGTGCTGCCGGCAAGCAGCAGTGCGTTCACTTTGATGCGGTTCAGGTCGGCGAGGTAGGAGACGCTGACGCCAGCACCCGCGGCGATCCCGGAGAGTGTGTCGCCGGGCCGGACGACGTACTCACGCGTGCTTGCGAGCCGACCGCTACCGGACGCGCTCGATGATCTGCCCCGCGGTGGGATCTCAACCACTGAGCCTGCGATCAGCTCGGCGTTGGTGGCGAGATTGTTGGCGGCGGCGAGCGCGGCGACCGACAGGCCATCTGTCGCCGCGATCGAGGTCAGCGACTCACCCGGGCCGACGACGTGGCCAAAATCTGCTTGCGCGACCGCGGGACTGGCAAGCGCCGCCGTCGTCGCGAGAGCCAGGACAATCCGCAGACGCATGCCAGTCAGTCTGCCCGCTTGCCGGGTGAGAGGGAAACGGTGCAAGCGACGGCTCACATGCGATCCGGTGAATCGTGCCGACGGGCGACACTGTTGCCAGTACCCGTGAGTGACCCTGATCGCGGCGGGAGTCGCGCTGGTGCAGGTGACGCGCGGTGCAGTCGCGTCAGTAGGAGTAGTGCCGATCGTCAGCTGAGCTCGGCTGCGGACACCGCGGCCGGTAGCGCGATCGTGCGGATCAGTACCGCGTTCAGCTCGTTCGCCCGGAGCGGCTTGCTCAGGTAGTCGTCCATGCCGGCGGCGAGGCATTTCTCTCTGTCGCCGGTCATCGAGTGAGCGGTGATCGCGATGATCGGAAGGTGTGGGCCGCCGTTCTCGCGCCGGCGGATCTCGCGCGTGGCCTCATAACCGTCCATCTCCGGCATCTGGCAGTCCATCAACACACCCGCGTACCGAGTCAATGCAGTCGCTTCGACCGCGGCCCGGCCGTCCCCGACGAGCTCCGAGCGGTAGCCGCACTTGTCGAGCATGCGCCCGGCGAGCATCTGGTTGACCGGGTTGTCCTCGGCGATCAGCACGAGCGGCGCCGCATCGGTCAGCCGGCCGTCGCTGTCCCGCTCACCCATCGCGTTGAAGGTGACCGGGCCCGTCGGTTGAATTTCGCCCGGCACGGCCGGCTCCAGGGAGACCTCGAACCAGAACGTGCTGCCCTCGCCGGGCTTGCTGCGCGCGCCGATCTTGCCACCCATCATCTCGATCAGCTGCGATGAGATCATCAGGCCAAGACCCGTGCCGCCGTATTTGCGCGCCGTCGAGCTGTCGGCTTGCGTGAATGGCTGGAACAGGCGGCCGAGCGTGTCGCCGTCGATACCGATTCCGGTGTCGGTCACCTCGACGCGGACGAGTGAGGCGTCGTCTGCTCTGCTCGCAGATACATGAACTGTGACCTTTCCGCTGCTCGTGAACTTGAGGGCGTTCGACAGCAGATTGACCAAGACCTGGCGTAGACGCCCCGAGTCGCCGCGGAGCCACGGTTGCAGATCGGCGTCGGATTCGACGACCAGCTCGATCCCCCTCTCGCGGGCGGCGAGCCCCACCGCGGCGCAGCTTTCGGCGATCAGCTCGGGCAGCGCGAACGGCGTGATATCGAGGTCGAGCTTGCCGGCTTCGACCTTCGAGTAGTCGAGGATGTCGTTGATGACGAGCAGCAGCCCCTCGCCGGAGGTGCGGACGATCTCCGCGTACTCCTCTTGCGCGGGCGTGAGCTCGGTTTCGAGCAGCAGCTCCGCGGTACCGATCACGCCGGCGAGCGGCGTGCGCAGTTCGTGGCTGACGCTCGCGACGAACACGGACTTCGCATTCGAGGCTTCGACAGCGTCGTCGCGCGCCATCGCGATGAGCTTCGATTCCTCGGACAGCTGGTGGGTTTTCTCCTCGACAAGACGGCGTGCCCGGGCGCGGCCGGTCCCGAGCACGTAGACCAGGATGCCGAGCAGCAGGCTCAGCGCGATCCCCCCGATCAGCAGGGCTCGACCGTTGCCATCGACGAGCACGGAGTCGCTCGCTACGGCAGCGGAGACACGGATACTCGAGCCGTCGTGCAGACTTATCGTCTCGGAATCTGCATGCGCCGGTGCGTGGCCGCTGGCAAAGCTGAACGTCGACGCGCCGGTCGTGTCCCGTAGCGCGATCGCGGTGTTCTCGTGGCCGTGCAGCGCGGTGCTGAGGAGAACGCCGGGAACGATCCCCGTCGCCGTCCACGCCACGAAGGCCTTTCGCCGCAGTGCGACGGTCGACGGCACGGTGCCTCCGCGGTACACCGGTGTGACGATCGCGAGGAAGACGCGCCCGTGCCCGCCCGGGAGGGTCGCTGCCGTTGCCGTCGCGCGACCGGAGTCGCGCGCGGCAAGCAGTGGCGCCGCGCGGCAGTAGTCGTAGTTGACCGGTAGCGCCGGCTCGCCAGCCCGCTGGATGCCGAGCCCGCCGAGGCAGTATTCGGCGCGCCCGCTGGGCGGGGGGAGGGTGTAAAGGCTGACGGCATGCCCCTCGTACGCCGTGATGGTCGCTTCGAAAGCCGGCAGCTCGGCCGCGCTGACGATCTCGACGACGCCCACGGCAATCAGCTCGGGAAAGCGCTTGAAGACCTGCCCGGCGCGTCCCCACGTCTCGAACTGTGCTTCGGTGGCCCGCGGATCGTTGACGAGGAAGCTGTTGGCGCTGAGGACGAGATCCTCCTCGCGCGCGAGTGCGAGCTTGACGCTCGCGGAGATCTGCGAGGCGGCTGCCCTGAACGCAGCTCGCGATTGATCGTGATCGTTGCTGGCGGCTTGGCGCGCTCCGAGCAGCGAGATCACGGCGCCGGCCGCGATCAGCAGCACCGTAGCGGCGAACCAGGCGCCAGTGCCCCGCGGCATCCCGCCACGGAACCGGGCGATCGCGCGACTCACGACGCTCGACCCGTCCGCTGCCGCGCCTGCGACCGGTCCAGCGCTCTGCTCGAGTGGCACTACGTCCCGTCGCGTTGCGGATCGGAGCGGGCCCCCGGGGGGCGGACCTTGCTTGCCACGCCAGCCGCTGACTCGCCTTACGCGCTGCTCTACCTAATCGCTATCGGCAATCCCGGCGCTGGCATGAAACTCCGCGGCGAGCGGCTCCGGCGCCATGGATCAATCGCGGGCGACGGGGCGCCGCTGGGCTGGGCGGCTGGATGCTGGGCGCCGGCGCTCACGTGAGGAGGCGTGCACAGCGGCTACTCCCCGAGCGCGGTAGGCGCAATGCGAGAGGCCCCGCATGCGGAGCCTCTCGCGTTCCTAGGAGGAGGGGGTGCGCTGCGTCTTACTGCGGAGGCCCGCTGCCGAGCGTCACCTTCGCGGTGTGGCTTACCCCTGATGGGGTCAGCCACGTAAGCAGGATGCTGTCGCCTGGGTGGTGCTTGAGGATCAGGTGGGTCAGATCGGTGGCGGAGGTCACGGCTACCCCGTCGATCGTAGTGATCACGTCCCTGTAGGCGAGCGCCGTAGTGGACGCCGGCGTGCCCGAGTGGACCTGCTCGACAAGGGCGCCGTTTGTGCCCGACGACGTCGCGATGCTGACACCGAGGAAGCCGGTCCCGCCGAGATGGATCGTTCCGGAGGCGCTCCCGTTCAGGATCGATGTGGCGATCGTCTCGACCTCGCGGATCGGTATCGCGAAGCCGCTGCCGCTCGCGTTGGCGAACTCGAACGTCGAGGAGGCAGCGGTGTCCATGCCCACGACATCGCCCGAGCTGTTGACCAGCGGACCTCCCGAGTCACCCGGTTGTAGGTCGCCGTTGAGCTCAACAAGTCCGCTGAGGTGCTCGGGCTCGCCAGACAGCTCATCGCCGGCGGTAATCGACTGGTGAAGCGCGCTGATCTCGCCGCTGGTCGCGCTCGGGGTGCCCCCGACGCCGCCTGCGTTGCCGATCGTCGCGATCGTCTGCCCGACGCTCAGCGAGCTGGAGTCGCCGAGGCTCACCGTCTTCAGATCGGAGGCTCCCTCGAGCTGGAGGACCGCGATGTCGTGGCCGTAGTCATAGCCGACGACGCGCGCCGTATAGGTGCGGCCGTTGCCAAGATCGGTCGCCGTGATCGTCGTCGCGCCGTCGATGACATGGTTGTTGGTGAACACCTCGCCAGAGGAGGTGATGACCATGCCCGTGCCGGCCGCGGCGCCATCGGCGTAGCCGAGGTCGGTGTTGATGTCGACGAGCCCGGGATCGACCTTGCCGGTGACCGAGCTGGAGACGGATCCGGACGAGCCGGACGGCAGACCGCTGCCACTCGGGGCCTGGGCGGAGCCCGAACCGGACTCCGGGCCGAAGCTGAACGAGCATCCGGTCGCGGTGCAGCCACCGCGGACGCCGCCCCCGAGTGAGTTGTGGAGCGGCCTCGCGGTGTTTGCCGTGGCGTTCGAACGCGTGCCCGAAGCCCCGGTCCAGATGAGATGGCCGCCGACGACGCCGATGACAACGGCCAGTAACAGGGCCAGGCCGGCGATCGGACGTCGGCGCGTTGGTTCTACCCCGGCCTTCATGCGTTGTATTTGACAGTACCTATCTTGTTGCTCGCTAACCGCGAGGTAGACGAAAGATAAATCTGGCGCGCCTGGGTCACGGGTGGCATTCGGCACCCAGCTAAGCTCGACTGCGGCTCCTTGCGCGTGGCGCGCCGCGAGCGAGAGAAAGGACTGACCGATGGATCTCGGGCTTCACGTGCCGGATTTCACATGGGCCGGCGGCAGCGATCGCCTCGCGACGACGCTCACAACCCTCGCGAAGACAGCCGAGGATGTCGGGATCGCGCGCATCTCGGTCATGGATCACGTCTGGCAGATCCAACACATCGGACCGCCCGAGCACGAGATGCTCGAGGCCTATACGACGCTCGGCTTCCTCGCCGCGCAGACCGAGCGGGTGCGCCTGCAAACGCTGGTAACGGGCGTTGTCTACCGCGAGCCGGGCCTGCTGGCGAAGATGGTCACCACGCTCGACGTGCTCTCGGGCGGTCGCGCCGCCCTCGGGATCGGTGCCGCCTGGAACGAAGACGAGTCGCGCGGCCTCGGCCTGCCGTTCCCGCCGATCGCCGAGCGCTTCGAGCGACTCGAGGAGACGCTGCAGATCTGCTTGCAGATGTGGTCGGGCGATGACGGGCCCTTCGACGGTGGCCATTACAAGCTCGGGCGCACGCTGAGCTCGCCGCAGCCGCTGACCCGGCCGCACCCGCCGATCATGATCGGCGGCGCCGGTGAGCGTAAAACGCTGCGTCTCGTTGCCAAGTACGCCGACGCCTGCAACATCTTCAGCGGTCCCGAGGCGGCGCACAAGCTCGACGTGCTGCGCGGCCATTGCGAGCGCGAAGGGCGCGACTACGACGCGATCGAGAAGACGACGATTCTCGGCATCAACGCTGAGAGCGAGCCCGGCGAGGTGCTTGACCAGCTGCGCGCGATGCACGAGACGGGCTTTACGGTCGCCTATATCTCGCTGCGGGGAACCGAGCCGCTGTCGCGGCTGGAGATGCTGGGGAGCCACGTGCTGCCCGAGATCGCCGGCTGGTGAGGATCACACCCGGGCCTTGCGGCGGGTACGCGCCTCGGCGGTGTCTACCATTTGAAGCTTGCGCGCGCAAAGACGACACACGATGATCGCGGCGGCCGCGATCCTCGGCCTCGGCGCCGGCGGAGCCGGCCTCGCGAGCGCCGACGGAACTGGCGCCAGCGGTGCGAGCGGACCGACGTCCGCCGTTACCGGATCGAGCGGCACTACCGGGAGCACCAGCGCGCCGACGACGCGCATCACTGGGCTGCCTCCAGCGACGCTCAGGAGCGGCGTCGATGTCCTCACCATCTCGCTGAGCGGCGCCGCCGACGCGTCGAGCCCTGCGCCGACGATCACGCCAGCGGTGGCCGGCTCGTGGCGGAACTGGGGCGACCACGAGAGCTTCAAGCCGACCACGTCGTTCACCGCCTGCGGTAGCTACACGCTGACGGTCCCGGCCGGGACCGACGCGACTGGCGAGACACCACTGCGAGCCGAGCGCACGATGCGCTTTGTCGTCGGCTGCCCCTCGGTCAAGGCGCTGCAGGAGGTGCTCGCGCGGCTCAACTACCTGCCTTACCGGCTGACGAGCTTCTCTGGCGTCGACTTCAACGTCCCGCTGACGACGGGTCTTGCGGCCCAGCGCGCCTACGTCCTGCCGCACGGCTGGCTGCGTCGCGCCTACCGCCACGCCCCGTCGCTCAAGGCGGGTGTGATGGACCCGACAACAACCGGCGCGCTCGAGGTCTGGGAGCAGGATCACGACATCGCGGTTGGGACCGCTCCGGACGCGGCGATCTGGGCCACCCTCCTGCGCGAGGAGGCGCTGGGCCACACGAACCCCCGGCCCTACACCTGGGTGACGGTGACCGAGAACACCTCGCCCGAGCTGTTGAAGGTCCACGAGAACGGCCACGTCGTGATCACGACCCCAGCGAACACGGGCATCCCCGGCCGTGCGACAGCGACCGGCGAGTACCCGATCTATGTCCGCTACACCTCGACAACGATGAGCGGCACGAACCCCGACGGGTCGCACTACGACGACCCAGGCGTGCCTTGGGTCAACTATTTCAACGGCGGCGACGCGGTCCACGGCTTCCCGCGCGCCTCCTACGGCTCGCCGCAGAGCCTCGGCTGCGTCGAGCTGCCGATTCCGACCGCCCAGCGGGTCTTTTACAAGCTGATGGTTGGCGACATGGTCGACGTGTCGGACTGAGAGCTGAAATCGCCTGCTTTGGCGGTTTCATTCTCTGGCGGGGCGAGGGGAGATGCGCATGGCCCTGAGCTGCAGGTGCCGAAGTGGGCGCGCGGCGGGTGCGTGGCTGGCTCTGTTCCTCGGCGTGCCGTGCGCGGCACGCCGCAGCCGACCGCAACTTCCCGGAAACCGTTGAGGACGCGGGGCTCTTGATCGTCACCGCCCGCGGGACTACTCGTGCCGGCGACTTGACGGCTGCGGGCGCGAAGGTCGGCTGAGGGACCGGCGGGCCAGCGCTACCCCCGGTCATCTGATTCCGCCGGGATGCGCCCGCCCTCAGCGACCGCGCTGACGGCACGCAGAAACGCGACAGCCGCGGTATCGCAGGGCCTCCACCTGCGATCCGCGGCTGTTCGCGTTCTACCTACGCGACGTTCTGATGATCAGGCCGTCGCGGCTCCGAAGCTGCCGAGGGTGGCAACGTCAGCTGGGTAAACCTCGTGCCCGTGGATGGCCAAGTCGCCTTGCTCGAGCACGTCGTCTGGTTCGCGCAACGGTAGGAACAGGGCGATGATCTTCCAGATGATGAAGGTCATCACGCCGTCCCAGACGATGATCGTGAGCGCGGCCAAGGCCTGCCACTTGAGCAACGTCCAATTCCCGGAGTCGATGATGCCCCCGACGCCGGCACCCACACCGTGGCTGTTTGTGTAGTACTCGACCATGTTCGGATCGGCGAAGAAGGCGACTAAGAGTCCGCCCGCCAATCCGGCACAGCCGTGGGTGTAGATCACCCCGAGTGTGTCGTCGACCTTGTTGAACGGTGGAATCCGGCTGAGGTAGCGGATCGCCATCCAGACGATCGTCGTGGCGATTAAGCCGAGACAGATCGCGCCGTAGCCGTTGACGTAACCGGCGGCCGGAGTGATTGCCACGAGGCCGGTGATCATGCCGTTGACAGTGCCGATGATGCCTGGCTTGTCGCGGTAGATCATGTCCCACCCGATCCATGCGAGCATCGCGACGGCGGTGCAGAGGTTGGTGTTGAGCACCGCCGCGGAGGCATCCGGACCGGCGAAGTACGGGTCTCCGCCGTTGAATCCGTTCCAACCGAGCCAGAGGATGCTGCCACCGGCAGCGACCATCAGCAGGTTGTTAGGAGCATCGATTTCGCGATCTCTCGCGAGTCTTGGTCCGATCACCGCCGCTGAGATGAAGCCGGTAACACCCGCCGCGAGATGGATCACGTAACCACCCGAGAAGTCGAGGGCTCCGTGAGCGGCGAAGAACCCACCGCCCCACAGCAGGAACGCGTTGACCGTGTAGCAAACAGTGATCCAGATCAGCACGAACGGGATCCACGCCTTGTAGTTGACGCGCCCGAGGATGCTGCCCAGAGCAAGGATCGGTGTGATCGCCGCGAAGACGAACTGGAAGTACACCAGCGAGGATTGCGGGAATCTGAACGCTGGTATCAGAACGTTCGTGGCGATCGAGGGTATGTGGGCTTCGCCCTCCTCAGAGATATGACCGAGGACGCTGCCCGGCACACCGACGAACGTCGAGAACAGACCCGTGCCGTTCCCGATCGGGTGCCCGAACCCCATGTCGAAGGCCCAGAGCACCCAAGCAACCAACACGAGGCCGAACGCCATGAAGGTCAGCATCATGCTGTTGACCGACCAGCGCTTCTGCATCACGCCGCCGTACAGGATCACCAGTCCGGGGACGCTCATCAGGCCGACGAACGTCGCCGCCGTCAGCTGCCAAGCCTCGTCCCCCGGGTGCAACCAGTTGGGGTACGGGTACAAAACGGATGCGAGCATAGTCCTCCTCTGGACGTGTAAAAGCTGTCGCACGCCGCTGCTGCGACGTGTTGCGCAGTTCTAAAGTTCACGCCCTAGGGGGGATAGCTCCAGCGGGACAAAGATGGCTCGGGCAGTTTGTACAACGGGCGAAGTCGCCATGGCCGGCGGGGGATTTCGAGGGTGTACGCTGGGGGAGTGGCGATCACGGCGACGCTATTCAACGATCCGGCCTGTCCCTGGGGCTACTCCGCGAACCCGGCTCTGAGCGTCCTGCGCTGGCGCTACCGCGACCAGCTCGACTGGCGGCTCGTTGTGATCGTGCTGCGCGAGGACACCAGCGACCGCGTCGCCAACGGCTTCACACCGGCTCGCATGGCGCGCGGCGCCCGAATGTTCCGCGACCGCTTCGGCATGCCGATCACGGCTCACGCGCGCGAGCGGCTCGTGCCGACCGGCCGCGTCTGCCGGGCCGTGGTCGCGACGCGGCTCGCCCATCCCGGTCGTGAGCTCGCAGCGATGCGCGCCCTCCAGTTCGCCTGGTTCAACGGTCCGGAGCTGCTCGACGAGGACGACGCGATCGAGCATGCGCTCGGGGACGTCGAGGGGATCGATGCCGGCGCCATCGTCGCGGCGCTCGATGCTCCCGAGGTGATCGCCGCCTACGAAGCCGACAAGGCCGAGTCGCGCACCGCCGCCGGCGGGCCGACCGATTTCCAGGGCAAGGCCGCAACCGACGGAGCGCTCGTGCGCTACACGGCGCCGTCGATCATCTTCGAGCACAACGGGCGCCGGCTCGAGGCAGGTGGCTTCCAGACGATCGAGGCCTACGACGTGCTGATCGCGAATCTCGACACCAGCCTCGAGCGCACGCCGCCCCCGGACGGGCCGCTGCCGCTGCTCGAGTACTTCACCGACGGGTTGACGACCCAGGAGGTTGCCGTGCTGCTCGCCGGCAACCTGCAGTTGCCTGACCGCGCCGGCGCCGAGGAGGCGCTGATCGAGTTGGCAGCCGACGGCGCGATCGCGCGCCAGCCGCTCGGTGACGACGCGCTCTGGCGGCCGGCCGCTGCGGCCCGCTCCGGTGGGCCAGCGCCGCGCGACGCGCTCGCCGCCGCCTAGCACTCTCGGGCTCAGCGCAAGCGCGCGGAGTGCTTCGCCGCCTTCGTGAACGCGATCGTCTGATCGGAGATCGGCTCGTCCTCGCCGGCGGTGGCACTGAGATCAACGCGCAGCAGGTGAGGGGACCGAAGCAGTCCGAGCCCGGTGGGATCGAGGGAAACCGTCTGTGTCAAAGCCTCCCCGGCCGCGAGCGTAAAGACAGCGGATCCGACCGAACCGTTCGCTTCGTTATTCCTGGCGGCCTGGCGGCGCGAGCGTCGACGGCCGTCAATTTGCCGCGTTTGAAGGCCTCCGTGACGCTCAGCGAGACACTGATCTCGCAGGACGAGCCGTTGGGTCCGCTGCAGCGCAGTAGACCGCTTGCACGAGTGCCGTTTGTCGACCAGATGCCGGCGCTCGCTGTCGCGATCTTCGCCGTCGCCGAAGCTGGCGTGGGCGCAGGCTTGGGCAGTGCTGTCGGGGACGATTGTGCCGGCGGCGACGGTGATGCCGCCGCTGTCGCTGATGTCGCGGTGGCGGCCAGGACATCGCCGAGGTCGTCGCTCAGCAGGCAGAGGGCGCTCGAGGCGCAAGTGAGGTTGTCGCCAGAGTTGCCGTCAGCGACCGGTCCCGACAGGCTCCACGTCGGGGCGGCGGATCCTGGATCGGTCGTCGTGATGAGGTTCCCGTCCCAATCGGTGGCGACGCAAAGATCGGCGGAGGGGCATGCGAGCTCCTCCACCGGGTCGCCGGGTCCGTCGGTGCTGATCGGCGGGGACGCTGTCGACCAGCTGGCCCCGCCGTCTGTCGTCGTGTAGATGTGATCGTCGTTGTCCGTGGCAACACAGAAAGCGCTCGCGGTCGCGCACACGAGCCGGGCCATCACCTGGGCTCGTTGCAGATCGAACGGGGTCGACGGCGCGGACCAGTTCGCTCCCGCATCGGTCGTCGTGTAGACCTGGTTCGCGTAGTCGAGCGCGATGCAGGCACTCGCTGACACGCATGCGAGGCCGTCGGTCGGTTCGTCAAATGGCTGCTCGGGCGCCGTCCAGGTGCCACCGCCGTCGGTTGACCGCATGATGTTTCCGTCCCAGTCCTCGGCCAGACAGGTAGTGCTCGTCGGCGTGCAGACGAGGTCGACGATCGGATTGCTCGAGTCGTTGATGGTCGCGACCTGGGACCAGGTCGTCCCGCCGTCTGCTCGGCTGCGCTCGATGACATCGCGGCAATCGGCAGCAGCGACCAGGCACCGGTCGATGTCGCGCTCGGATCGGTCGAACTGACGATCTCGTTGTCGACAGTCGTGCCAACGCAAAGGCCCGATGTAGGGCACGAGAGCGAGAAGAACGAGTCTGGGTCGGCAAACGGCTCTCCGGTGTCGATCAGCTGCGGCGAGCCGACGGTCAGTGGCCCGGCGATGAGGCTCGCCTCGGCACGCCCCACAGCGGCAGTCGAGATCGCCACCGCGACGAGCGCGAGCAGGATCGCAAGGAGCCGAATTGCCCGTACACAACTATTCGATGCGCCACAACTCTGCGGCACGCTAGTCGCTCCAGACTCGCGGTTTTCTACCCACTATGTCCGGAGGGTGACAGGGCTCCGGGGATCTGGAATGGGAAAACCTGCCCCTCTCGGCCGTCGCGCCTGGGCTCGGGCCGCGGCCGCGACGACGGCTCCGGCGTCGGACTAGTTGACCGACGGGTCGTCCGGCATCCGCGCGAGCAGCGCGTAGGGGCCACCCTTGCGCGACAGCGTCGTCGACCACAGCAGCGTCGAGTCGGAGAGCCACAGCTCGTCGGGCGCAACCTGACCGACGAACCAGGCCTCCTGCTCGAGCTCCCCATCGAGCTGCCCCGGGCCCCAGCCCGAATGGCCGGCGAACACGCGCGCACGGCGCACGCCGGACTCGAGATCGGCGAGCTCGCAGTTGGCCGAGGGCAGACCTGTATCGCCGAAGATCAGCAGCGCCGCGAGTGAAGGATCAGCGAATTCGGCGAGCACGATCGCGCTCTCCGGCGCAACCGGTCCGCCCGAGTGAAGGACGGCACCCGGCTCGGCAATGCCCTCGAGCACCGGCACGATCTCGAGCAGCGGCGTCTCGAGCGGGCGGTTGAGCACGAGGCCGAGCGCCCCGTCGTCGCTGTGCGCAGCGATCAGGACGACTGTGCGCGAGAAGTTCGGGTCGGCGAGTGCCGGCGCGGCGATCAGGAGCTTTCCTTGGAGCGAGTCCATTGCCTCCAGGGTACTCAGCGCACGCGCTGTCATTGCCGGTCGGCTGCCCGGGGCGGCGGGTAGGATCGCTGCCGCGATGGCGATCCGTGTCCACCTCCCCGACGGCAAGCAGCTGGAGCTCGACGACGGTGCCACCGGCGCCGACGTCGCCGCAGCGATCGGCCCCGGTCTTGCACGCGCCGCGCTCGCAATCGAGGCCGACGGGGTCCTCCAAGACCTCAGCGCTCCAGTTCGCGACGGCGCCACGGTCTCGATCCTGACCTCGAAGAGCGACGGCGCCCTCGAGCTGATCCGCCACGACGCCGCGCACGTCCTCGCCGCCGCGGTGATGGAGCTCTACCCGGGGGTCAAGATCTCGATCGGCCCGGCGATCGAGAACGGCTTCTATTACGACTTCGAGTTCCCGGATGGCGTCAGCGTTTCCGATGCCGACTTCCCCGCAATCGAGGCCGCGATGCGCGCCCACATCAAGGCGGCCGAGGCGTTCGCGCGCGAGGACGTCGGGGTCGCCGCGGCACGCGAGCGCTTCGTCAGCGAGCAGCAGGACTACAAGGTCGAGCTGATCGACGACCTGATCGCAAACGAGGGCGCCGAGACCGTCTCCCTCTACACGAACGGCCCGTTCACCGACCTCTGCCGCGGCCCGCACGCGCCGAGCACGGCGACCGTCAAGACGTTTGCGCTTCAGTCGGTCGCCGGCTCCTACTGGCGCGGGGACTCGAACCGCACGATGTTGACGCGGATCTACGGCACGGCGTTCTTCTCCAAAGAGGAACTCGAGGCCTACCTCGAGCAGCTAGAGCTCGCCCGCGCCCGCGACCACCGCAGGCTCGGGCGCGAGCTCGGGCTGTTCATGTTCTCCGATCTCACTCCTGGCAGCCCGTTCTGGAAGCCCGCGGGCATGGCTGTCTGGAACGTCCTGACGGAGCTGTGGCGCAGCGAGAACCTCGCACGCGGCTACCGCGAGGTGAAGACGCCGATCCTCTACGACGTCGCGCTCTGGAAGCAGTCAGGTCACTGGGACAAGTACAAGGACAACATGTACTTCACCGACGTCGAGGGTCGCGCGATGGGCCTTAAGCCAATGAACTGCCCGGCACACATCCAGATCTACAACGACGATCGTCACTCCTACCGCGATCTGCCGGTTCGCTACAGCGAGGCCGGCCTCGTGCATCGCCACGAGGCGAGCGGCGTGCTCCACGGACTCCTCCGCGTGCGCAGCTTCACCCAGGACGATGCGCACATCTTCTGCACCGACGAGCAACTCGAGCACGAGGTTGTGGAGTGCCTGCGCTTCGGCTTCGACCTCTACCGCCTGTTCGGCTTGGAGCCGCGGCTCGAGCTCTCGACGCGACCGGAGCAGCGGATCGGCAGCGACGAGATGTGGGATCGGGCAGAGGCTGCACTGGCCGGCGCGCTTGACTCCGAACAGCTCGCCTACGAGCTGAACCCCGGCGATGGCGCGTTCTATGGGCCAAAGATCGACATGCACATGACGGATTCGATCGGGCGTTCCTGGCAGCTGGGGACCGTCCAGCTCGATTACTCGATGCCGGAGCGCTTCGACCTGCACTACACCGGCGCCGACAACGCCGAGCACCGTCCGGTGTTGATCCATCGCGCCCTGCTCGGCTCCTTCGAGCGCTTCATCGGCATCATGATCGAGCACTACGCCGGCGAGCTGCCGGTCTGGCTCTCGCCCGTGCAAGCGATCGTGCTCCCCGTCGCCGATAGGTTCAACGAGCCTGGCAGCGCAGCGGTGCGACGCCTGCGCGAGGAAGGCATTCGCGTCGAGCTCGACGCGCGCAGCGAGTCGGTCGGGCGCAAGATCCGCGAAGCCGAGCTGCGCAAGATCCCCTACATGCTGGTGCTCGGCGAGCGCGAGGCGGCCGACGGGACGCTTTCGCTGCGCGAGCACGGTGGCGCCGACCGTGGCGCAATGCCGATCGGCGAGATCGCGGCCGAGCTCGCCGAGCTGAACAGAACCCGATCACGCTGACCCGCCGCCGCGCAACAGACCGACCGCGGACCGAGCAGCTCTCGCGGGCCGCCCAACGCCTTGCTATGCTCGATCGTGTTGGTCAACAACGCAACACTTACGCCGCCGCGCTTGCTCTCAGCTTGACGCGTGCGCGCCCGCAATAGTGCCGGTCCCTCGTAGGTTCGACCGGCGCCCGCCCGAGCGGGACCTGACGCGGATCAATGAGCGTATCCGCGTCCCCGAAGTCCGTCTGATCGGTGACGATGGTGGGCAGCTCGGTGTGATGACGATCGACGACGCCCTGCGCTACGCCCAGGAGCGCGACCTCGATCTCGTCGAGGTGGCACCGGAGGCCAAGCCGCCGGTCTGCCGCGTCCTCGACTACTCGAAGTACAAGTACGAGCAGGCGCAGAAGCTGAAGCAGGCACGCAAGCACCAGCAGCAGATAACGATCCGCGAGATCAAGTTCCGCCCGAAGATCGCCCAGCACGATTACGACACCAAGAAGGGCCACGTCGAGCGCTTCCTGCGCCACAAGGACAAGGTCAAGGTGACGATCATGTTCCGCGGCCGCGAGGTGACGCACCCCGAGCGCGGCGTCCTGATCCTCGACCGTCTCGCCGAGGAGCTCGCCGAGTTCGCGATCGTCGAGCAGCGCCCACTCCACGACGGTCGCAACATGACGATGATGCTGGGCCCATCCAAAGCTGTTTTGGCCGGCCAGTACGACAAGGGCGGCGCGGAGGCCAACGGCGAGCTCGTCACGCTCAACGGCGATGCGGCGCACGTGACCGCCTCGACCAACGGCGCGGCGCCAGTGCCGGTCGACGCGGAAGCAGCACTCGCCTTGGCGCCCCCGGCGGTATCTGAGGTGCCAGTCGCGCCCGCCGTCTCCGAGCCGGCAGCGCCGCCTGAGCCCTCGCCAGACGCCGTCGCCGAGACCGCGCCAGCGCCCGAGACTTCACCAGAACCCGTCGCTGCGCTCACGCCAGCGCCCGAGCCCACACCCGAGGCCGCTGCAGCGCCCGCCCCCAAGGCGAAGGCCGCCCGTGCCGTCAAACCCGCGGCCGCCGTCAAACCGAAGGCCGCGGCAAAGCCAAAGACTGCCCCAGCGGCAAAGCCCAAGGCGGCGGCAAAGCCCAAGCCCAAACCGAAGCCGGCCGCCGACTCCTGAGCGCCGGTGCCGCGGCGCGAGTCGGCGCCTCGTCGAGGCTCGCGGCACGCAGGCTGCGCTCCACCGGAGCCCGCTCACCCCTGCGCCAGCGTGTTCCCGTCTGCCATACTCCGCTCCTCGCCATGCCAAAGATGAAGAGTCATTCCGGCGCCAAGAAGCGCTTCAAGCTGACCGGCAGCGGCAAGGTCCGCGGCCACCACGCCTTCACGAGCCACATCCTCGAGAAGAAGTCGGCAAAGCACAAGCGCCAGCTCGGCAACCCTGCCGCGATCTCCGACCATGACGCTCCGCGCGTCAAGAAGCTGCTGGGCGGCTGATGACCCGCGTCAAGCGCTCGATCCACGCCAAGAAGAAGCGTCGCGCGACGCTCGAGTTGACGAAGGGCTTCCGCGGCGAGGCGCACTCGAACTACAAGCGCGCCAAGGAAGCGCTGATGAAGGCCGACGCGTACGCCTACCGTGACCGGCGCAACCGCAAGCGCGACTTCCGTCGCCTGTGGATCACGCGTATCAACGCCGCGGCGCGCGAGGGCGGCATGAGCTACTCGACGTTCATCCATGGCCTCCAGGCCGCCGGTATCGAGCTCGACCGCAAGGTCCTCGCCGACATCGCAGTCCGCGACCCCGAGACGTTCCGCCGATTCGTCGACGCCGCCCGTGAGGCGTCGGCTGCCTGAGCACGCAAGCCGACAGCAGAACCTCCCGGGCGCCGACGTAGGCGCCTTTTTTGTGCCCGAATGCAGATCACATCGACGACAAACCAACACATCAAGGAGATCCGCAAGCTCGGAAGCGCGGCCGCACGCGCGAAGAGCGGGCGCTTCGTCGCCGAGGGCGAGGATCTTTATGAGGCGGCTCACGCCGCCGGCAAGGTCGCTCTCTATGCTGCTTGCGCTGACGGTCTCGGGCAGGGGCGGCCAAACCACTTCGAGGTCGAGCGCACCGTGTTGAACCAAGCCTCACGGCTTGGTTCAGGGACGCGCGTGATCGCCGTGTACGAGCAGCAGTGGAGCACTGTCACCGGGCGCTTCGTGATCGCCCTCTGGGGCGTCGGTGACCCGGGCAACGTCGGCACGATAATCCGCGCGGCGCACGGATTCGGTGCGTCATCGGTCGCGCTGGGCCCTGGTTGCGCGGATCCCTACGGACCGAAGGCGGTGCGCGCGTCGATGGGGTCGATCTTCGCTGTGGCGCTGGCGCGATTTGCGCAGATCGACGAGCTTCCAGCTCCGCTGATCGCACTCGCGCCAGGAGGCCACGAGCCGCTCCGCGGCCCGCTGACCGACGCCACTCTGCTGGTCGGCTCCGAGCGCGACGGGCTGCCAAGCGAAGTATTGGCCGCCAGCGACAGGGTCTGCTCGATCCCGCAAGCTGCCGGCGACTCGCTCAACGCAGCGATGGCCGCGACGGTGGCGTTGTACGAGGCAACTAGGATGGCCGCGCCATGAGCACGCTCGATCGCATCGCCGAGCTCCAGCGCGAAGCGGAGGCGGCGATCAACGCTGTCGCCAACGCCGATCAGCTCGAGGAGCTGCGGGTCAAATACCTCGGCCGCAAGGCCGAGCTTCCGCTGCTGCTGCGGAGTGTCGGCCAGCTCGACCCGAGCGAGCGCGCCGAAGTCGGCTCCGCCGCGAACACGGCACGCAAGCATCTCGAGAGCGTTCTCGTCGCGCGAGAGGCTGACGTGCGCGGCGGCGAGCTGTCGGAAGCTATCGACATCAGCCTGCCCGGCGCTCCCCCGACCGCGCCCGGCCACCTGCACCTGATCACCCAGACGCGCCGCGACATCGAGGACGTGTTCCTGGGCCTCGGCTTCTCGATCGCGGAGGGCCCCGAGGTCGAGCACGTCGAGTACAACTTCGACGCGCTCAACACCGACGCCACGCACCCATCGCGGGCGCGCAGCGACACCTTCTACATCGACGACGACACCGTCCTGCGGGTCCATACCTCGCCGGTCCAGGTGCGCGCGATGCTCGCGGCGCCGCCGCCGCTGTACGTGATCGCCCCGGGCCGCGTCTACCGCCCCGACAACGACGCCACGCATACGCCGCAGTTCCACCAGATCGAGGGGCTCGCGGTTGACGAGGGCGTCACGCTCGCCGACCTCAAGGGCACGTTGCTGGCGTTCGCGCGCCAGATCTTCGGCGCCGAGCGCGAGATTCTGCTGCGCCCGCACTTCTTCCCTTTCACCGAGCCCTCGGTCGAGGTCGACGTCTCCTGCTTCAACTGCAACGCGGGCTACCTGCCCGACGGGTCGCGCTGCCCGCTCTGCAAGGGCTCTGGCTGGCTCGAGGTCCTCGGCGCCGGCATGGTCGATCCGAACGTCTTCGCCTACGTCGAGGACCACGGCTACGACCCCGAGCGCGTCAGCGGCTTCGCCTTCGGTATGGGGATCGAGCGGATCGCGATGCTCCGCCACGGAATCCCCGACCTGCGCCTCTACTTCGACAACGACCTGCGCTTCCTGCGCCAGTTCGGAGCCCGCTGATGCTGGTTCCAACGGAATGGCTGCGGGAGTATTGCGACCCGGCGCTCACGACCGAGGAACTCGCGGCACGGCTGACGCTGACGGGCACCAAGGACGAGCGGATCATCCGCGGCACGAAGCCCGACAACTTCGTCGTCGGGTTCGTCCGTGACGCACAGCAGCACCCGAACGCCGACCGCCTGCGCGTCTGCAGCGTCGACGTGGGGGAGGCCGCGCCGGTGACGATTGTCTGCGGCGCCCCGAACGTCGCCGCCGGCCAGACGGTCGCCGTGGCGCGCCCCGGCGCCGAGCTTCCTGACGGCCGCACGCTTGGCGCCGCGAAGCTGCGCGGCATCGTCAGCGACGGGATGATCCTCTCCGCCCACGAGCTCGCGCTCGGCGACGACCACTCGGGAATCCTCGTCCTCGACGACGGTCCGGCCGCCGGCACGCCGCTGGCCGAGGTCCTCCCGCTGGCGGGCGACGTGATCGAGTTCGAGATCACACCGAACCGTCCCGACTGCCTCAGCGTCTACGGGATCGCCAGGGAGACGCACGCGAGCACGGGCGCGCCGCTGGCCTCGCCGCCTTGGGCCTACGATCCCGGGAGCGCCGGCGGCGACGCCGGCGGTGTCCGGGTCGTTGTCGAGTGCCCTGACCTATGCCCGCGGTTCACGGCACGTGTGTTCGAGCAGGTCGCGATCGCCGCGTCCCCGGCTTGGCTCAGATCCAGGCTGCTGGCCGCGGGAATGCGCCCGATCTCCAACGTCGTCGACATCACCAACTACGTGATGCTGCTCACCGGGCAACCGCTGCATGCCTTCGACGCCGACAAGATCGCCGGCAACGAGCTGATCGTCCGCCGCGGTAGCGCCGGCGAGTCGCTCGCCACGCTCGATGGTCAGACGCGCGAGCTCGATGAGGGCCTTGTCGTGATCTGCGATGCCGACGGGCCGACCTCGCTCGCGGCGATCATGGGCGGCGCTACCTCGGAGGTAACCGATTCGACGACGCGCGTCCTGCTCGAGGCAGCGAACTGGGACGGCGCGACGGTCCAGCGCACCGCGCTTCGCCTCGGTCTGCGCAGCGAGGCGTCCGCCCGCTTCGAGAAGGGACTGTCGCCCGATCAGACCCTCGAGGGCCTGGCCGTCGCTTCAAAGCTCCTGGCCGAGCTGTGTGGCGCCACGATTCTTCCCGGGACGATCGACATCGGCGGATCGGGACGCGACCCCGCCCCGATCCGGCTCGAGCCGTCGCGCGTGAACGCCCTGCTCGGCACCGAGATCTCGCCGGCGCGCTGTGTCGAGATCCTCGACTCGCTCGAGTTCTCCGTCGAGGACGGCGGCGAGAACCTGCTCGTCGGCGTTCCACACTTTCGTCGCCGTGACGTCACTCGGCCCGTCGATCTGATCGAGGAGGTCGCGCGGATCGACGGCCTTGACCGGCTGCCGGCAACGTTGCCGCCGCGCACCGGTGTCGCCGGCCGCCTGACGACGGCGCAGCAGCTGCGCCGCAGGACCGAGGACGCGCTCGCGAGCCGCGGGCTGCTCGAGTCGATCGGCTGGAGCTTCGCCGACCCGGCGCTGCTCGACCGCCTGCGCCTCCCCGAGGGGCATCCGATGCGCAACGTCGTGACGATCGAGAATCCACTCTCACAGTCGCTGTCGATCATGCGCCCGACGCTGCTCGGTTCGCTGCTCGACGTGGCTCGCTACAACGCTTCGCGGGGCGCAAGCGGCGTCCGCCTGTTCGAATCCGGCACCGTCTACCGTGCTGCCGATACGCTCGCCGACGAGCATCACGCACTCGCGATCCTGATCTCGGGGCCGGGGCCGGTCAGCTGGCGTAGCGAAGCCGCACCGGCCGACTTCTACGCCGCCAAGGCGCTGCTGGAGGCAGTCATGGCGATCGCCGGCGTCGGATTCACGCTCGAGCGCAGAGAGTCGCCGTTCCTGCACCCGGGCCGCAGCGCCCAGGTGCTCGCGGGTGAGCGCCAGATCGGCTTCATCGGCGAGCTGCATCCGGCGGTCGCCGACGGCTGGGAGCTCGGGCAGACAGCGGCCTGGGCAGTCAACATCGGCCTGCTGGCCGAGCTCGCACCGCCGGTAACCGCCTACAAGCCCTTCGGCAGCTTCCCGTCGGTCCGCGAAGACCTCGCGGTGATCGTTGCCGACAGCGTCGCCGCTGCCGATGTGATCGCGACGATCAGGCAGGCAGCTGGCCCCGAGCTCGAAACGGTCGACCTGTTCGACGTCTACACCGGTGACCAGATCGGTGCCGGCAGCGTCTCGCTCGCGCTCCATCTCGAGTTCCGCGCCGAGGACCGCACGCTGACCACCGACGAAGTTGCGTCACAGCGCGCGGCGATCCAGGAGGGTCTGGCGGAACGACTCGGAGGCCAACTCCGTGCCTAGGGTTCTCGTCGCCGGCGCCAGCGGCTACGCGGGCGCGCTTGCCGCTCGCCTGATCGACCGTCATCCCGAGTTCGAGCTCGCGGCGATCACCTCGCGCAGCGAAGCCGGCAAGCCACTCTCGGATCTCTATCCCCACCACCGCGTCTCGCGCGTGATGGAGGAGCTCGACATCGATCGCCACGGCGCCGTCGATGCGGCGATCGTCGCCTACCCGCACGGGGCCGCGGCGTCGCTCGTCGCGCAGCTGCTGGCGCGCGGCGTGCGCGTCATCGACCTCTCCGCCGACTTCCGCCTGCGCGACGTCGGGACATACGAGCACTGGTACGTGACCCACCCGCACCCTGACCTGATCGAGCAGGCTGTCTACGGGCTGACCGAGCTCCACCGTGACGAGATCAGGGAGGCGCAGCTCGTCGCCTGCCCCGGCTGCTTCCCGACGGCCGCAATCCTGGCGCTCGCGCCGCTGGCGCAGGCCGGGCTGATCAAGGACGTCGTGATCGACGCCAAGTCGGGTGTCTCCGGCGCCGGCCGCGGCCTGCGCGAGGACACGCAGTTCGTCGCCGTCGATGAGAACGTGCGGCCCTACGGCGTCGGTCAGCACCGGCACATGCCCGAGATCGACCAGGAGCTGGCGGCGCTCGGAGCGCCCGTTGTCGCCGCCTTCACGCCGCACCTTCTGCCGCTCGACCAGGGCGAGCTGCTCTCCTGCTACGTCACGACCGAGCGCCCGGTCGGGCAGCCGGAGCTCGACATCTGGTACGGCGACAGCTACGGCCAGGAGCAGTTCATCGACCTCGTCGAGCGCGCGCCCGGCGTCCGCGACGTTCGCGAGACGAACATCTGCGCGATCAACGTGCACGCCGACGAGCGGACCGGGAAGGTCTTCGTTTTCGCGGCGATCGACAACCTCTGGAAGGGAACGTCCTCGCAGGCTGTGGCGAACCTCAACCTGATGTTCGGGATTCCCGAGGGACAGGGGATTTCGTGAGCTTGTTCTTCGTATCGAGATGGGTGAATCCGCCGCCGACGATATCCCTGGCCGACGCGTCGGTGCTGCCGGCGGGGTTCGTCGCCGGGGCGGCCTCGGCGGCCGTCAAGGCGGCAGGTCGGCTTGACGTCGGCGTGCTGCACTGCCTGGCGCCGGAGGTCGTCAGCGCGGCGCGGTTCTGCGATTCGGGGGCGCCCGCCGCGCCGGTCCTGCTCTGTCAAACCGAATGCGACCTGTCGCGGATCCGCGCCGTCGTTGCCAACTCCGGCAACGCCAACGCGGCAACCGGCGAGGCCGGGATAGCGCAGGCGCGGGTGATGCAGAACGGGGCCGCCAAAGCGCTTGGCCTCGAGCCGAGCGAAGTCGCAGTCGCCTCGACCGGTGTGATCGGCGTGCAGCTCCCGGGCGAGCGCATCGCGCAGTCGCTCGTCGGCCTCGCCCCGACGCTCGATCCTGCCAAGGCAGGCGACTTCGCGGCCGCGATCCGCACCACCGACGCGATCGAGAAGCATGTCTCGCTGAAAGTCGCGCTGCCGTCGGGCACCGTCGCGCTGAGCGCCCAAGCGAAGGGCGCGGGAATGATCTCACCGCACTTCGCGACGCTGCTCTGCTTCGTTGAGACGGACGCGAAGCTGAGCCCCGCGCTCGCCGACCGCCTCCTCGCAGCCGCGGTCAAGCGCTCGTTTGACCTCGTCTCGGTTGACGGGCAGCTCTCGACCAACGACACCGTCCTCCTGCTGGGCAGCGGCGCGAGCGCCGTCGAGGTCGCCGATGGCAGCGACGATGAAGCCGCGTTTGCCGCCGCGCTCGATGCGCTGCTGCTCCAGCTCGCGCTGCTGATGGTCAAGGACGGCGAGGGGGCGCTGCGGATCGCACGGGTCGAGGTCCGCGGCCAAGACACGAACGACACCGAGACCGCGGCCCGGTCGATCGCCAATTCGCCGCTCGTCAAGGCGGCGCTGTTCGGCGGCGACCCGAATTGGGGTCGGATCGCGCAGGCGATCGGTGGGGCGCTGCGCGGACGCCCGCCGGTCGCGTTCGACATCGCGATCGAAGGGGTCCCGGTGTGTGCCGGAGGCGCCGCACTCGATGTCGATCTCGCCCGCCTCGAGCGCGCGGTGAGCCGCGATGAGGTGGAGTATTCGGTTGCGCTCGGCGGCACCGGCGCCGTCAGCCATGTCTACTTCAGCGATCTCTCCTACGACTACGTGAAGATCAACGCGGAGTACACGACGTGACAAGCGACGTCGCCACCCTTCTCGAAGCGCTGCCCTACATCCGCGAGTTCTACGGCTCGACGGTGGTGATCAAGTACGGCGGCGCAGCGATGGACGACGCCGATCTGCGCGAGGAGTTCGCGCGCGACGTGGTGCTGCTCAAGTACGTCGGGATCAACCCGATCGTCGTCCACGGCGGCGGCCCCGACATCACCGCCTATATGAACAAGCTCGGTATGCCGGTCGAGTTCGTCGGCGGCCTGCGCGTCTCCGACGAGGCCACGGTCGAGATCGCGAAGATGGTCCTGATCGGAAAGATCAATACCGACATCGTGCTGCGCCTCGGACGCCACGGCCAGCTCGCTGTCGGCCTCTCGGGTGACGACGCCGGCCTGCTGCGCTGCTCGCGCCGCAGCGCGCCGGGCGGCGAGGACATCGGCTGGGTCGGCCAGATCGAGGCCGTCGACCCTGGCGTGATCAACCACGTGGCGCGCGATTACATCCCTGTCGTCGCGGCGGTCGGCGCCGACGCCGAGGGGAATTCCTACAACGTCAACGCCGATGAGGCCGCCGCCGCGATCGCCGTCGCGCTCGGTGCGACGAAGGCGTTCTTCCTGACCGATGTGCGGGGCTGGCTGCGTGACGTCACAGACCCCGACAGCCTCGTCCATCAGACGACGGCAAAGGAGGTCACGCAGGCGCTACCGGGGATCGAGGGCGGGATGCGTCCCAAGCTCGAGGCCTGCGTCGCCGCCGTCAGCGGCGGCGTTGGCGCGGCGGTGATCATCGACGGTCGGACCGCGCACGCATTGCTGCTCGAGCTGTTCACGAACGCCGGCGTCGGCACGCAGGTGACCGCGTGAGCGTTGCAGAGACCGCCGACGCGCATCTGACGCCGAACTATGCCCGCTTCCCGGTCGAGTTCGTGCGCGGCGAGGGAGCGCGACTGTGGGACGACGAGGGTGCTGAGTACCTCGACTTCCTCTGCGGAATCTCGGTCTCGAGCGTCGGCCACGCTCACCCGGCGGTCGTCGCCGCCGTCCGCGAGCAGGTTGCGCGCCTGATTCACGTCGGCAACCTGTACTACACCGAGCCGATGGCGAGCCTTGCCGCTCGGCTTGCGGAGTGCTCGCTCGGCGGCAAGGTGTTCTTCACCAACTCGGGCACCGAGACGGTTGAGGCGGCGCTCAAGTGCGCGCGCAAGGCGCGCCAGGGAGGCACGATCGTCTCGCTCCACGGTGCCTTTCACGGACGGACCTACGGGTCGCTGTCGGCGACGCCACAGGAGTCGAAACAGGCGCCGTTTGCGCCACTCGTCGGTGGCTTCGTCAGCATCGAGCCGACGGTTGACGCACTGCGCGCGACGATCGACGAAGACACTGCGGCGCTGATTCTCGAGCCGATTCAGGGCGAGACCGGCGTCCATGTGCTGGGCGATGATCTGCTGCGCGCGGCGCGCGAGCTCTGCGACGAGCACGGCGCGACGCTGATCTTCGACGAGATCCAGACCGGACTGGGACGGACCGGGACGCGCTGGGCCTACGAGCAGTCGGCGGTCGTTCCCGATCTGCTCTGCACCGCCAAAGCGCTCGGCGGCGGCCTGCCGATCGGCGCGCTGATCACCGGCGAGCGTCATGCCGACACCTTCCAGCCCGGCGACCACGGCTCGACCTTTGCCGGTGGCGCGGTCGTCTGCGCTGCCGCGCACGCGGCGCTCGACGTGCTGCTCGACGAGTCGCTGCTCGAGCGCGTCCGCGAGCTCGGCGAGCTGCTGCGCGCAGGCCTACGCCCGTTCCGCCACGTCACCGAGGTGCGCGGGCGCGGGTTGATGATCGCTTTCGACCTCGACACCGACGCCAACCAGGTCGTCCGCCGCCTGCTGAGCGAGCAGCGGCTCGTGGTCAACGCGACAGGTCCAAGCACGATCCGCCTGCTGCCGCCGCTGGTGATCGGCGAGGACGCGGCGCTCGCCGCGCTCGACCGGATCTCCACCGTGCTCGAGACCGCTCCCTGATGCTGCGCGAGCTGGCTGACGGCTACGAGCTCGACGACGACGCGCGGCGGATCGACGTCAACGCCGTTCACCGGTTCCTCTCGGAGGATTCCTACTGGGCCAGGCAGCGCTCACACGCGATGGTCGTCGCCTCGATCGAGGGATCCCAACGCGTCGTCGGCCTCTACCACGGTGGTGCACTCGTCGGCTTTGCCCGCGTCGTCACCGACAAGGCGGTCTTCGCGATGCTTGCCGACGTGTTCGTCCTCGAAGCGCATCGTGGCCGGGGTCTCGGCGTCGAGCTCGTGCGCCAGGTCGTCGACGAGGGTCCCTTCGGCGGGCTCGGCTGGTGGCTGACCACCGGGGACGGCGAGGGGCCGTCGGCACAGGGCCTCTACGAAAAGTTCGGCTTCCGGGTGATCAGCGGCAGCACCGTGATGGTTCGGGCCCGGCGCGGCTAGGCTGCGGAGGATGAGCGTGCAGGGATTTCCGCCGCGGACAGCGAGCTACGAGGCCGACCCCGAGCAGGTCGGGCGCGTGCTATTGCTCTACTCGGGTGGCCTCGATACGAGCGTGATGCTGCGCTGGATCCAGGAGCGCTACGAGGCCGAGGTCGTGACGCTGACGGTGAACCTCGGGCAGCCGGGGGAGGACTACGCGGTGATCGAGGGCAAGGCGCGGCAGATCGGCGCCGTCGAGTGCCATGTGGTCGACGCCCGCGAGGAGTTCGCGACCGAGTACATCGCGCCCGCGATAAAGGCGAACGCGCTCTACGGCGGTGGCTACCCGCTGTTCACGGCCCTCGGGCGGCCGCTGATCGCAAAGCTCGCGGTCGAATACGCCCGCCGCTCCGGTTGCGACACGATCGCCCACGGCTGCACCGGCAAGGGCAACGACCAGGTGAGGATCGAGGCGACGATCGCGACCCTGGCGCCCGAGCTGAAGGTGATAGCGCCCGTTCGCAGCTGGGCGATGGGGCGCGAAGAGGAAGTCGCCTACGCTCGGGAGCACGGGATTCCGGTGAAGGGTGGGACCGAGGTCGCGCCTTACTCGATCGACGACAACCTCTGGGGGCGCTCCTCGGAGGGGCGCTGGATCGAGGACCTCGACAAGGCGCCCGAAGAGGACGTCTTCCAGCTGGTGACCCTGCCGCGCAATGCGCCCGATGAACCGCAGCGGCTCGAGCTCGAGTTCGTGGACGGCCTGCCGGTCGCGCTGGACGGCGAGCGCCTCGGGCTTGTCGAGCTGATCGAGCGTGTCGGCGAGATCGGTGCGCGCCACGGCGTCGGGATCATCGACCACATCGAGGACCGGATCGTTGGCCTGAAGGTGCGCGACATCTACGAGGCGCCCGCGGCGGCGATCATCCTGCCGGCCCACCAGGAGCTCGAGAAGCTCGTCTGCACGATCCACCAGAACCAGTTCAAGGGCGAGCTCGACCGCCAGTGGGCCTACCTCGTCTATGCCGGCCTGTGGTGGGAGCCGCTGCGCTCCGACCTCGATGCCTACATGGACGCCGTCAACGCGCAGGTTAGCGGCACGATCGGCATCGAGCTCTACAAGGGCACCGCCCGCATCATCACCCGCGCCTCACCCAACGCTCTCTACGACCGCTCGCTCGCGTCGTTCTCGGAGTCGGGTGGTCTGTTCTCACAGACCGCCTCGCCAGGCTTCATCGAGCTCTGGTCGCTGCAGTCGCGGATGGCCTGGCAGCTGCGCGAGCGCAAGCCCGACTAGGCGCGGTCGGGATCGATGAGTGCGCTTGCGGCCCCCGCGAGCGACGGGCGCCCGACGCCGCGCGCGATCTGGGCCGGGCTTGCCGTCATCTATGTCGCGTGGGGCGCGACGTTTGTAGCGATTCGGATCATGGACGAGACGATCCCGCCATTGATCGGCGCCGGGATTCGTTTCGTCAGCGCCGGCGCGATCATGCTCAACTACCTTCGGCTGCGTCAGGGGCGCTGGCCGCGACTTACCGGGCGCGAGTTTGCCTCGACCGCGCTGATCGGCTTGATGCTGCCGGCCGGCGGCAACGGCGTGATCTCCTTCGCGGAGCTTCACGTCGAGCCCGGACTTGCGGCGTTGGTGGTCGCGTCGGTACCGCTGTGGGTGCTCGTGATCCGCATCGTTACGCGCGAGCACCCGCCGCGCACGACGCTGATCGGCCTCTGCGTCGGGCTTCTCGGTGTCGCGCTGCTCGTCATCCGCGGAGGCCACGGCCACTCTGGTGCGCTGTGGCTTGTTATCGTGCTCGGCGCCGCGCTCTCCTGGGCCGTCGGCTCGTGGCTGACCGGCCGCCTACCGATGCCGCGCGATCTCGCGAGCGTCAGCGCGTTCGAGATGCTCTTCGGCGGTCTCGTGCTGTGCGCGGCGGGACCGCTCGCGGGCGAGCACTGGAGCGCGGCCTGGATCCATGGCTCGCTTCGCTCCTGGCTCGCGATCGCGTTCCTCGTGCTGATCGGATCGATCGTCGCGTTCAGCGTCTATGTCTGGCTGCTCGAGCACGCGCCGATCTCGCGTGTCGCGACCTATGCCTACGTCAACCCGGCGGTCGCGGTCGTGCTCGGCGCCGCCGTGCTCGGCGAGCCTGTCAGCCTGACTACGCTGATCGGCGGGGCGACGATCATCGTCGCCGTCTGGCTCGTGATCCGAGCCGAGCCGCCCCGACGCGCGATCTCGACCGGTCGCGGTGGCCGCGAGCATCGCTGAGCGCGCGTGTCCGGCCGGTCGCGGTGGCCGCGAGCATCGCTGAGCGCGCGTGTCCGGCCGGTCGCGGACGGCCAAGCGGCGATCAGCTGCCGCGCGGCTTTTCGGCTGCGAGGACCGGGAATGCAGCGATCCTCGCGAGGATCGCGGGCAGGCGCTCGATCTGTGCCGCCGTTCTGCGGGCGACGCCGGCGCCGTAGCGCTTGGCCAGCTCGCCTTCATCGTCGCCGATCAGACTGCGGACGCATTCCCAGGTGGGCATCGTCTGCTCGAGGATGCAGTGGTGCTCGCCGACGGTGAAACCGCGCTCGGTGAAGACCGCCGGCCAATCGGTCACGAGCTGCGAGCCGTCGTCGTAGAAGATCGCGCGCAGGACCCGGCGGTCGGCGCGCGTCGCGGGAGTGTGCAGCGCGAGATCCGAGAAGCCGACGCCGCCGCCGGGCTTCAGCACGCGAAACATCTCGCTGACAAGCTTGTCCTTGTCGCCGGGCGCGACGCAGATGTCCCCGGCGACCTCGACACAGACAACAGCATCGAATGAGCCGTCGCCGAACGGCAGCTCGCGCGCATCGGCGTGCTGGATCTGCACGCGGTCTGACATTCCCTGCTCGGCGACCATCGCCCTGCCCTGGCGGATCTGTTCGCGACTGATGTTGATACCGACGACCTGGCAGCCGTGGTTTCGCGCCATCCGGACAGCCGGCGCGCCGAGTCCGCAGCCGACGTCGAGGACTCGCTGGCCTTCACCGAGCTGGGCAAGGCGCGCGACGAGGTCGGTGTGGGCGTCGTGGGCGCCTTGGAGCGTCTCGCCGCCCGTCTCGAAGTAGCCGAAATGGAAGTTGTCGCCGTAGAACTGCCGGCTTGCGTCGGTCACGAGGTCGTAGTAGGCACCGACGCTCGCCGCCGTGCGCCGGCGCCCGACGAGCAGCGGCGCCTCGGCGCGGATTGCCGCCGAGGCGGTCTTCGTGAGCCCGCGGAGGCCTCCCTCGCGCCAGATCGTGGCCGCTGCACGCGCCGACATTCGGGCGGACCCTAGCCGAAAACGCGCCCGCGGCCGCTTGTCCGCAAGTTGCGCGGTCGGGCGCGGGCCGTCTGGCGCGGCGCCTAGCATCCAGCCAGTCGATGACCGAGCACGCCTGCGCCCACCTGCACGTCCACTCCGAGTATTCGCTGCTCGACGGGGCGTGCAAGATCGAGGGACTGGTGGAGCGGGCCGCAGCATTCGGGCAGCCGGCGCTCGGGCTGACCGACCACGGGGTGATGAACGGCGCGGTCGAGCTGTACAAGGCCTGCAAGAAGGCGGGGATCAAGCCGATCATCGGCTGCGAGGTCTACTTCGTCGATGACCACGCGGCCGTCGCCGCGCCGGGCCAGCGGATCGAGCGCAACCACCTGACGCTGCTCGCAGCCTCCGACCGCGGCTACCGCAACCTCGTGAAGCTTTCCTCAGCCGGTTTCCTCGAGGGCCTTCAACGCGGGCGCCCGACCGTCGACATGTCCCAGATCGCGAGCTACGGCGACGGCATCATCGCGCTCAGCGGCTGCCTCGCGTCGCGCCTCTGCTCGCGGATCGCCGACGGCCGGCTCGCCGAGGGGCGCGAGCACATCGACCAGCTGATCGGGGCGCTCGGTGCCGAGAACGTCTACTTCGAGGTCCAGAAGAACGGGCTTTCGCTGCAGGAGCGCTGCAACGAGGAGATCGTCCGGATGGCCCGCGAGCTCGGCCGCCCGCTAGTCGGTACAGGCGACGTCCACTACCTGCGTCGCGAGGACTACGGTCACCACACCGCGCTGCTCTGTGTGCAGACGAAGAGCACTCTCGCAGAGCCGAAGATGACCTTCGAGACGAACGAGTTCTACCTCAAGGATTCGGCGGAGATGGCGAGCGCGTTCGCGCAGTGGCCGGAGGCGATGGCGACGACGCTCGAGATCGCCGAGCGCTGCGAGGTCGAGCTCGAGCTCGACCGCCAGCTGATCCCCGCATATCCGGTGCCCGACGGCGAGACCGAGGCCGGTTACCTGCGCGAGCTGGTGCAGAGTGGGCTGCGCGCGCGTTACGGCGACCCGTTGCCGGCGGAGGTCATCGAGCGGGCGGAGATCGAGCTCGAGGTGATCGAGCGGATGGGCTTCAACGCCTACTTCCTGATCGTCTGGGACTTCGTCGACTTCGCCAAGCGCAGCGGCATCGCCGTCGGTCCGGGGCGTGGGTCGGCGGCGGGTTCGATCGTCTCCTATGCGCTGCGGATCACCGATGTCGACCCGCTCGCCTACGGCCTGCTGTTCGAGCGCTTTCTGCACCCCGAGCGTGTGTCGATGCCGGACATCGACATCGATTTCTCGGTCCGCGGACGCGAGCGTGTGATGCGCTACGTCGTCGAGAAGTACGGCCGCGAGTCGGTCGCGCAGATCGTGACCTTCGGCAAGATGTTTCCCCGCCAGGCGACGCGCGACGCGGCGCGTGTGCTCGGCCACGACTACGGACAGGGCGACCGCCTGGCGAAGCTGATCCCCGATCCGCAGCAGGGTCGTCCGCCGAGCTTCGAGGATTGCCTTAAGCCGGGCGAGCCGCTGCGCGCGCTCTATGACATCGACGACACCGCGCGCGAGATCGTCGATATGGCGCGCGGTCTGGAGGGGATCGTTCGCAGCTCATCGATCCATGCCGCGGCTGTGGTGATTGCCGACCGGCCGCTGACCGACATCGTGCCGCTGCAGCTCGCCGACGCAGGCATGAGCGAGGACGGCGAGCGCCAATACCGAATGGTCACGCAGTACTCGATGAAGCCGATCGAAGAGATCGGCCTGCTGAAGATGGACTTCCTCGGGTTGCGCAACCTCGACGTGATCGAGGACGCGCTCGACATCATCGCCCGCTCGACCGGCGAGCGCCCCGACATGGTCGGCTTGCCGCTCGACGACAAGCCGACCTACGAGATGATGGCTCGTGGCGACTCGGTCGGCGTCTTCCAGTTCGAGTCTGAGGGCATGCGCGAAGCGCTGAAGAAGGTTCGCCCCGACTGCTTCGATGACCTCGTCGCGCTGAACGCGCTCTACCGGCCCGGCGCGATCGACCAGATTCCGACCTACGCGCGCGGCAAGCACAACCCCGAGTCGATCACCTATCCCGATTCCCGGCTCCAGCCGATCCTCGGCTCCTCGATGGGGGTGATCCTCTACCAGGAGCAGGCGATGCAGATCTCCAAGGAGATCGCCGGCTTCTCCGGTGCGAAGGCAGACGACCTGCGTAAGGCGATCGGCAAGAAGAACCGCGCGGCGATGGCGGCGCTGAAGCCCGAGTTCGTCGAGGGCTGTCGTGCCAGCGCCACCTCCGACAAGGTGATCGACTTCCTCTGGAACACCAACGAACGCTCCGCCGACTACTCGTTCAACCGCAGCCACGCCGCCTGCTACGCGCTCATCGCCTACCGCACCGCGTGGCTCAAGGCGAACTACCCGGCCGAGTTCATGGCGGCGCTGATCTCCTCGGTCATGTCGACGAAGGACAAGGTTCCATTCTTCGTCGCGCGCTGTGAGGAGATGGGGATCGAGATCCTGCCGCCCGACGTCAACCTCTCCGACCACGAGTTCACCGTCGTCGACGGCAACATCCGCTTCGGCCTCGACGCGGTCAAGGGCGTCGGCTACCAGGCTGTCGAGGCGATCAAGCGCGCGCGCGAGGAAGGCGGACTGTTCCGTTCGCTGTGGGATTTCTGCGAGCGCGTCGACGCACGGGCGGTCAACAAGAAGGCGATCGAGGCGCTCGTCAAATGCGGCGCGCTCGGCTCGACGGGTGCGTCGCGGCGCGGGATGCTCGAAGTGCTCGAACAGGCCCAGGGCGCCGGTCAGAAAGCTCAGCAGGACGCGATGATCGGCCAGGCCTCGATCTTCGACCTCGGCGGCGGCGATGGCGCCGCGGAGCCAGGCTTGGCGCGCGCCGCGGCGCGGCCACCGATCCCGGTTGGTGAGTTCGACCAGCACGAGTTGCTGGCGGTCGAGAAGGAGGCGATCGGCCTGTTCATCTCGGCTCACCCGCTGAAGGCGGTTCGCGACGCGCTGCGGCTAGCAGTCGACTGTCCGCTCGCCGCTGTCTCGAGCCGGGCGGACAAGGACCAGGTGACCGTGGGTGGCATCATCACGCAGGTCAAGAAGGTCCGCGCGCGCTCCGGCACAGACCTCGTTTTCGCGACGCTCGACGACCTCGAGGGAGCTGTCGAGCTGCTCGTGTTCGAGGCCGCGCTCGAGAAGCTCGGCGGTCCGCTCGAGGCGGACCAGATCGTGCTCGTCCGCGGACGCGTCGACCACAAGGAGGGCGAGAAGACGACCGTCGTGGCGCAGTCGGTCGAGTTCTTTCGCCCCGACGCCGAAGAGGTTGAGCGCGCCCGTCTAGCCGCGATCGAGGTGGCGCGGCCGAAGAATCTTCACCTCGCGGTCAGCGACGAGCGCCGCGGCCCCGAACTGCTCGCCGACCTCAAGCACGTGCTCGCCGCGTTCCCCGGTAAGTCAGAGGTCGTCGTCCAGCTCGGGGAGACCCGGATCCGTCTCGGCGAGAGCTACCGCGTGGAACCGACCCTCGGCCTGCGCGCCGAGCTCGAGCAGCTTCTCGGTGTGCCGTCGAGGCTTGTCGCCTGAGCTGAGCCAGCTCGCCGCACGGCGCGCTTGCCCGGAGCGCTGAGGTCAGGGAGCGGCCGCGTTGCGCCGCCGCTATACGGCGAGCCCGCGAAGCAGTGCGACCTCCTCAGCAGTCGGGCCGCTGCGGTCCTGACCAGGGGTCTCCAGTACGCAGGGGAGCGCATTGAAGCGGGCCTCGTGCACGAACGCGCGGGCTCCTTCGATCCCCAGCTCGCCTTCGCCGACGTTTGCGTGGCGGTCGCGGTTGGACCCCAACGGGGTCTGCGAGTCGTTGAAGTGCAGCGAGCGAACGCGCCCCGCTCCGATCGTCGCATCGCAGTCGTCGAGCACATCCGCGAGCTTGCCTGCCGTCCGAATGTCATAGCCCGACGCGAGCAGGTGGCATGAATCGAGGCACACCCCGAGGCGCTGCCCGCCGCCGCCGAGCTCCAGCAGCGCGGCGAGCTCCCCGAACGAGCGTCCGAGAGTGCCGCCCGCGCCGGCGGTATTCTCGAGGTGCAGCGGACAGCGCTCGCTCTCGGCGAGGGCCTCACCGAACACCGCGCCCGCGCGCGCGATCGCCGCATCGACCGGGCCGCCCTTCGCCGAGCCGGGGTGCAGGACGACACACTGCGCTCCGATCGCGTCGCCGACGCGCAGCGACTGCGTGAGCGATGCAACCGACTTGACGCGGATCTCGGGGTCCTCGGAGGCGCAGTTGATCAGGTAGACGGCGTGGATCATGACGGCGCCGATATCGCTCTCAGCGAGCGCTGCTCGGAATCTGGCGAAATCCTCCTCACCGTAGGCGGTCGGCCGCCACATCCGCGGCGACTGGTTGAAGATCTGGATCGCCTGCGCGCCGAGGGCGCTGCCGCGCTCGACAGCGCGCCAGAGCCCGCCCGCGGGGGAGACATGCGCGCCGATCAGCATCCTGCGGCGCGATCCTAGTGCTCGCGCCCGAGATTCCGGCGCCGACTAGCATCCGTCGCCCGCATGCGAGTTCGCTTCGCTCCTTCCCCGACCGGCGCGCTGCACATCGGCGGCGCACGGACAGCACTCTTCAACTGGCTGCTCGCGCGCGGCGCCGGCGGCACGTTCGTCTTGCGGATCGAGGACACCGACCGCGAGCGCTCTACGCCCGAGAACGTCGAGCAGATCCTCGATGCGCTGCGCTGGCTCGAGCTCGACTGGGACGAGGGGCCGATCCTCCAGTCCGAGCGCGCGGGGCGCCATCACGAGGCGGTCGAGCAGCTGCTCGCCGCGGGCCGCGCCTATCGCAGCGAGGCGACCGCCGAGGACGTCAAGGCGTGGAAGACCGAGCACGGCGACGACAGCGGCTACCGCGGCGAGGATCAGGGCCATGGCGCCGTCCGGCTGCGCATCCCGGACGAGGGCGAAACGCTGGTCGACGATCTCGTCGTCGGTGAGGTCCGTTCGCCGAACCGCTCGCTTGACGACCTCGTGATCGCGCGCGCCGACGGCACTCCGCTCTACAACCTGGCGGTCGCGGTGGACGACCTCGACGGCGAGATCACGCACGTGGTGCGCGGTAACGACCACCTGACGAACACCGCGAAGCAGCTGCTGATCATCGAGGCGCTCGGCGCGGTGCCGCCGCGCTACGCGCATTTACCGCTGCTCCATGGTCCCGACGGGAAGAAGCTGTCCAAGCGCCACGGCGCCGCGTCGGTACAGGAGCTACGCGCCGCCGGCTACCTGCCCGCCGCGATCCGCAACTATCTCGCGCTGCTCGGCTGGGGCGCCGGCGATGACGAGACGATCCTCTCGACCGAGCAGCTGATCGAGCGCTTCGACATCGCCGGGGTCCAGCGCAACCCGGCGCGCTTCGACGAGGCAAAGCTCCGCTGGCTGAACGGCCGTTACATGCGCGGGCTCTCGCCCGACGAGTTGACGGCGGCGCTCGAGCGCTTCTACGGACGCGCCGGTCTGGGTGCGGCGGCGGCGATCAGCGCCGACAAGATGCAGACGCTTGCCGACTTCTGGCCACTGAGCGGTTTCATCTTCGACGGGCCGGCCAACGATCAGACGGCCCACGACAAGTGGTTGAACGCCGACGGCCTGGCGCTGCTGCGCGAGGCGCGCGCAGCCATCGAGCAGGTCGAGCCGTTCGACGCCGCTACCGTCGAGGCGGCGCTCACGTCCCTCGTCGACCGCCTCGGCGTCAAACCGTCCGCGGTCTATCAGCCGCTGCGGGTTGCGCTCGCCGGCCGTCCTGTATCGCCAGGAATCTTCGAGACGGTGGGTGTTCTCGGTAGAGCGGAGACGCTCTCGCGGATCGACTCCGCGTTGGGGTAAACGTTTGGCTTTCGGTTGCCGATGACAGGAGGGCAGGACCCGGGGGGCTGACGCCCGATCGCCACCGCGAACGCATGGATGCGTCGCGGACACCCCGTACAAGAAGAGAGAACTTAAATGTCAGCAAACCAGACCGCCGCGGCTATCGCTCCCGTGCAGTCGGCCGGGCAGCCTGAGGAGCGGCAAGGTGAGGGCCACGGACGGCGACTCACCGCCGCGTTTGATGCGCTTGAAGGCTTTCCTGCTCTTGCGGAGGCGCGCAACCGCCTGCTCGCGCTCGTCGGCGGGCACCGGGTGCCGCTCGCAGACGTCGTCGAGACGGTCGAGTCCGACATCGCCCTTGTCGTCGCAGTTCTGCGCGTCGCAAATGATCTGCCAGCCCGCGGCGGTGTCCGCGTGGACAACGTCCCCGACGCCGTTCGCATCCTCACGCCCGAGGCTGTGCAGGAGCTGGCGGAGCGAGTGCGGACGTTCGATTACTTCGAGCGCAGTGCGATCTGGGAGGCAGCCCCCGACCGCTTCCGCCTTCACGGTCTCGCGACTCGCGCCGCCGCCGAGCTGCTGGCGACCGAGATCGGCTACCCGGACCGCGACCGCCTGATCGTCTCCGCGCTGCTGCACGACATCGGCAAGCTCGTCCTGATGCACGCCTACTCCGGCTACCCGGCCTCAGTCCACCGCGACGCCCGCACCCCCGAGGAGCGCGTCCTGCGCGAGCGCCGCGAGCTGGGTGTCGACCACGCAGTCGTCGGCGGCGTCCTGGCCCGCCGCTGGGGCCTTCCGAAATCACTCGCCACGTCGATCGAGCGCCACCACAGCGACGAGGTCGACGGCGATGCCGCGCTCGTGCGCCTCGCGGACATGCTTGCCCACTACGTCCACGACGATCCCGTCTCACCGGCCGACATGCTGCGCGTCGCACGCTCCGCGGGCGTCGGATCGAGCGAGCTGCGCGCCGTCCTCTACGAGCTGCCACAGGCATCCGGTGCCGGGCGCCGGCGCGTTGTCGAGGCATCGCCGCTCTCGGCGCGCGAGCGCGACGTGCTGCGTCTGCTCGCCGAGGGCAAGGTCTACAAGCAGATCGCCCAGGATCTGACGCTCTCGACGAGCACCGTGCGAACACACCTCCACAACGTCTACGGCAAGCTCGGCGCGGTCGATCGCGCGCAGGCAGTACTGATCGCGACTGAGCGCGGCTGGCTGACTTAGCTGCGGGCGGCGCTGCTGGCGCCGTCCTCGCCCGGCCGCCGCACGGCTCGATCACCCGCGGCCGGCGGCGCAGGCCGTTGCGCGTCCGCCTCTGATCGTCGGGCCCGTGAGGATCCACATGAGTGCGGTCGGCCAAAGGACGAGCGCGCGCAGCTAGCTATCGTTGCGTTGCGTGCTCTCGATCACGACGAAGTCGCCCTACGCGATCCAGGCGCTGACCGAGCTCGGCCGTGCCGGCCGTGACACCCCGGTGCCGATCGCTGAGCTCGCGCGTCGGCGGGAGATCCCGATCCAGTTCCTCGAGCAGCTCTTCTCGGTGCTCCGCCGCGCCGGCCTGCTGCGGTCGTTTCGCGGCGTCAAGGGCGGTTACGCATTCGCGCGCGAGCCATCGACGATCACTGTTCTCGAGGTCGTCGAGCTGCTCGACGGCAAGCTCGGCAACGACGCAGACGGCATTTTCGCCGACGCGGCGCGCGCGGCACGCGACGTTCTCGCCAGCGTGACGCTCGGCGCTCTGATCGAGCGAGAGGAGCGCGAGGCGGGCAACGCGATGTATCACATCTAGGATCCAAGTTCCACTATAGGATCCAATCCGTATGGCTGAGGGCTTTGTAGAGCGGCGTGTCCTCGCCGACGGGCGGCGGCGGAGCTGATCGGCGACTTCTTGGACCGGCGCGAGGCGTTCGTGATCGGCAACGCAGCCGCTGCTCTCGCGCCATGAAGGCCGCGCTGTGGGTTCCTGGCGAGTACGCCGGCGAAGGGCTGCCCGCTGGCTGGCCGGCGCCGGGCAAGAACTGGGAGCCGGCGCGCGGCGCCGAGTCGGTACGCCGCGCGTTTGACCTCTACGACCTCGCTGTCGACGCCGGCTTCGACATGCTGAGCGTCGCCGAGCATCACTATGGACAGAGCTCGATCGTCCCGAGCCCTTTCGTCATGGCCGCCGCGCTCGCCCAGCGCGACAGCGATGTCAAGATCGGGATTCTCGGGCCGGTCCTGCCGCTGTCAAACCCGGTCCGCGTCGCCGAGGAGATCGCGATGGTCGACGTCCTGTCGGGCGGTCGTATGGTCGTCGGCTTCTTCCGCGGGATCCCGATCGAAGGGGATCGTCTACGGCGTCAACCCCGCGACCAGCGCTGACATGTTCGGTGAAGCATTCGCGCTCGTGCTGCACGCCTGGACAGAGCCCGAGACGTTCGGCTGGGAAGGGCGCAACTACCGTTTCCGCACGATCTCGGCGTTCCCGCGGCCAGTGCAGCAGCCGCACCCGCCGATCGTCTCGAGCGCGCAAACCGCCGAAGCCGCGACCTGGATCGGCTCCGAGGGGCACATGCTCGGGATCTTCGCGCCGACAGTTGCGCCGGTCCGAGCCGCCGAGGTGGTCAGCGCCTACAACGCGGCCCGCGACGCCGCGGGCAACCCCGCCGGCGCTGACGAGGTGCTCTACCGCGCGCGCGTTTACGTTGCCGAGACGGACGCGCAGGCGAAGGCCGATGTCGCCGAGCACGACATCGGCAACATGGGGCGCACGCTGGCACCGTCGCAGCAGCGAGCAAAGGCCGCCGCAAGCGTTTCCGCTGCTCTGTTCGGTGGCCCACCCGCCGACGCCGGCCACGCGCGGGAGCGCTCGAACAGCGAGCCGGAGTTCCACGGCAGCCCCGAGAGCGTGATCGCGCAAATCCGCGAATCGACAGCAACGATCGGCTGGGGATTCCTCGACGCGATCTTCACAGCACCGGGGCTGCCGTTCGAGAAGGCGCGTCGCTCGCTGGAGCTGTTCGGCACCGAAGTGCTGCCGCAGCTCACACGTTGACTGTCGGGCCTGCTGAAATAGGCGGGTGATCGCACGTGCCTGACGAGCCGCGACGACATCCGCTGGCTCGCACGATGCTGCGGCTGCTCGGTGGCTCGCTGGCCGTCGTGCTGCTCGCGACCGCCGCTTCGGCGACCGCCTACTTCGAGGATGTCGGGATCATCTCCGACGCGATCGGGCATGGGGTGGTGATCAAGGACAAGGCTCTGGCGCCAACGTATTCCGGGCAGCCGGTAACGATCCTGATCCTTGGCAGTGACAAGCGCTCGGAGTCCGAGGACGTCTACGACCGCTCCGATCCGCGTCACTCGGACACGATCCTGCTCGCGCACCTCAACCCACAGAGCGGGCAGACGACCCTGATGTCGATTCCGCGCGATCTCGAGGCGAGCTACACCGCCAACGGCGGTGAGTACAACGACGTGAAGATCAACTCGGCCTTCACCTACGGCGGCGCGAAGAAAACGGTTCAGGTGGTCGAGAGCCTGCTCCACCTCAAGATCAACGACGTCATCGTGATCGACTTCCAGTCCTTCGCCTATCTCGTCAATGGCCTCGGCTGCGTCTATGTCGATGTCGATCACCTCTACGACAACCCGTACGGCACCGGCTTTGCGCACATCTACATTCCGCCGGGCTACAGGCCGCTCTGCTATTACCAGGCGCTCAGCTACGTCCGCTACCGCGAGGGCGACTCGACCTACGCGCGCGACGCCCGCGAGCAGGACTTCATTCGCGAAGCGAAGCAGCAGCTCGGGATCCGCACGAACCTGCTCACCAACCCGAGCGATCTGAACCATCTGATCCGCCAGCTGACCTCCAACGGTGGGCTCGCGACGAACATCGTCGGGGTCGACGCGACCAACCGGCTGATCCAGATCGCCGAGAGCTCGATCAGCGAGCCGGTGCGCCAGATCCAGTTCCCCGACGTCGGCTCGGTCTCCTCGCCGACCGCCGGCTCCGTCCAGCTGGTCCCCCCGCCGGCCGAGCTGAACGCCGTAGTCCAGAGCTTCCTCTACGGCAACGCGGCCAACACGCTGAAGCTGCCCGCGGTGCCGAAGGCGCCGAGCAGTCACCGTCACCACCGCCACGCGAGCAGCTCGGGCGGGGTCGCCGCGGGGCTTGTGGCGGTGCCGTCCTACGCCTACCAGGACGCTGCCGAGATGCAGGTCCACGTCCCGTTCCCGGTTGAGATCCCGCACCTGACGTCAGCCGACGGCTACTTTCCCGGCTACGACGACTTCTACCACTTCAAGGAGGTGGTGCCGCTGACGGCGACCAACGGCGGGCTCGTCTATCACGGCTATCGCGTCACCTGGGAGGACGGCGCCGTGCTCGGCGCCTACTACGGGATCGACGGTCTCGACTGGACAAAGCCGCCGCTGTTCGACAACGCGAGGACCGAGTCGATCAAGGGTCGCACGTACATGTTTGTCGCCAACGGCGCGCATGACCAGGACATCGGCTGGATCCAGGGCTCGGACATCTACTGGGTCTCGAACACGGTCTTCGACAACCTGACGAACGCCGAGATGCTGGGGATCGCCGAGTCGGCGCGCAAGGTCTAACCCCGCCGCCGCCCGCCGAGCGGCTAGATTTGGGGTTATGGGGCAAATCCCGATCGACATTACGCAGTGCATCGGGTCGACGCGGCTGGTGCGAATGGCGCGCGTTGGCGCGGGCGAGCTCGCCGACGGGGTCGAGCTCTTCGGCAAGCTCGAAGCCGCAAACCCCGGCGGCAGCGTCAAGGACAGGATCGGGCTGGCGATGATCGAAGCCGCCGAACGCGAGGGCAGGATCGAGCCGGGGCGCACGACGATCGTCGAGGCAACCAGCGGCAACACGGGGATCGCGCTCGCGCTCGTCTGCGCCGCCAAGGGCTACGAACTCGTCGTCGCCCTGCCGCAGGGAATGAGTCGTGAGCGGACCGCGCTTCTGCGCCAGTACGGCGCACGCGTCGAGCTTGTCGAGTCGATGGGCGGCATGGGGGAGGCCGTCGCGGCGGCGCGCGCGCTCGCGGCGCGCGACGACGCCTTTCTGCCCGACCAGTTCTCCAATCCGGCAAACCCGCAGGTCCATCGCGATACGACCGGGCCCGAGATCGTCGCGGCACTCGACGGCCGAGTCGATGTGCTTGTCGCCGGGGTTGGCACCGGCGGCACGATCACCGGCGTCGGCGAGGTCTTGCGCGCGGCAAATCCGGACTGCAAGATCATCGCCGTCGAACCCGCGGCCTCCGCAGTCCTCAGCGGGCATGCGCCCGGTCCCCATCGCATCCAGGGGATCGGCGCCGGGTTCGTCCCCGCGGTGTTGAACCGCGAGCTGATCGACGAGGTGATCGCGGTTGAGGACGAGCGCGCGCTCGAGCTTGCACGCCTCGCGGCGCGCCGCGAGGGGATTCTCGCCGGCATCTCGAGCGGTGCCGCGCTGGCTGGTGCGCTCGATTACGCCTCGCGCCCGGAGGCGGCGGGCAAGCGGGTCGTCGTGATCCTGCCCGACTCGGGCGAGCGCTACATCACGATGCCGTTCTTCGCGCCCTAACCGCGGCTAGCGCGAGCGCTACGCTTCTGCGGATGGCGGCACGCGCCCTGCTGACCCGCGTTGCGCGGGAGATCCGCCGCGACATTGCCTCGGCGCGCGAGCGCGATCCTTCGGCGCAAGGCGTCCGCGCGGCTGAAATGCTGGCGACCTGGCCCGGCATCCAGGCACTCCTGACCCACCGTGTGGCGCACGCGCTCCACGGTGCCGGCGTACCGGCGCTGCCACGCACGCTCGCATTCGCGGCGCGCTCGCTGACCGGGATCGAAATCCATCCTGCTGCGAGCATCGGCGCGGGGCTGTTCATCGATCACGGCTCGGGCGTCGTGATCGGGGAGACCGCGCAGATCGGGGACAACGTGACGCTCTACCAGGGGGTAACGCTTGGTGGCACAGGGTTCTCGACCGGCAAGCGCCATCCGACGGTCGAGGACAACGTCACGATCGGCTCCGGTGCTAAGTTGCTCGGCCCGATCACGATCGGTCACGGCGCGAAGATCGGCGCCAACAGCGTCGTCGTCGCCGATGTGCCGGAGAACGCCACGGTCGTCGGCGTCCCCGGCCATCCGGTACGCGTCGACGGCCGTCGCGTCGAGGGTCCCGACGCCGACTGGATTCACCTGCCGGACCCGGTCGCCGACGCTATGCGCGTCCTATCGAGTCGCGTCGCAGAGCTGGAGCGCCAGCTGGCAGAGCTGACCGGGCGGGCGCCGCCGCACGATTCCGAGGCAGCCACGGTGCATGCCCTGCGCCCGGTCAAGGGACGCAACCCGGCCGGGGGCTAGGCCTAGTAGAAGACGCAGCGGCATCGATGCCGTGGGCGGCTCTTGTACTCGTCGCCGCGCCCGCGGTTCCAGAGCCAGTTGTCGAGGATGCGCGGTGCGAGGGCGTGCTGGACCGCGAGCTGCTCGCAGGCGTGGACGGCGCAGGCCCGGATCTCGCGCTCCTCGCGACCCGGGGCGAGCAGCCGCTCGGAGTCGATCAGCGCAGCGAGCTGTTCGTCGTACTCGAGGATGCCGTCGCAGCGGAGAACATGCGGAATTACGTTGTCGGCGAAGATCGTCAGCCGATCGAGGTCGTCGAACACGGCAACGCCGGCAAGCGCCAGATCCGCCGTGAGTAGCTGCGCGCGCTTGTAGAACGGCGGATCCCGGTAGAGCGGCATTCCGCTCGCAAGCTGGGTGGCGAGCAGCTCGGCCGAACCGCCGCCGCGCTCGATCACTCGAGTGGCGCTGCCCGTTCCGAGCCAAGCACCGAGGCTGCGCAGCGCCTGCGCATAGAGCGCCATCAGCTCATGGTCGCGAGGCTGCCCGAGCGTGTCGGCGACGGTCGTCGCGGTGATCGCGCGCAGCTCGGCGTTCGACCACGGGCGATCGCGCCGAAAGCGCTCGGTCAGCTGGCCGGCGATCGTGGCGTAACCCGATCGCCCGGGCTGCTTGCGCAGCGTCGGAAACCACCCGGAGCCGAAGTTGATCGAGTCGAGCGTGAGGAAATAGCGGGCAACGTCGTCGGGAGGTCCGTCGAGATAGTGCAGGACCGGGTCGAGCTGCGGGTCGGGTGCCTGCTCGAGACCGGTCAGGCCGGCGCTGGTGATCTGCACCGACCGCGCCGTCGCGGCGATCTCCGCGCAGCGTTCGCGAACCTCGTCACATAGCGCGACCGCCATGCAGGGGAGGCTAGCCGCTCACCCATCTATGCTGGGAAGGTGGCCCAAATGAGTGTCAGCGACCCGCGAATCGAAGGACTGCTCGAGGGTCTGAACCCCGCGCAGCGTGACGCTGTGACGCACGGCGATGGGCCGCTGCTGATCCTCGCTGGCGCCGGCAGTGGCAAGACGCGCGTCCTGACGCACCGGATCGCCTACCTGATCCAGACCGAACAGGTTCGACGCGACGAGCTGCTTGCGATCACCTTCACGAACAAGGCGGCACACGAGATGCGCCAGCGCGTCGAGCTGCTGCTCGGCCACAGCGCCCGCGGGATGTGGGTGATGACCTTCCACAGCGCCTGCACCCGGATGTTGCGGGCCGAAGCGACGCGTCTGGGGTACACGCGCCAGTTCACGATCTATGACCAGGCGGACGCGCGCCGGCTCGTCAAGCGGTCGCTCGACGCAGTCGACGCTGACCCCAAGCGCTTCTCGGCGGCCGCCGTCCACAACCAGATCTCCGATGCGAAGAATCGCCTGCGCGATGCAGCCGAGTACCGCTCGCTCGTCGGCTCCTACTTCGAGCAGACCGTTGCTGATGCCTATGAGGTCTACGAGCGTGAGCTCGTGCGCTTCAACGCGATGGACTTCGACGACCTACTGGTGCGAGCCGTCAACCTACTCGAGCTGTTTCCCGAGGTCCGCGCGCGCTACCAGGCGACGTTCCGCCAGATCCTCGTCGACGAGTATCAGGACACCAACCACGCGCAGTACCGCTGGCTCGGGCTGCTTGCCGGCGAGCGGCGCAACCTCGCCGTCGTCGGTGACGACGCCCAGTCGATCTACGGCTTCCGTGGCGCCGACATCCGCAACATCCTCGACTTCGAGCGCGACTACCCCGATGCCCGCGTTATCAAGCTGGAGCAGAACTACCGCTCGACCCAGACGATCCTGTCGGCTGCGAACGCCGTGATCGCCCACAACCGCGACCAGGTCGCCAAGGACCTCTGGACCGACGTCGGGGAAGGCGACCCGATCAAGGTCCGCGTGCTCGCCGATGAGCACGCCGAAGCCCGCTACGTGCTCGGCGAGATCGAGCGACTCAGCTCGGAGGGTGTGTCTCGCACCGAGATCGCTGTCTTCTACCGGACCAACGCGCAGTCGCGGGTGCTCGAGGACGTGCTTGTCCGCGCCGAGGTCCCCTACCAGGTGATCGGCGGGACGAAGTTCTACGAGCGCAGCGAGATCAAGGACGCCGTCGCCTACCTCTCGCTGATCGCCAACCCCCAGGATCAGGTCAGCTTCCTGCGGATCGCCAACAGCCCGCGCCGCGGACTCGGGCAGACCTCGCTGTCGCGCGTGCTCGCGCACTCCGCGACGGTTGGCGAGCCCGTCTGGGACGTGGCGGCCGCCCCGGAGCGCGTCCCGGGACTTGGGCGCGCAGCGGTCACGGCGCTGGGACGGTTCATGGCGACGATGGGCGAACTGCGCGAGATCGCCGAGAGTGGGTCGCCGGTCAGCGAACTGATGGAGGAGATGCTGAGGCGCACCGCCTACCTCGATGCGCTGGAGGCTGAGCGCACATTCGAGGCGCAGGGACGGATCGAGAACCTCGAGGAGCTGATCGGCGTCGCGCGCGAGTTCGACGCGAGCGCCGAGGAGCGGACACTCGACGCGTTTCTGGCGCAGATCGCGCTCGTCAGCGACGCCGACACGCGGGTCGACGACAGCGGCCTCGTGACGCTGATGACGCTCCACAACGCCAAGGGACTCGAGTACCCGATCGTCTTCATCATCGGCTGCGAGGAGGGTGTCTTCCCGCACTCGCGCTCGCTCGACGAGGGATCGCTCGAGGAGGAGCGCCGGCTCTGCTACGTCGGGATCACGCGCGCGATGCGCGACCTGACCTTCACCTATGCGCGACGCCGGTCGCTGTTCGGCACCGAGAGCTACGGCCTGCGCAGTCGCTTCCTCGACGAGCTGCCGCTCGAGCTGACCGACCGCGACGAGGACTTCATCGCCCCGGCCGCGGGTCTCGGCGCCTCGATCCGGCGCGCCGCGATCGGTGGCGGTGCCAGCTGGGCGAGCGCTGCCGAGGCGGGCCGCCGCGACGCGCCGGCGAGCGTCAGCTACCGCCTCGGGGAGGACGTCGTTCACGCCGCCTTCGGCGAGGGCGTCGTCACGGGGATCGAGCCGGGCGGGATCGTCGTCGTACGATTCGCCGCTGACCACTCGGAGCGCAAGCTTCTTGACAACGCCCCGATGAGCCGCCGTTGAGCGCGCGGGTCATCGACGGCAAGGCGGTCGCCGCCACGCTCCGCGGCGAGGTCGCGCAGCAGGTCGCTGCCTTCAGCGCGCAGTACGGCCGACCCCCAGGGCTGGCGACCGTACTGGTCGGCGATGACCCTGCGAGCGCCGTCTATGTGGCGGGCAAACAGCGGGCCTGTGCCGAGGTCGGGATCGCAGCGTTCGATCACCGTCCGCCGGCGGACATCAGCGCGGGGGACCTCGCGGCGCTGATCGCGGCGCTGAACGCCGACCCTGCGGTCAGCGGGATCATCGTCCAGCTGCCGCTGCCAGACCACCTCGACGGCACCCTGCTGACTGGACTCGTCGACCCGGCGAAGGACGTCGATGGGCTGACGACTGCCTCGGCGGGCCTCCTGGCGCTTGGGCGCCCTGGACTGCGGCCGTGTACCCCGAGCGGCGTGATCGAGCTGCTCCGCAGCGCCGGCGCCGAGATCGCGGGGGCCGAGGCGGTCGTCATCGGCCGCTCGAACCTGTTTGGCAAGCCGATGGCCCAGCTCCTGCTGGCCGAGAACGCGACGGTGACAGTTGCCCACTCACGTACCCGCAACCTCGGCGGCGTCTGCGCGCGGGGCGACATCCTGATCGCCGCGACCGGCAGGCCGCGGATGGTTCAGGGCGACTGGGTCAAGCCTGGCGCGATCGTCATCGACGTCGGCATCACCCGGACCGAATCGGGGCTCGTCGGCGATGTCGACTTCGACGCGGCGCGCGAGCGAGCGTCGGCGATCACGCCCGTGCCGGGGGGCGTCGGGCCGATGACGATCGCCTGCCTGTTGCGCAACACCCTGCTCGCGGCGCAGGCAGCGGCTCAGTAACCGAGCGGGTGGCGCGCGACGTATCCCGTCGGCGTCGCCAGCAAAGGGCGCCAGCGCGGCCCCTGGAGGCCGGACGGATCACCGGCAGAGCTCGTATCCAGGCGGATCCCTGCGATCTCGAGGAACGCGTGGCCGACGGAGGTGTAAACGGTCAGCCAGCGTCCGCGTCCGGCGCGGCCCCAGCCAAAGAACTCGCTCGAGTCATCGGGCGCGGCGAGCAGACCGCCACCGTGCAGCGCGAACGAGACGCTGCCTGAACAGTCGTAGCCACCGGCGAGAAAGCTCCCGTGGCCACCGCCGTACTCGTAGGGAAGGCCAATCAGCTGGTTGGCGGCCCAGATCGCCTGCTGGACCGCGCTCGGAGCGTCGGCGGGCGCCGCAGCGTAGCCATCGGGCAGGATCTTCGCGCGTGCTCCGGGAACGACCGCCATCAGCTTGGCGCGCAGCAGTCGTGGACCTTCGCCGACTGCCCGCACCGGATCGCGGGAGACCAGCTGCGTGCGGGCGTGGGCAAGGACAATCAGCGGGTCGATCCAGGCGCCGGCGGCGTGAGCAAGTGTGCTGACGGCGCTGAAAGGCCTCGCCGCGCGGCGGCCGGGCCGCGGCTTTGCCGATCGTGGCGCAGGCGCATGCGCCGGCAGGCCGGGTGAGCCTTGAATGTCTGTCGCGGCGAACGCTGCGGGCGTGAAAAGCGCAAGCGCGACAAACGGCATCTGTGTGACCCGTCGCAGTCGCAGACGACGGGAGGCTAGCAGCGACTCCGTGACGCTTCTGGGTAGAAAGCATCTAGATTTGCAGGAGAAATGCGCCCGAACTCAGCTGGTCTGCCAGTCGGGCGGGCGCTTCTGAGCGAACGCGACCGCGCCCTCGAGGGCGTCAGGCGCGGCGAGGATTTCATCGAGCAGCGTGCTCTGCTCGGCCCACGCGACGTCGCTCGTCCAGTCCCGCTCGCGCCGCAGGATCTGCTTCGTCGTGCGGAGCGCCAGCGGACTGTTCGGCGTGATCGCCGCGGCAAGCTCGAGCGCGGCGGTCAGGGCTCCACCGGGCTCGCACAGGCCGTTGAGCAGTCCCAGCTCGTGGAGACGGGCAGCAGACTGCGGCTCGCCGGTCAGCGCCATCTCGGCTGCGACCTGGTAGGGGAGCGAGCGCGGCAGGCGCATCAGCGCGCCGCCGGCAGCGAATAGGCCTCGCTTGACCTCGGGGATCGCAAAGCGCGCGTCGCGCGCCGCGACGATCAGATCGCAGGCGAGCGCGACCTCGAAACCGCCCGCCATCGCGAAGCCTTCGACCGCTGCAATCAGCGGCTTGCGGGAACCGCGCTCGACGATCCCAGCGAACCCGCGCCCCTCGACCCACGGGCGCTCGCCCGCGGCGAACGCCTTCAGATCCATCCCGGCACAGAACCCGGGCGGGGAGCCGGTCACGATGCCAACCAGCAGGCCGGCTTCGGCGTCGAGCGTGTCGAGCGCCTGCGCGATCGCCGCGGCCATCGCCGCGTTGATCGAGTTGCGGGCATCCGGCCGGTTGAGCGTGATCACCAGCACCCGCTCACGGCGCTCGAGGAGAACCACCTGGTCGCTCTGTGACACGACGCGGCCGAGGCTATCAGGGGTCGGCGAACCCGTCGCCGCTGGCGGTGAGCTCGAGCAATGAACCCGTTGGCTCGAACCGCTCACCGTAGAGCGAGGCGAGCTCGTGCGCCCGGGCGACGAAGCCGGTCGGACCGCCGGCGTAGCCGTTGATGTATTGCAGGACTCCGCCCGTCCAGGCGGGGAAGCCGATCCCGAGGATCGATCCGACATTCGCCTCAGCGACCGATCTGATCACACCCTCGTCACGGCACTTCACGGCTTCGAGCGCCTCGATGAACAGCATCCGCTCCTCCAGCTCGCCCAGCGCGGGTATCTGGGCGACCGTCGCCGCGAGCTCGCGCAGGCCGGGCCACAGGCGCGTCCGCTTGCCGTCCAGATACTCGTAGAACCCGGCACCGCCGGCGCGTCCGGGCCGGTGATGGATGTCGAGCATCTCGTCGATCACGCCCTCGGCCGCGACCGTCTCCCAGGCAACCCCTTCGGCGGCAGCTGCCGCCTTGTACCCGCTGCGAATCTTGCGCATCAGCTCGAGGCTGAGCTCGTCGCTCAGCTGCAGCGCGGCCGCAGGGTAGCCGGCCTGGAGCGAGGCCTGCTCGATCGAGGCGGGGGGAATGCCCTCGGCCAGCATCGCGATCGCCTCGTCGATGAACCTCGTGATGACGCGGCTCGTGAAGAAGCCCCGGCTGTCGTTGACGACGATCGCTGTCTTGCCGAACAGCCTTGCCACGTCGAGTGCGCGTGCGATCGTCTCCGGGCTCGTCTGGCGCCCGGCGATGATCTCGAGCAACGGCATCCGCTCGGCCGGGCTGAAGAAGTGCAGCCCGATGAACTCGCCGGGACGCGACACGCTCGCGGCCAGGTCGCTGATCGGGAGGGTCGAGGTGTTCGAGGCGATCAGCGAGGAGTTGTCCGCGATTGCGTCGACCTCGGCGAGCACCGCAGCTTTGAGCGACGCATCCTCGAACACCGCTTCGATAACCAGCTCGCTGCCGGCTGCGTCATCGATCGCCGATGTTGGCTGGATCCGTCCGAGCAGCGCGGCGCCCTCGCCAGGGGTCGCGCGACCTCGTTCGACGGCGCGTTGCACAACGCCTTCTGCGTACGCCTTCCCGCGCTCGGCCGCCTCGGTCGAGACGTCCCGCAGCACGACCTCGCTGCCGGCTGCGGCCGCCACGTAGGCGATCGCTGCACCCATCATTCCCGCGCCGAGCACAGCCACACGGGCCGGGCGAAATTCGCTGGCGCCGAAAGCTCGGCGCCGGGATCCGGCGGTGCGCTCTAGATCCACGTGGAACGCCTGAACCATGTTCGTGGCGACCTGGCCGCAGATCAGCTCGACGAGGTAGCGGGTCTCAACAGCGATCGCACCGTCGAACTCGAGCTGGGCTCCCTCGACGGCGGCCGCGAGGATGGCGCGCGGCGCCGGATAGGCCGCCCCCTTCAGCTGCTTGCGCAGGTTCGCAGGGTAGGCGGGAAGGAACTGCGCAAGCTTTGGGCTCGCCGGCGTGCCGCCCGGCATTCGGTAGTCGGCGCGATCCCACGGCTGCCGGCGCTCCGGTCCGGCGGCGATCCACGATCTCGCGGCAGCGAGCAGATCCGTCGGGTGATCGACAAGCTCGTCGATCAGCCCCAGCTTGCACGCGCGCTCGGGATCGAGCATCTGCCCCTGCAGCAGCACGCCGGTCAACGCCTCGCTGATGCCAAGCAGGCGCACCGTTCGCGTCAATGCGCCGCGACCCGGCAGGAGCCCGAGCCGGACCTGCGGCAGGCCGACTTCGATCTCGCCCCAGCGCACCGCGATCCGCCGCTGGGCAGCGAGCGCGAGCCCGAACCCGTCGCCGATCGCGTTGCCACCAATCGCCGCAACCACCGGTAGCCCACACGTCTCGAGCCGGCGCAGCAGCGCGGCGGCGCCGGCGATCTCGCCAGCCAGGCGCGCGGCATCGGCGCGCGAGGCGGTGAGCACATAGCCCGGATCGGAATCCCCGCAGAACACGGACCCCGACGAGCGCAGCACGACACCCCGCAAACCATCACGCTCCCGCTCGATCCATTCAACGGCATCGCCAAGACCACGAGGCACCCCTCCGCCCCGACCATCGAGCGTGACGACGCCAATCGAGTCGTCATCGTCGTCACGGGCCCAGCTGACCCCGCCACCGTCTAGCTTGCGCAAAGCGTCGCCTGCCCTAGAGCCGCTCGACGACGGCCGCTATTCCCATGCCGCCGCCGACACACAGGGTCGCGAGCCCGTAGCGCTTGTCCCGGCGTTCGAGCTCGTCGATCAGCGTGCCGAGGATCATCGCGCCGGTCGCTCCGAGCGGGTGACCCATCGCGATCGCGCCGCCGTTGACGTTGACCTTCTCGATGTCGAGGTCGAGATCGCGAACGAAGCGCAGGACAACGGACGCGAACGCCTCGTTCATCTCGATCAGGTCGAGGTCGTCGGCCCGCAGACCCGCACGCTCGAGCGCCTTGCGGCTCGCCGGCGCCGGCCCGGTCAGCATGATCGTCGACTCGGTGCCCGAGAGGGCGGTGGCAAGCACACGAGCCCGCGGCACGAGCCCGAGCTCGGACCCTGCGCGCTCGCTGCCGACGATCACCAGCGCCGCCCCGTCGACGATGCCGGAGGAGTTGCCGGCGGTATGGACATGGTTGATACCTTCGAGCCAGTGATAGCGCTGCAGCGCCACAGCGTCGAAGCCGCCCGCCTCGCCGATCATCTCGAACGACGGCGGTAGGGCGGCCAGGCCTTCGGCCGTCGTCTGCGGCCGGATGTGCTCGTCGCGATCAAGCACGACCTGGTCGTTGACGTCGCGGACCGCGACGACCGAGCGCATGAAGTGCCCTGCCGCCTGGGCGCCAGCCGCGCGCTGCTGGGAGCGCAGAGCGTAGGCGTCGACATCCTCGCGGCTGAAGCCCTCGAGCGTTGCGATCAGGTCGGCGCTGATCCCCTGCGGGACGAACGCGGTGGCGTAGTTCGTCTCGGGATCGAGCGCCCAGGCGCCGCCGTCGCTGCCGATCGGGATTCGTGACATCGATTCGACGCCGCCCGCGAGGACGAGATCCTCCCAGCCGGAAGCGATCTTCTGGGCCGCCATGTTCACCGCCTCGAGGCCGGACGCACAGAACCGGTTGACCTGGACGCCGGCGACGGTCTCGGGAAGCCCCGCCTTGAGCGCAGCGATTCGCGCGATGTCCATGCCTTGATCGCCGATCGGCGTGACGACGCCAAGGACGATGTCCTCGATCCGCGTCGGATCGAGACCGGGGTTACGCTCGCGCAGCGCGTCGATCAGCCCGACGACGAGGTCGATCGGCTTGATCGTGTGCAACGCCCCATCTGCCTTGCCCCGGCCGCGTGGCGTGCGAATCGCGTCGAAGATCAGCGCTTCGGTGGCGCCCACGCCGAGAAGGTTAGTCGCACGCAGGTGACCACGCCGAGCGTTGCCGCGGGCGCCCGGGCTAGTCTGTGGGAGTGCGTCCCGATCTACGCCGTCTCCGGCCTGCCGAGCTGCTGGCGCTGGTTGCCGGACTGCTGCTGGCAGCCGCCATGTTCCTGCCGTGGTACCAGTTCGCAGGCGTGCAACGCGACGCCTGGAACGCGCTTACGGTCACCGAGATACCGGCTGCGCTCGCTGCGTTGCTGGCTCTGGCGCTGGTGGCGGCGACCGCGCTGCAGCGCTCACCGGCGCTCCCGGTCGCGCTCGCCGTCTGGACCTCGGCGGTCGCGTCGGTCGCCGTGGTTGTCGTGATTGTTCGCCTGCTCGTCCTTCCCAGCGGAGCCTCCGGGCGCTGCTACGGCCTCTGGCTCGCACTCGCCGGCAGCGTTGGCGTGCTCGTCGCCGCCTGGCTTTCGATGCGCGACGAGCGGCCGTTCTGGGGCGTCCCGACGAGTGGAACCGCGGTCCGATGATCGACCGTGAGACGGTTCTTCACGTGGCGCGCCTCGCGCGACTCGAGCTGACCGAGGAGGAGGTCGAGCGGATGACCGGTGAGCTTGACGGCGTGCTCGAGCACATCGAGCGGATCGCGCAGCTCGACCTCGAGGGTGTCGCACCGACGAGCCACGTGGTGGAGGTTGCGAACGCCCTGCGCGAGGACGAGCCCGAGCCGTGCCTGCCGCGCGAGCGCGTACTCGAAAGCGCTCCAGCGGTTCTTGACGACGGCTTCGCGGTCCCGAGCCCACAGGCATGACCCCAGCTGCACTCGAACTGACGGCGAGCCAAGCCGCCGCCGCGATCAGCCGCGGCGAACTCGACCCGCTGGAGCTGTTCGAGCTCTACCGCGAGCGCGCCGCGACCGACCGGCTGGGCGCGTTCACGTGGGTTGCCGACGTGGCCCCTCAGCCGAGCGGCGGACCGCTCGGCGGTGTACCGCTGGCGGTGAAGGACCTCTTCTGTACGGCGGGCGTCCCGAGCCAGGCGGGTTCGCGAATCCTCGAGGGCTACTGCCCGCCGTACACCGCGACTGTCGTCGAACGCCTTGCCGCAGCGGGGGCTCCACTGCTGGCCAAGACCAACCAGGACGAGTTCGCGATGGGCTCGTCGAACGAGAACTCCGCCTTTGGCCCGGTGCGCAACCCCTGGGACCGTACGCGCGTGCCGGGGGGCTCGTCGGGCGGAAGCGCGGCAGCGGTTGCCGCCGGGCTCGCTCCCTGGGCGATCGGGACGGACACGGGCGGATCGATTCGCCAGCCGGCCGCGCTCTGCGGGATCGTCGGACTCAAGCCAACCTATGGGGCCTGCTCGCGCTACGGGATGATCGCTTTCGCCTCGTCGCTCGACCAGGCAGGTCCGTTGACGCGCGACGTCAGCGATGCAGCTCTGCTGCTCAGCCAGATGGTTGGCGCACGCGACCCCCGCGACTCGACCTCGCTCGACTTTCCCGAGCCGATCACACTGCCGCGTCGGACAGACCTCCAAGGAGTGCGGCTTGGCGTGCCGAGCGAGCTGTCGGGGGACGGGATCGAGCCGGGTGTTCTCGGGGCGTTTCAGGCGACACTCGAGCTCGCACGCCAGCTCGGAGCGAGCGTCGAGCCGTGCGCGCTGCCGCATGCTCCGGATGCCCTTGCGGCGTATTACGTGCTGGCGCCCGCGGAATGCTCGTCGAATCTCGCTCGCTTCGATGGCGTGCGCTTCGGCTATCGCGCACCCGACGCGGCTGACCTCACGACGATGTACACGCGCACGCGCCACGACGGCTTCGGTACGGAGGTCAAGCGCCGCATAATGCTCGGTACCTACGCACTGTCGAGCGGCTACTACGACGCCTATTACGGGCGTGCGCAGCGAGTGCGTACGAAGATCGCCGACGACTTCGCCAGCGCCTTCGCGCGGTTCGATTTCGTCGTGATGCCGACCGCGCCAGGGGTCGCCTTCGAGCTCGGCGCGAAGACCGCCGACCCGCTCGCGATGTACCTCAACGACTTCTGCACGGTGCCGGCATCGCTCGCCGGCATCCCGGCGATGTCGATTCCCAACGGCCTGGCCTCACCGCCGGGAGGCGGGACCCCGTTGCCGGTCGGTTTCCAGCTGGCAGGCCCGGCGTTCAGCGAGAACCGCATGCTCGAGGTCGCATTCGCGCTCGAGCAGGCACTCGGCTTCGACGGCAGCGCGGTGCGCGAATGAGCATCGAGTACGAGCCTGTGATCGGCCTCGAGATCCACGTCCAGCTGAAGACGCGGACGAGGATGTTCTGCGGCTGCGAGCTGTCCTTCGGCGAGCCACCGAACACGCGCACCTGCCCTGTCTGCCTCGGCCTGCCGGGGGCACTGCCGGTCGCCAACGCGCGGGCGATCCACTTCGCGCTGATGATCGGCCTGGCGCTCGGCAGCGAGATCGCCGAGCGCTCGATCTTCCACCGCAAGAACTACTTCTATCCCGACTTGCCGAAGGGCTACCAGATCTCGCAATACGACGAGCCACTCTGCCGCGGCGGCGAGCTCGCCGGCGTGCGCCTGCACCGCGTACACCTCGAAGAGGATGCGGCCAAGCTGATCCACGTCGGCGAGAGCGGGCGGATCCACGGCTCCGAGCAGTCGATCGTCGACTTCAACCGCGGCGGTACTCCGCTCGTCGAGATCGTGACCGAGCCGGAGCTCAGCTCGCCGGAGCAGGCGCGAGAATGGCTGACCCTGCTGCGCGGGACGCTGCGCAGCCTCGGCGTCAGCGACGTGAACATGGAGGAGGGCTCGTTGCGCGCCGACGCGAACGTATCGCTGCGCCCGCACGGGACGCAGGAACTCGGCACGAAGACAGAGCTCAAGAACATGAACTCGTTCCGGTTCCTCGAGCGCGGCGTGGCCGCGGAGATCGAGCGTCAACGCGCGATCCTCGACGGCGGCGGCGAGATCGACCAGGAGACGCTGCACTTCGAGCCGTCGACCGGCGCGATCACCTCGCTGCGTTCGAAGGAGGAGGCCCAGGACTACCGCTACTTCCCCGAACCGGACCTCGTACCGATCGCGATAACCGTCGAGATGCTCGCGGCGGCGCAAGCAGCGATCGGCGAGCTTCCGAGCGCGCGCGCCGAGCGCTACGAGCTCGAGCTCGGCCTCGGCGGCGACGCTGCGCGCCTGCTTGCGTTCCGCGCCGAGCTGGGCGAGTACTTCGAGGCGACGGTAGCGGCTGCGGGCATCGATCACGCTCAGCAGGTCGCCAACTGGCTCGCGCAGCTGGTGGGGCGAATCGGGGACGCTGACCCAGGAGCGACAAACGTCACACCCGCCGCCCTGGCGCAGCTCGTGCTGCTTGTCGCCGCGCGCGATGTCAATGCCGGCGCCGCACGCGAGGTCCTCGATGCGCTCGTCGCCGAAGGCGGGGATCCGCGCGAGATCGTCAGCACACGCGGCCTCGGCTCGTTGACGGCCGACGACGGCGGACTGGCTGAGATCGTCGCCGCGGCAATCGCGGCCGACCCCGACGCGGCCGCGAAGATTCGCTCCGGGAACGAGAAGGCGATCGGCGCGCTGATCGGTCCGGTGATGCGCGAGACACGCGGGCGCGCTGACGGGGCCGAGGTGACACGGCTGATTCGCGAGCAGCTCGAGCTCTGAGCTGCGCCTGCGGTCGCAGCACTAGGTACAAATCTGACCGGTGGATCTTGGCCAGCGGGCCAACGACGCCCCGGCGTCGGTAGCCGATCATGCTGGTCATGAACGCATCCACAGCGAGTTCCCGGTTCCTCCTCCTGCCTGAGCTCGAGCGGACGGTCAGCGCGCAGCAGCCGGTGCTGCGTCGCTACAGCCTCGCCCGGCTGCCGCAGCTGCGTGACGACGCGCGCCCTGAGGGGCGCGGCGTCGAGCGCGGACGCGAGTAGCGCGCCGCACTGCGCCGCAGTCTGGCGCCGCCGAGGCGTAAGCTCCGCTGTATGACAGAAGAACGCACCCAGTCGCGACTTCACGATTTCGGCCGCCATGCAGTGGCGGCCCTGGTCCTGCTGATCTGCGCGTACCTGCTGTTCCATTTGCTCTTCCATCTCGTGATCTTCGTGGCAACGATCGCGGCGGTAGTCGTTGCGATCATCGGAGCGATCTGGGCGATACGAGTTCTCTTCTAGCGCGTGACCTACGTCGTTCTCTGCCTCGTCTCGGGGCTTCTGGGCGCGGTGATCGCCTCGCGCAGAGGCAGCTCGTTTCCGCTCTGGTTCGTGATCTGCGCGGTCATCCCGGTGCTCGGGCCAGTGGCCGCGCTGCTGTACCGCCGTGAGAGCGAGACGCCGCTGCGCCGCTGCCCCGGCTGTGGCTCGGCGACAAGGATCTACGACGCCATGTGCATGAGGTGCGGGACCGACCTCGACTACCCCGAGCTGTCCGAGGTCATCCAGCCCGACCCGACGGTGCGGGTCCGGGCAAAGCTCTGACCGGCCTGCAACGCCGCTTGGCGCTGGTGGCGCGGTCGCTCGCGGGCGCTATCCTGGCTTGACGGGCCTGCTGCGACGGGTCCCAGACAGGTCTGCCCCGTAACGGGGCAAATTCGAGCAAGCCGAAAGGAGGTAGCGCGATGCGTGCAGTGGACGCGGTGATGGAGTGCCTCAAAGCCGAGGGTGTCGACGTCGTATTCGGGCTGCCCGGCGGCGCGAACCTCCCGACCTACGATGCTTTCTACGACGCAGGGATTCGCCATGTCCTGGTGCGCCACGAGGCGGGCGGCGGTCACGCTGCCGAGGGCTACGCCAAGGCGACCGGCAAGGTTGGGGTTGCGCTGGCGACATCTGGTCCCGGCGCGACGAACCTCGTCACGCCGATCGCCGACGCGATGATGGACTCCGTGCCGGTCGTCTTCATCACCGGCCAGGTCAGGACCGACCTGCTCGGGACCGACGGCTTCCAGGAGGCCGACACGATCGGCATCACGATGCCGATCGTCAAGCACTCGTTCATGATCCAGCACCCGCTGGAACTGCCGCGCGCGCTGCACGAGGCGTTCCACATCGCCCGCAGCGGACGCCCCGGCCCCGTGCTGATCGATATCCCGACGGACCTCTCGCGCGCCGACATTCCCTACGAGCCGGTCGCCGACCTGGCGCTACCCGGCTACCAGCCGACGATCGACGGAAACCAGAAGCAGATCCGCCAGGCCGCCAAGGCTTTGGCGGCGGCAAAGCGGCCCGTGATCTACGCCGGCGGCGGCGTCATCAACGCCAACGCTGCGGCGGAGCTGACCGAGTTCGCGACCGCGGACCACTTCCCGGTGACCTGCACCCTGATGGGACTCGGCGGCTTCCCGGCCAGCGATCCCCAATGGCTCGGGATGCTCGGGATGCACGGGACGCGCACGGCGAACTACGCGATGGACGGGGCGGACCTGATCTGCGCGATCGGTGCCCGCTTCGACGACCGGATCACCGGCAAGCTGTCGGAGTTCGCGCAGAACGCGAAGTTCATCCACATCGACGTCGACCCGGCGGAGATCTCGAAGAACGTCGCGGCGCACATTCCGATTGTGGGCGACGCCAAGCGGATCCTCGCCAAGCTGCTTGTCGAGTACCGCGCGCTCGAGGCCGACACGGGCCGGCTCGACGACTGGTGGAAGCAGATCGAGGCCTGGCGCGCGGAATACCCGCTGCGCTACGACGACAGCACCGACAGCGAGATCAAGCCGCAGTACCTGATCCAAGCGTTGCACGAGGCGACCGCAGGCGAGGCGATCATCGTCTCCGATGTCGGCCAGCACCAGATGTGGGCGGCGCAGTACTACGGCTTCAGCAAGCCGCGGCGCTGGATCAACTCGGGCGGCCTGGGCACGATGGGCTTCGGCCTACCGGCCGCGATGGGCGCCCAGGTCGGCTGCCCCGACCAGCTGGTCTGTGCGATCACCGGCGACGGCTCGATCCAGATGAACATCCAGGAGCTCGCGACCTGCACGCAGAATCAGATCCCGGTGAAGGTATTCATCATGAACAACGGCTATCTCGGAATGGTCCGCCAGTGGCAAGAGCTGTTCTGGGATCGGCGCTACAGCCAGGTCGACATGGGCGAATACCCGGATTTCGTCAAGCTGGCGGAGGCCTACGGCGCGACGGGCTACCGCTACTCGGACAAGAACACACTTGTCGACGACATCCGTGCCGCGATCGCGACGCCCGGCCCCGTCGTGGCGGACATTCGCGTGACACGCGAGGAGAACACCTACCCGATGATCGCGCCCGGCGCTGCCGCGCGCGACATGGTGGGGTGACCGGCGATGGGTGAACCGGGAACCAAGGAAATCCTCAGCCTCGCCGAGCTCGAGGCCTCAGTCGGACTGCGCACCGGCCGTAAGCACGTCCTGTCGATTCTCGTCGAGAACAGGCCTGGCGCTCTGACCCGGATCGCCGGTCTGTTCGCGCGGCGTGGGTTCAACATCGAGACGCTGACGGTCGGGCCAACCGAGGACGATGAGGTGGCGCGGATCACCTTGACCGTCGACGGCGCGGTCCATCCGATCGATCAGGTCACCAAGCAGCTGCACAAGTTGGTCAATGTGCTGAAGATCCGCGACCTCGAGCCGGCTGGCACGGTCACGCGCGAGCTCGCCCTGTTCAAGGTCGCAGCGGAGGGCTCGGCGCGCAGCGAGCTGCTCGAGTTCTGCGAGATCTTCCGCGGGCGCGTCGTCGACGTGACGAAGCGCTCGGTCGTGATCGAGATCACCGGTGAGGAGGACAAGATCGAGGCCTTCGAGCAGGTAGCGCGCCCTTACGGTCTGATCGAGATGATGCGGACCGGCGAGATCGCGATGGCGCGAGGACGCAGCGAGACGTAGTGCCGGCGCAGGTGCGCGGGGTCAGCGGGTACGACGCGACAGCGTCACCGTTTGCGCTTCCCGCCCGCCAGCGCGCGCGCCTGGCGGATTCGCTGTCGCGCGCGGTGCGCGCCTCGCAACGCCATGGTGAGCGGCTTGCCGCCGTCAGCTGGCGGCTCGAGACAGCCGTCGATCCGAGCGCCGTCGTCTTCGCATCGCGGATTCCGGGCGAGCCCTGGATCTGCTTCGAGCAGCCCGAGCGCAACCGGTCGGCGCTCGCCGGCCTCGGGGCTGCAGTCACGCTCGAGGCTCGGGGACCGGCTCGCTTTGCGCAGGTCGCGGCGCGCTGGCGCACGCTAGCCGCGGACGCTATCGCCGACCCGGCCGAGGGCCCACCTGGCAGCGGGCTCGTTGCGCTCGGCGGTTTCGCGTTCGCCGACGACGGGGGTGGCTCGCTGCATTGGGCGGAGTTCGCGCCGGCCTCGCTCGTCGTTCCCGAGATAGCGCTCGCGCGCCGGGGGGAGGAGGTCTGGTGCACCGTTGCTGCACTCGCGCGCGGCGACGTGCCGGCGGCGCTGCTGCTCGAGCGGCTCGAAGCGAGGCTCGCGGCGCTGGCGCTCGCGCCGCTCCCAATGCTTGATCCGCATCCGGCCGAGCGCCACCGAATCGCCGGTGCACTCGCGCCCGAGCACTACGAGGCGGCCGTCGCGCGGGCTGTCGAGCTGATCTTCGCCGGCCGGCTGGAGAAGATCGTCCTGGCGCGTGAAGTCGAGGTTCACGCCCCCCGGCCTCACGATGTCGCGGCCGTGTTCGACGTGCTTCGCGGCGCCTTCGCCGGCTGCTTCGTACTGGCCGTGGGACGTGGCGATGCGACCTTCATCGCTGCGAGCCCGGAGCTCCTGATCCGTCGCGACGGTCTCCGCGCGAGCACCCTGGCGCTCGCCGGGTCGAGCGGCCGCAGCGCGGACCCCTCGGTCGATGACCATCTCGGCGAGAGGATGCTGCGCTCGAGCAAGGACCGCCGCGAGCACGCGATCGTCGCCGAGCGGATCGAGCGCGAGCTGCGTCCACATGCGCTCTGGGTCGCGATGCCCGATGAGCCGGAGGTCGTGAAGATCGCCAACATCCAACACCTCGCGACACCGATCCGTGCCCAGCTGGCGCAGCCCGTCGACGCGATCGAGCTCGCCGGCATCCTGCACCCGACGCCTGCGGTCGGCGGCGAGCCAACCGAACTTGCGCGCCGGCTGATCCCGTCGCTTGAAGGCATCGATCGCGGCTGGTATGCCGGCCCGGTCGGCTGGACCGACGCGAACGGTGACGGGGAGTTCTGCGTCGCATTGCGCTGCGCGCTGGTCGAGGGCAGGGTGGCGCGCTGCTACGCCGGCGTCGGCGTAGTTGCCGACTCGGACCCGGCATCCGAACTGAGCGAAACAGAGGTCAAGCTCGGGGCGCTACTCCCCGTCCTCAGCTGAGCTGGCTCGCCGCGGCAACCAGGCGCCGATGCAGCTCGACGCTGGCAGCTCGCTCGACCATGACATGCAGCAACGTCGCGCGCGACCGTTCTGCGAGTCCGCGCGCGAGTAGGCGCTCGAGCTCCCCGGGCGACCCCGGCGCCGCGTAGTCGAGACCGTAAACCTGCGCCGCTGCTGCGAAGTCGATCCCCGTCGGGGTTGCGACGTGTTCCTCGTAGACGTCGCTTTCGCCGGCCACCGCCAGGTGGTCGAAGATGCCGCCGCCGCCGTTGTCGAGTAGGACGATCGTAATGACGAGACCAAGGCGCGTCGCTGCCAGCAGCCCGCCGATGTCGTGGGCGAAAGCGACGTCGCCGATCAGCGCCACGACCGGGCCCGTGCCGGCTGTGCTGGCGCCAAAGGCGCTCGACAGCGTCCCGTCGATACCGTTGGCGCCGCGGTTTGAGAGGACTCGCGCCGGAGTCGGTCGCACAGGCCACACCATCTCGATCTCGCGCACAGGCATCGAGGCCGCGACAAACAGCGTCGCGTCGGCGGGCAGGCGCTCGCCGAGGATTTGAGCGACGCCGAGTTCGCTCAGCGCTCCGCCGCGGAGCGTCCGGGAGACGGCCCCGCCAACGCGTGCGTCACGCTCGCGCCAGCCGGCGAGCCAGTCGGGATCGGCGGCCGCGGGCGGCGCCAGCAGCTCGGGACTGGCGCGCAGCGAGTGCTCGACCACGGCGGCGGGGTCCTGCCAGGCGCCCTCGGGATCGATCGCGATCTGAAGTGTGCCGTCGAGGTCGGCGACCCAGCCACGGAGCTGTTTGGAGGTCGGCAGGTCGCCGACCCGGATCACGACCTCCGGCCGCTGCGCCGACGCGAACGAATCGTCGCGTAGCAGCAGGTCGTAGTGGGCGATCGCAGCGTCGCCGGTCCGCGCGCCCGAAAGCGGGTCCGCCAGCAGCGGGTAGTTGCAGGCGGACGCCAGCGCTGGCAGCGCGTGCAGCGGGCGGTCGCTGCGCCCGGCGACGATCACGCCGCGAGCGCGTCCGTCGATCAGTCGCGAGAGATCGGCGGCGGGCGCGTCGGCGCGTTCGCGCGTTACCCAGGGCCGGCGTCCGGGCCTGCCCTCGGGGACCGCGACCGCCCCGCTGGGAACCAGCGGCTCGCGCAGCGCCCAGTTCAGGTGTACGGGGCCCGGGCGCTCGCCGCAGGCCTCGGCGACGGCGCGACATGCGAGGGTCCGGATCCAGCGCAGGCTCTCGGGTGTGGCTTCGTGGGTTCCGACCTCGAAGAACCAGCGCGCCGCGGCGCCGTAGAGCTTGATCTGGTCGATCGCCTGTCCGGCGCCGACGTCGCGCAATTCGGGCGGGCGATCGGCGGTGAGCACGATCAGCGGTATGCGTGCCTCGTCGGCCTCGACCACGGCCGGCGCGAGGTTTGCCGCAGCGGTACCGGAAGTGCACGTGATCGCAACAGGTCGGCCACTTGCCTTTGCGAGGCCGACAGCGAAGAAGCCCGAGGAGCGCTCGTCGACGTGAGAATGCGCGCTCAGCGCCGGATCGCGAGCAAGCGCAAGCACCAGCGGCGCGCAGCGCGAGCCGGGGGAGGTGCAGGCATCGGTGATGCCGCAGCGGCCGAGCTCGTCGACGAACGCGCCGATCAGCACGTGTGTGTCGAGGTTCGGCGTCGCGGTGGTCCGGCTGACGCGCATCCGGGCGAATCTACTCGCTCTCGTTCTACTCGCCCGCATCGAGCGCCGCGACGATCACGCGCGGCGCGCTGGGGGCGCCTCGGCGTCCGCCGCCGAGCCGACCCATCTACGAAGCGTATCCCGGCCAGCTCCGCGGGTTGTCCGAGTAGTCGCTCGTTATCCCGTTACGGTTCTCGGTCATTTGAGTGAAGTGGCCATTTTCGGGATCGAGCAGCTTAATGGTTGTCGTAACCGGGTTTTCGGCTCCCTGGGCGCAGTTCGGGACGCAGCTTTGGATGTCGCTTGTGCCCTGGCCTATGGCCTGCGTCTGCTTCCAACTGGTCCAAATGAGTTCGGTGACGATGTTCCCGCCGTCGGCGCTGTAGTCGATCTGCGATGGCTCGACCCCAGCCCAACGACCGACGACGAGCTTTGGGGCCCCTGCGGCAGGTGCGTTATTAGCGGCGGGAGGAGTACCGGTGGTCGCTGGGTTCTGCTCGACCCATCCGACGGCGAGTAGTCCTTCGCAAGCAGCCTGCCCATACGTCTGTTCGCCGTCGTCGATAACGCTGGCCGTCACGGTTGAGTTTGCGTTCGCGAGCAGGCAAACGGGAGAGTCGTCAAACGGTAGGCCGCCGTTTGGTAGCTGCCCGGTCCATAGGCTGTCCTGCTTGGCGTTGTCTCGAATCCAGCTTTGACAGGCGGGTGCTACGTCGAAGCTGTCGGACGCGAACTCAACAACGGCGTCGTGGGCGGACAGATAGGTGGTACAGGTTGTCGGCGACGCGGACGCGGGCATGTGGAACTTCGAACTACTGATCGCGTCAGGCTTCGAGGGCTGCGGCGTCTTCCCGGTCGCCGCCTTCGTTTCGCCTCCACATCCAGCGGCGAGAGCACACAGGGCCATGATCAGCGCGACCTTCCTCACGGCAACCACCTTGGAGCGCTAGCGAGGGAACCCGTGTCGAGGGTCGGCGTCAAGATGGCTGGGTGTCAGAGACGGTCGTGATGCTGCATGGGTTTGCCGGGACGGCGCGGCATTGGGATCGCGTGCTCGCCGAGCTTGACGGGGAACGCTACTCGGCGATCGCGCTCGAGCTTGCGCAGGCCGATCCGCTGTCGTTCGACGGCGCGCGCGTGCTCGTCGAGCGCGCGCCGGCGGAGCGTTTCGTGCTGTGCGGTTACTCGATGGGTGGGCGCATCGCCCTGAACATCGCGCTCGCGCTACCTCAACGCGTGTCGCGGCTCGTGCTCGTGTCGTCCAGCCCCGGGATCGACGACGCGAGCGCGCGCGCTGAGCGGTTGGCAGCTGACGAGCAGCTGGCGCGAGACATCGAAGTCGGCGGCGTCGAGTCGTTCATCGCCCGCTGGCGCCGGACCGAGCTCTTCGCGACCGACCCCGAATGGGTACAGCAGGCGGTCGCCGAGGACACGCGCCGCCTTACCGCGGAGCAGATCGCGGGAACGCTCCGCGCCTACAGCTCTGGGCGCCTCGACGGCCTGGCCGACCGTCTCGACCTGCTCACGATGCCGGTTGTGGTCCTCGCCGGAGCCAGGGATCGCGGCTACTGCGCGATCGGTCGGCGCATCGCCAGGGCTGCGGCGCAAGGCGAGTACATCGAGGTACCCGGCGTCGGGCACCGGTTGACGATCGAGGCTCCCGCGAGCGTCGCCGCCGCGATCGGCTGATCGTCGAGCGTTCTCAGCCGACCCCGAGACCGGGGCCGATCGGGACGGCGATTGAGCCGCCGACCACCGGGAACAGCGCCGGTTCGTCGTCGAACAGGTCAAGGGTCGCCAGACCACACGCCGGCAGCGGGGCGAGCGCGGCAGCGGCGTGAAGCGCCCCAGCAATACCGAGCGGGCCGTCGTAGGTCGAGGCGAGATAGACATCGGCGCCGCTTGCCCTGACCAGCGACGCCGCTGCCAGGAGACCGCCGATGCCGCCGCAACGCGAGATCTTCAAGCAGACAGCGTCGGCGACGCGGGCGGTCAGGGCGCCGGGCGTGGCGGCGCTTTCGTCAATCGCTATCCGCACGGCGACGCGCTCGCGGAGCTCCTGCATCGCCGCGAGCCCGCGCACAGGCTCCTCGACCAGCTCGAGTGCGAACTCACCCATCGCATTGAGCCGATCGACTGCCTCCTCGACCGTCCAGGCGCCGTTGGCGTCGAGGCGCAGGCTCGCCCCGGCGCCGATCGCTGCCCGCACCGCGCGGACGCGTTCGATGTCACGCCCGGCGCCGACCTTGAGCTTGACGCAGGAGTAGCCGCTTGCGACCGCTGCACCGGCCGCCGCGGCCGCCGCCGCGGGATCGTCACGCGCGATGCTCGCGTTGACGGCAACGACGCGCGCCGGCGCGTCGGTCAGGAGCTCGCATGTCGGACGCCCGGCCCGCCGGCCGGCGAGATCCCAGGTAGCAAGGTCGATTGCGGCGAGCGCCTGCGGCAGGTCCGCGACCGCCCTGCAGCGATCGAGCAGCGTGCCCCGGCGGCGCTCAGCAGGCTCTGCGGCGACCTTTCTGTAGGCGTCGAGGGCACGCATCACGTCGTCGGTGGAGACGCCGTCATAGGACTCGAGCGCTGCCGCCTCGCCGCGGCCGGTCGCGCCCTCGTCGTCGGTCAGGGTTACCTCGATCAGCGTGCGCCCGCGCAGTACGCCGTGCGCTGTGTGTTGCGGCTCGGCGAAGCGCAGCTCTCGCTGCTCCAAGGACAGCCGCATCAGCTCGCGAGGACGCCCGCGCTGAGCAGCAGGCAGTAGAGCAGCGCGAGGATTCCGCTGCGAGCGAGCGCGACGTTCAGCGAAGGACCGTCGGTGTGCGTGAGGACGGCGCGGGCGACTGCGACCGCGAGCGGTGCCGCGAGCAGCGTCAGCGCCAACCACGGCGACAGCGGGCCGGCGATCCAGCAGGCGAGTCCCGCGACGAACGCCGCGAGCAGCATCGCGACGAACAGCACGCGCGTGCGGCTCCGGCCCATGCGCACCGCCAGTGTCCGCTTGCCGGCGCGGCGATCAGACTCGATGTCGCGAACATTGTTGACGACGAGGATCGCTGCGATCAGCAGGCCAACCGGGATCGCGAGGACGAAGGCCTCCCACGGGAGGTCGTGCCGCTGCACGAAATAGGAGCCGGTGACCGCGACGATGCCGAAGAAGAGGAATACGAAGACCTCACCGAGGCCCTCGTAGCCGTACGGGCGCGGACCGCCGGTGTAGAGCACTCCGGCGAGGATCGACGCGCCGCCGACCGCGACGAGGACCCAGCCGGCGATCGCGATCAGGTAAGCCCCGACAAGCACAGCCAGCGCGAACGTGACGTAGGTCGCAACGAGGACCTGCCGCGGCGGCACGAGACCGCCGGCGGTGACGCGAACGGGTCCGAGTCGGTCCTCGGCGTCGGCTCCGCGGCGCGCATCCGAATAGTCGTTCGAGAGGTTCGTGCCGACCTGGATCAGCATCGCGCCGAGCAACGCCGCGACGAACGCGAGCACGTGGAAGCGCCCGACGCGAATCGCCAGCGATGTTCCGACCAGCACCGGCGCGATCGCGGCCGGCAGCGTCCGAGGACGCGCCGCCATCAGCCAGATCCTCACGGGCGGCGTGGAAAGGCGCTGAAGTCCGGCGGGCGCTTCTCGGCGTATGCGCTACGTCCCTCGCGCGCCTCCTCGTGACCGTAGAAGAGGAGATTCGTGTCGTGGGCGAGCTGTTGGATTCCGGCGAGTCCGTCCTCGGCAGCGTTGAAGCTCGCCTTCAAGAGCCGCAGCGCGAACGGCGACAGGGCGAGCATCTCACGCGCCCAGGCGACAGTCTCATCCTCGAGCTGGGCCAGCGGCACGACGGCGTTGACGAGGCCCATCGCGAGCGCCTGCTGGGCGTCGTACTGGCGGCAGAGAAACCAGATCTCCTTGGCGCGCTTCTGGCCGACCTGAGCGGCAAGAATGCTGGCGCCGTAGCCGCCGTCGAAGGAGCCCACGCGCGGTCCGGTCTGGCCGAACCGCGCGTTGTCGGCTGCGATCGTCAGATCACAGACGACGTGCAGCACATGGCCGCCGCCAATCGCGTAGCCCGCGACCATCGCTACCACCGGCTTCGGCGTACGGCGGATCTGGACGTGGAGGTCGGTGACGTGAAAGCGACCCGGCCCCGCGGCGGTGTCGGCGCTCTCGAGATACCCGGAGTCGCCGCGGACGCGCTGGTCGCCGCCCGAGCAGAAGGCATCCGGGCCCTCGCCGGTGAGGATGATCACACCAACCTCGGTGTCCTCGCGGGCCCGGTTGAACGCGTCGCTGAGCTCGATCACGGTCTCCGGCCGGAATGCGTTTCTGACCTCCGGTCGGTTGATCGTGATCTTCGCGATCCGCGGCGCCGCCTCACCTGAGTGCTCGTAGCGGATGTCCGTGAATTCGCCGGCGGTCTGCCAGTCGACTGGCACGGGATTGATTCCTCCTTATCGGTTCAAGCGACGCCGCTCGAAGGCTAGCCGACGATTGCCCGGCCGGCGGTGGCGATCATCTAGCCTGTCGCTCGTGCTGTGGGCGCCAGACGAGTGGGGCCAAGGCATCGCGGTCGAGACGCCGTCGGGCGCGATCTCCTGCCGCGATCTCGGCGTGATGAGCCGCCGAGCGGCGGACGAGCTCGGCCTCGCACGCGGCGAGCGGGTCGGGATTGCGCTACCCCCGGGTCTCGACTTCGCGCTTGCCCTGCACGCCTGCCTGAGCGCCGGCATTGTGGCCGTGCCACTGGACGTGCGCGCCCCGCGCGAGGTGTGGCCCTTGGGTGGGCTTGCGGCAGTGATCGATCGGCCGCTCGAATGCGCCGGCGATGAGGCGGCGCCGGCCGAGCGAGCACTCGACGAGGTGGTCGTCGTGCTGCGCACCTCGGGCACCAGCGGCACACCACGCGAGGTGCCGCTGACGTTCGCGAACTTCATCTGGAGCGCTATCGGCTCTGCTGTTGCGCTCGGGTTCGACCCGCAGGAGCGTTGGCTGTGCACGCTGCCGCTCGTGCACGTCGGCGGTCTGTCGATCCTCGTTCGGAGCGCGCTCTACGGCAGCACCGCCGTCGTCCACGAGCGCTTCGACGCCGCCCTGGCCGTCGAGGCGCTGATGGACCGCGGGATCACGCTCGTTTCGGTCGTCGCGACGACGCTCCTGCGCCTGCTGGACGCCGGGCTCGAACGACCGCCGGCGCTACGCTGCGCGCTCGCCGGCGGCGGGCCGGTCCCCGCGGCACTGGTCGAGCGGGCCAAGACGGCCGGCGTCGTCCTGGCGCAAACCTACGGGCTGACCGAAACCTGCTCGCAGGTCGCGACGCAGGTCCCGGGCCAGGCGTCGACCGCGAATGCTGGACCGCGCCTTTTCTGCACGCAGGTCGAGATCGCGGCGGACGGCGAGATCGTCGTCTCCGGGCCGACGCTCTCGCCGGCCACCGGTGGCCGCCTGCTGACCGGTGACCTTGGCGAACTCGACGCCGACGGGAACCTGCGGGTCATCGGGCGCAAGGCTGACACGATCATCACGGGCGGCGAGAACGTCGCGCCGGCTGAGGTTGAGGCCGTCCTCTGCGAGCACCCGGCGGTCGTCGAGGCCGGCGTTTTCGCGCTCGCGGATCCGGAGTGGGGCGAGGCGGTCAACGCCGCGGTGGTGCTGCGAGCTGCGACCGCCGTCGATGAGCTTCGCCGGCACTGCGCTCGGCGGCTCGCGCCGTACAAGGTGCCAAAGACGATCGCGGTCGTCGAGGCGCTGCCGCGGACGGCCTCGGGCAAGCTGCTACGCCGCGAGCTGGCGTCTGCGGCGGGTCTATGATCAGCGCCGTGCGCCGCCTCCCGCTCAGCGCTTTGCTCGCCGTCCTCGCGCTCTGCGCAGCCCCCGCGCTCGCCGCGGGCGGCGCGAACCGCGTCGTTGGCAACTGCACCAGGTCGCAGGTCAGGCCGCGGTCGATCATCCTCGCCTGTGCCGACGACAACGCCTACCTCGCAAAGATCCAATGGACGAGCTTCGGTGGTCAAACCGCTGCCGGTTCGGGCGTGTACGCAGCAAACACCTGCACTCCCAGCTGCGTTGCCGGCAAGCTGAAGAGCTACCCGATCACCTTCACCGCAACCGACGCAAAGCCGTGCCCGGGCGGGGTCGACGATTACCGGCGGCTGTCGATCACGTTCACCGCGGCGCCGCCGAAGTCACTCGGCGCGCGCTACTACCCAAAGCTCTTCTGTCCGATCCCGTAACGGATCCGGACGCCCAGCGGCGAGGCTGCCTCGAGCGCTGGAGTGGCGCGGCGGCAGGTTGGGGGCAGGCCCAGGCTTGGCTGCGCGGCTGGGCCGCCCCGGTGTCGCAGGCAATGATCGACAAGCTCGCGCTCCAGCCCGGCCAGCGGCTGCTCGAGCTCGCAGCGGGTCCCGGCGAGACGGGATTCCTCGCCGCCGAGCTCGTCCTGCCCGGCGGCACGCTGATTTGCAGCGACCAGTCGGACGCGATGATCGAGGTGGCACGGGCCCGCGCGGCCGAGCTCGGACTCACGAACGTCGAATTCCGGGTGATCAACGCCGAGTCGATCGCCCTGCCCGTCGCCAGCATCGACGCGGTCCTGTGCCGCTTCGGGTACATGCTGATGGTCGACCCCGCGGCGGCGCTGTTCGAGACGCGCCGCGTCCTCAGCCCTGGTGGGCGCGTGGCGCTTGCTGTCTGGGCTTCGGCCGAGGAGAACCCATGCCTGACTGTGGCAAGCCGCGTGCTCGTCGAGCACGGCCTGATCGAACCGCCCGACCCCGATGGACCCGGTGTGTTCGCGCTCGCCGACCCGGTGCGCTTGACGGCGCTGCTCGACGAGGCCGGGTTCACCGACATAACGGTTGAGCCGATCGACATCGTCCAGGCGGCCCCGAGCTTCGAGTTCTGGTGGGAGATGCTCCTGGCTTTGTCGCCGAGCGGCGCCGCGGTCCGCGCCGCCGACCCTGCGGTCGCCAAGGAGGTGGCGGGCGAGGTCGAGCAGCGACTCGATCGCTACAGGCTTGCGATCCCCGGTCGTGTGCTCGTGGCATCAGCCGAGGCGTAGTAGGTAGCCTGCTGCGCATGATCTATGACGAAGACGCAGACCTGAAGGATCTCGACGGCAAGACCGTCGCCATCATCGGCTACGGCTCCCAGGGCCACGCCCACGCGCTCAACCTGAAGGATTCGGGCGTCGACGTCGTTGTCGGCCTGCGCGAGAGCTCGAGCTCGGTAGCGGCTGCTCGCGAGGCAGGACTCGAGGTGTTGCCGGTCGTCGAGGCAGCGAGTCGCGGCGACCTGGTGATGATTCTCGTTCCCGACGAGCTCCACCACGATGTCTGGGAAAGCGACGTCCGCGACGGCGTCGCCGACGGGAACCTGCTGCTTTTTGGCCACGGCTTCTCGATCCACTACGGCGAGATCGTGCCGCCGCCAGGTGTCGACGTCGCGCTGATCGCGCCGAAGGGGCCGGGCCACCTGGTCCGACGCCAGTTCACCGAGGGCTCCGGCGTGCCGGCGCTCGTCGCTGTTCACCAGGACGCGACCGGCAACGCGCGCAAGCTCGCGCTCGCCTACGCAAAGGGGATCGGTGGCGGCAGGGCCGGCGTGATTGAGACGAGCTTCAAGGACGAGACCGAGACCGACCTGTTCGGCGAGCAGGCGGTGCTCTGCGGCGGCGTCTCCGAGCTGATCCAGGCCGGGTTCGAGACACTCGTCGATGCCGGCTACGACGCCGAGATGGCCTATTTCGAGTGCCTGCACGAGGTCAAGCTGATCGTCGATCTGATCTACGAAAAGGGTCTCGCCGGTATGCGCTACTCGATCTCGAACACCGCCGAGTACGGCGACTACACGCGCGGCAAGCGCGTGATCACCGATGCGACGCGCGAGTCGATGAAGAAGATCCTCGGCGAGATCCAGTCAGGCGACTTCGCTCGCGAGTGGATCGCCGAGAACCGGGCCGGGCAGGAGAACTTCAAGCGGATGCGATCCGAGCAGGCGGGCACCCAGGTCGAGACGATCGGCAAGGAGTTGCGTTCGCACATGGACTGGATCAAGCCCGACTTCTAGGCTCACATGCTCGCATACGTCTTCTGGCATCGCGCCGCCGACGACGTTCCGGCCGGCAGTTACGAGGACGCGCTGCGGCGCTTTCACGCTCGGCTCGGCAAAGGCGCTCCAGGTGGCTTCGTGGAGTCGGCATGTCTCCGCGCGAGCTCGGTGCCGTGGCTGGGTGACGGTGGAGCGGGGTACGAGGACTGGTACGTCGTCGAGGACTTCGCCGCGCTTGGCGTGATCAACGAGGCTGCAGTCGCGCGCGTCAACGAGTCTGCCCACGATGCCGCTGCGCGGCTGATGGGGGAGGGGACAGGTGGCGTGTATCGCCTGCTTGACGGGATGCCGAGCTTCTCCGGCGTCCACCTCGCGAGCTGGATCACGCCGGCCGGCGGGCGCAGCGAGGCCCTGCTCGAAGATTTCCTCGCCGACGGGATGGACCGCGAGCACGCGAGCCTGTGGCGGCGACAGATGTCGCTCGGGCCGGCGCCCGAGCTGTGCCTGTTGGCCGGCGAGCTGCCCGACGGCGCACGCAGCACGCGGCTGGCGGAGGGCTGGCGGGCGACCGTTGACGTGCGCGAAGCCCTGTGAGCTACACTCCGGCTCAGGCCGTCACGACTGGCGTATGGGTGGAACTGACCACCGTGGAGTGACGGATCGAATCACCGCCGCGCGCCTGGGCACCTCTGCACTTCTAGTCGACGAGGAACTCCCATGACGCCACCAGCAAAGACAGAGAGCGCCCCGGCGCTGACAATCCCCGAAGCGCTGAAGCCGAGCGACGGACGCTTCGGCTGCGGGCCCTCGAAGATCCGCGATGCCCAGCTCGCGCGCCTCGCGAGCGACGGAGCGGTGGTCCTGGGCACCTCGCACCGCCAGGCCCCCGTCAGGTCACTTGTCGGGCGGGTGCGCTCGGGACTGAACGAGCTGTTCGCGCTGCCGGACGGCTACGAGGTCGTGCTCGGCAATGGTGGCGCGAGCGCGTTCTGGGATGCCGCCGCGTTCGGCATCGTCGAGCAGCGGGCGCTCCACCTCACCTACGGCGAGTTCTCCAGCAAGTTTGCGAGCGTGACGGCAGGCGCGCCATTCCTCGGCGATTCGATCGTGATCGACGCGCCCGCCGGTAGCGCTCCGGAACCGACGAGCTCGCCCGACGCCGATGTGATCGCCTGGGCGCACAACGAGACCTCGACCGGCGTGATGGTCGCCGTCAAGCGCCCGCAGGGCAGCGAGCACGCGCTCGTAGTGATCGATGCGACCTCTGGGGCCGGCGGCCTCGCCCTCGAGGCCTCGCAAGCCGACGTCTACTACTTCGCGCCGCAGAAGAGCTTCGGCTCAGACGGCGGGCTGTGGATCGCGCTGATGAGCCCGGCCGCGCTGGAGCGCGTGGCCCGGATCGAGGCGTCGGATCGCTGGATCCCGCCGTTCCTCTCGCTGACGGTCGCGCTGGACAATTCGCTCAAGGACCAGACGAACAACACACCGGCGGTTGCGACGCTCTTCATGCTCGCTGACCAGATCGAATGGATGCTGGCCGGCGGCGGTCTTGACTGGTGCGTTTCGCGGACGGGCAAGTCGGCCGCGTACCTGTACGGCTGGGCCGAGGCGTCGTCGCACGCGACGCCGTTCGTCAGCGATCCGGCGCTGCGCTCGTTTGTCGTCGGCACGATCGATTTCGACGAGGCGGTCGACGCAGCCGCGCTCGCAAAGACGCTGCGCGCGAACGGGATCGTCGATGTCGAGCCGTATCGCAAACTCGGTCGCAACCAGCTGCGGGTCGGGATGTTCCCGTCGATCGAGCCAGATGACGTGCGGGCACTCACCTCCTGTATCGACTACGTCCTGGAGCAGACGCTGTGAGCGCCGCCAAGGTCCTGGTCGCCGAGAACGTCGGCGACTCGGGCATCGAGCTGCTGCGCGAGCACTTCGAGGTAGAGACCGGGTTCGACTGGGACGCCGCGCAGCTGGCAGACCGGATCGGTGAGTTCGACGGGATCCTGATCCGATCGGCGACGAAGATGACCGCGGAGCTGATTGAGCGCGGAGACAAGCTCCGGGTGATCGGACGCGCAGGGGTCGGCGTCGACAATGTCGACGTGCCGGCAGCGACGCGGCGCGGGATCGTAGTCGCGAACGCACCCCAGTCCAACGTGGTCACAGCGGCCGAGCACACGGTGGCCCTACTGCTCGCGCTCGCGCGCAATATTCCGCAGGCACACGCTTCGCTGACCTCCGGCAAGTGGGAGCGCTCGAAGTTCTCCGGCGTCGAGGTCTATGACAAGACGCTCGGGATCCTCGGGTTCGGGCGGATCGGGCAGCTCGTTGCCCAGCGCGTACGCGGGTTCGGCATGCACGTGATCGCGTTCGACCCGTTCGTCGCCGCTGAGCGCTATCGCGAGCTCGGCGTGGAGAAGGCAGATGACAGCGATGCGGTTTACGCGCGCGCCGACTTCATAACAGTGCATCTCCCGAAGACCGATGAGACGAAGGGCTTCATCGACGCCAAGGCGATCGCGAAGATGCGTGATGGAGTGCGGATTCTCAATGTCGCCCGCGGTGGCCTGATCGATGACGCCGCGCTCCAGGCCGGGCTCGACTCGGGCAAGGTCGCTGGAGCTGCGCTCGACGTGTTCCCGATTGAACCGATCACCGACTACCCGCTTTTCCAGGGGTACCCGCAGGTGATCGTCACCCCACACCTCGGCGCGTCTACGGCCGAGGCGACCGATCGCGCCGGATTCCAGAGCGCCGAGCAGGTCGTCGCAGCTCTGACCGGGGGTGTCGTCTCGACCGCGGTCAACATCCCTGCGGTCGGCGCCGAGGCCATGGAGGCACTGCGGCCATTCCTGCCACTGGCAGAACAGCTCGGACGCCTGGCGATGGGGCTTGCCGAGTCGAGCTCGGTCGAGCGGATCGAGGCGGCGTTCATGGGCCGGACCGCCGAGCTCGACACGCGCCTGCTGACGCTCGCCGTACTCGTTGGCGCGCTCCAGGGCAAGGCGGAGGAGGACGTCAATTTCGTCAACGCCGCTTCACTCGCCGAGGAGCGCGGCATCGTCGTCGAGGAGAAGAGCGTGACCGAGGCCGAGGACTTCAACGAGCTGATCCGCGTCACCGTGCACGCCGGTGGGGAGCGCGTGGCGGTCGCCGGCACCGCCATCGGGCCGACGCAGGTGCCTCACCTGGCCGAAGTCTGGGGTCAGCGTTTCACGGTCGAGCTGGCCGAGAACGTCACGGTGTTTCGCTATAGCGACGTCCCGGGGATGATCGGGCGGGTCGGCACGGTATTCGGCGAGCACGGCGTCAACATTTCCTCGGCCGCGGTCGGGCGTCAAATGGACGGCGCGGATGCAGGCGGCAAGGGACTCGCTGCGATGGTCGTCACGACGAGCGATCCGGTTCCCGGCGGCGTGCTCGACGAGATCGTGGGGCTCGACGGATTCGTCGACGGGCGTAGCGTTACGCTCGCATGAGCCCGCGGGCCGTGCCCGGCGCCTCACAGGCCGAGGGCGCGGCATCAGCGTTTGCGCGGCGTGACCCGTACTGGCCGGCGCAGGTCACGGTTCTCGCCGCGATCTTGCTCAACCTCGACCTTCCGAGCCGGCTGACGCTACAGCCGGGGTGGGTGCTGCCCGCACTCGAAGGGGTCCTGCTCGCCGGGCTCGTTGCGAGCACGCCGTGGGAGGGAGAGCGAGCGCGGCCGTGGCGCCGGCGCGTGGCGCTGTTGCTGATCGGGATCGTCAGCGCCGCCAACCTGCTCTCGCTCGGCCTGCTCTGCCACTACCTGCTGCACCACGCGAGCACCACGGGAGGCCGCACGCTGATCCGCGCCGGCGTCGAGATCTGGATCACCAACGTCCTGCTCTTCGCCGTCTGGTACTGGGAGCTGGATCGAGGCGGACCGCAGGCACGCAAACGCACTGACTGCCCGCCGCCCGATTGGCTGTTCCCGCAGATGACCGAGGAGCGGCTCGGCCGCTGGAACTGGCGCGCCGCCTACCCCGATTACCTGTATCTCTCGTTCACCAACGCGACGGCGTTCAGCCCCACCGACGCGATGCCGCTAAGCCATATGGCGAAGATGTTGATGCTCGTCCAGTCGCTCGCGTCACTGGTGACGATCGGTCTCGTTGTCGCGCGCGCAGTGAACATTCTGAGTTGAGTTGCTACGCTCTGGGCGCATGACGTTCAGTCCGTCCCTTGCCCTGCTTCTTCTCCTCCCCCCTCGGGGGGAATAGTGCGTCGCGGCCGCCGGAAGCCGCAAAACCACTGAGAGGAAGCCGCAGGACGACCGCGAAAAGCGAGGAACATCATGGCTGGCGAAGCACAGAGCAGTGACCGCGTACTGATCTTCGACACGACGCTGCGCGACGGGGAGCAGTCGCCCGGCATCTCACTCAACGCAGCCGAGAAGCTGGAGATCGCCCAGCAGCTCGCGCGGCTCGGCGTCGACATCATCGAGGCCGGGTTCCCGATCACCTCGCCGGGCGACTTCGAGGCGGTGCAGGGCATTGCCCGCACCGTCGACGGTCCAGTGATCACCGCGCTCGCGCGGACTCAGGCTGCAGACATCGATGCTGCCTATGGCGCCGTGAAGGACGCGCCGAGGCCGCGCATCCACACGTTCATCTCGACGTCGGACATCCACATCGTGCATCAGCTCCAGACGACGCGCGATGACGTCCTCGGGCAGGCCCGCGCTGCCGTGGCGCAGGCACGGAGCCTCGTCGACGATGTCGAATTCTCGCCGATGGACGCGACGCGCTCCGAAGTCGAGTTCACAGCAGAGGTCGTCAGCGCCGCGATCGACGAGGGCGCGAGCACGATCAATATCCCGGACACCGTCGGCTACACGATGCCGCACGAATTCGGCGCTTGGCTGGAGCGCCTCTACCAGCTCGTCCCGGCGCTCCACGACGTCGTCCTGTCGGTGCATTGCCACGACGACCTCGGACTCGCCGTCGCCAACTCGTTTGCCGGCATCCGTGCCGGCGCCCGCCAGGTCGAGTGCGCGATCAATGGCATCGGTGAGCGCGCCGGCAACGCCTCGCTCGAGGAGATCGTGATGCTGCTGGCGACGCGAGCTGCCGACATCGGCCTGCGGACCGAGGTGAATACGCGCGAGATCGCGCGGACGAGTCGCCTCGTCTCGCGACTGACCGGCTACGTCGTCCAGCCAAACAAGGCGATCGTCGGACGCAACGCCTTCGCACACGAGTCCGGCATCCACCAGGACGGCGTCCTCAAGGAACGCACAACCTACGAGATCATGGACGCGACGACCGTTGGTCTCGAGGCGAACTCGATCGTCCTCGGAAAGCATTCCGGGCGTCACGCGCTACGCCAAGCGCTCGAGGAGCTTGGCTTCGAGGTCTCAGGGCAGACGCTGAACGCCGCCTTCAAGCGCTTCAAGGAGATCGCCGACCGCAAGAAGACGGTGACGGCGATGGATCTCGAGGCGCTCGTGACCGATGAGCTTCGCGAGGAGCTGGCCGGGTACACACTCGAGTCATACGAGGTCCACGCATCCTCTGCGCAGATCCCGCGCGCCGCCGTCGTGGTCCGCCTACCTGACGGCGCAACGGCACGGGGCGAGTTCTCCGGCGACGGGCCGATCGACTCGGTCTTCCACGCGCTCAACGCAGCGACCGGCATCGACGCGGCATTGCGCGAGTTCCGTGTCGGAGCTGTCACCGAGGGACAGGACGCGCTCGGCGAGGTATCGGTGGTGATCGAGACCGGGGGCGAGTCGGCGTCGGGGCAGGGCGTTGCGCCGGACATCATCGAAGCAGCTGCGCGCGCCTACCTGCGAGCGCTCTCGATTGTCAGACGCCGAGCCGAGCACGCTGACGGCACACCCGAGCGTCCAGCGGGAGAGCTTGCGCGAACGCCGTAGCCTCTGTACGTGATAGCGTACGCGTGTATGGCAATGCCCGCCGTCCCCGATGAGCCCTACGACGCCGCCGCGGTCGGTCCACGCGTACGCGCACTGCGTGACGCGATGGGCCTGTCGCTGCGCGAGCTGGCGCTGCGCTGCGGTGTCAGTGCGCCGATGCTCTCCCAGGTCGAGCGCGGTGAGACGAGCCCGACGCTTCAGGTCGCGGCGCGGATCGCGCAGGGTCTCGAGCTGCGCCTCTCGCAGCTGCTGCGCCTCGACGAGGGCGGCTCGGTCAGCGTCGTACGCGCCGGCGAGCGCCGCGGTGGCGGCAGCCCCGGCGAGGGCCACGGCTTCGAGGTCCTCACGCCGCCGCTTCCCGGCCAGCGCGTCGAGCTCTCGCTGCACAAGCTCGCGGCCGGCGCCGCGACCGGCGGGCCGAGCGACCCCCCGCTGCACGAGCCGGGGGCGCGCGAGACGACGCTGGTGCAGAGCGGCACCGTCGTGCTGGTATGCGATGGGCGCCGCCACGAGCTCGCAACCGGTGACTGCGTGACCTTCGACGCTGACCTTCCCCACCACTTTGAGAACCCGGGACCGGAGCCGGCTGAGCTGCTCGCGGCGCTGACCGCAGGCCTACGCCGTAGCTGACACGAGAGAGGAGCCGCAAATGGCAAAGACGATGCTCGACAAGATCTGGGAGAGCCACGAAGTCAGCCCTGGGCTGCTCTATATCGACCTGCACGTCGTGCACGAGGTCACAAGCCCCCAGGCGTTCGAGGGCCTGCGAATCGCCGGACGAGCCGTGCGCCGTTCAGACCGTACGCTCGCAACCGCCGACCACAACGTGCCGACCGACGGCACGCCGCGGGCTGAGCAGATCAAGGACGAGCTCTCGCGCGTCCAGGTCGAGACGCTTGAGCACAACTGCGAGCAGTTCGGAATCCCGGTTTACTCGGTCGGATCTGACCGTCAGGGAATCTGTCACGTGATCGGGCCCGAGCTCGGCGTGACCCAGCCGGGGATGACGATCGTCTGTGGCGACTCGCACACCTCAACCCACGGTGCCTTCGGCGCGCTGGCGTTCGGGATCGGCACGAGCGAGGTCGAGCACGTCCTCGCGACGCAGTGCCTGGTCCAGTCAAAGCCCCACTCGATGCGGATCCGCTACGAGGGCGACGCCGGCTTCGGCGTAACCGCAAAGGACCTGATCCTCGCGACGATCGGACAGATCGGTGTTGCAGGTGCTGTCGGCCACGCGGTCGAGTACAGCGGCCGCGCGATCGAGGCGCTATCGATGGAAGGCCGGATGACCGTCTGCAACATGACGATCGAAGCCGGCGGGCGCGCCGGAATGGTCGCGCCCGACGACGTCACGTTCGAGTGGTTCGAGCGGGGTGGGCGGCCAGGAGCGCCGAGCGGTGCCGAGCTCGAGGACGCGATCACGGTGTGGCAGGAGCTGCGCACCGAGGACGGGGCGAGCTTTGATCGCGAGATTGTCGTCAACGCCGCAGCCATCTCGCCACAGGTCACCTGGGGGACGAACCCCGGGATGGTCGTCGGCGTCGCCGGCGCAGTGCCAGGCCCCGACAGCTTCGAGAGCCCCGTCGACCGCGAGGCGTGTGAGCGGGCGCTCGACTACATGGGGCTCGAGGCCGGAACACCGATCCAGGAGCTGGCGCTCGACCGCGTCTTCATCGGATCCTGCACGAACTCGAGAATCGGCGACCTGCGCGCCGCCGCCTCGGTGATCAAGGGCCGTCGCGTCGCGAGCCACGTCAACGCGATGGTCGTCCCCGGCTCCCAGCAGGTCAGCGCCCAGGCTGAGGCCGAGGGACTCGACCGGTTGTTCCGCGACGCCGGCTTCGACTGGCGCAGCGCCGGCTGCTCGATGTGCCTCGGGATGAACCCCGACATTCTCGAGCCTGGAGAGCGCTGTGCCTCGACCTCGAACCGCAACTTCGAGGGCCGCCAGGGCCGCGGCGGCCGCACCCACCTCGTCTCACCGGAGATGGCGGCGGCGGCCGCGATCGCCGGCCACTTCGTTGACATCCGCGACTGGAGCTAGACATGGAGGCGATCAGAACAATCACGGGGGCGGTCAGCGACCTCGACCGCTCGGACGTCGACACCGACCAGATCATCCCGAAGCAGTTTCTGAAGCGGATCGAGCGCAGCGGCTTCGGCGAGTTCCTGTTCTACGACTGGGCAAAGGAGCCCGGCTGGAACCTGCCGGTCAACCCGATCCTGACCTCGGGGCGCAACTTCGGCTGCGGCTCATCGCGCGAGCACGCCCCGTGGGCGCTCGAGGACTACGGCTTCAGGGCCGTGGTCGCCCCGAGCTTCGGCGACATCTTCTACATGAACTCGACCAAGTCCGGGCTGCTGCCGGTCGTCATCGACGAGGCCGACGTGCGGGAGCTGGCGGCTGCCGGCGAGGGCGAGATCGACCTCGAGGCGCAGGAGGTCCGGTTTGGCGGGCGCAGCGTGCCGTTCGAGATCGACCCCGAGATCCGCCACCGTCTCCTCGGCGGCCTTGACGACATCGCCCTCTCGCTGCAGCAGTCCGACGCGATCGCTGCCTACGAGCGCGAGCGCGAGCGCCTGGGACCGGTCACGACGGCGTTGTAGTACACGCACCGCGCACGCGCGACTTCGCGTTGAAGCCGGTGTTGAAGGGCTAGTGAGTGGACGTCACGGCCGACGTCCAAACCCTTCAGAGGAGGACTCGATGCGCACCAAGGCTCTGACTACCACGGGAGCCGCGCTGATCGCGACGCTCGCATTTGTCGTGAGTGCAACGGCGGCGGTTCCCGGCACGCTGACGCTCAACCAGACCTATCCCGTTGCGAGCGCTCTCTGCGCCAAGGCGAGCGCAGCAACGCTTCCGCCACGGCTCGTGCACAGCGACGCCGCCGTGCTGGCGGCCTGCGCGACGCTCTCGAACGGCTTCACACCGCTCGTCAACGCCGTGACCAGCGCGGAGAGCCAGTTCACCCAAACGATCACGAACTCCGCCAACGCGGTTGCGGCGGCTTGCCCGACGCCGTTGACGCAGGCCGACCGACCGGGCTGCCACGCTGCGCGCGTCCAGGCCCGCCTGACCAATGTGCAGGCGCGTTTGACGCGACGAACCGCCGCCGAGACCTACCGCAACTCGGTCGAGACCAACCGCCTCGCTTTCTGGTCGACGATCACGTCACTGCGAGGCACCTCGAGCGCCACAACGTCCTCCTAGTCCACCAGGGTATGAGCCTCCGCCGCCACTCGTGTCGGCGGAGGCTCGCCTGGCTGGAATAGCTCACGTCATGCCGGCCGTGCCGGTCATCGCGGTCGCTACAGAGAGCGGCGCCGAGCCGGCGACAGCGGCCGTCTGCCAGGCCACCGACGCGCGTCCGCTGCTACGGTCCGCCGTCGATGCCACGGATCGTGACGCTGCCCGGCGACGGGATCGGACCCGAGGTGATGGCGCCTGCGCTCGAAGTGCTGGGCGCTGTTACGAGCTTCGAGGCCGACGAGCACGTCTTCGGGGGCGCCTCGATCGATGCCCACGGCGTCGCGCTGACCGACGAGGTCCTCGCGGCGGCGCGCGGGTGCGACGCAGTGCTGCTCGGCGCCGTCGGTGGCCCGAAATGGGACACGACCGATCCAGCGAAGCCGCGTCCAGAGCAGGGACTGCTCGGCCTGCGCAAGGGACTCGGGCTGTTCGCCAACCTACGCCCGGTCCGCGCCCTGGTGGCGCTCCATGACGCGAGCCCGCTGCGAGAGGATCGGATCGCGGGCACCGATCTCTTAGTGGTGCGTGAGCTGACCGGTGGCATTTACTTCGGCGCGAAGACGCGCACCGCCACCACCGCGAGCGACCTCTGCGAGTACAGCAGCGAGGAGATCGAGCGGATCGCGCGCGTCGCGTTCGGCGCCGCGCGGCGACTCGTCACGAGTGTCGACAAGGCGAACGTGCTCGAAACCTCGCGGTTGTGGCGCGAGGTCGTAACGCGCGTCCACGCAGAGGAGTTCCCGGCGGTCGAGCTGGAGCACGTGCTTGTCGATAACGCGGCAATGCAGCTCGTCAGCGCTCCCAGCCGCTTCGAGGTGATCCTGACCGAGAACATGTTCGGCGACATCCTCAGCGACGAGGCAGCAATGATCACGGGCTCGATCGGGATGCTCCCCAGCGCGTCGCTGGGCCTCGACGGCCCCGGCGTGTTCGAGCCGGTCCACGGGTCGGCGCCGGACATCGCCGGGCAGGGGATCGCAAACCCGCTCGCGATGTTCCTTTCGGTCGCGCTATTGCTGCGCCACGGTCTCCACTTGGAAGCCGAGGCCGCGGCGATAGAATCGGCTGTCGATCGGGCGCTCGCCGACGGTCTGCGCACTCGTGATCTCGGTGGGGAGGCGACGACGGCGCAGGCGACGAAGGCAGTGCTCGCACTCCTATAGCGAAGGATGGCAGGCGTGAATCAGACGGAGCTCATCTGGCAGAACGGAGAGTTCGTCGCGTGGGATGACGCAAAGGTCCACGTGCTGACGCACGGCCTGCACTACGGCACCGGGGTTTTCGAGGGCATCCGCTGCTATGAGACCGATCGAGGCCCGGCGATCTTCCGCCACCTCGACCATCTCGACCGGCTCGAGCGCTCGGCAAAGCTCTACTACATGGACATGCCCTTCTCGACCGAGCAGTTGCGGGCGGCGACCCACGAGCTGATCACGCGCAACGAGATGAGCTCCTGCTACATCCGCCCGATCGTCTTCCGCGGCTACGGCCAGATGGGCCTGAATCCGCTCGACGCCCCGGTCGAGGTCGCGATCGCGACGTGGGAGTGGGGGGCCTACCTCGGCGAGCAGGGCAAGAGCGAAGGCATCCGCGCGAAGGTCTCCTCCTGGGAGCGGATCAGCCCGCGGTCATTGATCCCGCAGGCAAAGGCCTCTGGCCAGTACCTCAACAGTGTGCTGGCGAAGATCGAGTCGCTGAAGGCCGGCTACGACGAAGCGATCCTGCTCGACGACCATGGCCACGTCTGCGAGGGGACCGGCGAGAACATCTATGTGATTCGTGACGGCGTGCTGCTGACGCCGCCGCAGGCAGCATCGATCCTCGACGGGATCTCGCGCCGCGCCGTGCTCCAGATCGCCCGTGACCTCGGCTACACAACGCTCGAGCGCGATATCGCCCGAGCTGAGCTCTATCTCGCTGACGAGGTCTTCCTCACCGGTACGGCGGCCGAGCTTGTCCCAGTGCGCGAGATCGACGACCACGTGATCGGAACCGGCCGCCCCGGTGAGATCACCAGTGTGCTCCAGCACGCCTTCGACGACGCCCTCCACGGGCGCAGCGAGCGCTACAACGACTGGCTCGACTACGTCGAGGCGCGGGAGCGGGCGAGCGCTTAGCGATGTGCGCGGTTCCTGACAGGTTCGGCGGGCGAATTATGCGGGCGGCCGGCTAGCGCGGTTCGTGCGCGCGCGGTCGCTGCCCGCCTGTGCCACGAACGGGGTGCGTGTTGCGCCCGCAGGGCGCGCCATTCGTCTGTCGAACTTTGAAAGGAACCCGCTGTGAACACGATCCAGCTATATGACGCGACCTTGCGCGACGGCATGCAAGGCGAAGGCATGTCACTCTCGGCCGAAGAGAAACTGCGTGTCGCCCACGCGCTCGACGAACTCGGCGTAGAGCTGATTGAAGCCGGCTTCCCGGCCTCGAACCCGAAAGAACGCGAGCTCTTCGAACTCCTCGCATCAGAGCGCTTCGCGAACGCCGAGATCGCAGCCTTCGGGATGACACGCCGGCGTGATGTCAGCGCGAGCGAGGACGTTGCGCTCGTGCTGATCGCCCAATCCGTTGCCCCGGTCTGCACGATCGTCGGCAAGACCTGGACTCTCCACCTCGAGAAGGTCGTGAAGGTCGACCGCGCCGAGAACCTGCGGATGATCGCCGATTCGGTCGAGTTCCTGCGCGGTCAGGGCAAGCGCGTGATCTACGACGCCGAGCACTACTTCGACGGCTGGCGAGCCGAGCCCGCATACGCGATCGCCTGCATCGAAGCAGCAGCCGAAGCCGGCGCCGAAACGGTGGTTCTCTGCGACACCAACGGGTCCTCGCTGCCATCACAGATCGCAGCGGCGACGAGCGCGGCGGTGGCAGCGCTCGGCGACGGGGTCCGCGTCGGGATCCACTGCCACAACGACCTCGAGTGCGGCGTCGCGAACACGCTCGCTGCGGTCGAGGTCGGCGCGCGCCAGGTCCAGGGCACGATCAACGGCTACGGCGAGCGCACCGGCAACGCCAACCTGATCTCGATCATCGCCAACCTGCAGCTCAAGCTCGGCTACCGCTGCCTCAGCGACGAGCAGCTCGGCCGGCTGACCCAGACCGCGCACTTCGCCGACGAGCTGCTCAACTTCACGCCCGACCCCAACCAGCCCTACGTCGGGCGCAACGCGTTCGCGCACAAGGGCGGGATGCACATCGCCGGCGTGACGGCGGACGCCAGCACGTTCGAGCACATCGATCCGGCGCTCGTCGGCAACGAGCGAGCACTGCTCGTATCGGAGCTGGCGGGCCGCGCGAGCATCGTCGAGATGGCAGCAGCGATCGGCCTCGAGCTCGATGACGAGGCCGCCACGCGGGTGCTTGAGCGCGTCAAGACGCTCGAACACCAGGGCTACCAGTTCGAGGCAGCCGATGGGTCGCTCGAGCTGTTGCTGCGTCGCGAGACGGGCGACTACGAGCAGCTGTTCGAACTCGAGTCCTGGCGCGTGACCGTCGAGATGCGGGGCGGTGGCGGCGTTTCGACTGAAGCGACGATCCGGATCAAGATCGACGGCAAGCGCTACGAACGCACGGCGAGCGGCAACGGGCCGGTGAACGCGCTCGACGCGGCGCTGCGGGACGCCATCGTCGAAGTCCATCCCCATCTGCGCAACATCGAGCTCGTCAACTACAAGGTCCGGATCCTTGATGAGGCGAAGGGCACCGACGCGGTGACGCGCGTGCTGATCGACGCCTCCGACGGCACCGAGGTCTGGGGAACGATCGGGGTCGGCGAGAACCTGATCGCGGCCTCCTGGGAGGCGCTTGTCGACTCGCTGGAGTGCGGCATGCTCCCGAGCCACGCGACGTGACCGAGGAGCTGATCCCGCTCGCGCGCCCGTCGCTCGGTGGCGCTGAGGAACAGGCTGTGCTGGAGGTGCTCCGCTCGGGGCACCTCTCGCTCGGCCCGCGCGTTGGCGAGTTCGAGCAGCTGTTCGCGCAGCGGGTTGGCGCCGCGCACGCCAGCGCCGTGTCGAGCGGGACCGCGGGACTGCACCTGGCACTGCGCGTGGTCGGCGTTGGTGACGGCGACGAGGTTGTGACGAGCCCATTCTCGTTCGTCGCATCCGCGAACGCCGCATTGTTCGAGCGCGCGCGGCCGGTCTTCGCCGACATCGACCCGGTCACGCTGACGCTCGACCCCGCCGCGGCGGCGGCAGCTGTTACGGAGCGCACGCGCGCGATCCTGCCGGTCCACATCTTCGGCTGGCCGGCAGACATCGATCGGCTCGAGTCGCTCGGCCTGCCGATCGTCGAGGACGCCTGTGAGGCGCTCGGTGCGTGCTACGCCGACGGGCGTCCGGTCGGCTCGCGCGGGCACCCGGCGGTCTTCGCCTTCTATCCCAACAAGCAGATGACGACGGGCGAAGGCGGCATGGTGACGCTCGCCGACGCGACGCTCAAGGAGCGGATCGACAGCGAGCGCAACCAAGGGCGAGCGCCCGACATGGACTGGCTCGATCACGACCGACTCGGCTTCAACTACCGGCTGTCGGACATTGCCTGCGCGCTCGGCATCGCGCAGCTGGGACACCTCGACGAGCTGCTCGCCGCGCGTGCGCGCGCCGCGGCCATGTACCGCGAGGCGCTCAGCCCGATCGATGGTCTCGAGCTCCCCTGCCCGGACGCCGGCGGGGTCGTGCGCGGCTGGTTCGTCTTCACCGTCCTGCTCCCGCGCGGCGTCGATCGCGACGCGACGATCATCGCGCTACGCGAGCATGGCATCGCCAGCAAGCCCTACCTGCCGGCGATTCACCTGATGAGCTTCTACCGCGAGCGGTTCGGTCACCGACCGGGCGAATTCCCTGTCTGCGAGGACGTCGCCGAGCGCTCCGTTGCCCTCCCGTTCTTCCCCCAGCTGAGTGAGCAGCAGGTGATCCGGGTCGCCGACGCGCTTGCGTCCGTGCTCCGGCGCGACTGACTACATCTAGACTGGCCGCCCAGCCATGTCGCGCTTCTCAGAGCCACAGGACCCTGACTTTCAGCGGATCAACGCGTCGCTGAGCTTCGATCAGCGGCTGTGGCCACACGACATCGCCCAGTCAAAGGCGCACGCAAAGATGCTCGCGAGCTGCTCGATAATCAGTGATGCTGAGGCCGAGGAGCTGCGGCGGGGCCTCGACGCCGTCGCGGCTGAGCTCGCCGCTGGCAGCTTTCCGTTTGCGCCCGGCGACGAAGACATCCACATGGCGATCGAGCGCCGCCTGACGGAGCTTGTGGGCGCCGTCGGCGGCAAGCTGCACACTGCCCGTTCGCGCAACGACCAAGTCGCGACCGACGTGGCGATGTTCGTTCGCGACACGGCGACTGAAACCGGCCGCGCGCTGACCGATCTCGTCTCGATCGTCCTCGAGACCGCCGAGCGCCACCAGGACTGGCCGATGCCTGGATACACCCACCTGCAGCGCGCCCAGCCGGTCTACCTCGCCCACCACCTGCTCGCCTACGCCTGGATGTTTCTGCGCGACCGCTCGCGCTTCGCGCAGGTCGTCGATGCCTGTGCCTACCTTCCGCTTGGCGCCGGGGCGCTCGCCGGCGTCAACTTCGCCACCGACCGTGGACTTGTCGCAGCCGAGCTCGGCTTCGCGGCTCCGGTCCCCAATTCGATCGATGCGGTCTCCAACCGCGACTTCGCGGTCGACTACCTCGCCGCCGCGGCGACCTGTGCGATGCACCTCTCGCGACTCGGCGGCGAGCTCGTCCTCTGGAGCACCAGCGAGTTCGGCTTTTGCGAGTTGTCGGATGCCTGGACCTCGGGCTCGTCGATCATGCCTCAGAAGAAGAACCCCGACGCGGCCGAGCTGCTGCGCGCGAAGGCACCACGCATCACGGCCCACCACAGTGCGTTGCTCGGCGTCCTCCACGGGCTGCCACTGACCTACAACAAGGACCTCCAGGAGGACAAGGAGCACCTCTTCGACACCGCCGACACGCTCACGGGCTGCCTTGCGGCGGCCCGCGGCATGCTCGCCTCGATCACCTTCGACCGCAACCGCCTGACCGCCGCCGCAGCGGACGAGATGATCGCCGCGGTCGACATCGCCGATTTGCTTGTCCGCGCCGGTGTCCCGTTCCGCGAAGCTCACGGGGTGGTCGCCGGCCTCGTCCGTACCGCGCTGGACAGTGGGCGCCGCCTGTCCGAGCTCAGCGACGACGAACTCGCGGCGAGCAGCGCGATGCTTGACGCTGCCGAGTTCCGTGAGCTGCTCGCCGCCGACTCCTGGCTCGAGTCGAAGATCTCGCAGGGGGGGACCGCAAGCGGCCGGGTGGGAGAGCAGCTCGCAGCCGTGCGCGCCGCACTCAGCGGAGCGTGAGCCACGCGTTCTACGCGCGCGACGTCCAGACCGTCGCGCGCGAGCTGATCGGAGCAATCGTGCGCCACGGCCCGTGCAGCGGGGTCATCGTCGAGACCGAGGCCTACCACGAGAGCGAGCCTGCCTGTCACGCGTTTGCCGGTCTGACGCCGCGTACCAAGACGCTCTTCGGGCCGCCTGGTATCGCCTACGTCTACCGCTCCTACGGGATCCACGCGCTGCTGAACGCCGTCGCCGAGCCCGAGGGCGTGGGGGCTGCGGCGCTGATTCGTGCGCTCGAGCCGCTCGACGGAATCGAGCTGATGCGCGAGCGGCGCGCCGTCAACAACCTGGCGGACCTGTGCTCGGGCCCGGGAAAGCTGACCCAGGCGCTCGACATCGACCTCGCTGACAACGGCACCGATCTCGATCGCGGCGCTGTCTCGATCGAACTCCGGGCGGCCGACGCGCCGGCGCTCGAGATCACAAGCTCGCCGCGGATCGGGATCACCAAGGCGATCGACCTGCCGTGGCGCTACAGCCTTGCCGGCAGCCGCTTCGTCTCGCTCCCGCGCCCCCGCTCAGCGCTCTAAGGCGCCTGTGCGCCGCCGCCGGTGGTGGTGACCGGCGTCGACGGCCCAGTTGGTGTGCCGGTATTCGTAGGCGTCGTCGTCTGCGTACCGGTCTGGGTCGTGGTTGCGGGGGCTGTTGGGGTGGTGGTAGGGGTAGTCGCCGGCGTTCCGTAGAGCGGCAGTTGCGAGGTCGGCAGCTGCTGGATGGCGACCTCGGTCGACTTCAGCAGCCCCCCTTGCGACTTGTCGTGGGCGCGGTCGTAGCTCTCCTGGGCGGTGATCCTGATTGCGTGCTCGACGAAGTTCTTGAAGATGACCGCCGGATAGGTTCCGCCGTAGACGGGCTTGCCGCCATAGGTCGTCGCCATCGATTTCGGCGTCTGGTAGCCGACCCAGACGGCGACCGTCATGCCGTCCGGCAGCCCCGGCATCGCCTGCGTCGACCCGACAAACCACGCGTCCTCGTAGTTCGAGGTCGTCCCGGTCTTACCGTAGACGTAGAAGTTGGGAATGAATGCCGCGCTGCCGGTCCCCTCGGTCACGACCGTGCGCATGATCGCCCGCTCGGTCTCGTCCATGTACGGCGTGAAGCCGGGTACCTGCTGCTCAACCCGCTGGTCGCTGATGAACGGCTTGCCCTTGGCGTTTGTCACCGTGCTGATACCGATCGGACCAGGGCAGCTGTGCGTGCCCCATTCCAGCTGGATGCTGTAGCCAAAGCGCTCTTTCCGGTCCGGGTTGGCGGGAAGCTGGACGCTGTTGGCGCACGTGTCTGAGGCAAGATCGCCGCTGACGAGGACGCCACCGTGGGCGATCGTCGAGTAGGCGTGCGCCATGTCGAGTGGGGTAACACCCGTGAAGAGGCCGCCGATCGTCATCGCCGGGTTCGCCGACACGGCGGTCGTGATCCCGAAATCATGCGCGTAGTTGGCGACGTTGCGCAGACCAGCTTTGACGCCGATCTGGGCGAACACGGAGTTGTCGGAGTAGGTCAGCGCCTGGGCCATCGTTCGATGCCCGACGTAGCCGCCCTCGTCATCGTGGACAGTGAACGGGGCGAATCCCTTCACGTTGAGCGTGAGCAGCTTCGACGCCCATTCCGAGTTTGGGGAGATGTTCTCCTCGAGCGCCTTCGCGAGGTCGAACACCTTCCAGGCCGAGCCGGGCTGGCGTTCAGCCTGGGTCGCGGAATTGAACTGCTCGTCGTCGTAGTTGTAGCCGCCGAACATCGACATCACGCCGCCGGTTTCGTTGTTGATTGCGACAAGCGACGCCTCGGGCAGCCCCTGCTTCGGCGGCAAGATGCTCTCGATCACGTTCTGGGCAGTGTTCTGAAGCGGCTCGTCGAGGGTGGTATGGATGCCGTAGCCGGCCGTGTAGGGGTTCGGTAGGCGCTTGCCGGCATCCAGGACCTGCTGATCGACCCAACTGACGAAGTAGCCGTAACCGGGATTCGAGGCAGAGTCGCCGGGCGCGATCACATACTGGGGCTGCGGCAGCGGTGTCGCGACGGCGTCGGTGAACTCCTGCTGGGTGATGTAGCCCTGCGCCAACATGTCGGCGAGGTCCTGCCTGCGCCGCGCACGGACGTACTCCTGGGCCTTGATGTCCCAGCTGCTCGGCGGATGCTGAACCAGTGCGGCGAGCAGCGCCGCGTCGGCGACAGTCAGCTTCTGGACGCAGAGGTTCGACGGATCTCCGGGTGAATAGCCGCAGTTATAAAGGGCCGACGACGGATCGTTGCCGAAGTAGGTCTGCGCCGCCGCCTCGATTCCGTAGGCGCCGTTGCCGTAATACACGTCGTTGAGGTAGGCGGCGAGGATCTCGTCCTTCGTATACCGATGGGCAAGCTGGAAGGCGAGGGCGGCCTCTTGGATCTTCTCGAAGATGCTGCGGTGAAACTCCGCGTTGCGGATCACCTTCACGAGCTGCTCGGTGATCGTCGATGCGCCCTGTGTGGTGCCCGAGCCCGTGATGTCGGCGACGAAGGCGCGCGCGATGCCTTTGATGTCGACGCCGGACTCCGTGTAGAAGCGCTTGTCCTCGAGCGCGATCAGCGCGCGCTTCATCAGATCCGGGATCTCGGCCGGCGGCACGTAATAGGCGCGATGGAGATCGTCGGTCATCACCGCGATGCGATGACCGTCGTCGTCGTAGATCAGGCTGTTCTGCGGGTGCGCTGTGACGATGAAGTGGTTGATCGACGGCAGCTGCGCCGCGATCGCGAGGACCATGCCGAAAATCGTCGAAATCAGCGCCAGGATGCTGAGCGGGATCAGCAAGAGCAGCAGTCGCCGCCAACGCATGATCCGCGGTGGTCGCGCGCGGCGCGACTCGCGCATCGCGCGGCGTCGCTCGCGCTCGCTCAGCCCCTTGCGGTCGCTCGGGCGAAGTGGAACGACAACGCCGCCCTCGTCGTCTGGAGGGGCGATCCTGGGTAGCCTCGGAAGATCGCCGTCGCTCATCGTTTGCTGCGAGTGGTGACGTGCGAGCCGGGAGCACGCCACCTGCGTCGCACCACCCAAACAGCGGCGCGGCGCCCCTAAGGAGAGCCGCAGTCTAGCATTGCCCGCCGTGACCAACGACGACGCTGAGCTGCTCACGCAAGGCGCCGTCGAGGTGCTGCCGGCCGGTCAGCTGGAGCGAAAGCTCGCGCTCGGACGGCCCCTGCGGGTCAAGCTCGGGATCGATCCAACCGCCCCGGATATACACCTGGGGCACACCGTCGTCCTCGGAAAGCTCCGCGCGTTCCAGGACGCCGGGCACGTCGTCGTACTGATCATCGGTGACTTCACGGCGCGTGTCGGCGATCCGAGTGGACGCTCGGAACTGCGCCCGATGCTCGGTCCCGAGCAAATCGAGGCGAACGCGCTGACGTATCAGGAACAGGCCTTCAAGGTCCTCGACCCGGACCCAACACGGCTCGAGCTGCGCCGCAATAGCGAATGGCTCGACATGGACATGACAGGCCTGCTCGCGCTCGTCAGGACCACGACGGTCGGACAGCTGCTTGAGCGCGACGACTTCGCCAAGCGCCGCGCGCGCAACGAGCCGATCTCGGTCCTCGAGCTGCTCTACCCGCTGATGCAGGGCTACGACTCGGTGGCCGTCCGGGCCGACGTCGAGCTCGGCGGGACCGACCAGACCTTCAACCTCATGCTCGGCCGCGCGATTCAGCGTGCCTACGATCAGGAGCCGCAGGTGGTCCTGACGATGCCACTGCTCGTCGGGACCGACGGCAGCGAGAAGATGTCGAAGTCGGCCAAGAACCAGATCGGGGTGACGGACGACGCAACCGAGATGTACGGCCGCACGATGTCGATCCCCGACGAGCTCTTGCCGTCCTATTTCGAGCTGCTGCTCTACCGCGACCTTCCGAGCGATCTCGCTCCGCGGGACGCAAAGCGCCTACTCGCCCGTGAGCTTGTCGCCCGCTTCCACGACCGCGGGGCTGCAAAGGCGGCCGAGGCAAATTGGGATCGCGTCTTCGTCAAGCACTCCGAGCCCACTCATGTCGAGGAGATCGAAGTCGCGGCGGACAATGGCTCGATCCACCTGCCGGCGGTGATCGCCACGGCGTTCGGCGTCTCGCGCTCCGAAGCCCGGCGGCTGATCGCCGCCGGCGCAGTGCACATCGACGATCAGCCGATCGAGGAGATCGACATCAGGCCGGAAACCCTTGACGGGCGCGTGCTTCGCATTGGGCGCCGTCAGTTCCGCCGGGTACGCGTGGCGGGCTGACGGCGATCCGCTGGATTGCTATAGTCCGCAGTCCGTTCCGCGGGTCCGTTTTAGCGTGCCCGCGTCCGGCCTTTGCCCGGGAGCACCCCGGGTGGGAGGCGCGGCGGTCTTTGAAAACTCAACAGCATGCGCACCAAGAGCGGCTTCGGCCGATCTGGTGTGCGTCCAGGTTCGACCCGCGGTCGAGCGCGTTTTCGCGCGATGGCCGCGGCACGAGTCAAGAATTCGAAGTACCCCGTCATGGTCGAGCGCCCTTGTGTATAGGCCTCGAACCACCATGGCAACTCTCTTCACGGAGAGTTTGATCCTGGCTCAGGACGAACGCTGGCGGCGTGCCTCATACATGCAAGTGGAGCGACGAACCAGGATTTATCCTGGGGCAAAGCCGCGAACGGGTGAGTAAC